>Ga0247733_1000110_pt1 | contig 121909 bp, 126 predicted proteins | sample UWRJL043104R2_FD_180932 | JGI IMG/M metagenome (GOLD analysis project Ga0247733, IMG submission 180932) | Plant litter microbial communities from Arlington Agricultural Research Station in Wisconsin, United States - UWRJ-L043-104R-2 | ecosystem: Environmental > Terrestrial > Plant litter >... | reverse complement strand
ACTATTACTTTATCCCTAATTCTTATTATTAGCCTATATCTTATAATTATAGCCTTATTACGTCTCTTCTTCTTATATTAATAATCTAGTGCCTTCTCTTTTACTTATATAATTAGCTATTAACTACTATAACTAATAGTAGACCGTATAGCCCTATAAGCGTTACTATTTTATACTAGTAAGGGAAGGAAGTAGGATCTTTATAACTCGTAGCTATTAGTTAGAGCGGAGGGAAGGTTTAATATATATAAAGTAAATTTATTAGATCTTAATACCGCCTACTCTAGAGATATTATAGTCCTTCTTATATATATATATTAAAGTAGCCCTCGGCCCTAGTATACTAGTAAGCTTTAAACTCTAACTCCTAAAAGGTATATACGTATACCTAGTATTCTATAAAAAACTTCTAGAACTAGTACTACTAGACGTAGAAGTCGCTACTAATATTAAGCTTAAAGATAATAATTATAAGGTTAAAGAGATTAAGGACCTATAAAAATAAGATTATTAGTAGAAGTATCTAGTAAAATAGAAAGACTAGCCGGAGAGCTAGAATACTTAGAAACTAATAGAAAATCTTATAGACTATAGGAAATTAGTAAATACTTATTACTAGTAATATCTAGAGATAAAAGATCTACGGAAAAAAGGGATAAATCTAGAAGATTAGAATTAAAGATAAAAGAATTATTATTAGCCTATAACTACTCTAAGTTAGCTAAGAAAGGTTTAGATTATTATAGTAAGATTAAATTATTAATCGCTATACCCTATAGCCCGGCCTTCTCTTAAATCCGATCTATTACTACTAGAGTCTAGTAATTCTAGTTAGTATAGGAGCGCTTATACTCCTTAATCTTAGTAAGCTCTATATAAAGCTAAGCGGTATCCGCCTCTATCTAAAGAAGTACTAGACGCTTCTTACGCTTCTTATACTAAATAACCTTCTAATCTTTCTTTAAGATAAATAAACTATACTCCGTATAAACGTATATATAAGAAGTATAGTATCTAGAGTTTATATTTATAAAGTAGTAAAGCTTTAGCTTCTAATAATAATTATACCCGGACGATATCTCTAAATCTTAAGATTAGATTTTAGCGGCTTAGGATTAATAATAATTAGTTAAAGTTAACTTTAGCACCTTTAGTATATTAGCTTAAAGGATTAAATAGAAAGAATTATAATCTAATAGGTTAAGTAGAGGTACTTATCTTTATACTCTAAATTAATTATACTATATTATAATAATAGAGGCTAAGAAATTATTAAGATAATAATCTTAAAGAGAGGGATAATATTATAGATAAAGATAAACTATAGAAGAATTAAGGAGTAATAGATAAGAAAGCGTATAATAAGATCTCAAAGGTTAAGTCGATATATAAGATAGAATTAGATTAGTAATTATATAACTTTAATCCCGCTAAGATTAATAGATTCTAGAAGTAAGTAATAATCCTAGAAGTAAGTAATAATCCCGGGAGTAGGAAGGCTTAGCGGGATTAGAACTAGAAAGAAATAGACTATATAGATCTAAGAGATTTTACTTATATTTTAACTCTTTATAATTAACTCTCTTATTTAGTTTATACTCTTAGATTTACTTTACTAAATTAATAGATATAAATAGTTATTTAAGTTACTTTAAATTAGTTAATATTAGAATATTCTATACTTAGGTAGTTAACTCCTATACTTAAATCTCCTAAATACTACCTACGGTAATACTACGATATACTACTCTACCCTTATATAGATTAGACTTAGGTAAGTATACTATCGTTAATAAGATAGTAGTATTAAAGTCGAGGTTAAAGCTAGGGCTTCTCTACTACTATTAATAAGTAGGTATAATTTTCTTACTACTATTAATAAGTAAGATTATAACGAGCTAAGTACTATAGGCGATAATAAGACTAAAGTTTTAGTAGTAAATATTACCTTTATTATTTACTTAAATATAGTAAACTTCTCGCTATTATTAATAAGTAAGATTATTACTCTTAGGGGGGATAGATTTTAGCGAAATTTACTCCTATTTCCTATATAGAGGGAGTGTAATTTACTAAAATCTTTTTCTTTCTTCTAAGAGGTACTAAAGTAAAAGAGAACCGCTCTATTATATAGTACGTAAGTATTCTATAATACGCTAGTCTAAATCGAGTTTCTAGCGACGTAGAAGGGAAATAGTAATATATAACTCTCTTATAGAGTCTTATATAATAATTAAGTAATTAAAGTTAGTCTTTATATAGAGGGGGTAAAATTTACTAAAATCTATCCCCCCCCTATAAGATACTAAAGAGAATAAGAATTACTTAATTATATAACGCGCTAGTTCTATTACTAGAAACTTAATTAGAAGTAGCGCGTTATTAAAAACCTTAATTAAGAGTAGCATATCGTCGAAAATCTAAATTTAGTCTAGCGTTTCTTTATCTCTTAATAGCGCGTATACGCCTGCCCGCTCTATCTATATAGCGTGCTATATGCCATAAAATATAATATTAAAGTATAAATTTATTATAGAATTAAATGCGCTTAACTTATAGAGGGTATACGCACGATCTAAGTAATTATTTAAGCCTTTGGGGTGCGCTGGGTTGGGGTAGTCGGTAGGTTTAATAGTCGACGGATTTTCGCTAAGTCCCACCGACCGCCGGCCTCACCCTAACCATTTCGTCCCTTTACTATACCAATCTATGACAGTGTCTGACAACAAGTATCGTCTAGTTAGCGTAAGAAAGATACGGGCTAAGGATTAGTGACGTCCTTTTTACCCTTGCCTCCTGAGATTACCGTTCCGCTCTGTACCGCCCATAGATGCAAAATTCCTAGCACTAAGGTCAAGACAATTATAGGCAGTTGGATTCTACTCTAACCTCTTTCACGCCTCTTAAGCTGGCATTTCTACAAAAGGTGGCTCGTCAAAACTCGCTACCTCCCCTCTTTTATGGCTCTTTACAGTCTCGCTATGCAAAATCTTGCACCCATCACTCATAACCACCCGAATAACCTGCACCAGCCTTTGCACCGAAAAGCAATTCCCATAATTGACCGCGCCCTCTACCATCCGATGTATACTCTCCCGAATCCCAGAGCTCTTATACAAATCCAGCTCCCGCCTCAGATCGCCAAAGCTCAGTTTCTGCCTTCGCGGTGTCGCCCAAAAGAGCTGCTGGAACATCATGATGAGGTCGCATGCAACCTGGATGCCGAGTTTGACGAAGCGAGGGGCGTCGAGGAATCCGAAGGGGTCGATGGCTGCGACGGCTCGGTTCAACCGTCGGTATGATTGCGAGGCTTCGTGGAACATGTTTTGGACGTAGTCCTGCGTAAAGAGTACGGTTTGTCCAGGTAGATTCCAGACGGTCAGACAGTGATGGAATGTGCTCTCGAAGAAGTCGCTTAGCTTTTCGCCGCGGAACAGATTGAAAGGAAGCGAGGAGGATACGACTAGGCCTTGCAGGACCTTTTTGGGAAAGTACTCGACACATGCTGTAGTTCTTAGCAACGGTTCGAGAGAAATAGCAATTCATTGATATACCGACGCGTTTCTGCTGAGCGAGTACGCCTTGAGCGCGGAACCAAACGATGCGGAGATTTGGTTTTACGATGGCGGTGGTTTCTACGACGAGTTTCTGTACCAATGCTTGATCTGAGCGTCTCCGTTAGCCAAAGCCGGAGCAGAAAGTGGTCGGTAATCGCACCTTTTGCGGCTTTGGATACCTCTTGCACCTTAACACCATACCCCATGGTGCTCTCCAGATATCCTCGTAGATCTGCAATATGCTCCTGTGCTGCTATTCGCGCATTCCTCCAGTCTTCTGGTGTAGCTAGCTCCATGTCTTCTACCGCCTCCATCACTTTCCCCCCAACAAAGGCATCATACTTGGTAAGTACGAAAACCAACGGTATGTCCTTCTCTCGTAAGAATCGAAAAAGCTCGCGCTCGGCTTCGTGGAGCTGTCGTGGGTCGACTAGAGAAATGCAGTACCTAAGCAGACTTAGCATGTCGAGTGTATACTCTGATGCATACGTTCTCACCAGATGCAGTGGAGTTGCTCCTGAAGTGAGGGTTTGGCGCCGCGATAATCAATGAAGCCTTTGACAAGAGCTAGATTGTTGTCCTCGCCTGTCTCAAATCCACACGAGTCGTGGATGACGAGCGCAGAATTACGGTTCTCGTCGACGATAGCATCGTAGATATGGTGTCGTCCACCGCCCTGCCGCACAGCGTCTCGTTGTCGCACCACGCCGGCCTGTCGACTTTGTCAAAACACCTCAAACTTCATCGGTATGCTAACTCACCTCGTCCTCATTGATACCGAAGACCTTGCTGAGTAAAGTAGTTTTGCCTACCCCAGCCTTGCCTATAATACAAATACGGAATTTTCTGCATTCCTGTTCGTAAGATTCGCGATCCTGGTCTTCACTCCGGTTTCTACGAGTATGCGAAGCGTGCGATGAAGTCATAGTTGGTGGCCAGATCCAACAGGTGGGCGACGAAGACGTGTAGCGCTGGAGTCCCGAAATGTGGGAACTCCGCCATGCTGGACTAAGAAAGACGCGAGGGCGAAACCAGTGAACAAGGCAGACGTCAAGAAGCTCATGAGCCCCAAACCAGGCAAACGAGGCTGCAAAGATAAAACAGGCTGCAAGCCCTCGAAGTCCTTTGATAAGGACTAGCATCGTGAGTGGTCGCCATAGAAAGCAGACGCGAGATTAAAAGTGTACAGCAGCCACGAACATTGGCGGGGCGACCGCAGCACGAGTGTGGCAGTGTGCCCATTTGGGCCCCTGCATGCATGAATAGCAGTGTGGCGGTTCGCTGTTTACTTTGAGGAACGCCTTGGCGTGTATCCCAGCTGATTGTCCAAATTCGAAATCATGCATCGCTTCCGCTTATCTCAGGTGTCCAAATCTGGTGAAATTAGGCGATTCACCCTTCGGGCGAATCCTGGCCCACGGAACAAGTGTATAGCACAACATGTTAAGTCATGGAAACTAAGTTTTTCGCCATTATTTCAAAGCTGAAACTATGTTTGTCAGGTTATTCATGGATTTGGACGGTGATTCGGCACGGATGACGAGACGGATATCTGAGCGAGTTGTTGAAAATTCCAAAATTAATCCAGCACGAGAATCGGCTCGCTCAAGCGCGACTTGAACCATGTGCGAATATTCAAGATGCACAAAATAAGAAAAGTAATGCAGAATGAGTAAGCCATCGCAGCAATAGCGTCAACGAGTTGCGTTCTATAGAAGCAGCATTAGCGAATGAGACGTATGATCATATAACGAGCGGAAGCTCACTCACCCGATTTGTACCCAATGATGATTAATAAAGCCGCCTGAAATGCTATTATATCCATCGAGAGCGACAATTTCTGAGCTGTTTGATCCTGTCAGTTTTCAGAACAAGTGTGGGGAGACAGAAGAATGTACTCAGCGAAAAATGCAGTTAAGACCATGCCGACTAAACCGCTGACAGCATGCATGGCAAAGATGTCGAGTGAATCGAACAAGTATTTGCTGAGCCGGATAGCGTACAACGAGGAGACCGCTCCGAGAACACCAAAAAGAGGTGCAAAGTACGGTGAGACGAAACCAGCAGCAGGTGTAATCGCTACCATCCCCGCCACTGCTCCGTTACAAAACGAGAGTACCATCCTCTTGAAGAACCTGTGCCGGTAGCTGTCGAGCTCTCCCGCCGTCAGGGGTGGCTGCGCATTGTTGATGCGGATCTGCTTAATTTCGTATAGCCTGGCATGGTTGTAGATACCATTGAGTACCGACGCCGAAATTCCACCAGCGCAGGCGGCTAAATGTGTACTGAAAATAGCAGACACTGCCCGCATGTTAGCACCGAGCGCGCTACCCCCATTGAACCCAAACCAGCCAATCCAAAGAAGGATAGTCCCGATGGCTACGGTCGGAACGTGTTCTTGGTCTTCTCTCTGGATCCAATTCGACGGTGGTTTTTCAGTTCCGTTTGCCAATTTCTGCCTTCGATTGTATCGGTGGAGCTGAAGCCGATGAAACAAGGCGTAGGCAAGCGCAGAAGTTCCAGCTGTGATGTGTACTGGAGTGCCACCAGCGAAATCGAGGGCACCAGATTTGTTGGCCCAGCCCTTAGGGCTCCAGGAGGAGTGTGCAATCGGGCAATATACCAAAGTGACCCAGAAGATTATGAAGATCAGCCAGCTGAAAGTCCGCTCTTTATAGATCGTGGCACCGCTCACGATAGCGGCTCTGCAGACTGTAAGTGAGACGCATGTATGCAGTAAATGCACAAGACTTACGTGAAGCATGCAAACATACCCTGAAATAGAGCGTAGAGCAGCTCCGGAATTCGAGGGCCATGAGAATTGCCAAAAGGTTGGACTAGCACTCGATGGAGAACTATACCACTAGAGCCGCCCCAGAATCCGGAGTCGGATGGAGAGAACGCTATGGAATATCCCCATAGAAACCACTATCGAAACATCAGCTTTAGTACAAAAGTATAACTCTCTGAAGCTTACCACGAGGCCGACCGTGCTTGCTGTGATCGTGGGCATCCATAACATGTAGATGTTTGATCTCCTTGAGGTGCCGCTATAATGTAAACCAATCCCTGGCACCATCAAGAATACTAAAGCACTGCAAACCATCATCCACGCTATGTCTGCGCCCTGCGCTTGTTAAGAGAAGGCGAGGTGGATGAACGCATTTATACGTACATCATAGTACAATGTTGGCCGTTGCTGGATTTGTTCTTCTGTTGCTGTCAGGTTGAAGCCCCTTTGCGGTACGACTTCGAAGGCGTATGTCTCTGTATCCATGGAGTATGCGAATTGTCGCAAAATCCGGACATGAAGTAAGTCTTGAACGATTCTGAGGGAGATTGGGCAAAGGGTCTGGATGCGTTATGACCCATGATCCAAGGCTTCGCCTCGCCATAGCCTGGCAAGCCATGACAGGGGTTCGATACGTTAGTGGTTCTGCCCAATGGTTGGCGCCACCAATATTGGCGTCCGCGGCAATCGCCACCAGCGCTAGGCAGCACCCGCAGGGCGGAATCTGCTTGGTTGGGGTGAGGCTCCGTATCGGCAGGAGGTGTCGCGGGGGTGTCATTTCCCCTCGCTCCCAACGTTCTCCACGTTTTGCAATGATTTGCGCATGCCGTCATGAGCACCGCACAACACACCATCGTTGTCGAAGGGAGTAACAGTCGCTGGACGCAACGCGTAACCCGAAGACGTTTTCTCCGGTATTCGCGTGGGATACATGACCTCATTGAGGCTGACGTCGCGCAAGGTCGAACAGAGACTCGTATCCAAGCTCCAGCGGACCTAACAAGCGGGACCGTAGAACGACTCGTGGAATGGATCGAACAAAGTGTCCCTGGCCAGCACACTTTAACGTTCGACCAGCTTTTAGGACTCAGTATCGCAATATGGCGATATGGCTGCGATCCCATCATCTTCAGGAGGCTGGCAGCATCAAGTCCTGAGCAGCTCATGTCCGGAGCCGGAGCAGCGGGATGGACATTCATGGCGCTTGTTTTCGACTGGGAACGGGATTTTCGGGACGCGTCAAAGATGCTCGTTTGCGATTTCAACTCCTCTCTAGGAGTGATCGAAGGAGCCCATTACTTCCCGACTGTCCTGAGAGGTGAGTTAGCTATATTTATTCCGCGGGGTACGGTGGAATAATCGCTGACGACTTGCAGATGCTATAGTTACTGCGCGACGGCGTCTTCTGAGGGCCACATTCGGATTCGTTCGAGATGATGTGATGCGATACGCAAGAACTCCCGGTCCGACGTTTAGTCACATCAACCATAGCCTGTACGCACAGGGCATAGATATAGTTCTGCCGGGTAACGAATACGTCCGAGCTTGTACGAGGACCAACACTCAGCCAGTCAATGGAATAATAAGTTCCCCGGAGAAGTTACTCGACGGACTAGATGATATACTGCGGGTACCACCACAGGAGGGTCAGCCAACACATCTTCAGTCGAACGAGCCGATTGATCAACAGCTACCAGAAGGCACTGTGGCGGAATCCTCGTCTTCTGGATCGGCCCAAGGAACGGCCTCAGGCGGGAATGCACCCCTCTCTATACATTCCGAAACAGGTGAAGGCCAGAGAATTTCTACACTGAGAGACACAGGGGTGGGCGAGGGATCGATACGACGTCTTGTATCTGTCTACCTTGCGAAGAACAAGAAACAACGAAATGAACGAGCACGAGTGCCACCTTGGAGTCGAGACGACGTTCTCCGTTTCCAGATCGTGGCTGGCGAGATCCGGGGGCGGATCATGTCGCGGAGGATAGAACTTTTCGATGGATGCGGCCTAAATCTCAAGGATTTCCAGAGTACGAGGAGAGCGCAACTGATTCTCCCTGGGGAGTAGCCGGGGAAGTAGCCAAGGATATGGTCACCAAATCCGTCTAGTGAATGCCTCGTCGGCGATAGATCTCTCGCGCTTCATTGAGGCTGAGACGAAACATGGCAGCTCGACATATTTGCATAGGAGGCAGCATCGGACGTGGTCCGGTGCGGCTGACGGAATGTAGCGATGGAGCGGACGCTGAGCCGAATAGCAGCACAGCTGGGTCCATGTGCGGGGATTGCGAGCGCATCACAACGACTGCATTCCACTCGTGACTGCCACTTCTTGGCTGATAATCCCCCTAGGAAAGCTCCGATGCTGTGAGCGGTGGGTGGTGGGTGGTGGGTGGGGATGCTCGCTGTCACAATCCGGGGCCTGTCTCCCACCGCTTCGTGTGTGCGGCGTCGCTCGGAAAGGCAAACTTATAGTTTGGCGGTATTGGGGAGCAGGTGCTGGGCACGAGTAGCTTATTAACGTGTGCGTACTGCAACCTACGATGCGAGACGTGCAATGCTTCTATCAAGCATCCAATGGCTATGTATACATAGCCCTTCTCCGAGTCCTCTGTCTGGATGCTGGGCGTAGGAGTTCCCTACCGGTGAGGTCGCTCGGGAGTCACTACCCTCTTCTTTAGAAATTTCGGACATGAGACAACGGGGAGGTTGTATCGGAGAGTTGGTGTATATGTGTCTTGGATGTTGAGATTACCTCCCCGGTGTCGCAGACTGGCGCGCGTCCGATCCCCGATATGAGTTTGCGGCCTAGCGCCTTTGATCTCCCATGCGCGACCACGTTCCTACTGTACCTGCCGCACCTAGCACAACGCATTACAGCGACGCCGAAGCGAACGATATGCCCTCTGAGAAATATTCAAGCTCACACGAACCGCGCATACAGCCGCAGGCCGCAGGTCGCTGCATCGAAAAATCCCGCCACCTCTCCCCAACGGCTTCTGTAGTGTCCTCATCCGACCTAGGCGCTCAACTTCTCTGCACGCTCAAGACCATCTGTCGTCGCTATTGCCGCACCAGACGAGCATCCTTCGCACCGTCCTCACGTCAGTCTCGGAACTGTGACTCCTCCGAGTACTCGACTCTAAAATAGGAGTTGTTTCCGCAGATCCTGCAGCTGCGTAGTGGACTACCTTGTCTATTCGTAAAGAGGGATTGCGCATACGTCGGGATACCATTGGTCAGTTTGATCACTACCTGCAGGGGCAGCAGCCGATGGGCGATATGGAGGTTTTGTCGCTCCGAACGATACGTTGACGGTGGAGTACCCCGGCCGATCAGAGCGCCCACCTCAACGCCGAGCTCGGATCTGAATCGAAGTCACATCACCTCGAGAACTTCGCTTGCGCCCCTCTGCGGTCTTGTGAAGCTCGACGTTACACACCGCGACATTACGTACCAATCCCGCCACAGCCTTCTTCGGTCCACACACCCCTTGCCCGTCACACCAGACACCTACAAAAGGATTCATCACAACTCTCCGCCGTATCCTGGCACCTCAAAATATTACATACATTCCCAACTCCGAACGAATAATTCCCCCGAGTTGCCGGACACTGGACGGACATGGACAGGACAGCACCACGTCGCTCTCTTTTCAGTGTGCGTGCAGCATTCCTTCAACAGATTGCTCATGGTCAACATGGTTTGGCAAGCTTTAAGGCGGAAGAAGCAACTCCGAGTGAGCGAACGCACATTGCAGATGCAATGCGCAGCTTCGACCCTCGTCGCATCTCATCAGTCGCAAAGGTACAAACAACTTACAGTCCCACGCAACGCCGCAGCCCCAGAGATCCACAAGCAGTATCAGGTTCTGGTGATGCAAAGCCATCCCGATCGTATTACTAACCTGCTACCTGCGGAAAGAGAGACGAGCTCCAGTTCCATCAAGCTGCATGCCGACGCAACCTGCACAAACGCAGAAAGCGAGACGCGGGTGATGGCGTGTGGGAGGACTGCAACGGCGAGTCCCATGAAGATAATGACTCCTGCACCCACGTCAGCACCAACAGCGACGGCAACTCTAGCAGCTTCTACACAGAGTCTAACACGGATTACGACGGCAATACCGCTTCAGTCAACGAAATGAGAAATCTAACAGCGATGGCATCCCCAATCCTCATAATGAAGATGACGACGTTCATGCGCGCTTCCTCCAAAATGGGCCAGATGCGACGTCGGTTACGAAGCCCCGCCGGCAGCTGCATGGTGTGGTTTTTTGGATGTTCTGTACCTCTAGTCACTGCCGCGAGTCGGCGGGCGAGCTGATGCCAACCCCATTCCCCACTTCGTGCCTTGTCCTCCACCATTCGCATGTCTATGTCCCACAGCCACGGTATGGCCTGAGGGCTGAACAGCTCACATTTCGAAGTGACTCCACCCTGCTGTGATTGGAGGTGATCGAGAACACAGCTAGTCAATCGCTCTATCGCCCCTGGGTTTGATTCGTGGAGTTCCGCAGCTTGTGTGTTGAGTTCCATCTCCCAGTCGTATTCCCGCCCGCCGTAGTAGTCGTGCGGCTCGTGCAGCTGCCGAATATCGTAACTACAGGGCATACGTCGACGCAGAACTTCTCACAGATTGTCAAGCGAAATGACGGAAGCGGGTGGGTGCGCCGTGATGGTCACACGGCTCCCGATGAACCGATCGGCGATTTCAAGACAGATGCGGTGCACGGGGAGGAAAATTGGATGGCCGTGACCTGGCACACTTTCTACAAAAAGCGGTTCGACATACTCGCCAGAAGGAATGTGAAGGCTCCACCGTCAAAGTGTTCTGCGTTCAGACGCAGCACAACTCGCGGGGCCGGAGACGCCGGTTCACATAGAACTGGAGACCATGCACAAATATCCTCAGGTAGAGTGTACTCGTCGATTTGTGGTCCATTCGCTGTCGAGGTAGCTGTCGTCAAGAGGACAGTGTCCAGAAGCCATTTCGTCTTTCATTGATTGTCGGCGCCCCGCAAATGGCACAGTAGATTTGGTCCCGCATTCTGGGGTTGATTGGGGCAAATTTTAACCTGTGGTTGTGAGCGGCAATCTAACGAAGCAAGGCCGAATCTTTGGCAGGGGGTTTACGTTACAGTAAGTGCTGATAAAGGCGTGCCCGCTTGGTGAAGGACTCGGGTTCCGTCACCAGTCCGCTTCCACGTTAGTGTGGCTAGATATACGTTATATGGCCAGTTTGCGGATGTGCTTTTATACTTTGCAGTCCGCGTTTGTACACGTTCAGTTGCTGTGAGTCCAAAGTGTCTGGTGATCCTGCTAACGTCCACTGTACTCCCGAACTTTATCCCGCCTGTGGTGCATTGCCTCCTACCCGATGTACCCTGCCACTTACCCTTGTACCCTGCCACTTGCCCGTGGTACCCGCGGGCGACTACAGTTACGGGTACTCCAATTCACCTACTATCGAATAGTGTGACATTTCCCGCGTTACGAACTACAAGTCCAATTACCCGCTGCAAACATCGATCACATGCGAATATCGTTAGCCTATACAGGGCAGAGACTGTAGAACAGTTGCAGACTCACGTGAATATAAAGACCGAAAATTGTTTGGCCACGTCCACAAAATAGCTCGAAGATCTGCGGTCGAGTTTGCCCGTAAACATGCACCTACTCACGGTACTCGTCTTTTTGTTATATCAGCTGATTCTCTCACATGGTTTCTACTTGAACACAACTCCGCCCTTGACCGTGCCTACATATCCCAACGCTTTCACTGATATGCTGGCTCACGAAAGTACAAAAAACAGGAAGAGTATGATGAAGACAGAGTACAGCAAGATACCAAGATATGGCCGGGCTACAACGGTCTAAGTGGGTGCCTGTCAGTCCTACTACTTCACGACCACAAGAGTTAACGCCGCCGACTTCGCGAACGCTCCCACATGGCTAAATTACGGTGGCAATGAGATCAGAGGGAATAACGAAGTTTCTTTAGATCGCGCTTGTGAGTAGATAGTTTTCCGTCGTCATGGCTCAAGCTCACTCTTTGGGTCCAAATGAGATCCAATGGCTTAATGGATTTCTCAACTACATACAGGATACGGCGGGTGGTCTCGTCATCCCTTGCGCAGATGTGAACACCTACTTCTTCAACGACCCTTGCCAACTTTCCCTGATCCAGGTAACTGTCGACCAACTCTGAAGCAAAACCAACCTACGATTGGTGGCCATGTCACTTTACCTGAATAGAGACGGAAAGGGGGCGTTCTTTGGCAGACCACAGGGCAGACTCTTGGATGACTCGAGTTACGACCCTGAGAGCCATGACTAGGGCTTCATGAATCCGTGGGGGGAGGTGTGGCCAGTGGTAAAGCCAAAGATTGATAGGATGCTCGACATCTTCAAGGTTAGCCTTTACGGCGTCCTTGAGCTTAATGGCATGTCTAAGCTAATCTAAGAAACAAATAGAGCCATCTACACCGCTTTCTAAGTAGCCGGTTTCTCCATGGCTCTGCGGGTATGATTGGAAACTAACTTCGCTAGCCTGGCTTTTGATGCTCATAGTGCACACAAAGAAGCCGATCAGTTCCTTCGGCAGTTTCCTGGCGGTCCAGCCGCTGCGTACAGGCACTATGTGGAGACCGAGATCTTGTCCGACATTGTCCGACCACCCAACTATCTAACCACACTTTGGCTTCGCATAAAAGCTGCACTCGAAACCTCTAAAGATTATTCGATGGTATCCGCAACATGGCAACGGGACTGGGGAGCTTGCGACACCTTGCGCAGAACAATCGAAGATCATTAGAAGAGGGGGCAGGAATACTCATGGGACTACATGTTCGGTAATTTCGAGTGGAATAATGCATCGTCCTGCGTCACTGTCTGTCTTTGGAAATTTCTACATGTCCAATGGCTTATTTCCATACGCTGCGAACGAACTTGTTAAGCAGTCATGCCATACCTACCGCTAATAGTCACGGTGAGAATTCTGGTGTTGACGGGGATGCGTACTGAGCCTCGAGCCATTGTAATGTCACTCTGCTTGGTCTCTTATATCGCATTAATGATACCGTCCAAGCACATAGATTACCAGTTCATTCGTGATAAATCTAGCTAGTAGAGTACCGACTGTCAATCCCCTAGCAGGCACTCAAGACGTCGAATGGTCCGCCATTCTTGCTCAGACCGACAAGACGTGACTTGGAAGAGGGGGGAACAGACTCGGTCCATCTACAACTAAACAGCTATGGTAAGAATGCTGGCAGCGCTGCTGATCAGGACCATAAATCCGAAACGCAGACTAGCAAAACAGCCATGGGCTCTGCTTGATGGCGTGGCCGTGGATGATGGCGTCTGCGTGGGTGATGGCGTCTGCGTGGGTGATGGCGTCTGCGTGTATGATGGCGTCTGCGTAGGTGAAGAGGAATTACCTGATAGAGTGTCAGTCATCAAGAGTAGCGCTGTTACCAGCCAGGGCCTCGTACCACTTGTTCCCCATGTCGATGCAACGTTGGAAGTTGAAGATGGCATGCTGGAGGGATCCACTACGCCGCGTACCGCCGACGTGACGATGTTGACCGTGTCCATATCGTCCATTGTACTGAACAGGCCCGACCATGATTCCGTCGAAGCGGAGAGTTCAGCGAGAAGCCCGTTGATGGAATAGGTGCATGTGCCTGTCCCTTGGGGTGGAGGACCGCCGGATACGTCGCAGGATGCATGAGCAGTGCCCCACCATGCGGGACCCGCATTGTACTCCCACGTCGACGGGCCTTGGGTGAGGGAAAAATCGAAGCAGGTTGCCACTGATGATGGCGGCTCCGTCAGCGAGGGGGTGCACTTGTTCTCTAATACGGTAGCACTTGGCCCTACTGTCTTGACCGTCAAGGCGGTAGCCCGGGGTGCTAGCGGATTGTAGATGACGAGCGTCTCCTCGGGCGGCTCAGCGAGTACGAGCGGCAGGAGCGCAAGCACTAGCCCTAGGATGCAGACCATGGCGAGAGGATGGAGACTGAACTTCATTTCGATACGCGGGGAGCAAGAGCTGAGTGCGGCAGCCATGTGATTCGAGGGATTCGGAGTGGGGGTTCTGTCCTTGGAGGCTACGGTGATGGTTGACTCTGTCCCTGCACGCGCTCAGAACATATACCCCCAAGTACGAGAAAACGCCAAGGAAGCTGATCGACGCTAATATCCTCGGGTACGTGTCACAGTCCGAGTACGTCACCAGTCTAGGTCCACGAAGCATATCATGCCTCATGAGTGCAATTGTCTGCGTAGGTGATACATGGCTATGTGCAGGTTCGGATGCGGTTGTTCATGGGTGCGCTTACGCGTACTTTATCGAAAGCTGCGGGTGCATCCTATATGCAGGTGCTGCAGCCTATGGAAAGTAGGTGAGCCGGCGGTTTGCGGCTGCTTCGCGGGTGTTACACGGTACGTACCACGTCTATTCCATGAGCATTCTATACGTCTTCGTCGGCAAAATACGCATCAGGGCTCTTGATCCCTTCCCAGTTGACCTTGTCTGACCAAGCACTTTGTTTTTAATTTGATAACACGGTCGGGAGTTAATAACAACCACCAGGAAGTTTGAATTACAAGCGGCTTGTCAAACATTGGATTTGAAGCAACATGCAGCACCTAAATTACCGCAGTATATATACTTAAATCATTTCAAGATGTGTTTATCAACCTTCGTCGTTACCCACCTCGCTATCTTCTAGTGATCACTGCTACGCTTCGCTCGGAGACCTCCAATCGTTTGACACACCCTTCTTCGCGATCCGCGTCATGCGTTCTCTCCATTACCTGACGTCCTCCTTCTTGCCTCTATGTGGAGCCATCCACCTCGCACCGCTGCCAAATGCCAACGTATATACTACGAGCGCAGGTCAAGAAGCCGAAGTTTTCCAGTTGCTCAATTAGAGTAGCCTCCTATGGGGGAGCAACAGTAAGCAATACTACCATAATCCTGCACGTTGACTGATGCTCTACCTAGTCAACGGCGGCGGCTCCTATGTGGCCAACTTGACCGTCTCGCACCTTTCCGACAACGCTAAGATCCGCGCACTGGATGATGCGTCCAGTCGTTTCGAAGAGATCGCGTGCGAACCCGGTCGCATGGCTTTGCGGTTTCAAGATGCGCGCAGCTTTCATCATGCTTCGCTGGAGTGGCAGTGGGTGAACGCTCACTTGAGCCGTACAATAACCCTCGTCGCCACAGACGCTTGCGCCTCAGCCGCAGGACGCGTTCCAGTGCTCGTCCACGCTGCTCACACTAGCCTTTCTGCTCTAAGCATTACCCTTGTGACTTCGGAGACCAGCTGGGTTGCTATCACCCAGGATGCTGAGCTTCAGCTTGGGTTCCAGGAGTTCCAGGTGGACATGCTTCGGACTGGAGCTAACAAAGACTTATCAGTCACACTCGATACATCCCTCCACGGAAACCTTTTTGACTTTGGACGAGACGACTCCCGGACTGCAGGCCTTGCACTTAAGGCTGATGCAGTACTCGATCTCCGTGGAAACCTCCTCTTTGGTCTGTACTATCGAATTCGCCATGGAAAAAGGGACGAGGCGACCCTTACAGTTCGCCCGAAAGATGCGAACGTCTTGTTTAGCCTCGCTCTCACTGCCAATGGACGACTTGGGAAAGAGTTGGAGTTCGACCGCCTTGTGATTGACGTCCCAATCGCCCCGTTTAGCATACCAAGTGTTCTCGACTTTGGGCCTTTCGTCCATGTCGGTTTGCATTTTCAGGCGAGTGCGCTGGAGGGCATAGCAACAGCGTCGTTCGGCGCAAAGGCAACAATCAACAACTCCGCCTCAGTTAAGATCGACCCTAACAGTCAGGACCGCGTGCATTCCGAAGGCTGGGGCTTCGACGCCGAGAGAATTGATCCACAGTTCAGTGCTGAGATTGGTGCGTCGCTACGGGCATGGATGGAGTTTGGCTTTGGAGTGAAGATTAAGCTTTTTAAATGTATGTATGAGTGATGTTTCTCCCACGTCTATAGCTAATCATCCAACAGCGGGAGTTGAAGCTGTCTTGTCCGCTCAGGTTCCGTACTTAGAAGCCAACATCAATGTAGAGACCAATTCACTCGGGGTATGTGATGGGAACCAATCACGAATTCAATCTCTACGTTGAGTATTTGTACCAATCTGTGACAGTGTTTGACATCCACATCTTACTCATCAAAGTACGGGTTCGTGACGCTCTCAAAGATACTGTTCTCCAAAGACGTCCACCCATCCATGCCTGTCCACTTTTTCAGAAGTGCGATAGCGTCAGATTGGTCGAGCGACACTTTGATGTGATAAGAGACAGGGTAGTCGTCGACAAAATTCTTCTGCGGATGAATTTTGCGTAGAATAGCCAGAACCTCGTTCCAATGGGCGGAGTGGCCCCAGACCTGTAGTCGTGAGTTTTTAACCTCCGGGTCCAGGACGGCTGCGACATGAACGGCGGCCACATTTTTGACATCCAGGTAAAAAGCTGCATAGAGAACTCCAAGTTAGATCACCGCTCTACCAGGCCTGGGGTCTGATACGGAGTGCTTACAAGCTGGCAATGCATCCATCATCGCCTTATTACCCCTGCAGGCATGCGTTACCCAATTGGCCTGTCCTTCGACATGCTTCTTGTTGAGAGGCTCGCCGATCAGGCCCGCGGGAGACACGACGTTAACCGTAAAGTGTAGCTTCTCCTCTTTGACGGACCTCCAGACTTCCTTCTCAGCAGCGACCTTGCTCGCGGGATAATTGGCGATGGCGTGGGACATGCCATACGGCGGCGGGGCCCAAGCAGCCCGGAGGGCGGCGTCGTTCCAAGAATATCGTCCCACCGTGCCATTGTCTTCTTTCTGTATCAATGGCGAGGCGGACAGGGCGGAGCTAGTAAAGACCACCTCTCTCACTGAGGGTTCCCTGATAGCCGCGTTGATAACAGCCTTGATGCCGTTTACAGACGGGGTGATGACCTCGTTCGGATCAGGGACGATCTTAGTGACATATGCAATGTGCAAGATGGCCGAAACACCCTTGACGGCCTCGTCGTAGGCGCCCTTGGCGCCGAGATCGGGTACGGCTACGAGCTCGAGAGCGCCACTTTCTGCGTACGGCTTCAGAGAACCTTCAAGCAGCCACGAAGACTGGCTTAGGTCACGGACGGTGCCTCGAACTTTGAAGCCGCGATCCAGGAATTGGGTGGTGACATGGGAAGCGAGGAATCCCGTGGCACCGGTCACGAGAACCCAGGAGCCAGCAGGAATAGACGTAGCCAAAGGAGACATGATGTTGAGAGGGCCTGTATGATTGACGGACGAATGGATGTAATTGATAAATAAGGATGGATGAGATAAAATAGTATTGTGTTATGAATCCTGATAAACGGCATGAGATCAGACTTTATATACCTTTCTGAACGTTGCTTGACGACCACTCCAGTCTATCGGGAACCAGCTCTACCTAAAACCCGATTCGACTACCAAAAGCAAACCTGTTCCTTGATTTAAACCCTATTACCAAGAAGAATCGAAAGGATACCCCTGAAAACCCCTTCAAGGTCGAGTCATAAGAGGCATGAGAAGGACTAATGCTCTCAAGTCCATGCCCAATTAGGAAACAATAGGTCTTGGCATGGTGACTCGAAAACAAATCACTGTTCTTCCCACATATACATTTTCAACGGCCAGATATTGAGCAGAGCCTTCGGTTTCATCCGGCACTACTGGTCCGAAGCAACAAGATCGATTTTCATGAGATACTTACTCTTCTCTGACTCGCCGACGCCTTGTTGCACATTAAATCTACTTCCGCGTCTTTGAGCCATAGCGCTTTCAAAAACGCGTGGTACATCCGCTCCAATAACCCTGTGAGATGAATTGATTCTGGACCGCCGCCGAGCTGCACCATGATGAGCACGCCTTGTAGATGCTTCCGTGCTACACTGTGTTCACCGGTGTTCACCTGAGAAGCACTTCATTAGTCGCCAGTTCCTGGACCTAAGTGTGCATTGCACGTTGTTCTGAGGGATAGAGTAGTCTCACATCATCAATCGCAAGGGCTAGTGCCTTGGCGACAGTCATGACGGTGACGGGCGACGATATGCCATCAACTTCCCGGCGTAGCGTACGGAGGCATATCTGCTTATACTGCAGAGCCATCCGGATGAAGATCGGATCGTCTGGTCGGTCTCGTAGGATGTAGCGGCAAGTACTAAGGAGGACGGCGGCACTCATTAGTGCATCGTCGGTGATGGCGAGACCGACCCATTCTCGCAGCATTTGCACCTTGGGGTCTCTCGAGGATTCGAACAAGCCGCAGTGCCCGATGGAGTATGGGACTATGACGTGAATGTCTGCGATCGAATGAGACGTCGGAACGCAGGGGAGTACGAGGATGTGCACCGCTTGGGGATAATACCCTTCCTAAGGCTTAGGAGTGAGGCCCGGATAGCAGCAGGCGTGGCCAGAAATAAACCTACAGTGGTTGAGCAGGAAGTACTCCTCCGAGGAGAGCGGTCTTGCCAGAGATGAAAAGGGATCCTTGCTATTGCCAGGCATTAGTCTCAGGGGGCTCAAGACCTGTAACTCGGGGACCTTCAGCTTCTCGAGAGAGAGAGGAGTGGCATGGTCTAATTCCCCTTGGTATCTCTGCGTTCGTAAGCGCCTCTTCTTGGCGTGCACTTGCCGAATGGCATGTGAATGTGCCAGTCTTCGGATTTCGGAGGACGCGGGCTCTGTCGGCTTCGAGACTGTGACAAATTCGAAGTTGCGCGGCATAATCAAGTTTGTGCGCGCGGAATACTGATATGGGAGTAGACGTCGGATGGGTATGCTGTGGTGTGGTGTTGGAGTTGAAGTCAAACGACAGGGTAAGATACTGTACTGAAGCGTCTTAGTGCTGAACAGATGGTTACAGGGTTCAAATGTGGTGCATTTGTCAGCCGCGGTTCGCGCCAAGACCTACAGATTCCTAATTAGGACAATGTGCTTTTGGTGACCCAATTTAATATAATTATTCCATTGATCCTTGGATCCTTCAACTGCCCATCACTTCCGACTGCCTAGTAGGTCGACGTTCTTGCAGGGATGAAGATGGGTGGCTGAAGCTTCTCTGTTGGGACATTAGGCTCTTGCGAAGTAGTAGATACTCGAGGCTTTGTGCGCGCAGGTCTTATATCAAGCGAATACTGCGGATATTGGCCTCCAAGGCAGTGCGTTCGTCGTCCGATTCGGGCAATAACATGCGATATCTTATTATATAGAAGTATAAGTACCCTAAAGAAGCTGAAATTTGATATAAGTAATTCTTAATGTAACGCGTATATTTCTCTAATAGAGGTAGCTGCCTCTAAATAGAGCGATATAACTACTAATATAGGGTTGTCTCTCTCTCTTAATAGAGAGGAAAGCCCTCTATTATAGTAGGATGGCCCCTATCATAGGGTGCAGATCACCCGTAGTGTTCCTATCCAGACACGTTACCACTACTAAAGTTAAGCGCGCAGCTGTAGGAGTTGCGCGCAATCGTTCGCGACCACACGCCTAGTAAAAAGGTATTTGACACGCGGCGAACGCGGGTGCGGTCGCGAGTGCGGGTGCGGGTGCGGGTGGGTGATACCCGATTCACGCCATCGTCCCGACGGGATATCGATTAACAGTGTAGGGAGTGAGTCTAGCAACGTTTGTATCACGAGTCCACGTCACGAAAAGCGGAAAAGATGGTTTGGAGTATACACAATTCGTCAAGCAACACCGTTTCTACAGAGTACTAGACGCTCTGCAGGAGAATCTCAAACTCAAACGGCTCGCACAACAGCGCATATTCATCCAGCGTCCGCGGTCCACAACTTCCACTTCCCAATCCATGATGATACGCGTCCAGCCTGACCACCACTTCCTCCCTCTTCTTCTCCCTCAGCTCATAGGGATGGCCGGCCGCCGCTACGTCCTTCATCCTGTAGTGACTGATCTGGAAGTCGAAAAGTTTGCGCTTGTCCTCCTTGTCAACGAACTGTGCTGTCAGACCAGCTCCCTTGCCGTTGCTCAGAGACACATAGCGTGTGTCGGTCCTGTTGGCGCTTTCTTGCGGCACTTCGTAGTCTACCCACAGCGAGTCGATGCTAGAGGCTGCGTATTTGCCGACTGTTTGTGAGAGCTTGCTGTCGCTGTATGACTCACCGAATCCGCGGCCAAACCATTCGACTTGCTGTAAGTCTTTGGGTGTTTCCATGACGAGTCCAATACGTGGAAGTGTGCGTGGGAGATTCTCGCCCTTGGGCGTGCCGGCGGCGTGTACCGAAAGCGATCCATCAGCAGCGAACGTATATGTGAGAACGCAATCGATGGACCACGACAGGATCGGCGGCGCGATGCGCTGCTGCACTGTGATCTTGAGCGACCCTGCATCTTGAGACCAGGAGACTTTGCGCGTCGATGGCTTGGCGAGGTGGAGCTGCTTCTCCTTCCAATCCCAGCCATCTTGAGGAATGTCGTTGTCAGTGGGAGCTCGGAAGAAGTCGATTTCTGGTGGCTTGGAGATGACCTCTGTTGATGACTGGAGCCAGGATGTAAGAGTGCCGTGCAATGTGTTGAACGTCCAGATTGACTTTGAGGTAGTGATCTTCAGTGTGTTGCGGGATTGCGAAACTTCTAATTGCTTGTCCGAAGGGGAGGGGCGCTGAAGGGCACCAACAGTAGTGATGGGCACCTGCGCCGTTGCAATCTCAAATCCTTGATCAAGGTAAGGTGTGCCGCTCTTCAGCTGGAATGAGATGGTGAGCAGAACCTCGCCTTGAGATCCTGAGACATGCGGAATATCAACTTCGAACGTCTGACCTGGTGCCACTCCGGAGGGAATCTTCATAGATCCAGTCTGGGCACTTGCATCATCACCCTTTTCGCTGACAACCCGGTACTGACAGCTCAGATGGTCCAGCGTGACGAAGTCGTACCGGTTGACGAACTTGGCCTTGTCGTCGCTTGACTCAACAAGCTGTACTGGCTCAATAGCCTTCTTGTACTCAAGCAAACCTGCATTAGGCTTGTGGTCCGAGTCAACCAGACCGTCCATGACAAAGGTCCCGTCATGCACCTCCTCCCCAAAGTCACCCCCGTAAGCGTAGAACTCTTCATTCGTCTTTTCGTCCTTGGTCAAAAGACCGTGGTTGGCCCACTCCCAAGCAAATCCACCCTGCAGTGTGGGATACTTGTAGAACGCGTCCATGTATTCTTTGATGTTGCCTGGTCCATTGCCCATTGCGTGGATGAATTCGCACAGCACGAGTGGCTTCGTCTTGGTCTCATCCTCGGCAAATGCAATAATCTCGCTGATCGGTGGGTACATTCGGGAGTACATGTCCATGGTCTCCGCGTAGATGTCGGCCTCGTAATGGATTGGCCTGCTATCGTCGTAGGCTTTGATATGATCGTACATAGCCTTGAAATTTTGACCATAGAACGCTTCGTTCCCTAAACTCCAGATGATGATGGAGGGATGCATCTGATCTCTCTTGACCAAAGCTTCGGCTCGATCCACATACGCATGTGTCCATTCCGGGTTGTTAGTTGTCCATTCTGCGGCCTTCTGACGAGTGAGAAGTTGGCGCTCGCGGAAAGGCATTGTTTTCTCTTCTTTGGACAGCGACGCATCCGCGATGCTCTCGAAGCCGTGGCACTCCAGGTCCGCTTCATCGATCACCCAGAAGCCCATCTCGTCGGCGAGATCGTAAAGTCGTGGATCATTGAGTTGATGAGATGTGCGGATGGCATTGATGTTGTGGCGTTTCATCGTCAATAGATCCTCCTTCATGAATTCGTAAGGCACCGCTCGGCCGAGTGTAGGATGGTGTTCGTGGCGATTGACGCCGCGGAAGAGGACTCTTTTGCCATTGACTTTAATCAAACCATCCTTCATCTCTACTTGTCGGAAGCCAATTCGCTGAGCAACATGCTGCTGGCCATCGAGCGAGACGGCCAGATGGTAAAGATTAGGCGACTCCGCAGTCCATTTCAGCGGATTCTTCACGGGGATGCTGAGCTCTGTGATGCCACTTTTGCTTCCTTCTGCATCTGACGAAGCCACAACCTGCTTCTGTGCATCCAGCAGCTTCACCGTAATCTTTCCAGATCCGATTGTGCTAATTTTCAGTTTGAGCTCGGCATCGGTGTAAGAAGAGTCCAAATGTGTTTGAGCAAACACATTTTCAATGCGAGAATCTTTTGGGAAGCTCACGAGGAAGACATCACGGAAGCTATAAGAGTCAGCAGGTGTTCTTAGTTTACTTCACTTCCACCACGTACATGCCACTCAGCCACCACTGGTCCTGATCTTCAATGTAAGTGCCATCACAAAGCTGATACACTCTCACCGCCAGCGTGTTATCTTGATCTTGATCCACAAGGGCAGTAATGTCAAATTCGTCCGGATTCCTGCTGCCCTGCGAATAACCAACCTCTTTTCCGTTGACAAAGACATGGAACGCAGCATCGACGCCCTCAAATCTCAGGCGGATTTGCTCGTTCTTCATATTCCCGGGAACCTTGAACTTCCTGACATAGGACCCAGTCTCATTCTCGGTGAAGGACACGTTGGGAGGGTCGACGGGAATTTGGTAGATGACGTTTGTGTATTGAGGTCCTTTTCCGAAGCCTTGCAGCTGCCACATGCCAGGTACGGCGATATCGCTCCATTTCGAGGTGTCGTATGATACTGCTTCGAATCCTTCTGGAGCCTCGAACGGCGAATATGCATGCTGGAACTTCCACGTTCCCGACAGACTCTGTGATTTCGACTTGCTTACATCGTATGTGAGTGCATCCGCGTGTGATGTGTAGTTGTGAAAGTAGGCGCGAGCTGGTAGCGTGTTCCGGTGGAGGATACTGAGGTTGTTCCAGTCTGGAGTTCCTTCGGGATGCTGTCCTGAGGCCATGACTGCTAGTTAGTCTGGAGGTTGTGGTGGCTTGAAGCGGCGAGTTGCCTGCTGTTCGTTACTTCTATCCCGCCATGGCTGCCCCACGTCGCTCAGGACGCGGCTTGCGTCCATCGGGCAATCCGTCCGCAGGTGCATCGCGGGAGCACGATGAGCGTTCGCATCTCAGGTGACCCGGCACACATGGTGGAGTTTGCCGCGCTCTCGTCTCGAAGCTAACCTGTCCGAATCGCGGCACGACTGCTGCATGAGGTTACGGCGCCACGTCGCCTACTTGCTTGCGGCGGCGTGTGGTCGCTGGTCGGCTAAGTAGATGCCGACGCCCAATCACAGCCCGGCTTGTCCGCGCGGGTCCACAACGACTCCTGCGCATCTCCAGAAAATCTTCTCCAGACCCACAGGCTGGGCCAACAAAGCGTCATTTGGTCGCTCTTCGGTGGAATGCAAGCAGTTGCCCATGGCCAATCACGGCTCTGACTTGGCCGCGCTTGGGTCCACAATTACTCCGGACATCTCCAGGAATTCCCCCCCCAGCCCCACGGCCTGGGCCATCTCATGCACCCCGCCAAGATCTCCAAGCTTCATCGCGCAACCCACACTATCGATGCCCCTCACGATACAAGAACGGGCCGAGACATTTACGGACCGATTCAAGCAAGACCTCCGAGGGCTCGACCATCTAGAAATGAGCTGATCCTTTCCTGGAGTCGCATCCGCTGCCGCTCCTCTTTGAGCACTACATCCGCAGAACAGCGGCGCTATGATGTCCCTGAAATGACCTAGAGAACCGCGAAGACGTATGGCGTGGCCGAGGCTGCCTCGATGCGGTCTTCTTGCCGCCAACAAGCACGCCAAGGGGGGTGGCTGCATCGAAACGACGCCAGCACAAAATACCGGTACCGGGGCATGAACGGCGCAGAGTACCGTAGTGCCTCGGTGCAGCTATACTGTACCCTCGTGGTTCTCCGCCTCTCCTTTTGCGGAGAAGCCTGCAAGTAACACCGGTGTATAAAGTGGCCCACCGTCTCAACTTCTTGGAGATCATCGCAGGCTACCGCACCCTTCAACGGGCTTCGACGCATCAACCAACCTTCCGAATTCCTTCTCACTTTCATATCCAAGCACAGTAATGGCGGAGAAGACAGACGACATGGGTGCTGTCACGCACCAGCTCAGTGCTGTTGACGATGACATGCACAAGTCTGCCAACGTCAAAGAGGCTAATGTCGCGTCCGTGGCTCTTGGTAAGTCTATACGTTGCTGGACATCAATGCCGCGAAGGCAGACAGGAGATGTTGAGAATTTTTTATCTTGCTGAGCACAGAAACTGACTTCCTCCAGCTGCCGCTATGGAAGCACAGAAGCCAAAACTTCTTTCCCGGAGTATGATCCAGCTCTACGGTATCATGGGCATTGGCTACCTCGTCTCCACCATGAACGGCTTCGACAGTTCTCTCATGGGCGCTATAAATGCTATGAAGTCCTACCAGAACTCCTTCGGTCTCACGGGCGAAGGTTCATCGGCTGGCATCATTTTCATCGTCTACAATCTCGGTCAAATCGCAGCGTTCCCTGTCGTCGGCTTACTCGCTGATGGTTATGGTCGTCGCATTTGTATCTTTGTCGGCTGTGCTCTTGTCCTTGTTGGTACCGCGATCCAAGCATCGGCTCACGGCATGGGTCAGTTCGTCGGAGGTCGATTTATACTCGGTTTTGGCGCCTCTGTGGCATCCGCAGCTGGTCCCGCCTACACTGTGGAACTTGCGCATCCTGCCTACCGTGGAACTATGGCTGGAATGTACAACAATTTCTGGTGGGTCGGCAATATCTTGGCAGGATGGACGACCTATGGCTCCAATCTTCACATGGGCAACTCATCTTGGGCATGGAGGATACCCACCGTTGTTCAATGCTTGATGCCCGCCATCGTCATGTGTCTGATCATGTTTTTCCCCGAGACCCCGCGTTGGCTGCTCGCCCACGACCGCCGCGAGGAAGCCATCGCCATCATGGCCAAGTACCACGGCGACGGCGACGCCAACTCTCCCATCGTTCAGCTCCAGCTACACGAGATTACCGAGGACTTTGCTGTCACCCAAACCGACAGTGCGTGGTGGGATTTCCGCGAATTGTTCAGCACACGCCAAGCCCGATACCGTCTCTACATGGTCATATGTATGGCCTTCTTTGGACAATGGTCTGGTAACAACGTCGTATCGTACTTTATGCCATTGATGGTCAAGCAAGCTGGAATTTTGGATCCAAACAAGCAATTGTTGATCAATGCTATTAACCCAATCTTCTCGATGCTGGCCGCCGTCTATGGCGCTACCTTGTTGGACCGTTTGGGACGCCGGAAGATGCTCATAGGCGGTCTTATTGGCGGTCTAGGCTCATATGTTCTGCTGACCGCTTTTACTGCAACTGCCACACAGCAGAACAACCTAGCATACGGTACTATTGTCGCCATTTACCTCTTCGGCATCTTCTTCTCCTGGGGCTGGACACCCCTTCAAACCCTCTACGCAGTCGAATGCTTAGAGAATCGCACCCGGGCCAAGGGCTCCGGCCTCAACTTCCTCTTCCTCAACATCGCCATGGTCGTCAACACCTATGGTATCTCGGTCGGTATGGAGAAGATCGGCTGGAAGTTGTACCTCGTCTTCATCGGCTGGATCTGCGTCGAACTCGCCGTCGTCTTCTTCTTCTTCGTAGAGACAGCTGGAAAGACCCTTGAAGAGCTTCGCGAGATCTTCAATGCACCCAACCCAAGGAATGCGAGCTTGAAGCGCACAAAGGTTGAGATGGATGACCGTGGTCACGTGCTCAACGTTCATGAGGCATAGAATTTAATGGCATAGAGTTGTGATGATGAGTCTCCTAGGACATGGGTTACTAATATACACTCTAGCTAGTAGTTGGCTAGTATAGCTATAGCAATACTATTCTGCCAAGTGCTTTGTTAACAAGTTAAATCTTAATAAGAATAATAAAATATTTCTCCATGTATTGCAAGGAGTAGCAGAGGCCGGCCGGTGTGCAAGGGTGAGTGAGGTGTGCTGCGATCCGCGTCGTGTTTGGCGGTCGGCTGCGACTTTGTTAGGAGTAGCGGCTGTGGTCTGTCAAGGTTGTGGTTGTACCATCGGTGGTGGTGGTGGAAGGGTACGCAATGGCGGCGCCAAACCACAAGGATGGTTATTACGTTACCACTAAGGTACCCTTGTATATAGGTGCTACCCTTGCTCTCATTACTATATAGAAGCTTGGTGGAGCACGTAGTTACCATGAACAACTCAGTTCCTCGTCCACTTTATCACCCTATGGTTACCCTTACAATGGTTAAAGCCCCAGCTTCCTCGCAGAACCAACCGGCGACAGACTCTTAATGTGACGTCGCCTCCAGCATCCTCGCGAAACTGACACCCTGCAACGCCGCCGCCAGGGCCTACTTGCAGCAAGCCCCGGTCCGCGTCCTGTCCCAGCAACAGCCCAGCCACCATGCTCGTTTCATGCACATTGATGCCGAGCAAAGGTCAGATGCCGAGGTCATGGCCGTGCTTCAACCCTTCCAGAAATCGCGGCATTCCAGCACTGGCACCGGCAGCGACAAACTTCCTCCAATGCGCCTGCCCATCTGTTCCGGCAGCTGTGGACGTGTGGAGCATGAGTATCGTTGGGTTTGAGCTCCATCGCGGCCGGCACCCTTAGCCCGCTTCACGAGTCTGCAATCCCTTGTTACCCAACGGTATGAATAGGAAAAAGCTCTTCGGAGAACAGTATCGAGAGTCAATGGCCGAGCTGAGTGCTTCCACCATGTCTTTTGACAATCTCCTCGTCTCCATGCTGTCTCTGGGGTCTCGGTTCGAATCAAGCAGATCGGTAACGTCTTCCCACGCGTCGTGGTCAGACTAACAATACAGGTGAGATTGTTTTCTATCGTTTAACTGTCCCAGCTAGCCTTGTCAACTCTGTCACGGCCCTAACTCCCGTCCAATTTCGGCTCAAACTTCAGCCTTATCCTCTCCCCATACCTAGCCAATACAACGGTGCACGGGAAAAAGGCCAAGGCAATGAACGCCAACAGGCTATTCCCCCAATCATATCCCAGCCGTCGATACAGTGGATCTGCAGCGAGCGGCAGGATGGCTGAGCAAATCGATCTCAACACGGTGCAAGCCGCGATAGCGCTCGCGGAGTACTGCGTGTACGTATCAATCAGGTACATCATGACGGGCAGATAGGTGCACATGTAGCCGATGGCAAAGAGGGCGCTGGCGAGGATGGGCACGATCCAGTGCGTGTGGGTACCCCAGCCGTAGGCGAGCAGGCTGACTGGGATGATGAGGGCGCCGATGAGGAGGGCCGGGAGGCGGTCTTCTGGCTTGTGAGCGCCGTGGAGACGCGCCATGCGGGCAATGTGCTTGTCGGAGAAGTGGCCGAGAGTGAATTGGCTGATGGTCAGGCCGACGGCGAGACCGAGGTAGGCGAGGCCGCTCGCCCCGGGGGAAAAGTGGTAGTGGTCTTGGTAGACGAGACCTAGCGTTGCAAAGACGAGGAGGAGGTAGCCTTGGGTGACGGTGGTGTAGATGGCAAACAACAGGACGATGGGAGACTGGATGAGCATCTGGGCGGGACGGACCCAGGGGCCTTTGAAGATGGCGATGAGTCGCGCTGATAATGGGCTGGAGACGTGAAGGTTGTCTTGGAAAGTGGCAGATGGGGCTTTTGCCCCAGTCTTCGAGTTACTACCACGCTGTTCCACTCGTTTCTGAAGGACGGGGCTGTACGTCTCTGTCAAAATGTAGCAGCCTACCGCCGCCAGCAGCGCAAACTGTTCATGCTGGTGTCAGCACTAGCATTCTGCATGATGGTCCAGACTTCCTACCGCGGTGGCACAGGCCCAGAATATCCATCTCCAAGTGGTTCTTTCTACGATGTAGCCGCCCATGATTGGCCCTAGATACTGTGAGATGATGGTTTCATTTGCCTCGGACTGCTCACCTAATGTTGGACCCTAAGCGATCAATTAGCTTGTTTTTGAAGCAGGACAATCCAGCCTCATCTCGACCTCGTCATTTGGTGTTCAGCTACGGAGATATCCCGTTTGAGGGGGAAAAAGACAGAAATATGATGTGTGAATGCAAGAAACGTAAACGTACCAGACCAGCCCCAGTCAACATTGCACCCAACGATATCCCCCTCTTCTCCCGTGGCATAATGTCTGGCACAATTGCTACACCCAGCAAGAGAAAGACAATGCCCGCAAAGCCCATGATGGCGCGAAGCGCAATAAAGGCGCCAATGCTCCGGCTGGCTCCGCAGCCGACGAGGGTCAAGGGAAAGACGAGATAGGCCACGCGCAGAAGCCAGATGCGCCCGTAGATTTCGCTGACAGGCGCCACGATCAGAGGGCCGATGCAGTATCCGAGCGTGTATATCGAGATGGACAGCGCGCCCAGGGAGTGCTTGTCCTGTGCGTGGAAGTCGCGCAGGATCTGGTCCAAGCCAGGCTCGTATGCCGTAGTCATGGCCCTGTCGTGGGATTAACAAGCCGAACCAACGCCCACAGACTGAGTAGACATGCAACATACGCGACAAAGTTTGTGATGGCAAGTACAACAATGATGGTCCATCTCCGCGCGGACGACCAGTTGAGGGGGTTGCGGGCGTCTGTGGCCCAGTCGGACCCAGCATGATGGCTTGCTGTGCTCTTGTCACCAGGCGTACGACTGGCATGAGGCTTCTCTGGATCCTGCGCGTCAGTAGGCTTTGCTTCACAGACACGAGCTGATCTGGTCATGGCGTGGGTGGTGGTTGTTAGACTCGGTTGGGCGGCGGGAGGCGCAAGGGAATCTCAACCTCTCAGGGTGCAGTAACATTCAACAGGTATTACAATACGTGACATTCACCGGTACCGGGTATTACAATACATGCTCGCACGGGCCAACGCACGGGTCTCTATCGTAGAAGACCAAGACCGGGATGTGAGAGTCAAGCATTGTTCGGGCGGCTTGGCAGCTTTGCTTGCGAGCTTGCTTCGACCTCGCCGCACACATGCAGCCTGACGCATCATCCATGCAGCTGTACAACCTCCAACATGCACTGCATAACCACCAACATGCACTGCCTGCCTTGTGCATCAATATTAATCTACACAACTGCCCCCGCCTGCCCCTACTGGCGTACATCCATTCCGACCTTCGCTCAATAACTGTCTTCAGTTGAGCTCATTCAGCTGTCTTGTAGACATGACCGCTACTCCAAACATGATCCCCATCGTCGACCTCTCGCCGTTTGCCAGCACCACGGCCGATGCCAGTATCCGCCAGCAGCGGGCCAAGGAGCTGCACGAGGCGGTGCTTGTCAACGGCTGCGTCGGGCTCGCCGGGCACGGCGTCAGTGCCGAGCTGCTCCATCAGGCCTTCGCCGTGTCCAATCAGCTGTTCGGCCTGCCCTACGCCGATAAGATGAAGGCCCCGCATCCCAACGGCCACACGCCGCACCGAGGCTACTCGGGGACCGGCAAAGAGCGCGGTGCTGTCAAGACGGCCCGCGAGACCGACGACAGGGACCTGAAGCAGCAGTACACGTCCACGGCCGACTACAAGGAGAGCTACGAGATTGGCAGCGAGGAGAACCGCGTACAGTACAACATCTGGCTCCCCGAGAACACGCTGCCGGGCTTCCGCGACTTCGCCACCCGCTTCTTCTGGGAGCTCAACAAGACGGCCCAGCTCATCCTCGATGCCCTCATCGAGGCCCTGGGCCTCCCCGACGCCGAGGCAGATGCCGTCCGCGCGCTGCATACAGGCCATGATAACCAACTTCGCTTGCTGCACTACCCACCCGTTACAAATGCCATGATCGGCGATGAGAGCGTAGGTCGCTTGGGGGCGCATACAGACTGGAGGTAAGTGTATACTCTGCATCGACCACCACGACTGCTACCTGCCGCTTACAAGTGATACGACCCACGTCCAACCACGGTGCTGATCACGTCCACTTCTAGCACCTTCACCTTCCTCTTTCAGGACGAGAACTCAGGGCTCGAGTTTGGAGATCGAGCCTCAGGCGACTTCGTCCCTGCTTCGCCCCGCGAGGGGATCCTGTACATGAATATTGGGGACATGTTCCAGCGCATTTCAAACAGTAAGTGGGAGGCCCACAAGGCAACCCTCCCTGTCTTCTGCCCAAAGCCTCCGTCTTCTTTTCCCCGTTTCGATGCTGACCTCTTTCTCCCTCTGCTCCCAGACATCTACCCGTCCGGCCTGCACCGCGTCAGCGTCTCAGGTTTAGCCAGTGGACAGCCAACGCCTGCCAGGTACTCGATCCCGTACTTTGTCTGCCCGGCGCCCGACGGCACTATTGAACCGCAGCCTTCGCTTGTGGCAGCCGTTGGAAAGAAGCATTACGAGCCAATCACGTACCAGAAGTTTGCAGAACAAATGTTTGACACGACCAACATCTACGATTAGAGCAGGTCATATGAGGTTGCAAGAGGGTCGTGAGTGACGCGGCAAAATTGGTATGGCGAGATGGCGATCCCAAGTTTGGGGAGAGGGATCCTGTCTTTTTAGTAAAATTATTTTCATCTAAGACCACTGGGTCTGCCGTGAAGATTCGCACGTGTTGATTAACATACCGCTTGTAGCCAATCATTGAGAAATTTAAAGGAGGTCCCCATGCCCCAGCGACATGCGTACTTTTGTCGGGATTTAACACATGACAACAGCGAAACCGAATTCCAGGCTTGAGCACAAGAGATGACGAGACCATGAAACCATTTTAAGAAACCTACTGTCCAGCGAAACGCAATATCTTCCCTCCCTACCAAGAAGAAAAGTAATCTATCCCTTCAGCTTTTCCTACACTCCGGAAACGCACGCTGCACTAGAAACATGCACCTACCGCCTTAACGATTCCAAATCCACACTCTTCGTGACCTGAATCGCGTCCCCCTTCCCATCCACCCCCTTGTACGCCGAGTCCATCTCGATATCGCCCCTCTGCACAGCGACATGACTGCCGCTCCCGTCGTGGCTGCGTGGATCAAAGATGGGATCGAGGTCGTCCTCGGACGGCCGCTTGGAGCCCAGTCGCTCGTGCTCGTGCCGGTGCCGGCCAGACGAGGTGCGCGACTGTCGCGACTGCCTGGAGCCGCGCGACCCGAGCGAGCCCCGCGACAGGTTCGACAGCGCAATGCTGAAGCCCTCGATCATGTTTTGCACCTGCTTGAGCTTGAACATGCCCGAGAGCGAGGGGAGGCAGACGGCGCACAGGGCGAAGCACGCTTCGATGTACATGAAGTAGATGGCGGCTGTGGAGGCGACTGACGGGGGTTAGATTGTTGCTCGGAGAGAGACGGTGCCACTGCGCAAGTAGGGATGGGGTCGGCTTACAGTTTGGATCTACCGTCATGGCGAATTGGACTGTATGCAGGACGAGTCAGTGCTGAAATTCGAAAGTGTGTCTGCATCCTGGTGTTCGGAGATTCTCACCATCCAGTTCCTCAACGATGATAACCATTCGAGTAATCGACGCTGCGACGGCACTGAAGCGGTGTTAGCCAGACCGGATCCGTACTCATGCATACATGGTATACGAACAGTCCACCCAGTGCAAAGACAACCAACGTCGCAAACTTGTTCGCCCTCGACATTTGCAGCTTCAAGACCAGCGGGATGGGAAAAAGCATGATGATGCAGTCAATCAGGAAGTTGGAAATGGCCAGCGACAAGTTGATCTTGGCCAGGTCAGCGGGACACTTGAGCTGGTTCTCCTGGCTGGTATAGTAATAGTCGAAATGGATCCCGCAGCCGAACAGCCAGCCGAAGAAGAAGCCGCATCCCCAGACGACGATCAGCGCCGTAAGTATGTGGAGAGCCGTGTTGACGACGCGCTCGGAGCCCTTCCCAAACACGCGCTCGTAGAAGAGCACGCAGCTCAGCTTGATCAAGGCCAGCGCCGGCGTGCTGATCAGGGTGATGATAAAGAACGCCTTGCGCGTAATCGTCTGCTGTCGACTCGATGCTGCTAGCTGTGACGTTCCTTCGACCTTGGGCGTTGCATAGCCCAGTGATTGTGTCCCCACGCCGACAAGAATGGTCGCCGCCATGCCCAACACAATGAGGAGCGCGGGGACAGTACACCAGTCGTCGAGGCCGAAGCGAGCACGCTGTGCATGTCGCGTGGCCAGGCGGGCACCCACAATGAGGATGCACACCATGGGGAAGATGGTGGCCGCCGTCCACAACCAGGCGGGACCAATGTGGATGTTGGCTACGGACATGCTGGTAATTTAGCGGGTAGTAATACAAGTACCAGCGGATAATAAGAGAGAGAGAGAGAGAGAGAGTGCGTGTGGGAGGTTTGAGGGAGCAATTCAGGATAGAAGGCCAGTAGATGACACAGCGGGAAATCCCCCGCCTCTGTTGTACAACAGTACGAAACTCGAAAAAGAGAGAAAGCACGGAAACGGAAGCTCGAAAGAGGCAAAAAGGGAGTGCTCACCAGGCGAGATGGACGTGAGGCGAAATGATAAAGACCAACGCCTGCATCCAGCCTGTGAGCGATATAATACCAAAAAAATGGCCGACAGACAGGCATGCTGATACGAGAACCAAAAGTCAGGTTTCCAGCAAGACGGCCAAGCCGACCAAGACAGAAAAGGAATTGCTGACAGGGTTGTTCCCGCTAAGATCCATTTCCCCGGGTGTGCAGGCAATTACGATGCGGCCCGCTGGCGTGGCACACCGGCACTATCACGCCGGCTAATTTCCATATTGCTCACGTTCGCGGTATTGGAGGACGAGACTCGGGTCTAATTGGCGCATCCTCGGCTGGAGAAGGCTATACGTGCATGTCTGGATGCCGCCATCCGACTCTTTGCAAGGGTGCTGCTGACCGCGTGGCTGCTCTGAAGCGCACCATTGTGGTACCTACCCTATACGACATGGCCGTCTGCGCTCTTGACACGCAGTCTAGCCATTATTACACCACTGTCTGTTTGCAATCTAATTAATGTTTTCGAGAAGCCGCTGGGATCAAGATCAGCTCGCACACCAACACGACCTTGTTGGCTTTGAACGGGTAGGTGTCACAATCTCGGCGTTCAAGCTGACCCAGTCCCTCACCACTTTCTTTGAGTTTTCCAAGATCTTCGCCTCATCATACCGTCAGGGGTCCATTGTGTCAATCATTTTCCATGTGGAAATTGGCGACCTATTGAAAGACGTCCGAGCAGAGGGCCGTACTCGGCTCTAATGATCATTCTGCAACTTAAATGACTCACGACACGATTGCCGCTGCCAACATGTCGATCATGTCACGGGCTGATCCGAGGTTAACCAGCATAACAGCAGTGGAACATCAGCAAAACAAGTTTATTATTGTATCACTCGCTACGGGTCCTCGCTACTAGCAAGTCTCTATCCAGCACCCCTAGGCTGCTGCACTAATCGACGGTGATCGTCTCGCCGGCAGCGGCGTCGATAGGCAGAGCGGACTCGTACATGGGAGCGTTTGTATCTCCCCCCACTTTCGAGTATGGCGATGGGGTCTTCTTAGCAGCTTATGTGTATCCCGTTTAGCATCTCCAAGCTTTAAAGTGGCTGATATTTTGAAGGACGTGGAAACCAAACTCACCGTCGGGTAGAGGCGCTGCGAGGATAACCGCCACTTGAGCAAATGCGATGAGTGCCGTACAAAACCGCATAGTTGTTGATTTCGTTGGAAGGTGGACTCGGAGGGAAATGACTTGACGGGATCTAGCTTGACGCGACTCAAATTCCAGGAAGGCTAAGCCTTGCATTTAAGCGTTTGACCTCACAATCTGATGATGCCAACAGATCGACATATGTGCCCAAAACTAGGGAACCGAAGGAGCTGGCGAATTAATGTCTCAGTCAACAGGCCCGAACAGGGAGGGATCGAAAATCTTGACAAAAACCTGCCTATACCGAGCGACTTCTCAGCTCAGGCAATCTTCTATGGAGTCACCTTCTGTACCATGTTGGGCTCACTTCGCCCCGTCCATGGCATCACTACCAATAAGAATAAGCGTCCCTGATCCGGTGAGCGATATAATCTCGGTGCCTTCGATCATCGCGCCGTTTAGTTGCCTTAATGTCCAACGGACATGGCTGAGAGAGTGAATTGGTCCCAGGGACCAGGATATGTCTTACTTTGCGTGACAATTTGATTAAGTCCAATTGGAAATACTGTTAGCTACCTTGAACGGCTGTGTCCATTCGGCCCAGATCACAAGATGGCGATAAGCCCGGTGAAGATCAGCAGTGATGAAGATCTGTGATACCCCGGCACATAGACCGGGATAACTTTGTCCGTTTGGTTTATATTTTCGTTTTGGACATCTGGCGTAAGCTGAAAATCTGCAGTTTACAATCTCAAGAAACCCGCAGCGCGAGTGTCGTCAATTTTCATAGACCTCCAAGCATCGACGCAGAGAAGAACGACATCTAACAGCTTAATAGTCTCTTGCTATGGACGGACAGTATTTGAAGAGACTAGAAGAGAAGGAAGGACTTCTTCACTGTCCTACTTGCTCTCGGGACATTGAAAACAATCCTCCATACCGTGCTCCTCATCGCCGGCCGAGATACTGGATCATCACATCAATCCTCCACCTTACGGCTTTTTTCATGGTCCTTGCATGTGTTTACGCTCTCAATCGTCCTCAAAGCGTCACCAAGCCTCAACCCGCCCCCAAGAGCGCTCCGGCTCAATCCGAGTCGGTAGATCACAATGCTCATCTAATTGGCACGCCTCTGGGTTCGTTTTTAACACTCTTTTCTGATCGAGTGTATTGAATTTGCACTAACTTGAATGCTGGTAGCTCCACTCAATCACCACGAGCAAATCAGATTGGAGTCGGTATCTGCTGATTACGGGGACGCCTCTCTGTGGTTCGGAGAGCCTACGTACGAGTCGGATCGAGCGTGGAACAAGCTCATCAACCGTGAGTCCATCCATATTCCCTCCCATTGTCTCACCACGCAACTGTTAGACCAGTGCATGCACTGGCAGCATCCGACATTGGCTCTATTTTCATCTAGCTAACGCTGTCTGCGATTCCAGCACGGAACTTCAAAATGTCGCGCGAGGAAGCGGCTCGGCTGAATATAACGGACAGTCTGCAGGTCCGACCTAACAACGATTTCGGGGGCATGCTCGCCGTGATGCATAATCTGCACTGTTTGGTAAGATTTGTCTCCACTTCTGCCTCGAATTTTCTTTTTCGTCTTCTTTTCTTTTCCCTTATATCTATTCTACCTTTAATAAAATACCATATGTATTAACACTCTTCAGAGGCGAGTGCGCCAAATGATGTACACAGACTACTACTACCCTGACGCCACCGAAGAGAGACTCAACAACGACAGAAGACATACCCGTAAATAGCCCTCTCTTCCTCACTGATGTGAGCTGAGACGTCACCCAGACTAACTTCGGTTCATCAGTCCACTGCCTCGACTCAATCCGTACGTCCATGATGTGCTACCCAGACATCAATCCACATCCCTACTACTGGACGGGCGACAAGTACCACCCCGTTTCAATCACAGCAAAAGTTACCCGCAAGTGTGTCGACTGGCAGGCGCTTCAAAAGACTCTGGAGCACCGAAACTTCCCGTATTCGGACATGATTGAAGGGACGGGTCCACCTAATTAATGGCATAGATGAAGAAGAACTTCTAGGTTGCTGAGGCAGAACAAAGAGATATGTTTTAGTTGGGGGCGTTATATATAATTCTCTTGTTTTCCTCTATCGATCCAACTTTATCGCGAGTAAGAGGGATTCAATGACGCCCCAGAACAAGTCTTCTGGTAAAGTCTTCGACGGGCTCGCTTTGAGTTGATCGAATTGTTCCGCCAGCGTTCTACGGCCGCAATACTCTATGTACAGTCTTGGGTTGCGGTACAGTGGAGCGAGCATGCCTTTCTCAAGCTCCTCTCCTTCTTCCTTTTCTTCCTCAATGAATTCCACATCTTGATTGATCATACGTCCTAACCTATGTAATTATACCTTTTTTAAGTATAATTAAACTTTTTTGAATATAGAAGGTATATATAAAGACTATAAGGTTAGACTGTTATGATAGTACCTGTACTATATTTTAAAAGATATTACGTCAGTAGTATCTATTCTAATACTATTGAAACTTTTAGTATTCATTATTATTAAAATATAGTTTACTATTAAGCTGATAGGCTCGCGCACCACGTAAGCATTCTTAGGTTGAGACTACAAAGTGACTAATAGGGCCTAGGTAAAATATTTTCCCCGCATCGACCTATACTAAGCTTCCTTCCCTCCCCAAAGGCATCACCGGCTTTCCTCCCCTAGTCTGCGGTTTTAGCTCACCCGTTACTATCTGCTGAGCCCTCCAAGCCGCCCCCGTTCACTAACCGACATCGTTTCCGCCTCTTCATCTTCCTCCAGGCGAGGAATCATAGTTCCGCCTTCCAGCCTGCGCATCGATGCACTCCACTCTGGCCGTACCAGGTACGCAAGGCTCTGACGTGGTACGGAAGCCTGTGCGCCTGATGCGGTCACAACACGGTGTAGCGAGCTGCGTAGCAATCCACCAGTCCATTCAACCAGTGTATCTCCAAATTGATAAGCGCGCATCCAGGTTCAGGACGAATGTATCGCCAGTTTTTGTACATGTTCTCGCTACCGGCGGGCAAGATTTGGAAACCACCAGCAACATGGAAGAGAAGAGTAATTGTTCCAATGTCGGTATGGCCGCCAAGCGTGATACGGGTTTCGTCTGCAAGAGATTGTGGGTGACTCAGTAAGAGACGAAGAAATGTGTCGGAGGGCTTATCTAGGGGACTGAGTCACTCGAGTGTTCCAGGCGGGAGGCCGAGCTCCCTGTCCGCTCCAAGTGATACAGTTATGACGGCGTGCGCGTGCGCGTGTTTGAAAAGCTCTTGACACTCTTTCCTGTGTTCCTCTATAGTCTCGGGATTCTTTCGTGGAGGAATATTGCCCATGATGTCGTCTTGACCGAGCGTGTACATCTCCATCGCATCCAGTTTGCCGTCGTCCGTCCGTAGCTTGCCAGCGCATTTCTATCTAAGCGTGTCATCAGTATTTTGCGGATTTGAGGGTGTGATCACTCGGAAACAACCTACCCAAGTAGATCCTTTTGAGTGTTGTAGGCATAGTTGCCCAAGATGGACTCAGCCAGGCCCAGAGTCGTAGTGGTGAGTTCAAACAGTTCTCCGCATCGTGAAAAAGGCTCTCTCCTATCTTTGACGACTTTAGATCGAGCAGGAAAAATCCATATTCAAGGCATGCGTCGAAAAGTCTTTTCGCCTCATCGGTGTCATGATCGCCGAGTTCGCCGAGCGAGAAGATGGGGAGGTCTGCTACCGGCACCGTTCACGGGAATTCGGGGCATCGAGAGAACAATGTAGGAGTAGGCATTATATTGGTTGATTAGGGCAGGGAGAAAGGTGAGGAGAGTCGTTAGGTTAGTAACAAACCACTTGATTGCCGTTTGAAGAGGAAGACACCGTGACATCACACATTCATTAACCAAGCCGCGCACCCACATAAGCCTTCGCCAGCCTGAGCAAGCAGCGTTCAAACACTAGCAATCTCACAGGATGTCTCAACAAGATCCCTCGAGAGAACTGCATTCACAAGGCCCCGTATCAGCGCAATGTCTCCTTGACTTGCCAGACTCGATTTTTTACGGTTTTGGTAAGCTCGTACAATATACTACAACTATTTCAGATTCTAAGAACTATAGTCAGCGTCGTTGGTTTTATTGCGTGCGCAATGGGGAAATACGCCGTCTCGTACACAGGCCAACATGTCAAAACCAAGGATCAGACGGACATTCGTTCCGCTTATGTGCAGTTTGTCCGACCCATCATGCCATCAAAAGGGCCCATCAGCATGAGAATACACGAGATAAATCTAGGTAGAGCTTGGTCGACCTTTCGTGTCGATGCATTCCAAGGAGATGAGTCCAAACTTGCAACTTCAACGATAGTTACGTATGTGACACGTTCTACATTCAATTTGCTCCTGCTCCAAGGTGAGAGCTTGGACTTACTGCTGCCAGTGTTACAAACTTCGCCATCCCCGGGATCACCTTGGATACCGCATGGCAATTATCCCCTCCGGCTCGGCTTGTCAACTTCCGTGGAATGGAAATGCATGATGATCCCGATTGGACATGCTACCACACGGCATTCCATCCTGATGGATTCCGACGGGCATACGCATTTGTCAAAAACTACCTACCGAAGCAGTGGCCGCGTAGCATCACATTTATCGAACAGTGGATCACGCCAGGCTGGGATTGTTTACCGCTTGGTTCAAAAGACTCTTCAGTCAGATGCACGATGGACCAACGAGCTGATTCAGTTTGCCGCCGATTTGAACCTCCCTATACAGGAAATCTCGTGCCATCACACCTTGGTGTGATCCCCGTCGGTAGTGTTGCAGCAACCCTCAATTTCGCTGCCAAGCGGGAGAAAGCCCGCAAGGCAGGTGTATCGAATTGGAGAGAGCTCCCTGATGACGGCTCCCGGCAAGAAGATGGATCAAAGATATTCAAGCATTCCCTGGTTCACGCCGCCCTTAGCATGTCTACGGAAGTTAAGGAGAGGCTACCTGAGGAAGGCGTGCGGTGGCTGTATCTGCGAACCGAAGCTAAACGCATTCAGGACGGAAGGATGGATCTGCAAGTCCTGCTACTTGACGAGGGAATGGAACTGATTGCCATTAGCCACCAGGTTGCACAGATTGTCAAAGCCATCGACAAGAGCAGCAAGAGCTCCAATTTGTGACCGCTTGAGGTCTCCAGGAAGCTGGTCATCCGTGGTTGGCGGACTGAGAAATCAAGGAATATAAGACCGAGTGTACCATGCGAAGATTCCCAAGAAGTCAGCCTAGTTTGATCTGCCTGTATCGCAACGGTCCACAGTTGGCAATGAACGGAGCCATGCATATGCATGATTAGCTCAGAATCCGTTATCAGTTCAGTGACTGGCACCCAGTTCTATCCCAGTCTCCAGGTGTAGACTGCGAGAGATCAGCTGCCACCCTGGCTTTGTACTTTGCGGCACAGTATAGCAGTCTTCGTATGTCTTCATGCACTTCTACGGCCCAGCACAAATCAATGGCGACCCCGCACGAGTTACGGATAATAACGAACTCAACATTCTTGTCAGAAATGACCTCGAGCTCCTAGTTCGGCGGGATTGCGAAGCCTGGCTCATGCATCGCGATGATGGAATCACGAGATTGCACGCCTGCAACCAGTCCGTGGCAAAATCGGTAGTCCCGCGCTTGAAGACGATATTGTTACAGACCGCAACACGCGTGAAAGTAGCAGAGTTCTCGGCCGTAGAAACATGCACTTCGGAGGATAACACACGACTGATGTTCATCGGCGTTATCCAAGTGGTATCATGTCGCCCTCGTCCCCGCTCTTGGGAGAAACTTCACTCCTGCACGCGAAACTACTTGCAGTTGCCTTTGGGCTCACGACGCTTCCAGGTATAGGTTGACTGTGATAGTAAACTTGAATAGCCGCGCGCTCACCCTTCATCTTGCGAAGCCGCAACCGTTCCACTGGATAACTCTAGGATCGCAACCACCGTCACCCCCGTCATGTCATCTGATGTATTGTTATTGTTGAGAATTACAATTCACATTAACGTGGACTTGGGTGTGAAATCTTTCGTCATGAGCTCAGTCTGAAATTTGCTGCGCAGAGCATTAGAAATGATAGCGATAATCCCCAAACTCATCAGCGTGCAGATAAGAGTCTTTCGGACTGGCTTTATACGAACTTTCTTCTTACCTCAAAATACGGATTGAATTCAATCTCGCTTACACGCCTTCTTCGCGACAACCAAGAACCCAATAATATGATAACGATCGTACGTGCCGTCCCTGAAATTAGAAGAAATCCTTGTAGGTCTCCAGTCATCGGTTTCCACGGAAATGGCGAACGACCACCGGCGACGAGTCTGTCCCGGTTGCTGGGTCAAAGCCCGATGCCAATGTTACCAACGTATTTCATCGGTTACGAGCATTCTATCGTGGAACTAGCGCCTGATACATTCAGGGCAATGCAAGCTCACCATAGGTTCGAAATGCTTTTGGTAGGTATCGATTCGATAGTCGTTTGACGTATGACGTTTGCGACGGGATGATCTCCCCGCATTCATGCTAAGGCTTGTCTCCCTATCCATATGTATCCCTGGTAGGATATCCCCTGGGAGGAAGATCTCCTGAGGTATCTCTCTAAGAAATGAGGAACACCCCTATAAGGTGCCTAGTCGCACTAACTAGGTAAGGAGTCTTAGGTAGTAGTCAGGTTAATTACTAATTGATTGTTAAACACCAAAACAGACACCTATAGGCACTCTACGCAGTAGCAGCTGATGTCTACTTCGTAACCCACAGACCAATTCGTCGAGCGCGATCTTCTTCGGCTCAGCAAACATCAACACCTTCAATCGCCAACTACATCGACCAGTAGTCAGGAAAAGCCGGATTTATATCCTTGTCTTAATTTTGCTCAAAGGACAATATCCAGCATTAGCAACTCGACATGGGCCCCGCCAATGAGAATGTTCTAGATGAGGGGCTGCTATGGGAGTTCGATCCGCAGGCAATGTTAATTGCGATAATTCCAGTGACGCATGGAGTATCGTGGCTAGGAGAAACGGAGTTTAATGGGAAATAGATTATAGCACCTTTATTATGTATAAACTCTACTGCGTTTTCTCTGGACTGTTCTCGCAAACATAGCAACACAGTTCTACAATGGAAATCTAATACATAATCTGTCACTAACCTGCCTTTGCTAGTAAAGCTTCAGCAACCATTTTAAAGGCCTCTGCCCCTGTTGAGAATACATCCGCCGGAGTTACGTTAACACCGCAGACGGTGCCCTTTTCTGGAAGTGAACCATCTTTGATATACGCAGCAACGTACGCGTTTGTGCAGTCTGATCGGAGCGCCGCGAACGAGTGGCCTGGCGCTGTTTGTGTAAGAACGACCGACCCTGGAAATAACTCTGACATCTGATGCGCACTGTCCACAGGGGTAACGGGATCGCCCGTGGTGCCAATGAAGAGAATTGGCACGCTTGTGTTTGTCGTCTGGAATCCAGGGAAGAGCTGGCTTTCGGGAGGGGTAATATCCAGACCATTGCAGAGTAGGACATTGGTTGAAGCCGTTACTCTAGCACCATACGTGCTTTTCTCGACAAGATGCTCCACGGCATCCCTATACTCGCTCAACGACTTGAGCGCGTATCGGCCGGCCGTGTCGATGCAAGTTATCAGTTGCAACCTATCATCTGCTAACTTCGTGATATCCAGAGTGGGAATTCCGATGACTTGGAGGAACGCAGGGAGTTCGGAAATGTCACCCTGCTCCAAGCGCACAATCTGTCTGGCCAGGGCGTAGTAGGCACTGTTTGGTGTGTACATGACTTTGAAAGCAGCCATTTCTAGCAGACTACCAGTGATGATAGTAGTATCGCCCTTGATAAGAATGGGCTCAGTGTCTAGTTTTCGGATGAAAGCTTGGTAGCGGTGCTCGATGGAAACTGCAGATGTGGCGTTCGCGGCTAGAGGACAAAGTTCGGGGCCGGCTTCGTAGCAGTAGTTGAAAAAAAAGGCGAAAGCATCGTCTGTTTCTTCAACTGATGAGGGATTAAAGCCTTGGTAGTGCTCCACGCCGTCAACATTGGCATCGAGGATGATACGACCAAGACGTTCAGGATACATGGCTGCTAAAGTTTGACCGATCACTGTGCCGTATGATACACCATAGTACCACAGCTTCGCCTCAGCTGGGTCTTTTCCGCATGCCTCAGCCTCGAGCTCGGTATAGTGCACTATACAGCTGGTTAGCATATTTGCTTACTGGATCGTCATCGTATGTACTGACCCATATCTTGTACCACCGCCGACGTGCCAGCATACAAGGCGCTGCTGTTCGCGTTGAATGCAGCACAGTACTCGCCATTGGCCTTGGTCTGCGCCCATTGTTGAGCCAGGGGAGATGAAACGCTGTTTGCCTGAGCCTTGCCGCCGCACGACAAGACCGGGCCTGTGTTGTTGACACCGCGAGGGTCAAAGCTAACGAAGTTGTAATCGGTGCCGAAGAGCTTGACGAAGTCGTCTTTGAAATCGATGAGGCTTTTGACGCCAGATCCACCAGGGCCACCTGGATTGAACAGAATATCTTGTCCGGTACCATTGGCGGACTCGTACTTGATAAAGGCGACGTCGGTGGTACCTAGGTCGGGATTCGCATAGTCCAGAGGAACCGTCAAGTACGTGCACTTAAACTCGTCGAAGCATGATTGCCATGCCAACTGAGATGACGGTGTGATTTCTTTGAAGTCGAAGACCGTAGGGTTTTCGTTCTGACGCCTGTAGGTCGATGGACGCGCAAAGGCAGTAGCCACCAAAAGTACGACTATTTGAATTGAGGGTCCCATGATTGCTGTTGAAAGTAGCACCGAATACTAGGGCTTTCCGCGGGAAAAGTAGACAAGAGGATGCTATTTTGAATCGTTCCACTCTCTGTATGGCCGCTTTCCATCTTATACTTCGCACTTTCAACGGAGCAACTAGTTCATCTCACGACGCTTTCTCAATTCAGACAATGTGCACCACAAGGCGGAGTAAGGCCCCAAGGCTGATGAAATTCTTCCACACGCCCTCAATTTTCTTCTCGGTCATGTTCTAGCACTATCACCAAGCTGATGGCATGGGTTTGAAACAGCGGGGGGGCTGTGCGATGTAGCCCATTCCCTAATTGGGGTTTAGCGCAGTGTTGCGCGTTCTGCCGTTCTAGTAAACGGGCTGCGGCTGTGCGAGCGTAGTAAGTCAGCTAAGAAAAATCTTATTGATACGAGAGGAGCGGGTACATAAGCCGTGGCGTCGCACGGAAATTGGTTGCGCTCTCGGACCTCATGCAAAGAACATCGTCTATTGGGGGCTGCGAAATATCTTGGGGCATTTTGAGCGCTAACGTGATGTACACGGTATCTGTTGGTCAACTTGCGCTCGCGCAAGTCGTCTTCAACTTACCTTTCGAGTACGGCTACCTCGTAGGAGATTTGTAGGTTGAACCACCTCACACTCAACATTGAAAATTGAAAGGAACGTCTTCTAGTTACTCAGCGAACGCCACTCATAGTTGCAGCTTCCCAGGGACTTGAGACCATGGCAAGGTTGCTGCTTGCAGCTGAGGCAAATCCTTGTTAGGTAGTATGAGAACACCTTATGCGATTCGAACGTTGAATGATTCGAGAGAGTAGCTATACTACTTTCTCAAATGTGCAGCGCCTCAAAGTGATTGCTTAATAAAGCAGGAAACAGCGTTGCAGATGGCTTGTTCGTCGAAGCTCAGCAGCCTGGTCCAGTATTATCTAGAACGTAAAGTGCGACGCGGAGGAGTTGTGAACATTCATAGTACACACAAGCTCAGTTCCGCTTCGTGCCTTCTTCTCCTAAAAGATGTTAGCAGAGGTGACTTTATCGGGAGCGACCTACATAGAGTTCTAGATCGTACTCAGGCTTCTACCGCATAGCGCTAATCTTGATGCTCGCATCGAAATTGAGTTCTCCATTACAACTACTGCCTGGCATGTTGCTTCCAAATATCCAGATCCGCGGGTGGGGATATGGCTTACAAGGGTGGCACCTACAACGGAGTTCAAGGAGACGCCTAATAATCTTGGCCAATGTCAAGCCAAGATGTTTCGAGAGTTGAGGTACGAATTATCGCCCTCGGAAATAGAGGCTGGTCGCTATGCTACGTTGTAGAAACCTGTGGAGAGATCAAACTGAGATGATCGAGTTTCACAGATGAGGACGCGACTGAATGGGAAAAAATGGGTTCTGAACGTTACACAGTGAGCGCTTCTGCTCTTGTAGGCATTAGGAGGGGCAGATATCAGCAGTTAAAAACGAACTTTGAGCGCATGGATCATCCCTTACTGTTATCATTTCCGCAATTGACAACTCCGAAGGCAAGTGTGCAGCAAACTGCCAAAGACTTATATTGTTGGATGGGCTCTATAGCTAGCTACCTTGGTATGAGCACTTAGGTTCGCATGGCGCAAGAGTGAGGTTTGTACGGTGTGCACAGCGTACGAAGGGAACTGGTTTTTGGGCAACTAATCTGGTTGTTGCTTGAGGTTCTATCTACGCATAAATGAGATGGATAAGTCTCTGCATCGTACGCACAGACATCACGTGAGTATACCATATTATTTATGCTCGATACATCAGCCGTACGGGGTACGGACATATATGCTAATAATCTGGCCAAGGCGTCCTAAAGTGTAGGCTTGTTTCGAAAATTAGGTACTAATAGACTGAGATCCACTTCGCAAAAGCTGAAATAGTTGCAGAAACTATGTGAGCAGTGGTAGCATCTATAGACAAGGGTACCTTAGTAGGTAACGTGACAAAAGAAGAGCTGGTCTGAAAGCGCGAGCAGAGCCTAACGGACACCTCCACGCAGCGTAGGCAGATGCAACATTCTTCCGAAACGCAGAGAAGAAGAAGAAGAAGAAGAAGAAGAAGAAGAAGAAGAAGAAGAAGAAGAAGAAGAAGAGATAGGAGCCGCTGCTGGTCCGACCTTTTCAGAATCCAATCCCAAAATGAACACCGACAAGCTGTTTGACATACCGCATCACGACTCCATCATTTCGATGAACATCTTTCCCAACGCATCGTCTGCCATTTGGTCTCGCTAACAGATTCGCAATCCACAGTGATAGATCCCAGCGCTGTGCCCACCCTTACGACCTTATCAGCTCCCTCTTCCTGCAGAGCGCTTTGCACCTTCTCGACATCGCCTCGGAACATGGCCGTCTCCGTGAATTTCTCCTCGGCGTCGGAACAATTCGTGAGCTTGTATCATTTGTACGAAGACTGCTTGTCGCCGGCGTGCTTCTTGCCGTCACTTGACTATCAGTAGAAATTGTTTCTGTGCGTCTCGCGACATAAGGCTGCTTTGGGTTCACCTGCTGTCGACCTGAGCCCAGAGGTTGTACAAAGCTGAGTGGGTGCCAGGCTCGGACAAAAAATGGCTGCATGCTGATTGGGCGCATGCAGAGAGGGTGTCAGCTGAGGTATGCCAGATGAGCAGCTCTCGGCGACTGCGGAAGCATTCGAAAGAATCATAGACGCGAACAATTGATGGCATCATGCACCTCGTATAATGCACCTCAACGAATACAGTTGCTGTTCAAATATACCATGCGTTGCACAAGCAGCCGCACCAGCAGTGGATCGACATGTGAATAGCGCGCTGTAGTCATTTCGGACCTACATTGCTGTACCATTAGAACCAGTCGTCCTTGGGGAGTGTTTGCAGTCAGTTTCGCTACGCACCATGCGTCCTCTTTGGGAGAGTGTGTAAACAACAGCAAGTTTCGTGCCAGCTGAGAATGTGCTACTTAATAGAACAGCTTTCCCCAGAGTGTTCGACACCAACAAAGCAGACTCCACAAGCCTCGAAAATATACATCTGACATCTGACAACACCACGAGAAATCATGTCCGAGAAAGACAAGGTTGCCATCATCACAGGCGGGGCAAGCGGTATAGGCTTTGCTGTTGGAAAAGCACTCAGAGCGCGCAACGACTGGAGAATATACCTCCTCGATAGGGACGTAGAGAAAGGTCAAGCAGCGGCTGACAGCATCGAAGCCAAATTCCACGAAGTCGACGTGTCCAACTATGCCTCACTGGCTACTGCCTTTGCGCAGATCTACGCAGCTCACGAAAAGCTAAGCTTCGTCTTCGCCAACGCGGGCATCGCCCTAGATGCGAAGGAACAACAAGCCCAAGTCTTAGTGAAGACGTCCAACGACCCACCCGCAGCTCTGAGTGTGGACATGATAGCAGTAAACTTACACTCCGTCATCTTCACCACCACCCTAGCACAACATTACTTCCGCCAATGCCCCGTTGATTCCGGTCCGCGCAGCATCGTCGTTACAGCGAGCTGTTCGAGCTTCTACGCCTCTCCGATTTCGCCCATGTACTGTGCCTCCAAGCACGGTGTTCTTGGATGGACGAAAAGCATTGCACCAAGCGCATGGAGACGGGATAGGGTCTCTATCAACGCAGTTTGTCCTGGGATTGTTCGAACGAACATCTTGCCTGATGAGATGTATACTGTGAGTTTGACCCCAAAAGCGCCGTAGCATGGACCTTTAGACTAAGCGACCCATTTTTACAGATGTTTCCGGAAGAGGTGCTTACTCCGATTGCCAAAGTGGTCGAGGTAGTGTTGATGCTGCTGGACGTGACAGGAATGGGGACCGAGGATGGCTTTTCGCCATTTGGGCAAGCAGTCGAAATCTGTGGTGCGAATCATTATTTCAGAAGGCAGCTAGAGTACTGCGACGCGACGATGGCTGCGCTTATGGGTGCGACGGATGTAGACGGCTGATGTTGCTCGGTCAATGCGGACGTCAATCTTGTCGACTTGAAAATGCTAGTCTCTACCACAGATTCCATACCACTCATAGAACGGTACTGCACCCATGGCTATTTCTTTCCCACGAAGATTGATTTGTGTCGTAGCTTGGTGGCTTCAGCTAACGTACTTGCGCAACAGATGCTGCCAATTAACTCTGGTATGTATAAGCGACTCGAATACCACAGGACCCCATTGCGAGCAATGATGCTGCGCTTTTCTCTTCGACGCGGTTAGCCGTTAACTCTCCTGAGATCTACTCTCCGTTTTGCAGCGCAACATGTGTGACAAGTTGTCTAGTAAAGCTTAGAAGAGAAAGCCCATTTGAAGTCGCACGCCGATACACAAACAGCGAACTATGCGCGCTTGTTGTAAATCGCGAAGATGGCACGAGGGCACGTGAGGAATCAATGACCGGGCTGCTGGATGTAGAACAATAATCTGTGAACCGAGTTGAGAGATGCATCGGCGAGAGGTTGGAGTATGCGGGAAGACGTCGTGACGTCATCCTTATCTATGCACTGCATTTCCGCTACCGTCATCGCCACATCTACAGCACACTACACACTTCCAAGCGTTCGCGTATCTAGTTCGGAGCACCTGGTCGTTCGATGGACGGATAGCTTCCCTTGCGCACATGCCGCATGGGGCAAAGATCTGGGGCCAGCAAGGGTTCGCGATAAGGAACAGCGGAACAGAATAATGATAGGCAATGCCAGGGGAATTTTCGGCACATTGGTGAGGGGATGAGGCATTGTGGATGCTCTGCGGTTATGTACGGCATCTACATATGCTGTATGAAATGCCACCCGAAGCTGAATAACATCGCGCTTCCGCCTGTTCACCAATTCACAAAGTTCGCCAATTCGCAAAGATGAGCATCATCGACACGAAGACAGTGGGCGACACCAAATCTGGAGACTCGTCCCCATCACCAGAATCAGACGTCGAGACTGGTCACATTGTTAATCTCAACGAACCGTCCAAGGACGGCGATGAAGCACTCCACTTCCTCAAGAACCAGCACGATGTCGGTGCGCTGACGCCCGAGGATGAGAAGAAGCTCGTTCGCAAGATCGACTGGATGATCATGCCTCTGATGTGGGGGTGTTATTGCCTGCAGTATCTGGACAAGACGTTGGGTAATTCCAACCAGACCTCTCATACATATCCATGCTGATGGCTTGTAGTCAACTACGCAGCAGTCATGGGTCTCTACGAAGACGCCAACATCACCACCTCCCAGTTCTCCAACCTCGCCCTCTTCTTCTACGTCTCCTACCTCGTTCTGGAATTTCCGCATGGCTACGGCATGCAACGTCTTCCCACGGCGAAGTACTTGGGCACTGCCGTTGTTCTTTGGGGCTTCGTGACAGCCATAACATGCGTCTGCAAGAACTACGGCGCACTCGTGGCCACTCGCATTCTGTTGGGCTGCTTCGAGTCAGCCGTGGCACCGAGCTTGATCCTGATCACGAGCATGTGGTACAAAAAGAACGAACAGCCTTTGCGGACAGGCATATGGTACCTTGGAGTGGGCATGGGAACGATCATCGGAAGTCTGATATCGTTCGGTTTTCAGCATTACTATAGCCCAACTTTCACGAGCTGGCAGATCATGTTCCTTGTTGTCGGGCTAATCACAGTCGGCGTGGGCATCGCAGGTAAATCTGACTCCTACACCTTCTTGGTTCTTGTTTTAACGTGTCCAGTAATAATGCTGCTTCCCGACAATCCGATGTCCTCTCGACTCAGTCCCGCTGAAAAGGTATGGGCAATTGAACGTCTTCGCGAGAACCAAACCGGTAATTTATGTCTTCTTTTGTATTCTGTCCGCCGCTAACATCCACAGGTATTGAAAACACGCATTTTAAATGGCACCAAGTCCGTGATTGCTTCACCGACCCACAAACTTATCTGCTCTCTCTCATCACCATCACCTCCAACATCCCCAACGGTGCCGTATCCAGCTACCAGGCCACACTCATTAAATCATTTGGGTTCGACCCCAAAACGACAGCGCTACTTCAACTCCCCTCCGGCGCTGTAAGCGTAATCTCCATCCTCACGGCTACATATCTCGCTGGACGTTTCGATCAACGCGGCCTCAACGTCGTTACGCTGCTCATCCCGGGCGCGATTGGCGGTGCACTGATGGCCTTCTTACCCGGAGAGTCCAAAGCCGGAAAACTCATCGGCAATTACCTCACTAACTGTATCGGCTCCTCACTTCCTCTGCTCTACTCCTGGGTCTCAGCCAATATTTCCGGACACACTAAGAAGGTCTGCATGAACGCCATCCTACTGATGTCTTTCTGTATGGGCAATATCATCGGCCCATTGACATTTCGACAGGAGGATGCACCTGGATTTATCCCAGCAAAGATAACGATTATCGTGGCATGTGGCGCTGCTGCGGGAATGACGATGTGCCTAAGATTTTACTATGTTTGGGAGAACAAGAGGAGGGATGCGAGAGGGGAAGGCATAAAGGCTGGGGAAGAGTTTGCAGATTTGACCGATAGGGAGAATAGGACTTTCCGGTACAGACTCTAAGTTGTGCGCTGTTGGAGAAGTCTTCCTAATCACAGTCCAATGAACGGGAAAGAAATCCGACCTGCGGCTTGTCAAGGTCCATGGACTTTCGGACTTGGACCTTTCCCACCAATAAATGGTTTCTCGAATGTATCTTCGCCGATCTGCCTTATCGAGTGAACACCTTGACGTTTTAACTAAGTTACCAATATCGACACCGACGCGTCGCTCCAGTTATGGTTGGTCAGCGTTCTAGACATATAGCGCGGGAGCCGCCACTTCCTCGATGGGATGTCACCATCAAGATCAGGGTGCGTTCGAGCCGTTCCGTATTCGATACATGAAAGATGTCACCAATGTGGTCAGAGCACATTTTGAACTTGAAATACATTCAGCCGCATCTAAACGGCGTCTGAATAGTGCTAGAGGCGTTTCTGCTGCTGCAGCAAATCTTTCGAGGCAGTTTCAAGTGTTGTCGAGCAGTGGTCCAGAGACATCGCGTTGCGCGGCCTCACACCGTCGCGGATGATCTTTGTTCGAGCAACGCATCATCCTTCTTGCTGCAAACTTATTGGATTCTATCACCACTACGACGATGCTGTAGGCAGAGGTATAAGTATATATACACAGCGCACGCAATTACACCCGCAAACCACCAATCCATTCTTCTTTCAACTTCTAGACTTCCCATCGATTCTCCGTCTGAGCTGTGCTCGTCGTTTCAACTTCCATTCTCTCTAATCTGTTCCCTCCGTCTTTAAACCTCAACCACATAACACCCTCTAGTCATCACAATGAAGGCCACGACCGCGTACTCCACTCTCTTCCTCGCCGCGCTAGCTGCAAGCGCCCCAATGCCCGTACCCGCGAAGAGCGGCCTCGCCACCGCTGCCGGCGCTGCACTTGGCGCGCTTTCCATTGGTGGTAACATTGCTGGCACGTTGTTGGACGGCGATGATGCCAGCTCGGACCCAGCCGCCGCTCGTCGTGATCGTACGTTGCGTTCTGGTCTCATCACACATAAACCCCATACTTACTTTCGCGTCAGTCATCCTAGCTAATGAACCAGTCGTCAGTGCAGGAACCGGCACATCCGGAACTGCCACCTCCGCTTTAACCAGTCTCGGCGATTTAGTCGTCTCAGCGGGGAGTGCATTGTTTGGGGGGACATAGCGTCGTGACAGTAGGTGTACCTATTTACCATGAGACATGCTAACCCAGTGGCAGTCGAGGAGGCTGTGACGCAAATTGGTGTTGTCGAACTTCAACTTGGTCAGGGGGGCATGCCACATTGAACGTCAATGATGTTGGAGGGATGACGAAGCTTAATATGGCAGATGAAAAGACAAGAAAGGATTGTTTGTCTCATTCAAACTGTGCGCACGCACGAGACACCTCAGAGCCAAAGTCACTTTGGTATCAATAATGCATATGCTGTCATTCTATAATTTAGAAAGTGCACTATCAATGTCCGTGATTCCTTTCTAAGATTGACACCATTGCGCTAAGACCAGCCCGTTTATACGGAGAAGAACCAGGGAATGTACATCGGGTCGAGGGCTGTCCAGCAGAACGGAATACCCTGCCCAGTGCACATACCATCGTGCTCAATCTTCCTCGCCTGATTCTTCTCACCCAGCTTGCTCATCGCCGCCTTGTACTTATCGGCCGCTTGTGTGATCTCTTTCTCCCCGAACCTCGCCAGAAAGTCTGTTCCAGAGTATGCATACGCAAGAGTGCGGGGACGTTCCATCTTTTGATAACGTGGGCGGTTAAAGGAGGAAAGAAACCCGATGTAAGTTACCGACACAGTGGCATTCGGAAGGAAAGCAACCAGGCCGGCGTCATCGATACCCTTTGTGGTGGGAACGGGCCTGTACAGGCCGCCGGGGTGATAAGGCAGGGTCATAGAGTTGCGGACGGGGTCACCGGCGTTGAGCGCGTGATGCGCGATCTGCAGCCACGCGTTGTGCGTGAGAACGTCAACGAGCGTCTTCTTGCAGGGCTTCTCGGGAAAGTCTTGAACCGGGATCAGGCCTTGAGCTCCAACTCCGGGTCCGGTCGGACCACGGCGAACTTCATCGAACCAAGCCGTGACTTCGTAGTCCTGATCTACGTCCGCGTCGGAGGCGTAGTAGGTATCGACGAATGAGGTGTAGAAGTCACGTTGGATGCGTACTATCTCCGAGGCGTCATCGAAGAAGGGGAAAGTCTTGAATGGGGATTTGCCTGTGTCATCGATGCGTGTTTTGAAGTCAGTGGCGAGGTAGTTGGGCGTGAAAGCACCGTACTTGGGCCAATTTTCGGTGACGAAGTTGCGGCATCTGCGTCGTGTTAGCTAGTGTGACTGAGGATAGGAGTGAGATTTGCTTACCCAATCTGGCTGATGTGAAGGTTCTCGTCCCAGTGACCCATGGGGTTGAAGCACAAGGCCTCACCGACCCTACAATAAGTTAGTCCGAATTGCAGTTAAATCACGTCGGGTTACTTACGGACGAGCAGAGTACGCCTGGTAGTTCAGACGATCAAGCACAGCCATGATGGGGTGACTATCGCGCATGGCGGTTTCATGAAGCGCCTCCCCGACATTGTGCGTTGCCGTGAGATGGTACATCTGGAGGTGGAACTGATCGGCGACGTTGTACCGATTTTAGCCAGGAGCCAATCATTCGGCTTGTCAAGCTTGGTGTAGGTGAAGTTCTTGCCGACATTGGTACGGATTCCCAGCGGGAGCAAGTCTCCGTCATCGTTGATGTAGAATAGAGCCGACACGGGTGCACCATACTTGTCGTTGAACTGCGATGGAACGTAAACCTTCTGGTCCTTCTGGTAGCTATCTGTAGATCGTCAGTGCTTGCCCTCGTTGAATTGAGGGGAATTCGCTTACGGTCGACCGCAAAAAGCTCTCCATCTTCAAGCAACTCAGCCACGGTCTTTCCTGCAATCTGCTTCGCATCTGGTCTGAGATGTCGATCAGCTTGGTATCATCCTCATGGGCCTCGTAAAGCGTGTAAGGACGAACAAGCCTCTCCCCGCCGAAGAACGAGTCCAAGGTGTAGTTAGTGAGAGAGCCCAGCGCGGGCTTCAGCGGAGATACGTTCAGCCATTGATTTGAGTACAAGACATTGACATAGTCATCGAGCGTTTTGAGTGGACTGCCGTGCTACGAGTTCGGAATGAGTACATTGCTATCTCTAAGATCAATGGAGACTCACAGCTATGAGTGCCTTCTTCACCTCCGCCACATCCTGTTGGATTGCAGCAGTGATATGGATCCGGTCATCCGCCCACTGATCCCATGCGAGCGCTACCCTCTCGTCACCAAGCTTGCCCATTGGAGATGCCGCAGCATTGCCGACCAGCGAGACGTTGTATAGGAAGTTGTCGTGTCTATACGAAACGTCCTTCTTCCGCGCATCGAGCGAGGCGTCCTTCTGGGGAATGGTGACTTTGGTCATGCCATTGCTATCGCTCTGGCGGATTTGGAGAACAGACCCCTTTACAGAGACGGAGAGTGCGAGGAGCAGCAAAAATGCAATGAGTGAGCACATGATGTCGGTTGAGGTAAGCGAAGTGTGTAATGATGGTAGGTGCAGGATTTGGATGTGAGGTTGTGCCCTTTACAGCTCTTTTCCTCAATACTATTCCAGTGAGTGACGTCCAAGAGGCCTGCTGCGGTAAAAAGGCATCCTCTATTGATTCAGGTGTGAATGCAAATCGCAAAGGCCCGACAGGGGACATGGTCGAATCCGACTGCATTGTCAAATTATGAGTCACCCAAGAATTGACGCAAACAAGGAACGCTTGAAGACAGTCCATATTATCAATGAAAGAACTGGTTCATGGTGGCATCTATAGTCACAGTTCAAAGCTCGCCAGGTAAATCAACAAACCATGAAGAAGTGCAAATTGAATTCAGTGGGTGGTTTTTGTTTGTTCATGCTGCATATGCCATGCGATACGAACACGGTTCGGCAAGGAACCAATGTTACATCGAGCTATGTCGGCCTCCATTTGGATGTCCGAGTATCCGGCGATGCAGTGCTAGGTCTGTGGTGGAGTAGTCGTCGGTTCTTCCATGGCGCCGCTGCTCACCTCATCAGCCTTCTCGAAACTTCCAGCAGCGCGACAAGGCAGCACGACAAAAGCTGCGCGACCCCCCACTTGCAGCCGCCCCCGCACCAAATCACATGGCCTAAACTCCGCCGCACCTCCGAGCCCTCCCGCCCGCGCAACCCCCCCTCCAACCCCCCTCCAACTGCAACACCATCCCCCCGGGGCACAGCTCGCCCTCGCACCTCCCAACGATGCCGCCGCCGGGCAACGAATACGCAGCCGAGCAGCTCAAAAACCAAGGCAACACGCACTTCAAAGATGGCGACTACGACTCCGCCGAAACCCTCTACGGCCAAGCCATCCAAAAGAACAGCGGCAACCCCCTCCTCTTCACCAACCGCGCAAACGCCCGGCTGAAGCTCGAGAAATGGGAGGGCGTGATCGACGACTGTATACGCAGCATCGAGCTGCTCAAGGAGAACATGAAGGCCTTTTTCTATCTGGCGCAGGCGCAGCTCGCAATCAACCACCCAAACGAGGCGCTGAGCTCGGCCCTCATGGCGTACGAGCTGTGTTCGAGAAGCGCGCAGCAGACGAGTAATGCCGCCACCGTATCTGCGCTTGTGTTGAGGGCGAAGAAGGCCAAGTGGGAGATCAGGGAGCGGGAGCGGATACGGCGGCGGGGAGACCTGCTGGCGGATCTGGAGGCGCATTTGGAGGTTGCGTACAAGCGCGAGCAGGAGGACATACAGGCGCGCATCGAGTCGGGGCATGTTGGCCGGATAGAAGGACAGGAAGAGAAGGAGGATCGACGACGCGAATGGGAGAAGAAACGCGACGACCTGCGCACGGCATTCGCCCTCTCCTCGCCCGATATGCTACAAAAGCGCGAGGTGCCCGACTACCTCATCGACGGCATCACCTTCGAGATCATGGTCGATCCCGTCGTCACCAAGAACGGCCGAAGCTACGATCGCGCTACACTCATCGAACATCTCAAGAGGAGTCCGACCGATCCGCTTACGAGGGAGCCACTGCGGATTGCGGATTTAAGGCCAAATATTGCGCTCAAGGATGCGTGCAGTGAGTTCCTAGAGGGGAACTCCGGGTGGGTTTATGATTGGTAGGTTGGTTGGCTTCTTTGCCAGTTTGCTATGAGCATCGTGCGTCAAGGTACGTTTTTGGGTGAGTTGTTGGTTCATGGTGAGAGGGTTGGGGATTGGTTCAGGATGTAAAGGTGCTGACTATTCGTGCAGTGAAGACGGTGAGATGGATGTGGATGCGCGGTGGGCTCATCTGTCGTCGTCGTAGCGGTGGCGGCGACGTCCTGGAAGTGGGCACAATCTCGAATAAATGGGTGAGGGTGGTGCTACGGGAAAATTTGGAGCCAGAGAGCACAGCATTTGCATCAAATGGAGAAGGGCAATCTCCATTCCGGCGTCACTTCAATGAGCGTTTTTGGAAATGATAATGATACGCACGCGGTACATTAGGTCGCTTGTCGAATAATGACCCTTCTTTGGGCGCAACGTCAAATATCAAAGGGTATTAGTCCCAAACGCCGTCCTCCCTCTGTCCAAACTCCAAAGGCAAAACACTCTTCCATCAAGAGCGTGGCAAAACTCTCAGCCCTACATCTCCTGCACCGCCAACGCACTCCTCTTCATACCCTGCATGTCCTCCGCCTCCGTCTCCGCCTCCGCCTCTCCTTCATGCGCCCCACTATCCTGCCTCCCTCTACCCCTCCCATCCTTGTAAAGATTCGGAAAGCTCCTCTGCCTCCTCAGCCCACCATCCTCCCCATCAACCGCCTCCCTACCATCTCGCTCCACCCACCCGCGACTAGGCGGCTGACTCCTCCTTCTGACCTCCCTCTCCACCTCCTCCCCCTCCAAGATCGGACTCCTACTGCGGCTTCCCGACCGATTCCTCGCCCGCCCCCTCAACGTGTGATCAGGCTCTGCGTCGCTCCTCCGCCGCCTGCTCTTCTTCGCCGCTCCGTACGGTGTGGGCGATGCGGAGCGTTGCACAGACGGCGACGACGACGCCCGATGGTGCTTGCGGTAATGGTGTCGGTGTCGACTGCCCGACGCGCGGTCGTGGCCGCGTGAGGGTGATGATGCACGGGTGGGCGAGTGCGAGAGGATACGGCGGCGTTTGAGGCGGCCGCGCGGAGTTTCGAGGGTTGAGGGGTCGTTGGGTGTAGATGGCATGGCTTGTATGTCGCTGCTGTTGAGGTGGGTATTCAGAGTGTTGTCCGTTGAGTTTTCGTGTGTCGAAGCCATGGCTTAGACCTCTTCGAGGATGTGTCGTCTGCTGAGAGAGGTTGAGACATGAGACCCCGTGGGCGCGGCGTGAGGGGCAGTCACAAGCTCGTGTGACGGGCGCGGGCTGATCTTTCCTGAGTACCACCGAGCTGCGCTGCAGGTCGGGTGGGATGACGTCTGGGGTAGCTGTTAGCCTGTTTGGGTTAGCTCGAGACCTGTGCATTCATCCCATGGGCGCGATCGGAATATGGAGAAAAGCTATCGTGTCGAAGTCGAGGTCGAGGTCGAGGTAGGACGGGCGTCGTGGTATCGAGACTATTCTTGGAACTAAGGGAGTGGTGTGGGCAATGTGCACGCACATCAGCTCACGCGGTAGATACTACACGGTTCATGTGCGAACAGGAACAGTTTGTCTTTCATATCTTCGTACACCACACATACATATCGTTTCCTCCATCTACCGCTTCTTCGCCTCCTCTCTCATCTCCGCCTTGATCCGACTAATCGTGCCCACACCCCCATACACAATTGCAGTATACACCTGCGCCACGCTCGCGCCAGCGTCGAGAATCTCTCTCGCTTGCCGGCCATTTGTGATACCACCGGTTGCGAAGATGACTTTGCGCGATCCAGGCATTGCCGGAGCGGGCGCGGGATCTTTCGCGTAGCGCGATGGTTGTACTGTGATTGTGGGCGCGGACGCGGCGAGGTCGTCCAAGTTGGTGGGTGGAGGGGTTGATTCGGAAGGGAGGGATACGGATACGTTGGATGAGGCTGGGCTTGGTGAGCTACTGGCCTTGGGTGGTGCTTTCGAAGGTGAGAGCTTGTCGAGGATAGAAGTATCCGGCTCGTCACCTGTCGCGTGCCCGGCCACGGGGGGCTCTATCTTTGACTTATTCGACAGCGTTGACGATGCAACTTGTCTCGGACCATTGTCCAAGGTCGTCCGATATCTCTTAACGAGATCTCGCGTGCGTTCAAACATCTGCGGCCCGGAGTAGCCTCCCTGCTCCAGCAACGACGCAGCCTCGGCCGCCGGTATCCGGTAGCCCTTGGGTATAGGATCAGGTCTCCTATTTGTGGTATTCCCCACGATAACACCGTCGACGCCGGAATCCCAGATAGCTTCGCAAATGCCCAATACTTGCTCTTCTGTATCCTCGTCTGGGCTGACCTTGACCATGATGGCGGGCTTCGTCTTGCGGTCTACCTTGTTGACAGCCTGCACGACGCTGGCTAACAGCTGGGTAAGGGGCTCGACGTTCTGTAAAGTGCGGAGACCGGGCGTGTTGGGGCTCGACACGTTGACGACGATGATATCGGCGTACTTGCCCAGGCGGTCGACACAGCCTGTATAGTCGCGCTTCACGGCCTCCATATCATGTTCCGACGTTGCCTTATTCTTCGCAATCTGTACCGCCATGAGTCTGCCCGCCATGAGCGATCCAGGAGGCACTCCAGCCTCACCGTCCAGCACTATCCTCTCCGCCTCTTCATCAATTCCCAGACCAGCGTGATAAGCAAATTGCCTCACACGCTGTCTTAGCCTCATGGCCACCAACTCCGCGCCTTCTGAATTGAACCCATAGCGATTGATCAAGGCATTCTGCGACGGCAGTCTGAAGACGCGCGGCTTCGGGTTCCCCTCCTGCGGCACCGTAGTCACGGCTCCCACCTCGATCAATCCCGCACCAATCTCGAGCATCTGCGTGGGAATCTCGGCGCCCTTGTCCAGCCCCGCCGATGTCCCGATGGGATTCCTCAGCTTGTGTCCAAAAACGTCCACCTCCAGATCGCCCGCCGCGTCCGGGTCGCTACGCTCTCGTGGATGGATGCCGAAGCTATACAGCGCCTTCAGTATGCGTGTCCCCGCATGGTGCGCATCTTCCGCGTCCCCGTATACTTGTCGCAATGCGGGCACAACGAGCCATTCGTGGAAGCCGGCGCGCGTGTCGGTCACGTAGAGGTAGCCGAAGGAGAGGGCGAGTGTGAGGGCAGAGCCGTATAGGAAGTTCTTGATGCGAGTGCCGCCCGAACGCGCATTCGTCGCGGTTTCACTGGCGCTCGAGGCTTGTCGTGTAGGGTGGACGAATGGGCGGTGGGAAGGGCGCAGGCGGCGCATTTGTGGCCGGACACATAGGGTGCGCATCTGGATAGCGGGGTTCATGGTAACGAGCGTGGTTTGTAGGCCATGCGGAGCGCAATTGGGTTGCAATGGTGGGTTGACCGAAGTTGTCGAAGGACACGACGGTGCAGGTCTGGCCGCCAAGGAACCCAACAACGTCTAAATTTGTCCTCGATGGTCACGACACTCTTACTTTTTGCGCTCACGGCTTTTGCAGCTCTCGAATGGCTCTTGACATATTGCACAAACTCATCTTACTCGAATATCGGTTCAAGCAATCTTTTGATCCTAGACTAATCCGTCCATATCTAACTGGGTATCTTCGTTTAAATACACGACAAAAGATAAAAACCAACACAAGACGCTCAAAGGCAAAGTATAATAAGCAGAGTCGCCTCAGCGCCTAACAGAGAAGCGATTCGCTGCGAGCTGCTTGTTCATGTCGAACTTCTTAATGATCAGCGAAATCGCAAGCGCACTTCCCGAGACACACGTCATCAAGATAAACACCCCCCGGAAGCCGTAGAGATACGAGTCGAGAATAGCAATGCGCTCGGGGTTGTCGACAGCCATGGTCCTTAGCACATAAATGTACCGCTCGGAATCGTGCGCAATCTCGTCCGGTAATCCGTACGACGAGAGTTTATGCTTCATCGCATTCTGGAAGATAGTCCCACCAAGCGCCACCCCGAGCGGCATACCCAAGCTGCGAAAGAACCCGTACATACTAGCCGCCATGGCGCAGTCTTCAACCCGAGATATGGCCTGCACGCCGACATTGACGCTTGTAAGTACCATACCAGTGCCGATACCGAAGACGGCTAGGACAGCGGCGAGAACACCGTACGAGGTATGTAGATCGAGTAGTAGGAGAAGTCCGGCGCCGAGCGTGGTCATGCCCCAGCCGCTCCAGATCGCCCAGCGCCAACGGCCGAGACGCGTGGTTACGCCTGCGACGACAATGCCAGCTGGAAGCATAAGGATGAGGCCGGGGAGGAGTTCGACGCCAGCACGGGTGGAGTTGGAGCTACGGACGGACATGCAATAAAACGGGATGTAGTAGAGAGCACAGACAACCTGATAGCGTTAGTTAGGCTCACTCCAAAAGTTGGAACGTGGGACTTACGACGAGGCCGTTGGCTAGGGAGCAGTAGAATGCTGCCATTGCGGAGGGGCAGTAGAAGATGGAGACGGGCAGTAAGCTTCGCGGCTTGATCCACATCTGCCATGCGATAAAGACGACTACACCAGCCAGGCCAACGATGATGGGAGCAAGTGTCTGGACCGAATCCCACTGGTACTGCACACCACCCCAGGATATTCCGATGAGGAAACTCGTCGTCCCGCCCACGAAGAGCACTGCGCCAATCCAGTCCGTTTGCTTCAGCTTCTGGCTAAGTGAAAGCTTAGCCACAGCATTAAGTTTCACGAAGAAGATCGCCAGCACGAAACCCAGGACGCAAAATGGAAAGTTGATGATGAAGACCCAGCGCCAAGTTGTCCGTTGTACAAAGGCACCGCCGACGACAGGCCCGATGATGGTACCGATAGACCAGGAGAGCATGACGATAGCAAAGTACTTGGGGCGGAATCGGAGCGGGACGATATCACAGAAAATGACTTGGCTGAGCGTAATGATACCGCCGCCACCGATACCTTGGATGCTGCGACCGACTAGCATGACGGTGAAGTCATTTGCTGCAGCGCAGAGGATAGTACCGACGGTGAAGAGGGTGAGCGAAACCACGAGGAGTTGTTGACGGCCGAAAAAATTGGATATGCTGGCTATGACGGGTTGAAAGATGGCGCTGGACAGGAGGTAGGAAGTTCCGGCCCAGAAGGCGTCGATGGAAGTTCCGTTTAATGAAACGGCGATTTGCTGGTCGACTCATCAGTATGAGATCTTCCCTGTTGGGATGGTGGTGAGACCTACCGGAAGTACAGTCACGAGGATAGTAGCGTCAAGGGCGACCATGAAAGATATGATGGAAAGACTGAACATGATAAACCATTCCTTCTTCGTTGGTTTCCATTCTTTCGCCTCTTTCAACATGGCTTTTTCTAGGTCTGTGGTGGAGGAGGAGGCGGAAGGCGAGGTTTTCGGCGTATCCGCCATCTTGGATGTTTGAACTGAGTGAACTGAGGACGCTGGGCTCGATGGCCGCTCTGCAGATGATACTGATAAAGCGGGTCTCAGAATGCTACGGTCTGGAAGGTCTGGAGACGTAGTGGGCATAGAAGTAGGCTGTTGAACGGGATCGTGGGGAAGTGAAGGGTCCATGGTTTCAAGAGTACTTGCAACCGAAATTAATTCAAGAGATTGCGAAGCCGGTGTGATATGTGAAGTCTATGGAAATTCAGAGCGTCATGATGCACCGGCCCCAAACTTGTTTATACCCACTTAGTGGAGTGCAATCCCGCAAGGCCTCCATCCGGCGAACCTTGACAGCCTCGCCGCATCTCAACGACACTATATCTTACACCACGGCGAAGAATTGCCTCCTTGGGAGAGCTTCGCCCCAAGCCAAGATGCACGCCAACACCCGTCTGTACAACAGCAAATATGACGAGGATGTATCGGAGACTTAGCCAAAGCATCGGTACCGCGAACACAGATTCTCGGCGCCAACATATTTCTGACCAATAGGCAGTAAGACGCATTGACACGCCGTCGGTGAAGTACGTCTGAAAGGACCGCAGGTGTGGTGTTTCGATCCTAGGTAAGCTGACGTGTTGCTGGTAGATAGCGCTTGCATCTGCATCTATATCGGAGCGAGTGCGCCGGCGATTATATTCTGCGCTAGTGGCAGGATTGTCAGCCTTATTCACCGGCGAACCAATCAGCGTCGCTGTGAGTTGCGGCTAGACGTTGCATATCTTGCTGATTAGAGTTAGAGGTGAGGCTCGGGTAGCCTTCATTTAGTACACTGTGAATGTGTCAAGATCGACCTTGGCTTTTGGGACGATCGCTTGGGCTAAGAGATCCCAGTTCCGATCTGTGCGCGAATGCCTCTCCAGATGCTACTAGACACAAAAAATATGGCCCCCCCCCCACCCAAAGCGCACAAGGTTTTGGCTTGCTACCAGATTCAGAGGCTTGCCTCGCCACGGATCGGGGCCGTACCGAGATTGAGATTCGCACGTGTGGAGTGGCCTTGCGAGGTTTTAACCGACACTAGGTGTGTAGGGTACCACGATTGTTTTGTTGTGTTGCTCATAAGGCCTGACAGGGCTGGCCACCTTATGCGGCGAGACCAGTTGGTGAGAAGATCGCGTCAGCAATGAGCTCATAGCCGTTGATATGCCTAGGTGCGAGTCTGAAACATACATATATGCGTGGTACAACATCGGAAATAGCAAGCCAAAATCCTGATATCCCCCGCGAATGCTCCATCGAGTGCATCCGCCGACATCATTTATTTTCATCTCTAGTGAGCGCTTCGTAAAACCCGACCCTGTACCACCCACGGCCGGCGGGCACGTAAGCCGAAACTGAAATTCGAACTTTTGTTGACTCTCGCAACTGTACCCACATAAAATTGATCGATCCGTTATCCGAGACCCAGAATTCCAGAACTGGTCAAAAGCATATCAGAATCAAAAGTCAAGTTAATCACATGTGACTTGGCGCCATACCTTCTCCATGCATCATCAGCGCGCGCATTGCTTAGCATCAGGGCGCTACGAGGCACAGCATGGCACAGCATGGCACAGTAGATACCTGGAAAACGTGCATTTAAGACTTTAATGTGCTGGCACCAGATGTTCCATAGTCCCTCTACAATAGTGGAATTTTATCTGTCGATAATCAGCGATGTTCATGTTTTGGGCGAGGTAGGCGAGGCCACTGGATATTGCAGTGAGTGTTTGGCTGCGTCATAGGAGCATTCGAAGGGGTAAGCACTGAGGAGATTTCAGTGCTGAGTTGTGGAGAGGGCTAAGAACGGAAATCAGCTTTGTCCCGTATTGGTCGATGCGGTGTGGTGAGATGCTGATAGTCGTAGCGCGACGCAAGGCTCAGCGCCAATGTGGGGACGGTACGATAGTCGTACAATAAGTAAACTCGTAGTACACGGGTCGATCGTCTTCCGGTTCCAAAGGTTTGTAGATCTCTTGACGACTGCTCACACAGGAGGGACAGTGCATGCCCCGTGGTACAAGAATACTTCTCCTTTGGTGCACTTCTTCGGTTCTTCCGAGTACCACTACCATCTCCGATTTTATCTTCTCCCTCAGTCCGCCATGGTTTCCAAAGCCCGCCATGATGCCGTCCCCGGCTTCACATCTATCGCCCCAACAATATGGGAATACATACCCACCCTCCCACTCGGCGTTCGAACATTGGAGCAAGCCGTCGATGCCCCCTCTCTCATCGTTCTCTTCCCCTGGACAGGCGCTCAAGGCCGACATGTTGCGAAATACACCATGACATACCAAACACTCTTTCCCACAACACCTATGCTGGTGATCACAACATCCACAAAAGACCTTTGCATCCGAACATCGAAGCGGAAACAAGACAGGCTACGCCCAGCCATCGAACGGGTGCTATCGTCCCATGACGATTCCAACATCCTCGTTCATGCCTTCTCGGAAGGCGGGTCCAACAAAGCCGTCGAGTTCGCCGAAGCCTACCACACCATCACTGGCACACGCCTTCCTTGCACTTCGCTATGTCTTGATAGCACACTGGGCCACCCGCGGTACCTCCGCATGTGTAATGCGCTCCGAAAGTCACTTCCACCGAGCCCTGTTCTTCGTGGGGTAGGGCTCTTGTTTGGTGGTGCTTTCCTGGGGGTCATGTGGACGCTGTACTGCTGCTTCATCGGCTATTTCAACAACTGTATCTCCAGAACTCGAGGTCGGATAATAGATCCACAGTTCTGGGATCCTTTAACACCGCGCTGCTACCTGTACTCCGAGGCGGACGAGGTGATCGATTCTCGCGATATACGAGAACATATCGAAGAGTCGGCGGCGCTGGATATACCGGTCATGGATGTCCATTTCGAGGGCAGCGACCACTGTAGGCATGTTGTTGAAAATCCAGAGCGGTACTGGAACGCGGTGTTGCAGAATTGGCCGAGATGTACACCCGAAAAACAGAGTGCTATGGACGATCGATTTTGCGTGGGTCAAGTAATTGATCTTCCTGATAAGGTGTATTTGGAAGGCAACTTGAGTAATGTGGGGTCTGAGCGGACCCTTAGCCACAATGAAATGATGAGTGTTGCGGTTTGAGAAGATTCATGTACCCTACCAGTGTTCAGACGTTCCGCGCCTCTCATAGTCGTTCCCTTAGCATAAAGAGAACCAGGTTTCGTGTCCATCCAGTCCTTGGGAATAATAGTGGCTGAAAGTGCTGACCAGAAATTTTAACGAAGATCTACCTTAATGGTCCCGCCATTCCACGGCCAGCTGGCGACACGGGCGATTAAATAGCTGGATGGTAGGGCAGGCGATGCTGATTACAGCATCCTACCACGTAAGCACTCGCGGCGGACCAAAACAACCATCTCCTTGCGTCCAAAATCTTACTTTCATGCAACGTTTATCCAAGTCCCTCTCCTCTTCGATCGCGTAGATTCTCGCAGCAGCAGGCACACTTCTCTCATCAACCACATCGTTGATGCCTTCTTCTTCGATGGCAATCAGCTCTTCCAATAGTCGGACCTGCGCAGAACCGTCCCACAAACCCTCGCGTCCGTGCTCGATGCGCAAAAGTGCAAGGGCTTTCCGGCGTATCGAGGGACTCCGACACTTGCTGCCGACAAAGTAAAGCATTGGGATTAGTTCGATGTCGACTTGGAATTTCGAAAGAGAGTAGGTGGATGATTCAATCCTTTTTGATAGTGAGCCGAGCAAGAGCTCGGCAAGCGTAAGAATATGTTCAAACCAGGGAAGGAAACCGTCGTATATCGACTGATCTGCGGTATGACCTGCCCGGAGCATAATGGTTGCAAGAGTGTGCCAGATCGAAAGGCTTAGTTGTTCAATCGTAGCGGTAAGCAGTGCGCTGTGGTGTGCATCAAGCTGAAAGATATGCGCGCGGTATTTCTGGGCCCATTGCTCTAGTCTTGATATGGAGTGCTCACGGACAGCTTCTTTCATGAAAATGTCAGGGAACGAGTAGACGAAGTTCTCCGCCCGAAGATATATCTCGCTAAAAACGACGTCGAGATCAGCGCGAGCAGCCACAGAACTTCGTTCTTCCGTCCGCTTTATTCTCGCCGCCGTAATCGCTGACGACCATGGAATGGGTGGTGGTCGGTTAGTGTCGAGGGTTCGTGCCTGTATCGTCAGTCTCGTGAACATCGGAGCGAGCTTTGCGCGAATAAAGTGGCCCGCCGGTGACGAAAATGTTACGATTGGACCGGTAGTCCCACGGACCTCGGACCAATGCCGCAGTATGAGCAACCCACTCGAAAGGTGCATGCCTGCAGCCCTGTAGTTTCCGCGTAGCCACTCGAAGGCCACGCACATGATGCAGCAGAGAAGCGAGACATCCAGTCCTTTCCAGCAGTTTGCGTAAATGTGCGAATTCAGCACGCTAATAGCTCTGGCGTAGGACTCGACTGAAAGTACTTGTAGTTTCGCAATTCGCTCGAGTTTGCCGTCGAACGACTTGCTCGGTCGGCCTTGTTCCTCAAAAGCTTCGTGTGACGCTCCTAGCGCAACCATGGCCAGCCTCACACACTTCTCCTGGGTGCCGCGCTGCAACACCGACTCACTCCAGAAGCCGTCGTCGAACAAAGCCGCAAATTGTGGTGCAGTCCGACTGCGGAAGAAGGATAGCGAGCGAAACTCGGCAGGATTATCTGACAACTCGCACGAGAGGACGCGGGGGCGTATCGGTATCGCTAGCGCAGACGTCCGCTCGACAACAGGGGGGTAGCCTTCGCAGGTCCGTCCTGTTGACGTGCATTTGTGGCAAGCAGGACGCTTTTGGTCGCATCTGACTCGTCGGATGCTGTGGCATCCATGTCAGAATTCGTCGATTTGCTAATGGTACGAGGTTTCGTTCTTTGCTTGCGAGAAGACACGTACCGACATACACGGCAACCCGCTCTGGATCGAGTATGTGCCGCACGCTTACGCACATCTGGATTGTTCATGCCCATGGCTCAGCGCGTGTTTTTGGGTGAGCTGCGAATCACCCAGGGAAGCAAAAGGTTAGAGTTTTGGGAGCATTTGAGAGAGCTGCAGTTCACAAGGCACACAGCCCGGCTCACCGCATATTCAACGCTACGCTAGAAGAGGGCGGGCTTGGCGTAGGAAAATAGTAACCCCGTAATGCCATGGTAATAAGTATACCGATCTCAATAAAGGTGGACTATCTTTGGTATAGGGGCTACGCATACGAGAGGCATGGATGTATAGATCCCGCGCCATATCAAACCCAAGTCACACATTTACTTGTGGGCTCATAAAGCCCTCGCCACTCTACCATTTGCCCGCCACTCGTATCTACAATGTCGTGAACAGTCTCTTCAACCGTGTCGGAGTGACCCGAAAGGAGATGGTGCACGGTAAGTCCCGCAAACGAATTAGCAGGCTCGTGTTGATGGTGCGTTTCAGTCTGAGACATACCTGCTCGTATTGAACCCGAGAACTCCCTACCCTTTACCCGGCCAACCCAAGATGGGCCCAGCAGGATGTCCTCGCGGTCATCTCCCGCTCACCTCGATGATCCCTCCACTTGCGACCAAAAGCAAGCCGTTTCAAACAATGTATCGAATCATTCATATTAACAGATATTATACGGCTGATCAGCCAGTCTACGACTTCAGCTCCTCAGTCCCAACAATGGTCGCCGAACCGCCACCCCTTGCCTCTGCCAACAACTGCGTGCCTACAATCTCTCCACTCGTCTTACTCTTGAAAATGCCGCTAATAGCCATTAACCCCGCGTACCTGGTATACACATACTCTTCCTCGATCACATCCTGGCCCTTGAACGTAGCGCTCTGGTTGAAACCATTGAAGGTCATATCCTTCAAATAATTACCGACGACTGTGGTCTCGGAAATGCGCCCATTGTTGTCGAGCTTTTGGTCCACAATGTCGCCGTTCTGTGCCAAGATGCGGTTCGTGTGCGTCTTGCCCTCGAAGTTGTTGACGGAGTAGAGAATATTGTTCTCGAGCTCGATCTGGAAGAGGTCGAGACCGCGCTTCTGGGCGGCGGCAGCATCTCCTTCGCTTCCGTCAAGGCCGCCGATTAGGTCGCCGGTTTCGTTGATGATTTGGCCGAGACCGTTTCCGAGCTCGGCGAGGACAGGGTTAAGGTCGATAGAGTCAAGGACGTCGCTAATCATGAGGACTAGGTTGGCCAAACGAGCTTCGAGAAAGACGCGCGCAGTGACGTTTTGGATGAGGAGTTGGACTTTGCCGATCGACAGGTCCACGCCCGCGTTGAAGGAGAGCAACGACAAAACTTGCGCGTCGAGGTTGATTTTGGCAGTGAGATTTTGAACTTCGATGTTGATCTCGCCAACGTGCACTGAAGCCTGGCCGATATTAGTCAAGGTTCGATACCAATGGCGAATAAATATACATTCAGAAACACATCGGGCGCTGGGAACGAAACCGACACGTTGTTCTTTGTGTTCTCCGTCTCATATCCCACGGCGAGCGGGTCGCCATCCTGACGAATGTCGAGCTTGTAGCCGGTGTAGCCGTCGCGGTCCTCAGACTGACAGACCGCTACAGTCGACAGAAGGAGGAGAGTGAAGAAGGAGAGAATGAGTTGCAACATCGTGAATGTATTAGTTTTGGTTGATGTAAAAGAATGGACGCAGCACCGAGAAGCTGCGAATATCGATAAATGAGTGAGATGGAGAGGCTTGACGTGAGCTGTCAGTCCATCAACGGCTTGCGGGGCGCGACGTTGACAAAAAGGTTCGAGGTCTGATGCGCCTGCATGGGCCTGCATGATTTGCCGTAACCGACGCACGCCTCAACGGCAGATTTAAATTAAGGAGACCAATAGTAATTGTTCTCGAACGCCGAAAGCCAGTTTCGTGAGCAGAAATCCAGATTTTAAGATTGGCGTATCGCGTTGTCCCCGGTAGTTACCCCTGCACTGGGGCATTATCCGAGATTAGTTCATGGGAAACGCGCTTTGCCATGCATCTCACCAACGGTCGGTTTAAATGTTAGCACGGCCGTAGCTTTTGGAAACCTTACCTCGACTTCTTCCTCTCGTTGCTGTCGTAGCTCTCATCTTCAAAGTCGCAAACATGCCGTCCCTCATTTCTCTCCGCATGCTTCTTCTCGCATTCTTTACCTTCACTACGCAGATCCTTGCGCAAACCGTCACATCGACTCCTAGCCCGACCCGAGCACCTGTCACGAACGGAACCACGACAGCTCCGCCCGAGGTGTCCACCGGTACAGACGGACCACCAGATGTCTACCTCAACGTTCCCGAACTGCACGTCGGGCGCATTGAGTTGACTGTCGAGGAGCTACAAGCCGATATCAACTTGAACGCCAAGGTCGCCGGTCTCGTCACAGTAAATGCCGGTGTCCAAGTCTCCGTCCAAAAGATCAACATAACGATTGCCGACGTTGACGTGAACCTTGAGCTCATCGTTCGTCTCGGCAACTTGGTCGAAATTGTGGAGCGCGTCTTCGATTCTCTCGACCTCAACCCTCTGCTGATCGGCCTGATCAGCAACGTCACGGACCTGATCGGCGATGTTATTGGCGCCGTGGACGGTCTCCTCGGATCCATCACTCAGGGCGGAAAGACCCTCAATTTCATCATCGACAATCTCGGAAACATTGTGCAAGAAGTCGTTGGAGGCGCAGAGGGAGCACTGTCCCAGATCGTTGGAAATTTCCAGCAGAGTATGTTTGCCCACCGGCTTATGCGCGTATACCAGCTGACCATTCTCCCAGACATGACGCAAGTCGGCGAGCAGAAGAGCATCGGCCAGGGCCTCATCCAGAAGACGTTCGAGTACGCAGAACTTGGTTCCCTCGTGGACATCGTCTTCAATGCCGCCGGCCAAGTTGTCAGGGCGACCGTGCAGAAGAAGCAGGGAGGCGGCTCGTCCCCTTCCGCGACGCCATCGCCGGTGACACTGCCGGTTGAGACTCCTGTCAGCACGTCAACTTAGAACTTAGCCATAGAACCTGAATGCTAATATTAATTTCGCATGAAAATCGACGTCATTCGCTAGCCAAGTGAGGGGTTACAATGTAGCTTGTTTCACCTATAGCTGTAGCTGCCACAGGTTGCGATGGGGCTAATGCACAGCCAGAAATACATGAGTCGGTCGTCCTGTCGGGTTCCTCGCGGGAAAGTTGTGGTCGTGGTGACGCAAGTGAGAAGTTCATTCAAAGTGCCAGTGGGTCAGGCCTTACGTAACCACCGGAATACCCCAATCGCACGCCATCACCACAACTTTCTCGGTAGCATCTTCACCACTATCGCGAATTGTACTTCAACAGGCTCTGTTTTTCGGACGCTGGATGTCTCTGTCATGAGCCACAGGCCTGGGCGGTGTTCCCGAAGCACAGTGTATCGAGGCGGCAGTGTTGTAGCGAGCGAATGGCCGTTCAACAACTACTAGACAATGGTCAAGCACCATATAACACTTTGCTGCTAGCGCTTGCCTAAGGTGCCTGCACTCTGTTGTGATCTCCTGGGTCCATATTGGCACAGTGCTCTTCCAAGCTGACCTCATCTAGCTCGTTCGATTGTAAACCACAAGCAGCCCTATGGATGGGGCGGCAATTTTAGCTTCGTCATTGATCAGGAAAGAATCACACCATGAGTGGATCGAACCGTGAACCTACGACATTGTTCACTGACTTTTCGCAAGTCTACTTATTCTTTCTAATCGTTCTGCAGGCTTCGCGTTTCTCGCCCCACTGCACATGCCCACCCCAGAAGCATTTTAACTACGCCTGAACGTGGCTCCTTCCAAGATAGTCAAACCTGGATCCAATCTCTCCGGCATACTTCGGGACAACCCAAGATTATTAATAGACAATGACTCCCACGAATACGATCACCCGCAGCAAATACGGCTAGAGACCTCAATAGCTAACAGCCCGACATGTGAGAATGCAGACCACCACAGCATGCAAGACATTCCCGGCTTGAAGCGGCTCGCTCCCACAAGACTACAACCTGTTCTAGCTCTGTGCGACCCAACTCCTCTCACTCCCCTGCGTCGCCATCGACATCCACATCGCCGCTCTCCACAACGCCGTCATCACAACGCTGATACAACGCCAAACAGGTTTTGTGCAGTATTGGCGTTTCCCCGTCAGGTTCCAGCCGGAGAAGGAGAGCGTGAGGCTGTATGCGAAGACGAAGAAGGGGGCTGGAGCGAGGACATGTGTGGCGTATTTGCTGGCTTTGGCGACGCAGGTGGAGATGGGGTATAAGGAGAACGTGGACGTTTCGCAGTGGGGGGGGATGACGTTGGGGCGGTGGCGTAAGATGTCTGCTGGAACCATTTCCTGGGTCTGTGAAGAAGGCTCAGGGTATGGGGTCCGACGTAGCATGAGCTGAATTCTGCCAACGTGACGGGCGCCTATGAGGCCGCCCGTCCGTGTAACGAGTTGATTGGATTACGGGACGCATGCGATCCCTGTCGTCATCGAACAACGTTGAAGCCTTGAATTTCCCGTCTTGCTCGTCGGATCGAGTGGACATGCCGTCCCTGTCTAGCTTCACTTGCGACGGCTATATTAGGATTTCGCTGAGGGCGGCGGCTGAGCGATGACACTGTTGCCTTGTTGTGGGGTGACTCCGACGTCTGTGCCGCACGCGCGAGAGCATATATTGTCGTCGCGTTTCCGGTTGTATCGTTGTTTATCGAGGGCGGTGGCTCCTCGACCGGTTCCTCGACCAGCCCCTCGACCTGTCGTCGATGTCTTGTTCGCAGTGCGTCATGGTTGAAACGCGTCTGCCTGGCGCGATGCCCGCCTTGTCATTAGACGGCTGCCCGTGGTGGGGGAAGGCGACACCAAGTCGAGAGCAAAGGTCGCAATCGTGTCGAAGGTCGGTTTGTAGCGTTGAGACAGATTGTGTTGACCGGAAGCAGGTAGACGTTTCCAAGTCGTACCACTTTACGCGTCTCACCGGTCGACGACGCGCGTCCACGTGATGAGGCTGGAAGGTGGCAGGAAGACTCGACACCCGCAGAGAAAAGCCTGGCTTCGATGGAGAAATGTCCAACATCTTTCCAAAACCAAAACCACGAGCTGGCTCGGATGCTTCGGAATGGCCTCGAAATCACGCGGATGACAGATGCAATTTCCCCCTCCTCGTGGAGCCTCACGGATTGGTCGGACCAGACGAGGGATTGGCGCGCCCCTTGAATAGTAGTGCACTCGCTCGGGCGACGGCTGTCACTCGATCCCTCTTCCACGCACTCAGCAACTCCAAGAATTGCACAATCATCACGGCTAACCTCGCAGACTGACAGAATTGCAGCAGCAGAGCCGCACCGCGCGATGCAGACGTCCATCATCATCATCATAGGGCGCCGGGGCCACAGCCACACCCCCGCTAGGCGTGGCTGTCCCAGGCGGCCGCTCACAGAGACAGAGGGCGCGCGCCCATCCCATCCCACACCGAACCGCTGCACAACAGCCCCTCCGCCTTTTCCACGCCTTTTCTGAGACACGACTGATCGCCCTCAACAGCACTCGGGATTCATACCTGCGCTCTGCCCTCGCATTGCCGCCATTGTTCGCACTGTTCAGCGCTCTCTGCCGCCCTCGTCGTCGACCCCCACGTAGTCCTTAGGCAGCCAGGATACTTGCAGAGCATAGCATAGCATGTACACGCTCCTCGTGGTGCTGCTGCTTCTTGCTCTCCTCTTTGACACGGCAGCAGCGACGAGTCCCACCATGGACCCGACCCTGTCTGCGGCGCCAATCGAGGGTTTCTACCCCGACCCTGAGGGCATCCTCGACTTCTGCTTCTGTCTGAACATCTGCTCATGTCTGGTATGTTCCCCCTGGCTGCGCTCCACCTGCCCTCGGCGCTGACTAGCAATAGCCCAACCCTGCGCAGCGCGCGCCGCCCTTCACGGCCGGCACCTTCCTCGAGCATCCCGAATGGTTGCAGATATCCGACTTCGACGACCCCGAGCCCGAGCTGCCACCGCCGGCACCCTACTTTGTTGAAGCCGACAGGCAGCCGCTCGTCGACCGTGTGGTGCGACGGCTCAACGAAAATCGCACCACGGTGCAACCTAGCACCATACAGATACACGTCGAGGGCACATACAACCCTGGAGACCGGCTAGACGCCGTCTCACGGGCGGGATCGCGACGGCCACCCCACAGGCGGCATGCACCGCGGCCGGGCGGCTTTCCATGCGCTCTCGATGGCTGCGTGAAGACGTTCGACCGCTCGTGCGATCTCAAGTGAGCCGCTCTCTCCCTCCCTCTCCCTCTCTCTTTCTTCCTTGCGGTGGAGTCATTGCGACCTGCAGAGCCCGGTGAGCACGAGCAGGCGGCTATCATGACTGCATTGCTGGTTGTCGCGGGGTGGGAAATCGTTGCCGTGTCTCATTGCGGCATTCCCGCGCGCTGCCTGAGGAGCTGGTGCGGTACTTGCGTCGCCACGATCGCCATGCTGACCTCCAACCAGACGTCATCAGAAGACCCATCTGGGTCGCTCTGAGCGGCCTCACAAGTGCTCCGTCTGCAACGAGGGTTTTCTCTACCCAAAGGACCGCAACCGTCACCAGCGCATCCACGAGCAATCGCCGTCGTCCCAAGATACGCTCTACTGTCAGGTCCCTGGCTGCCCCAACGTCGATGGCTTCTCCCGCCGCGACAACCTGCTTCGCCATCAACGGAAGCAGCACTCACGCCTAGTTGTGAGTGCGTAGCTTGCCGAGTCTTCAAAAGCTGCCGTTGCGGTCATCCCAAAGGATTGCCGTTGGCGAACATCAATTCTTGTTCCGCCATGTTCGCCAGCCAAATTATTCGGCTTACGATATTCCTCCCTTGTTCCGTTGCCTTCGTGCTTTCACATCATCTCACCTCTGTTCTTCACATTCTGTCACAAAATTGGGTTCACTGGCAGGCTTTGGCATTGCGTTTCGTTTGGTTTCCGTCACCGCGATGCTATTTTTGGCTCGCCGCACGTGCTCTCTACTACACGTGATGATCTCATTAAATTACGTTCTTGATAATACCCCCTTTGGCGCTTGGTGGTACTGCTGGTTGTACCTATGGTTGGTTTCGATGCGATATCACGGCTCACGTTGTTACTATACGATATACGGTTTGCTTTCTTCATTATTATCGTTGCTGAAAAGCCATTTCTTTACACACAGAGGCTTCGGCCTGATACTGCCGGTCGGGTTGCAGGCGGGGGAATGGTGCTTCACACTGGTTATCATCTCATTGCTATCGCTATGTTAGCTAAAGAGATTACATACAATCCAGTCTGTACAAGCACGCGAAATCACACGTCTATGTTGCGCCATCCAACCAAATTCCCAGAGCCCAAGACGAATCTCATGCAGCACTACCATTTTGAGCCGTCTGCCCCTAACCGCCCACCCTACACCTATCCTTACATCCCCCATCAGCCCCGCGTCAAAAATTCACTCCAAGCCTCCACCCCCCTTGGCTCCCTCCCTCCACTCCCTCCACTCCAACTGCCTCGCCACTTCCGCCGCCCCCAGCAATCCTTCCTCCGCCGTAACGAAAAACTCGTCCGGCAACGTCTCCCCCTGCTTATTCCACACTAGGTAATCTGGCAACGCACCATCACCCTCGACCTCAGTCTGGTCATTTTTCAAGTCAGCGCTGCTGGTGCTGCTCACGAACACCGGAAACCCCTTCTTATCTCTCCCCCAGCGATATCCATGATTTACTTCACCCTTCCAATCGCTTAGTGTTGCGCCATCAGGTATCGGAGGCGGAACGAAGTTGTATAGGAATCGGGCGGCATCGCGCATGATGCCCAAGCCTTCGTATCGAGCGTCGAAGAAGTGTGCTTCCGGTCTCCCCCGCTGACAGAAAATCGCAACGATGAAAGATCGCAGTTTGGACCCCTCTCCCGTTCTCTCATACACCCACGCCACCGTCTCAATTTCCACGGTAAACTCCCGGGGCTGCATCAAACTCATGCCCAGTCTCAAAATGGTGTTCATCCAGCGCCACAGGCCGAGTTTATTCGCTGCAATCCACAGCCTCATCAAACCCAATAGCTCCCCCTCTTTAGTCGGATTTGGTTTCTCGCCTTTGTACAGCCAGACGCAGAGTGTGGTAAAGTCGTCAACGCTGACTTCGGGCAGCCGGACAACGTTGTACACATTACGTACATCGAACCCGGCAGCATTAGCCTTGGTTGTGAAAGCCGGGGACCAGCCAGAGAGCTTCTCGCGGTGCACGTCGAAGGCTTGTCCGGAGGGGCCAACCAAAAAACGGATAGGAGGGCCAAAGTCAAAGGGGGAGTGGGGAAATCGTCCACTTCGTGACGAGTAGGGCGATCGCAGCATCGGTAGTCCTGGGATGGTGTACATGTCGCGAAGGCCTGGGGCCAGTTTCTTATATTGGTACAGATGTCTGGACATGGAGAGCTGTCTTGGTTTGGGCTGCGATCGAGAGTGTGGGTGTGATCGGGGAGAAGCTCTCAGTGGCGATGGGAGGTTCTGTGGGATAATTGGTGATGGTGTGCAAGATAAGTACCATGTTAGCACGCATTGTGGGCTTTGATTTTGTTCGAGGTGAATGCAACGAGCGTGTAGATTGATTCCTGGGAGTCAGTGCACAGTGCAAACAGGACGTGAATGGGGTGGGGTGACAAACAGAAAGGTCGAGGTAGCAACTATCGCAGACGGGGAGACGGAGTCACATAACGACTTTCACAAGGGAAATCGATGTGGCGCTGCAGATAAGCGTGTTGATTTTGACTGCTATAGCATTGCCACTCTCGACCTTGAATTCACCGAACGGTTGAACTCAGCTCGGTGCAGTGGACACGTGTGAAGTAGCAGCAGAGGCATTGTATCGTTAGAGCACGGACATAATGACAAGCATAGCGAACCTGTTTTTGAGTTGATACAACGTGAATTTCATCTGACCATCGTACAAAGAGCTTTTCCAGACTACCATGATCCTGCCTACACATCCGCACTTCCCACCTTACAAACATTGCGAGTAATAATCCCCATTTGACTTGCACGAGCTCCCCGCCTCACACGTCTTGCACCCGTCAAACCCAATCCCACCACACTGTTGGAACTTCTTAGCCGAGCAAACAGGCGTCGTAGGCTCCGGCACAGTGCTCGTGACCAACGTGGTCGGAGCCGCTGTGGGCGCAGTTGTGGGGTCGGCGGGTGCCGGCTGCGCGCTGCCAGTGCCGTCCCATACGGCTCCACCGGGGACGACGTACGTGGTCGCTTTCTTGGCGGCGTCACTGTCGATGTTGAAGTTGATGCCAGGGTCCGAGGCGGAGTAAGCACCCGGGAAGGAGAGGAGGGCTGAGGTAGGTGGGGAGACAGTCCCGCTTCCAGTTATGGTGAATTGTGCACATTCAGGGTAGACTGTTGTAGTCAGTACGCGATCACGAACAAACTGTAGATGGCGGGTCACACTTACACTGTGGGTTGTTGGCTTGGTGCACGGCGATAAGCTCATGTCTAATGAGATAATCGCCAGGAGCCAAGGATGCCGGAATAGTAGTAGTCCAGTTGAGCGTGTCCAGGATGGTGTCGCCAGCCCATTTTCCAGCGTTCTGTGTACCCGAAACAAGACCCTGCTGGTCGATCTTAAACCATACTTTACCAGAGCCATCCCAGTTGTTGCAGCCGGAGCTTGGGCACTTGGCCATGTAGACGAGTACGGAAGCGGGCCTGTGCGTCCATTGTGTCCAGTGCGCTTTGAGCTTATCGCCTGCAGCGATGGTTCCTGTCAGGCCGGTACCGAGGGTGCCGGGGTTGTTGCAGCGGATGTTCGTAGTCTGTGTGGGTCAGTACTTGTGTTTGAGTGTTTGAGAAAATAGCAGGAAGAAACTTACGGTCAGGTCTTTGATGACAAGGGGGTCGAATGAGGGGTATTGCCGCTGGATGGTCTTTTGACTCGAGCCGGAGTTGTATGGTGAGAATCTGGAATAGCTATTAGCTGGTGGCCACAGGCTGGCCGACAGTATGCGACTTACCCTTGGTATACGGTCCCTGTCGATACAACCGTGTACGTGCCGACACCGCCATGGGCGCTCGCTGTCGCCCACAGAGAGGCAGCTGCAGCAACTGTTGTAGAGAGCTTCATGGTGATCAATCTTTATCCGAGACAACTAGGTACACAAAGATGGGGATGGAACGGCGAGGGTGTGATTGCTTGGAAAATGATACCAGAGCAATTTCGAGGGCTTGGGGATCAACCCTCATATACGTGTTCCCTCCCCTAAACTACTCGTAGGTCTCCCAACTCGTGATCATTCCGGATATTGTCGACGCCCCCATCCGTCGCTTTCCATCGTAGGGTAGTACACGAACTTGCGCACCTCGGCACACGCTAGGCCGGGTTGCCTCTTTGTGGGTGTCTGGACCCCCGGAATCTGGGGTATTGTGCAACCATTACACCCGCTCCAAAACTCGGATTTCCCCAGACAAGGGTGTGCGACGAGCAACCAATGAGAACCGAGTACATGGCGGAGATACTGTCGGTCCGACGGTTGAGGTGGCCGCCAGTCATGGAGTATGGACAGCTATAGATGAAGGGCGCAGGGGGTTAAATAGCCGGAGAGCCTGAACCGCAAACACTGTGGTAACGTGCCACGCTACCGAGAGTGCAAATATATGAAGTGTGGTGCGTGGAACGGTGAAGCTTTCGTGTATGCATCCAGGCTGTGGAATTCAGTAGCGTGGTAAAAAGAGATGAGGACGGTTCGGGGCGTTGTGGTTCGTGGGTCAGGACGACGAAGTCTGGACCATATATTCCAACGAAATATGGTCCGCGATGTGGGGTAAAAGGAACACCCACCAGCGGAGATATACCGAAAATATCGCGTATGGGCACTCGTTCGTGAGGCACTTGTTCGTCACGCGATAAAAGTCTGTGACTCGCGATGTTTGCCACCAAACGGCTCTGCATGTCATAGCCGTGTTGATTCGCTACAACTTAGGGTTGTGCAGGCAATACTGAAGCCCAGGGGCGATATTTGGACAAGCTCCCCTACCTACATCTGCACGACTTTGGTGCCTGGATCGGCTATGTGTTCTTGTAGGTCTCGACCTGTTTTTGTCGCGACTACCTGCATCTGGGATCCGTAACTCGTACCATTGATGTTTGTTGTTGCTGCTCGCGAGGAACTTGTTCGGTTGGGTAGGACGGAGCAGGCGTCCGCGAAGCTAGACATACAGCGCCGTTATTTATCTGCACCTGATGTGCGAATGGATATTGCGAAATCCAATAGTGCCATGCAATGATGCCCATTCTGATAAGAAAGTAAGATGTTGAGTTGCCGGCTTACTACGTTACATGATTGAAGCGAGGCTTCGTCTGATGTCGGGTGACTTAGCATTACTGCTGAGGGCAGTTGTAGTGCTTCTGATGCATGCTGGGTCTCTACGGCGTCCAGCTAGACAACGTCAGCGTGGGAGATACTTGTCCCCACCAATATATCTAGGGAGTTCTCGAGCCGTTACTCCGTGGTCTCGAATCTGATGCGATCGAACCTGATCAACGAAGTGGAGCAGTGAGCCCTCGGCATTCTTCTGGAGATGAGAAGGGGCAAGAGGGTAGTGCTGCTCGGGTCGAAAACATGAGGGAAAGGAAGATCGCGATCGGCTCATCCAGCGAGGCGCTAGTGACCTAGCGAACCACTGAGACAGCCGGACAGCCATCGCTCTCGGAGTCCCTCACCTCCTCGTATGTTTGTACAGTGCGTTCTTCGCATCATCGTTCCTGTCATATCACCATCAGTTTCCCACCGGCCGCCTCAGTATCTGTACAGAAGGTTGTATTTGCGAGCTCTCAGATGAACTTCGTATGTATCCCTTACCAACGGCTTCCGATCCAGATCCCTACACAAAAGCCAAACTCACAGAGGAATACTATTTCGTGAGCTTATTTAAGTTGATTATCAGTTCGTCTAAGAGAGATTCAAGCTCACTGGGCGCGCATGTTTTGTCAAGTCTTGCGCGTGGCGCATAAGTAGCTACATCATCGTCCCAGCAAAGATAGTCCTCCTAAAAAGGACAACAAGTCGACTGAGAGAGCAATTTTTAACGTAGCACAAATTCTAAGAGTGTAGTGCAGCTCCTCAAACCCCGCCCAACTCCCTCCACAACAAATAGACAACCAACGTTTGCCTCGCGCATGTTACTCATAAACAGGCCCTACTCCTCCCCGAAAACTCGTGCTCTCCAGGCTGCTCTTAAGGGCACTCATCTCGTCCTCGAGCTCTCGGGGCGAACAGTCACGCTCAGCCATCTCAAAATCTACCAAAACCACGTTATGCCCATCCCGCACAAGAAAGTTATGTTTGTTGATATCGCCAAGCTTGATACCGAGCTCATGCAACAGACCCAAAGCCTTTTCACAGCCGTCGACGTCCGCTGGCCCTGCAGCCCTCGCACCTTCCATCCATTCAGCGACGAAGCCAACCACGCGCCCGTCGTTGCCCTCGGTGAGATGGCCCAAAAACTTGGGACCAATACCACAGCCACTGATCCATTGATAGGCGCCCGTCTCAACCTCAATATCAGGGATTTCCCAAGGCCAAACCGCGAGTTTAATGAGCACAGGTTTACCACCATTGACTTTGGGATGCGTTGAGACGTGCACTCGTTGCCTCACTCGGTCTTGTCGTGTGAAGTCTAGCTCGTTGAGCTTCGCAGGATGCCAAAGGTTCTTTACCCCGGCAAGCTGCACTCGCTCAGTCTTGACGAACGTAACCTTCCCTGTCTCGGGGATCCTGGCCACGTGAGCTTTGTTCCAATCTCCTGATGGAAACGGTGGGAAGAGCTCGCCAAGCAGGGTGGGCTCGAAGGTGCGGTCGTCCTCGGCTCCGGCAAACGTGCCCGGCGCTGTGGATATATACTTCACATACTGCCTGTCGATAAGGAAGCGGTAATCGCTGTCGCTCGTGTCGCAGTCATCGACAAGACACGCGAGAAGTCGGACATTGGCGTTCTTGTGTTGAGGGGCAAGCATTGCAAAGAAGCGTTGCTGAGAGAATAGGATACAGCTGCAAGGTCGGTAAGAGGGAGCTTTGGCTGTAAGCAGCGGCTGCACAGTATGAGGCCTTGCGGCAGCGTAATAGGACAGGAGATATTAAGGAGTAGAAGGTACCCTGAGCTGGAACATGGGCGCCTAAGAGGGACAGAAGCGCGAGACGCTAAAATATCCAACGGCTTAGCGACGTCGTGCTTTAGCCTATGGGACTGGCTCTGGAACGTGGAAGTGAGCGTACGCGCTGGCAAGTGGATCCCTCGGATCGTGCCCGCAGCTCCCAAGACGTGGAGCCAATCAGCTTCTCCCAGGTCCCGCGCAAGGGATCAAGCCGCATTTTCTTGCCTTCGAGTAGGCTTAGGGACCTGATATTATTGCCGCGCGCCATTTGAGCAGAGAGTTGCCTAGACAATTAGTCCTATATTTAACAGGGAAATATATAAGTATCAGGTAAGTAATAACTCTCACAGACAGTCGCACATACCAGTGAGCGACGGCTATCTTACAAAGCGAGCATCTAGTCAATAACTCTCTCCCTATACCAGCCCTATTCTAGCCTCCGAAATTTGATTCAGTGTCTCTGAAGACACATGTAAGTTGGATTTCCTCGTTGCTGAACGGCTTCCAAACGCTACGCTCTCAAGTTGTAGCTCCTGACTGAAGTCTCGGCTCAGACCCTATCTTCACTACGCCCCAAACGCGTGTTACGCTGCAGTCACAGCAACACACGACGAAACACCTCAGACATCATGTGTATCCAGACCTACCGCCTGTATACCTGTGGGTGCAAGAAGCCAGAGGAGTTCAAGCAGTGTAGGGAACGTCAGGGCACAAACGTCAAATGCACACCGACAACGAGGGAAGAACTGGCCGAGTCGTTGCATATGTGTAGCAAGCATATGGTGAAGGTGGGGAAAGACGAGATGCGCCGCTGAGGATGTGATGGTCTGTCTGTGGGTTGAGCAGGCGCCGGCGAGTTTGTCGAGACATAAGCCTAAACTTGATACATCACGAGGCATCACATCAGAAGCAATTTCCTTAAAGGCGGAGTGAAGGGTTATTACAACATTGAGCCCACCCACAAGGTGGAGAAGAGCTTGACCTCCCCGTTATACTTGAGTAACGTGCATAAACCTGCCGGGTATCCTTGGTGTTTCCTTTATCGGTCCGTACCTCGCAACGTGCTCCAATATCTCTTCTCTTGCGTACTTGATCCTGAAATGCCTCGTCTCCTCTTTCTCATCTTTACAGCCAAGGCAGAAGTATCCCCAGTCGACCTGCCGGCCAGATTCGAATAGATACGGTGCGGTGATGATGGCCATGAACCGATGAGGTTCTTTAGTAGTCCTGTCCAACTTTGGAAGATCAGAACCCACCAGATCCTGGATCACTGCCCGCCGGTCGAACAGTTGAAGCCGCTTCCGTGCCAACTGGCCCCCTTCATTGGCCCAGGCGGAACAGTACCGCCCGGGCAAGCTCAAGACACTTGGGGGATTCGCTGCAAGTAGGCGTTGGCGACTAGTAGCGGCATGGCGCTGCTGCGTCCCGCCGGAAGTGAAGAAACTTGATGCGCGACCGATTGTTAGGGGGAAATATTCTAACCGTCGCGTGAAGCAGAAGTAGCAAACTCTGCGGCAGTCGATGAGGTAGAGATGGTCGCCAAAGCGCTCGCACGTAGAGCATCGGGTGGTGCTGAGGGTTGCGTATAGTGCATTGCAATCAAACGCGTCCGCCTCTATGCTGACAATGGCACGGATAATGTCAGGACAATGCTTAATGATGGTGGCGTACTGGGGAACTGAGTCGACGAGCTGCATTGCGCGGCGGTTGACCCGGCGGAAACGGGTTAGCGACGGGACGTCAGTGTACAGCAAGACCTGGATGAGAAGTTCTGCTGGAAGTTGGTCGAGCTTGCCGGCGGAATAATGGGCGGGAGTGGACGCGTCGGTGTATCGCCCGTTGTCAAGTGGACACCGTGTCACCAGCTGCGCGTTGTCCAAAGTGTTGTCGCGAATGTTTTGTTTCGTATAGGTGTTGGAGCAGACCAGATCAGAGTATGTTTTCTCCATCCAGGCGCGCTTTGAGACCAGATTTGTTGGTGACCTGCAGAGTTGATCAGGGTTAATTCAGTATGTGCGAGGGTGCAATCTACTGACAGGTCTGGAACGTGATTCGCTGAGCCGAGGTAAGGTACAGTGTGAATCAAATTTCACGGAACGCAAAAGCACCTTGCAAAGATTAGGATCGGAATGTTCCGAGTATCATAGCCTTGCGTGGAATTGTACTGCGTGCGGGTGGATCTCAGAAGATTTGGTAGGATCCCAAGCCAAGGCGGTGGGCTTACTCAGCCTCACAGTCTCCCAAGTCAAGGTTAGGTCAACTCAACGTCAACTTACCTCATACACCTATCAGTCTTGCTAGACCACAAGGCGTCACCATGGCCACCTGTTATAATAGCTGCGCGACGAGTTTGGGATCGCGCTAGTGTGTGCACTGGCCGGCGGCCACCCAACATCTGCACCCGATTCCAGTGCCGTAACTTTCTCGTTGACGATAGCCTGTCCAGTGATAGCAACAATATTGTTTACACGGCGGAGGACGACAAAGTGATTAAAAACTGGCTGCGTGGTCATGTGGAGACGACATGGCATTCGATATGAGCGTGCAAAATAGCGCCGCGCGACGACGGGGCCGTGGCGCATCAGCGTTTCAATGTTTATGGGGTTGAAGTGCTAAAACTTGCCGACTTGAGCATTCCACCCCGCAATGTTACTGCCAACACTAAGACTACAGCGGTGACTATTGCGGACAAGGCAGCTAATATGTCCTTGCATAAGTTAAAGTTGCGCCGGATGTAGACATGCTTCGGTGATGGTAAGTACGCATGACCCTTGGAATCATGCCAAATAATTGGGTGCGTCCCTGGGCCTAATTTGGAGCGTGGAAGAGTAAAAGATTATATACACAGTAGAGTCCTTTGAGTTGAAGATTATGAAAGAGTCACGTCTACATTTGCAGCTAGATACAGGACGGCGTAAGGCTTACTACTGCGCTGCAACCTGGCTGACCAGCCGCATTACCAAAAAGCAGGCCATCGCTAGTACTAGGGCAGTAAAAGAACGTTGACTGCCCACCAGTAGACGAGCACTTTAGTTGCCCACTCGTTGTAGTGCAGGTCAAAAACAAAAAGCCAGACGATGGGATGTCAGCCTGGAGGTTCAGGTACACAGTGAAGAGTGGACTATCGTTGATGTTGGCGTATAGGCCGTTTGAGGTTTGATAGAGACGGTTTTGAGAGTCGAGAGCAAATGTCGATCTATCTGTGGCATCGTTGGTCAAGCCCAGGTATGTTCCATCCCTAGTATTGATATACTGTCCTTCGGAGGTGCCCGAGACCTGGATGGTGAAGGTACAGGCTGCTGGTGGTGTAGGGGCGACGAGGGTGACGGAAGTGGTAAGTTCTGTTGTAGTGGCGACGAGAGACTCTACTGAAGTGAGAGTAGCAGTGGTGGTCGTAGAGGAGTGTTCGGTAATAGTGGAAATAATTGTAGCAGTTGATGTTGAAAGGATAGTTTGAGTTTTGGTAACGGTGTTGACCAAGGTGATTGGCTTAGTGGCGACCTGTGTCGTCAGCTTTGTGGTCGTTTGCTGAATTATCTTCGTCGTAGAGATGAGAACGGTGGGTGTAATCATCTTGGTGCTCCACTTAGTGGTATAGATAGTAGATGGCTTTAGAGTAGTGGTCTGCATTCCGACTCCAAGCTTTTGACAGGCCGATGCGTAGGCTGCTGGGTTGCGACATGCAGAAGCGTATCCGGGGATGTTTCGGGCGCTTGCGGTTGAAGGATGGCATTGGTATTTATATGCTCTCGCATCAAGAGCAGTACCCGATGATGCGGCTGCCGTTTTCGTTGCAGCGGGTGGCGATACCAACTTGTCCGGTCGGCGGTACATTCCTCGCTTCTTGACTGGTGCGACCGTTGAAGTAACGATGACTGTGGAAGAGATAACATCGGTCGAAAACGTTGTGGTGAGGCTCAAGGTCTCGAAGATTGTAGACGTAGTCACTGAGGTCTCGATTGTTGACGTCGTCGTGGTTATCGGTACATTCACGGTCGTAGGCTGAGTCTGCTCTTGAGTTGACAATACAGTCCGGTCGGTGGTTCTTAGTACAGTGCTGATCGCCGTTGACGTCTTTGTGGCCGTCTTCGTGGCGGTTTTCGTGATGGCCTTGGCTGTCTTGGTCGATATTTTGGTCGTTGTGGAAGTTCTGACTATGTAAGTAGACGAGCTTGGAGAAGCAGTAGGGCGTTCATACATGGGACAAGGTGAGACGGTCTTCCTAAGAAAGGAGAAACAGTCGGACTTTGCGGCCGCAGCTTTCGCGACATTCTTAGGTGGATGGGCTGGACCACAGGACACCTGAACGATTGTTAGTATGAGAATGAGCGGACGGAAATGGTGCCTTACATCTTTTGCACATGAGTCTTGTCCGCGTGCCTCGAGTTGCGGCAATGCATTGATCGAAGGCGCCAGAAAGGCGGCAATAGTGAGGGCGCAGTAGTAACGCATCGTGACGGCTTCTCAGGTAATTCCTCTTCTTTTTGAGAGCAGACGAAATAGCTCGACCTGGCAATAACATTTCGAGGGGGCAATCATATTTGAACGAAATAAATGTAGATGGTGGCTTAAGCCACGAACTAGACCAATTGTCCACCACCAGCTGTCAGTCAGTCAGCCACCAGCTTCGCGTACATGATGTAGGAGAGACTCGTAGATGCCATGCGGCCTGTCCACCTCCAGAAGCCTCCAGACGAGCACCCTAGTCCGCTTTAGCATCACTTAAAGCCTTGCTCACACGAATGAAGATCGTGTTCTAACCCAAACCCGATCAACACGAGGCTTCCGGGAGGTAGTTGGGCCGAGCAGAGCGGGCGAGATTCTTTGACTGTGTGGTCCGTGGAGAACGATGATCTCGAAGGATTCGAAGCGAGCCGCATATGGATTTCCGACCAGTTTGTGACAGCCGTAGCCGCTTTGAGGCCAGGACATGCCGCTAGGCCGCACGACGACAAGGGGTCCAGATTTCAATATTGCACTTGATACCCCAGCTCTTGATCGGCCGCCCAAGCTTTGCATAGCAGCCTCGCTCAGTTGGAGGTCCATTTTGAAGCTGACCTAGGTGAGTATTTTGCTCGGAGTTTGCGATTAGAGCATGCTCTAATGTTCTTTGGTCTCATTCTTTGGTTGCAGTAAACGAGCAGCATTCACGCGAGAAATTGCATGTGGGCCATGTTTTAGCGCCGTACCTTGTTCGCCATCTTGAGTCGTGCTTCGATATGCCAATAACTACGAACTAGCCCTATACAGGACCGGGTCGTAAAAAGAGGCTAGTGTCTATCCACAGCCCAATAAGAAGAAGTAATGAAGCGGCTTCTCGCGTTGACCGAAGGCAATGTTCAGTCCGTTCTCGAAATTGCTTCGCGAATAATGCTTCATTCAAAAGCAGAAACAAAGGGTTCCGGACTTACCAGCTCATGGCCGCATCTACACATGGCAGTCTAAAAGCGATGGGTCTGGCCAATATGCTTTACGAAAGTGCTAAGCGACTAGTTGAAGGAGTATTTTGGAGTGGAAAGGCGCAAACTTCAAGCTCCACGGAAGAGTGAACCTGCTACCTTGAAGCCTGAGTTGCGATTCCACGGACTGATTGGGTGACGATGAAAGAGTCGAAAGCAAATGCGGAGGGTTTTCTCAAAGTCGCGAAGGCTGTGGATAACACAAAGAGGGCTACAAGACAGAGCTACGCAAGGAACAACAAGGTAGTGGAAAAGAAGTTTCGTGGATGGTAGAGGGCGTAGAGAGGATATTCTTTAGCGTTTTCGAAACGGCAATTGCCGGAGCTCATCGGTACCGGACGGAACGTCTGTTTCGAGCGATGTACCTGTATTTCGATCATTGCTTCATCTCCTTTCGAATGGTGGTGGAACTAGAGACTGAGGGAAAGAAAGCACAACGTGAGCTCGATTGGGTAGTGATGGGCAACGGAGGAAACGCGTATTTGTAAGGGCCAGTTGTGAGCACCATAATCCGCATTTAGATCTGAAACGGCGATATCTTCTTCCGTGGCTAAAACGTTGTTCCAGAAATCATGCTGTCTCTGAAGACAGGGAGGTGATCGAGGTGAAGCGGGTCAACGCGGGGCATTGCTGACTAAGCCCGTCCGGTCCCATGTCGGATTCCAACCCGTGCTTTTTCCTCACGCTTCCCCATTACTTTTTGAAGTGAACTTGCGGCCTTTGCCGAGGGCCACAGATCTGCTACCATGTTAGCTGTTAGCACCAGCAAGGATATCTACTACGACTAACGCAAAGTAGCATCATTGCAGTCAAGCTAATAAGCCATGCATGTAGCTATCTGCCCCTCACTATCATGTTCCCTCGCGGGTGAGGGGTATCTACATACTGACTTCCGAAGTGCATATAGAAGACACGCATACTCGTGATACACTCTCCGATAGCCCATGAGCTTCTCGCAAGCCGAAGTGTCTCTCAAGACGATCTTCCTCAGAAGCCTCGACGCTGTCCTACCACCATGCCCAAGCAAACCATCCCCGCCCGCCGCGGCGCCGCAACGCTCGTCCGCAAAGGTCAATATATCAAGATAATAAACACGTACGGCAACCAAGTAGTTGACACCTGGGCTTTCGCACTCCCTTCCGCCACCCTCTCCTCCTCGGACGCCGTGGAAGCCCCTCTCTTCCCCAACGCAACCGCCACCTCCCTAAAAATTTACTCTCCAACCGCCAACACAGCTGCCTCAGCCCCCGAATACATGAGCATGTGTCACACGCGCGCAACACTATGCAAGCTCACACCGGAAGTAGGTGAGACGCTGGTGAGCCAGAAACGCGCGCCGATGGTGAAGATTGTGGAAGATACGAGTCCCGGGGTACATGATACGCTTATTGCGGCGTGTGATCGGTGGCGGTATGGTGAGCTTGGTGTAGAAGGGTATCATGAGTCTTGTACGGATAATTGCTGGGATGCGTTGGCTGCATTGTCGGATACTGTGGATGCGAATTTTACGGAGTTGCTGAAGGGACTGCAGGCGAAGCTCGGTGGACGCGTGCCCGATCCGTTTAATTTGTTCATGAACATTCCGGTTACGCAGGAGGGCAGCGGAGCAAAGAGAGGACTAAAATTTGAGGGGCCAGTCACGAAGGAGGGGGATCACGTCGTGTTGGAGGCGTTGCGGGATGTGGTGGTGGTTATGAGTGCTTGCCCGCAAGATGTGTTGGACATCAACGGGAAGAAACCCGTTGATGCTCATTTTGAGATTATGGGGTAAAATGGTGTATTTTGACACTGATGATCCTGTTGTTACATCCTAATCGCCCTTTCTTCCCCCTACATCGTGTGCACGCGATAACTCCACTGCTGAGTTCACTTCAGTTCTCGGGAATATGACTATCCGTGCTGCCTGAAAGCGGATTGCAGACTCTACATGGAGCCGATCTGTCCAAACGTAGAAGGTACGTTGTCTGCTTGGTCGTGGAGCTCTAGGTACCGCCCATGACCTCCGCATGCAAATTCGGTGCCGTTTGAATATGTTCCCTAGGCCAATCCAGCCACCCCATAAGCTCTGGCATCGACTCCATTGTGCGCACGGCGGTACCCACGATACGCTCCGGCCAACCCTTCATCCACCACGCATAACGTGCGCTAGCCATCAGCACCGCGAAATGGGCCAAGATGATAATGGCAACAGGGTCTTGGGCCGCGACCAAGGCCATGTAGGACTCAGTCAACCGTGTTGGCCTATGCCCATGTAAGCGAACACCAAGCAACAAGGTTCTGAAGGCCTCACCAAAGCATACAGATACTATGCTTCTTCTCTTCATCCTCACAGTTATGTATCAGAACAAATATCTGGTGCAAGCTGTCAATGGTTTGCACACATGTCTCTGCATTCGATGCATCAAGCCGGTCGAGAAGCTGCGTCAAATGCTTAATTTGTGGGACTTCTCCCTCGTTGTGCGATGGATCGGACTCCGATTGAATCCCGCTAAGAATATCGGCAACGATGGGTTGCTTCAAGAGGTGTTCAAAATGAGCACCGACAGCAAATTTGACGCCTCGTAGTAAGCGGAAGCAGTGGAGCAACGCATCAATTGGGTCCTCGGGCTCGCGGACGCGGGCCGAAGCTAGAGTGTACGTAACGAGAACGCATGAGAGTAAGAAACTGGGTAGCGATGTTTCTAGCGTGATCGTCTCCAGACTTCGTTTGTAGGGCCCCAAGCATTGGGACATGTGCGCATCCGCCTGGGCCAGGAGATTCGAGTGATCCGCTTGGGATGTCTCAGTGGTCTTGTGCACGGCTGCGAGCGCGAGGAGTCCGTGGAGCAGGAATGGGTGCTCAAAGGCTACCTCCACGATATCTGCACCCCACAGGTCACTATTGGAACTCAAATTTAAGCTGTGGCGGGGTGAGGCTTTTGTAGTCCAGTGATGTAGGAGTCGTAGATCGTCCATAGGCAGCGTCGATGGTGATGCGCTGGGGAGGTCGGCGCTACCGAAGTCCAGTTGTGTAGGATTATGTTCGGTGGAATTCGGTGAGCCATCACGGGGTGTAGTTGGCCATGTACAAGGGACTTCGAGGCGAACGCAGCTTGCGCATTTAGGATATGCTTCGTTGCACTGTGGTGGCCAGTCAGTCGTAGTTGTTCGTTCAATATACGTAAGTTTTCCTCCATGCGCAATGAGCTGAAGACACGACAGTTGTCTTCGCGACGCTTGCTGCATGCTCCAGACTGTGCGTCTTGGAACGTAAGGCTTGACAGGTCAAGTATATGGCATGTGGAGCAACAACAAAGCGTGGTACACTGGAGGAAAACCAAAGGGACCAGGGGTATAGGCGCACTTCTGGACATACACGGTCTAACATCAAACGCTCGTGAAGACTTCCAGATCGACAGATGACGGTTGTTATCTTCAAGGGACTCACTTGCCTTTCTGTGCCGTTGCTTGCATTGGTAGCACCCCCGGCGTGACTTCGTATGAGGCTTACGCTTCATTGATGTGTCCAACATCTCCTCTCAGAGACCAAACGAATGTACGGGTGAGTCCACATAGGAAGTCCTATACCGCCTGTCCGCCCGCGCATAGGAATGATGTAAGCCTTGTCGTCCAACGGATGAAGACAACCGCTTCGATTGAGCTCAAGGCGTTCAGGCGAAGTAGCCGGTCATGTGCTCCGGGTCAGGTGGATGGGCGCACTGCTTGTCGAAAATCTTCAAAGCCGTAGAACTCTATGGCCTTCTGTGCGGTCGTTGGGGGGCAGGAGCAACTTTGTCAGCGAGGTGGGTGTAGCGCCTTGGCATGGCATGGATGACGCTGGATAACCAGCGTTTGAAGTCATTCCTAATGCGTGCGACTCTTCCATCATCTAGACTTGCTTGGGAAAGGCTCGCTGCAGCTAACCGTGGAACGCTCTATTGCTTCAGATCGCGACCCCTCAGCCTGTTTACCGAATCATCGGACGAAACCCTAGAGATGCTCCAAGAGTTTCGCCTATTGAAAAGAAGGGCTACTAGAAAAATTAAGCATTCGATCAATTTGTTAAACGGGAAGTCAACTAGATTGAGAGTCCTCGTCCAGTTGAATTTCCCATCATGTGGGGCTGGGTCAAATTTATAAACTGGGTACGAAATATGCACATTAAGAAACTGTCTGCTTCTAAGCTTATGAGAAAATGAACTAATTCGATCTAGAAGAATACTTACGAGCACATTCCCGTGACAGCTCTCTACTACTGACATACACAACATTCCGCCATTCCACTTCTAAGTATCCACGTCCGCTCCCTCCACCATTACCTCATCAACCATTCACCCTTGGTGCCCTTCAAACCAACTCATGATTGCTTTCTGTCGCAGATTTTTGCCCACGGCGAGGCTCGTAAACGGTGACCAACCGGTGCATAGCCTTCCCATTCCCCTTTTCCAATCTCGCCGTAACCTCACTCGGATGAAACCAAGCCATAACCATCATTACCGCCAACATCAACACTGCGTCAAACACGTACAAAAAGACCTCATGCGAGATAAGGTATCCGTCGTTCCCCTGCGCGTACTCCACCAAGCGGAAAATTGAGCGCACGAGAATGAGTCCGCTGGCCGCGTATAAGGCATACAGCTGTCTTTCCCACGGGAGCGACTGCGTGACTACAATGGATGTAGGACGCTTAGCAATGCGGGCGTGGAAGACAGCGCTGACGATAACGAAGAAGCCGAAGAAGAGAAGTTGGAGGACGAGACCGCCGATGATGAGTCGCTCGCCAGTATTCATCGCTTCGAGTGTTCCGCCAGACATGATACCTCCGCCTAGTGTTCTTGTCAGACGGTGAAGACCCTGGGCAGCGCGATTAAGTGCCGCGGTTTTCGACCTGTGTGCGAGTACTTACCAGCGCCCTGCATCATGAACGATGCAACGTCCCCTGCCACAAATATTTTTGTAAGCCACCGCTTCCGAATCATCGAGTGCTGTTCGCCGTCGGTGAGGAGGATGATGCGGCCTAGCATCATGTATATGCTTGCTGCGTAGAGCGCGGGTGCGACGAGGAGGAGTAGCGATTGGAGGATAAAAGGGCCTAGCTTCCAGTCTTGAGTTTCGTTGGCGGCCATGGCTCTCTGTAACCGCAGTGTCAGCAAAATACCTTCAGTTGGCGGCAACGGCTTGTACTCACTCCGATATATCCAATCCATTGGACTGCATGCAGGCAAAGCGGTTAGCACTGTGAACAATTTGTGGGGAGGGACACAACGTACAGAAACCCCCAAGGACGAAAGGAATGAAAATCCAGAGACGCGTCCGTAACAATTGGTATGAATGTATGGCGGTGACGATGAGGAAGAGGATGATGAAAATGATGGCCGCCGCCATAGACGGGCTATAGCGGTACAGCTCGAAGTCAGTTACTTCCGCCATTTTCCCTGTCAAAACAAATCCGAGAGATAGAATAGAGACGCGGCAGCAGTCAGGTCTGCTAGTATGGGATGGAAATAAGATACGTTAGAAAGTGTGAGGGCTGTTTCAATGTTGTAATAACCCTGGAAGCAGCGGGAGGTTGGCCATCTCTTATACCTGCCCGGGGCGCGCGGCCAGATCGATTAGCTCCTAATTGTACCATGTCACTTTTGAGGCTGTGAAATATGTATACGCCTTTTACGATGATATACGCTACTTTAGGCTTTTGGGGACGCGCTTCGCGTCTAGTGTGCGCTCTGCGTTGAGATTTGCGTTTAGGATACGGCGGCGTATTGCGTACTGCGTATTGCGTATTACCCAACTAGGATTATATCAAGACTAAGCTTCTTACAGACTCTGCACTAGAACTTGAAACTAGCAGCTTCACGGGCCTTATTTAACGTATTGAATTATCCGTCATTTGTCTTAGAATTCTGCAAGGTGCTCCATCGAATCAGAATTATATGGTGTGTCCAACTCATATCTAGTTTAGAAACAAGTAGCCGTTCACATGGCTGAGGTCAGGATCCGACTAGATTTGCGACCTCACAAAGAAACATTATCGTTATCAAGATGCACATGTGGGGTATTCTGCTCTTTTATAATTCGCGGCTCTGTTAGGAGTTGCTGCTATCGCGCTGACACCTAGCTTCTCAAGCGTCACCATCAGCATACCAGCGTGCGCCGATTGCCAGAGCAGCGTAGACCAAGCTGCAAAGGTCGGGTACAAGCTCGCAGTCTGCGAGGCATACCTGGGGGAGCCTTAGCACGTATAGTAGCATACTATATCTCTGCACTGTGTTGCCTTTACTGTGCATTTTGTATATTTTGAATGTTCGCAATTGATTGTAGTTGCAGCACGTGCCAAGCTCCCTTCGAAAGAGCGACCCCGACCTTTGCTCCCAATTGCGAGAGCCTAATGCCGGTAACACCTCAATCTCCCTCCCACGACCTAATCACTCGCCCGGTACTTCTCCCGATACTCATCCAACCGTCTCAAATCGTCGTCACTCCCCAAACCCCTCAAATACTGCACAACATCATCCAGCGTCAAGATCGCCAGCACAGGAATCCCGTACTGTTTCCTCACCTCACCAATCGCACTGGGCCTGGGCGTCCCATCGTCATCAGTGGCACTGGGCGTCTTCTCCAACCGATCAAACGCCACAATAATCCCGACCAACTCCCCGCCCTCTTTCTTGATGATATCGATGGCCTCGCGGATAGCAGTCCCGGCAGTGATAACGTCGTCGACGATGATAATTTTCTGGCCTGCGAGGGAAGCGCCGACGATGTTGCCACCTTCACCGTGGGTTTTGGCCTCCTTGCGATTGAAGCTGTAGCTTTTCTTGCCGTACGTGTCAGGGTCGAGGGAGGCGAGTTTGTCTATACTTGCGGCGGCGAGGGGAATGCCTTTGTATGCTGGGCCGAAGAGGACGTCGAACTGGAAAGAAGGGTCCGCCTCGCCATGAGCTTTCAGAGTGTGGGCGTAAGCGGAGGATATGGAGCGCAGCAGGTCGGCGCGATGGAAGAGTCCCGCATTGAAGAAGTAGGGTGATATGCGTTTTGACTTGAGGGTGAAGGTGCCGAATTTGAGGGCACCGGCGTCGACGCAAGTCTTGAGAAAGGTTTCTTTGTACTCTGGGAGTGCCATTTTGCCCGTCTCTTTCGTTTGCCTTTCTGGGTCAAGTGATGTGGTTGTTTTGGGCGGAAGGTGTCGAGGCGATTCTCTTCCGAGCATCGGAATGGGATTTTGAGGCAGGGGTCACCTTGGGTGGTCTGTGCGGCCGCTTCTAGTCGTCACTCCTGGCTTTCGCGAAAGTTTTGTCGCGACATCTTCGACTGTCGAAAGCCGTCCATCCACTTTGTCGCCATCGCTTGCGCATCTACTGATTGCGTGGCCGTCTACCGCCCTTCTCTTGATTGACTTTTACCTTCCTTTCGAAGCGAGCAGGAACTTTAGCTAGCCTTCCAGTGCCGTGGCGCGAACCTGATCCATCTCCTCAACACCACAACTTCCCATCTCCAAGATGACTATGTACGCTCCGAACCCTCCTCCCATCCCCTCCGCAACGTCTAACACATATCCAGCTGGGATTCCCTCACAGGGCGCAAACCCGCCACCACCCAATCACCCACCCCCCAACCCCACGACAACTTCACACCGACCCCCTTCGACCCCTCAACCGCCATCCAAAACCCCTCAGAATTCATCCTCGACCCCACGCAACTGCACCCGCTCGCAGGCCTAAACCAAGACACACTAGACTATCTCACCCTCGAAGACTCCGTCCTTTCCGACCTTCCGGGCGCCCAATCTGCGCTCCCTTCCCGCGGCTGGTCCGACGACCTCTGCTACGGCACCGGAATATCCTACCTTTCCGCCCTAACCGTCGGCGGTGCCTGGGGTCTCTTTGAAGGGCTACAGAAGAACCCCTCGAGTATGCCGCCGAGATTACGGCTCAATGGCGTGTTGAACGCGGTGACGCGACGGGGCCCGTTTCTGGGTAACAGCGCGGGAGTTGTGGCTATGGTATACAATGGGCTTAACAGCACGATCGGACATTACAGGGGGAAGCATGATACCACGAATAGTGTGATGGCGGGTGCGTTGAGTGGAGCTATCTTTAAGAGCACAAGAGGGGTGCGGCCGATGATGATTAGTTCGGGGATTGTGGCTAGTGTGGCTGGCTCTTGGGCGGTATGTCTACTCCGCTCCCTTATCCTGCGATAACAAACACTAACAAGCTACCAGATGTTCCGGAAGGTGTACTTTGAGACCGAATAGACGGACACAAGCCATGACCTCCGAGCAACGACCGAACAACACAACACGCACACGGAGTAAAATCCACCGCAGCTTCCCTTCAACAAGACAAATTCTTGCATTATACATTTTGCGACTTCTTGCTCACCACTCTTCACGGGGCGAAAGGACCCATTGTACTGTACCATATACGAAATGTTCGACACCGGAGGCCGGGTGTGAATGGGTTAGACATGGGTGTTCAATTTTTTCGCTTTGGGCAGCATAGGATGCGGTGTAAGATGGACGAGGTACAAAATAATACTAAAGAATTTATAACACAACATTGTGTCTGGTGTGATGGCGATTGCTCCATGTGATAACAGACTAGCGGACAAAGAATCTTGCGACATCCTGGACCTCAACTTTTGCAATTACACTTTGAGCACGACGTTTGAATAATGGACACTGAAAAAATGCTTTTCCTTGATCTAAACTGGACATAAATGCACATTGAAAATTACCATCCGACTCTAAATAGTGACATGGCGAGTTCAAAACGCCTCATTGTGAGCGGGAACCCAGAAGGGCATAAGGCGTAAACCTCCACAATCTCGTAAGGGTGCTCCGACATAGCGAAAGATGGTATCAAGCAACTCCTAAACGCCATGCCCATCGTGAGGCTATCATGATGCCAAAGTAGCGCACGATGGCCCTTCCACAACCTCTTATCGCCTGTTTGCCGAGAAACTGCGTTTTCCAGTGACCTGACAATGTTAGCGTTGCTTGCAACGAAATGGCAAAAAGAAAACTCACCAAATGCTTGATCAAAGAGCCAGTCTGGTGACGATCACCTTCACCCTGTCTGGCCATCCTGTTCCTATGCCTCTGCGACAGCTTAGCCAGCCTCTCAGCCTTCGTGGTAGCAGCTTCATCTGTGACACCATCGTTCCTGCGGTTCGTGCTAGGGGTCCTGGCTCGGCTCTGCGCGCGCTGCAGAGCAGCCTTGTTGTCATCAAGCTCCATAGCATCACCATCAGCCTCTGAGATGCGGCTACGACCGCGACTCTGGCTCCTTGCTCGGGGTGCCATCTTCGCGGTATCAAAGCCAAGACTCTCGAGGTGAGACTCCATCTTGGAGAGCTTGACGGCCTTTGCGGAGCGGGGAATCACGGCTCTGTTCTTAAGACTCTTCCTCATCCTGGCCTCGTTGCGGATGAGCATCCTCTTCTCGCGGATGAGCTCCGCCTTGTACCTGATGTCTGCATCCTCTGCATCCTCCAGATCGTCATCAGAGGCATAGTAGCCTTCAGCCTCCAACTTCTCTTCTTCGGCCTCGAGCGCTGCCAGCTTAGTCTCAATTTCAGGGTCGATGAAGTCGTACACGTTCTTGCCGTTGAACACTTCAGGTATTCTGTCCTCCTTCCACTCAGGGTTCTCCAAGAGGTAGTTTTTGCGCATGTTGAAGTTGTACACTCCCGCACCACCATCTTCCGCCTCGAGATCGCGCTCAAGCGTAGGTCGCTCAGGGTCGTCAGCGTCGTACTTCTTTCGGTTCTTCACGGCGTCAGGGATGAACGTCTCGCGAGTAACACCGCCAAGCGGCTGAGCAACGTGAATACGGCGGAGGAGATCCCCAAGACGGCCAGTCGGCTCACCAGAGCTGTTTGTGCCTGCCTTGAGTTTCTCTGCATTTCGCGAGGCCAATAGCCGGTCGCAAGCAGCGTTTCGCACCGCCATGACGCCTTCTGTCGTGGTGCAGGACAGCTGGAGAAGTTCCACCTCGCCCGACTTGAGCATGCCCTGGAGCTCCTCTTGCGTTTCGGCGTCCAGGTCTTCCGGTCGTGTGATATCGATCTTGTTGATGACAATGAAGACTAGCTTGTTGGCAAAGAGGGGTTTGATGGAGTTGAAGAGAGAGATCTGCGAGGACACCGAGTAACCACACTGCTCAGACAGATCCATAAAGTACATGACGGCTGCGCGGAGATGGGCAATAGCGCAGATAGACTGATGCTCAATCGTGTTCATTTCCTCGAGAGGGTGGTCCAAGATACCAGGGGTATCGATGGCCTGGAAACGCAGCATCTTGTAGTCGAAGTGACCGACAAAAAGCGACTTGGTTGTGAATGCGTAGGGCTGGACGTCCACATCGGCGCGGGAAATAGACTTGAGGAAGGAAGATTTGCCGACATTGGGGTAGCCGCAAATCACCAGCGTGCGGGTGTTTGGGTCGATTGCTGGAAGACGGCCCAAATGCTGCCGGACTTGTTCAAGGTAGACGAGCGGGTCCTTGAGACGCTTGCAGATTGTCGCCATGCGACCCAGAGCGGCGCGCTTGAGCTGCTTGCATTGGAACAACGACTGTCTGCGCAAAAGTCAGTACTAGCACCAGGATTCAGATTCAGTCCACATACCCATATTTCAGCAAGCGCACATAGTCACGGGACACGGCCTCGATCAGCGACTTGGCCGTGTTCAGCTGACCCAGGGCGATCCTGAAGTGATCCGCATCGTAAAGTGTGTTCAACAGATCGCGATGGAACGGGTGGATGTCCGCCAGGCGCGGGAAGGCCTCGATGGTCTTGGACAGGCGCTCGGTAAAGGTCTCGGAGGTGTATTTGACTTTACGGGTGTAGAAGGCGCGGATTCTGCTAATCTGGAAGCCAGCGCGAATCTGCGTGGGAAGTCGTCTCTGTCTGCGAAATGTTAGCCCCGCGCAGAGAATTGCATCGTGGGCGACACTTACGTGCGGGAGAGGACAATGTCGAGGAACTCCTGCGACGTTGGCACAACGGGAATCTCTTTCCACTGAGTTTTCGACATGTTTGGCGGCCGGGGGAGGGTGTGTTGAGAGTGCGGCGGTGGAGTGGCACCGTTATCGATCAAAGTTCAAAAATTCGTCCCGCAGCGCCAGCAGGCCAAGAGTTCGCAGCGCTAGCAGGGAAGGCGGTGTAGCGAGTCAAGCACCAACCCTCACCTCCACCGAAACTCTTAAATACATCCATGTTGAATTTCATCCAGGACTGTGTCGTGGGAAATCAGCGTGAAGTCTCCGGATACTCGGTAATTTTGAGGATGACATGGAGCGAATAAATGTGATTATTGTGGTGCCTCTCTCTCGGGGCAAGTAGCAGTGAAGAACAACCTGACTTGATATATAATATTCCTTCGTTCAAGGAGACTGGCTTGTACCGAGTATGTAGCATACAACCACACCTACACTCTTCTCCGAGCTTTTCCCCGCAACGCCCTTACATGCACTACCTCGTCCATCCCGTCTCATCGTCCAATCGCATCTCTAACCACATGTAAACCAAAAACGACCAAGCAACGCCAACATCGGCGTTCCCCTCTAAGAGTTCAAGTAATTCCTCACCGCACCCTGCAGTCGTGTCGCGCCTTCACCCAACAGGCTTGTCAAGTTCTCAAGATCGTCGCTCGCCGTGATGCCGAACTTGCGCACAAAATCTTTAGCTGCGCCCTCGAGATCGCCGTAGTCGTCTTCTGGAACCTCGTCTTCGGGACGGCCGAAGTAGGCATTCGATGAGATGGATGTTGCGCCTTCGAAGCCTGGGGTAGATTAGCAACTGTGCATGACGAGATGATAACAATGGTACGTACCTCCTAATCGCTCCTTCGCCTGGGCTGACGCCGCGGGGTCGTAATTGTTGCGGCCAAAGAACTCATCACTCGAAATGCCCTTTTGCGTGCCAAACTTCTCGCGCGCAAACTTTTGGCCATTATCCTCATCAGCCGGCTTGCCTACGCTGCCGAACCCACCCATCTTCTTGGGTGCCGCGACCTTCTTTCCTCCGCCCACCTGTCCGAATCCAAGACGGGCAACTCCCATGCCCAGTCTTTCCATATCCTGACTTGTGCGCTCAGGCTTTGCTGTCGTACCGAAACCACCGCGGCTCGGAGAGAGAGGCGTAGGGGCAGCGATGTTGGATGCCTCGGGGCCATTGCTTTTGATCACGGGAGCGGTCTCTACGGTGTCCTCGTCGGGGTTGTAGCCCAGTTTTTCGACACGCTCGGCTTCTTCGCGGGCCTTGCGTTCTGCCTCCTCGAAATCGAGACCGTCACTGGCCACCACCTTCTTCGCTCCCAGTCCCTTCTTCTTTGCGCCCAGGATGTTCTTCTTTGGGGCTGCGCCAGTGGTCGTTTTCCGTACCGCAGGCTTCGCAGAGGGTATCGCGGCGGGTGGCGTGGACCCAGAAGTCGCAGCAAGTGGTGACTTGGGGCGCGACATCGCATCGCCGTTCGAGCCGGGTTTGAGGAAGGGAGACTGGGCGCGGGGTGTACCGGTACGGGAGGGCGGGTTCGAAGGGCGCTTGATGGTAGGCTTGTCCCAGGAGGAGAAGAAGTCGTCTTCGTCGCCCGCGGGGGTGTTGGTTCCGTCGCTGCCGGTTACTTCGGGTACGTCTGTTATGACAACCTCTTCAGGGTACTGCCGTGCGTCTATGACGCAGCGCCGTTGCAGCTCCTCCTTGTACTTGGTCGCCGCGTTGCTCGTGTACTTTGTCTTTGGGTCCTTGCTAGCGAGCGCAGCGGATCCGCCGTGCGATTGGAAGTACTTTGTCGCGCTCTCGTTGCCACCGACCTTCATGATGCGGAGCTGATCCCATTGCCAAACTACAAATGTCAGCGGTGGCCCATGCCGACGTGTTCCAGAGGATTCCGGGATTTCGTACTGTCAAGGTTCGTGGACCGCACAAACGAGATGTGCACGCCCATGTTCCTATGGTTCGACGAGCAATCCAGGCATAGGTAGATGCCAAAGGGAACGGAGCTCCATGTCGGGTTCCTTGCGCCGCAGTCGAAACATATCTGTGTTGATCGTGAGCCTTCATTGACCGCCTCCTCGGTGATGTTTAAGAGCGCACCTTGTTCGCGGCTTTTGCCTTTAGTTTCGTAAAGATGTTTTGCGACTGCGTCTTCGTAGCGAGTGCGGCCATGGCGGGCTCCGACAGCAGTAGTAATAGAGGGGCGGTGGTGTAGGATAGGAGTCGAGCGCTGGCGGGGGTAGTTCGGCCACATCGCGACTTCCCTGTCCGCGGTCACGTGCGCCAAGACTTGCCATTGATACATAGTTACTGTAATTCAGTGCCAAAATCCTCTTCTTCTCCACACTCTCTTTGGCTATAAACTCTGAGCACATCATGACAACTAGCTGCATAATCAATATAGAAACGTCCGTCCTTGACTGCTTCTTTTCCGAGATCCTGTCATGATCGTACGTGAACTCCTGTGTCACCTTGCCCAACTCGTCTGTACAAGCAGGATCCTGGTAAAAATGCTTTGCCCAAGAGGTTGACCAGGTTACGCGCCGGGTACAAACACGGATCGAAGCTGAGACCATTATATTTGCAAGCCTATGTGGCCGCTAGGACAGGTTGGAGGACCATGGCTATTACGAATGAGGCGAAAACTATTCCTTTGTGATGGCTGAAGCAAGGACTTGAAGGGGCGTGGATACGAGACACGACTGTAGGGAATTTGTTGATAGTAGTTACCCAGTGCGTACTATTGATGAAATAGTGCACAATGTTCACGTGGCCATGTTGAGATGCGGAGTGTTCCAACTTACGACATAGTCGGGTCTGTCCCGCCCCCATCGGCCTTTTCAATCAATGCGCACAGTATTGATGTCCCGCAGCCCTATCTATTGCGATTTCGATCACGGTCTCGAGTCGTGAGTAGTACACACCGACATGAGCTCCGAAGGTGTGGAGCATCATGGCATGGGAGGATCCTACGAAGAATGCAGCGTTTGGGTTGAACTTGGCTAGACTGTTACATTTGGTGAAGGTGTTGAGGATCTTGCTAACGCTTACATTAGGACAACCAGTCATGCCACTTTACTTATGAATTTTAGCGACGGTCTTGATATGAAGCCGCATTACAATCCTAGGTTTGTTTCGTCTATTCCTTATTAAAAAGAAGAAGTCTGTATTGGGCGTCGAGTTTGCGTTGACAATCGTTTTTAGTTGCGAGAAAAATCTTTAAATTTGTGACAGAGTTGCACACCTATCTTCGCTTGAGGACAAAAGGCCAATGCTACCTACAGAGACTACGTGTTAGTGCTGATAGAGACAGCTGTTGCTAGCTAAAATACCAACTATGATCAGACCTCCCACGACGACAGACTACATGCTACCCTCTTAGAAAGTTATTCTATAGTGGACTAGACCGACGCCTTCCTAACAGGATCTAGAACTAACGCTAAGTACCCTCTTATCAACCCTAAGCTGCACAGTGTGCAACGCACTAGTTAATAGTTGCCTTATTCCTCAAATTAGAAAATCCCTCAAAGACGTTCGCGTTAGGATCTTGAGAGAAGAATTAGTATATACATACTATTTCTAGCAATATCTTCACTGCAAACTGCAAACCGAGAGCCGCAATCTACACAGAATCATTCCATCTAATAATTTAGATTACCTTTGAGGTATCTTCTGCAGATTTAGGCACTGTAATACATGTAGATTAAACACGCAACCTGATAAACACGTAGGAGTAGATCGTCCTGTTGTACACTGCAATATTAGTAAGAAGACCCATTCGGGGAGAGCTACAACTAGGGACTTCCAGGCGGTTTTAACAGCGCCATTAGCAGTCATGTTATCAGCGTAAAGGTTGTGAGGAACAGGAAGCTGAGCTACAATAGGGGCATACCATCTCGTAAGACGTCTTTTACTTTTGACGAGTCTTCTTCCGAGAATAAAACGGGTATTCATACCAATTGTACCATTCGAAACAGTAGCATATTGGTAAACGTATTTGTTTCTTTCCTTTCCAAAGTTGCATCCGGGTGTCACTCATTGCATAGCTGAGAAGTTGGGATGTCAATTTACTAGTAAGACATAGGACGCGAAACGAAGGAAAGGTCTTCGTGGTTTTCATAAGCTTGGTCATACCCAAGGCTAATCGGATGTCGGCTACTCTGTCGCGTGTATAGACGTATGTTGCCAATTTCCAGCCTTAATGTTGCCGAAGAGTAGCAGACGTAAGAACAATGTACCACTATTTCTGCGCATTTTGTCTTCTCATGAAAGCTCTTCACGCTACAATGGCTACATTTTTCATGGCCGCACTGCAAGCAGGCTACTTTTGCTGAAAAGATGCGGCGTTACTGCTAAATCGGCATGCACCAATGTCGTCTTAGCTTCGAGGAGTCGAATAAGCGAACAATCACTCTTTTTCGGCTGCGCTGCAATATCCGAATGCTTTATCAAAACTTACCTTGAACAAAATCACAGAAGTATACCTGACGTGCAGCGATTGAGCATGGTTCGGCTGTCCGCCGAATCCCAACAATACCTGTACCTAATGATAAATAACATGTCTCTATCCTTCCTTACATCTTGTAGCTGCAACATTCATCCAGAATCAACGGTGCTAGTGCTGTAGTCACGCCTTACATACAACTTCTTACCTCAATTTCGTGCCTAGAAAGCCTGAATGTTCCCTTTAGAGCCCTTGGACATCACGGAATCTCTCTGTCTGGAACTCACAACGTGCCTCCAAGGGGCTTTCGCTCGAACCCGCGATTCCAATTCCCACTCTTTCTCTATTGCAAGGAGGTTTCCGTTCAAGGGATCCATTTGGAGAGCTTGCCGCAAAATATCCCAAGCTTCAGATACGTTGTCCATAGCCTTCTGTGTCAGAGCAATCTTGCAGATGCTCTCGACATGCGTACTCGTGTTTGCCAGCTCGTTGTCACTCGTGACGGTCTCGAGCACTTTCTGTTGCAATTTGAGGGCGGCTTTGAAGTCTCCCAAGTGGAAATAAATGGAGCCGTAGTTCGTCTGTGTCGCTAAGAGTAGTTGCCTGTCCGGCGTATTCCCGCCGCTCAGCTCGTTCAAAACGATGTCGTAAGCGCCCATGGCTTTCTTGTAGAACAGAAGTTGGGAATCAGAGTCGCCAACATTAACGGCATACGTCTGATACATGTCGCCGAGGTCGTACCTTGCATTGAGACTGCTTCCCGGATCGAGCTCCCAAACACGTACTAAATCCGCGTATGCTTCCTGCGCGGTGAGTGCCCTAAGATAATTTCCCCACTCCCATTCAATATCGGCAACCCTTTCAATATTGGACAAGACTCGTGACTGAGCCACACGAGTTTGCCAATCATTATCTTTCTTCATCTCTTCAAGCATAAGAAAGACCTCGTCTGCTGTTGCCGAGACTTTTGACGCAACCGAATTACTTGCATGGGAGGCACTATACGACGCACTAGTAAGTTGCTGGTGCAGCGCGTCGAATATTTCTTGCTCTGCTTGTTCCAGATATCCCATCTCCTGAAGCATGGCGGAAATTTCATTGCGCATTGCAATTGTATCGGTGTGAGCCTCACCCAACAATTCAGCGACTTGGTAGACCATCCTCTGCTGTTCTTCCTTTATGGTAATCTGCTGTTCCTTTATGTTAATCTGCTGCTCCTTTATGGTAAAGTTCTCGCAGAGATAGAAGCGAACCAGATTGTGCTCAAATCGAGTGAGCAGAGTTTGCTGTTGGTTGCGTCCGAGCAATTCGGCCCTTCCTATCAGAGCTTCGTCAAGGTACCCCAATGCTTCCTTTGCTTGGTCGTTTCTACGGAGGATCACCGCCAATTGGTACGCACAGGAAAGTGTATCCATATCAAGTTCGGGAAACAGCAGAGATTCCTTCCTTGTAGTGTAGATCTTCTTTAGCAGCTCGGCAGATAGAGCAAGATCACCGCATGTCCGTTCAGACTCGCATTTACCAAGACACTGCAACACTTGGAGCAAACATTGAGTGTAGGGCTGCTCGCGGAACTTCGAGAACCGCTCTTCCTTTAGAAGAAGCAGGACATCCTCTCCGAGTTTACGGATCGGGGTTCCGATGACTTCGGTCATTGCAAGGTCAAAGCCGAGCTCGCTAACAGAGCTGAGACCACTTCGACTCAAGCCCTGTAACGTGGCATAAGCTTGACTGATAGCCGCAGAAACATGACCCCGGACACAGAGTACTGTGGCAAGGTCTGCTTGCAATTGGAGGGTGGATAGATGAGTCGGCCCAAAGGCCACTATGGCTTTTTCAATCACGGTTTGTAGCGCCATTGCATCCTCAAAGTCTCCTCGGGCACAATAAACCATGGCGAGCTCTTTTTCGGCAAGGATTGTTCTGATGTGTTTGGCTCCCAGCTTCGTCGTGTTCCATGATACTAGAGCCCTTGCGAGGTTTCGCGCTTCCGTTAATCGACCCTGTGCGCAAAGGATGGACACTTTGCACTCGTACGCCCGTAAAGTCGATGGGTGATATCTTCCATGTTGAGCATAAAGCTCTATCAGAGTCTCTTGGCAAGAATGCTCCGCATCCTTGATTTTCCCAGCTGCTAGCAGCATCTCTGATTGGAGAGTACGATTCTCCAGCGTCAGTATATGTTTCGGACCAAGTAGCTCCTGGAAATCTTGAACAACGCCTCTGTTCAGATCTAAAGCGACACTCCTTCGCCCAGCGAGCCAAAGGACCTGGGATCTCATCGACTGTATTTCGCGCAAGAATTCGGCCCGGTCCTTCTCTTTCTCATTGCAACGATTAGTGGACGAAGATATGGCATGACTCTTCGCCACCTCCCGTCCCTGATCAATAGCCTCAGTCTTTCCCTCTTCCATACCCTGGCTATGTAAAGTAATTTCATTCCCTCGAATTTCTTCAGGGCTTTCTGCGGTAGGCGTAGATATCCTCTTTCCTCTTTCCGCCTCGAACTCTAGTTCCTTTATGGCGGGATGCTTCGTTACTTTGTTGCTTATATCAAGAGCGCTCTGAAACAAGCCTTGGTGCGCCATGACCAAAGAAAGTACACTCTCGGTAAGAATCAACATATGGTGCACTTCATGACCCTCCTCTTTTGAGTACTTCCCGCCATACAAAGAAGACATCGTGATAGTTTTGCGTAAGCCCCTAAGAACCTCATCCGCCTGTTTGTACTCTCCCGTTGCATCGTAAGTTCGGCCAAGCCACATCCCTGCCTCCCAGTTCGCTAAAGACTCCCTCGACAGTTGGTCATGCAGGGACGTGAAAGCCTTTTTGGCTTGTTCGAATTCGCCCTCTTTGAAAAGAAGTTGTGCCCATTGATGTTCGATTGAGAAAAAAACACTTCTATCTAGAGCTTCCGGCTGAGTCCACGGTTGTCCAGGGTCCCGGTGCTTTCGTATCTCTTCAAGAACGGATCTTGCTTTAGGGAACTCTCCACGTTTGAGATAAGCATTACTTTGATTTTCCATCGCAGACAAAACCTTTCCATTCATAGAACTGACATGTATAGGCGAGACTGAAGATACAAATCTGGACTCTTTGACGATCGGCGTTTGTACAACGACACCCACAGATTCAGCTATGGGAGGTCTTTGTGCGTTGGAAGGAATGGCGGGATGTGCAGCTAGTTCAGCCTTCGTATCCAGCATTACAGGGAGATACGGTTGCGTAGCGTTACGGTCTAATGTATCAGGTAGACGCAAAATTGCCGTTCGAGACGAAGCATCGCCTTCTGTCGGATGCAACACTTTCCGTAATGGCTTGGATACCTTCGGCGGATGATGGGCTTGAGCATCGACGGAAACTTCCCGGACTTTGCGAGCAAGTTCTTCGAAAACAGCTGTGGTCGGCGGAGGTATACCAAGTGTGCCGAAGTCTGACCTATGCGAGGTGGATGACGAGCCCGACATCCATGACATCATGCGGTTCCCTCGGGAGATCGGCTTCTTATCCTACCCACTTTGAGCATTGTGTATCATGAGTAAGGGCTTGAATGGATACCTTGCGACTGGCTGGCGCCGACATGTATTCTGTCGTCCACTCAAAATGGTCGCTTTCCGATAGAAGCTTGTAATTGTTCATCGTCTGCGCAACCTCACTGAACGGAAGCCTGACCGGTCTCTTTGAGCCTCCGGCGGCTTCCAGGTATTGACTGCTAAATTCGTGCCAAGTTTCATCCGTATCGATACTTGGTAACTCCCAAAGCACGACTTTGAGAATCTGAGTGGAATAACAGATCAAGTTGTTATCATAGGAGGCCAAAGCACGTTGCAAAACCAGTAGGCCAAGTCCATGTGCGACAAGTATAAGCTGCCGCTCAGGCTTAACACAAGTTAACATCGTGGCTTCGATTAGTACCTTGTCAGACCAAGCTTAGCACTCACATCTTCATCTAGCAAGCGGACAGTTCGTCTGGAAAAGTCGCTGGAGAGAGCTCTGAACTCTAGCTCCCCCTGTCGAAGAAGCTTGGAAGCGGAAAAGGCGTAAATGTGGATCCAGACTGACGCAACTTGATCGAGTCGCCGGAAGTATTCGCACCACCCCTTGCTTTGTGACTTGTCGTCGCTCCTCAGTCCATGAAGAAGAATGATACTAGAAGCAGCGCCGTCAATCGAAGATGCCATCGCAATGGTGGTCTCTTGCTTACTTTAGTCGAGAAGGCTTGCTAACGCTTTGTGTCTCAAAGTCGGAGCGCTTGGGCTTAAGCTCGAGCTCGAGTTTGAGCCCCATTGCGCCTGAGTGTTGGGGACGAAAGTTGAACTCCCGAGTAGATCGTCGGAGGACTTATGGTATGGTGAGGGTCGAAGAAGCTGTGAGCCTGCTAGGGTGCGGGAATCAGGGAAGAAATACAGCTCGGCCGGAAGGCTAGGTGACTGAGACAACACGGGCACGCGGCAGACCCTGACTACGGTGTCAGCCACGGCTGATTCGCAGACTCCATGTGTAACGATATGCGAACAGGCAACCTACACGATACGCCGTCGATGCCCGCGCAAATCAGCATCCTTGGTTTGGCACCACGGCAGACGCGGCGGTGCACGGTCCACCTCCTTGTTCTTCTACTCAGCTATCGTGCCGCTTCGAGTACGCCACATTGATTGGAGGCACCTTTCCGCGGGTTGCAATGGGCAAGGCTGAGAATTGGGAGTCCGGTATTCGACTCACTGTGCGGCTCGCATCATGCTCTCGGCATGCCTTAAAAAGATAGCTCCTCGGCCTGGTCCGTCGAAGGAACGCTTTTACGGATCTTCCGTTCTGTTCCCGGTACCGATATTCCGAGTCCGCTTCTTTGAAATTGCACCCAGTCACAACAACGGGACTCGTATTGCCCAACTATCACGCTGGGCAAAATGGAAATCTTAAGCCTCGCTGTTCCAAAAGCCCTGAAGACGAAGTACTACGCAAATCTTGAGTCAGTCAAGTTCACAGCTGATGACGACTTTTTCACCTTTCCGGAAAAGCCTACATTTCTGTGGGATGATGAGACAGGAATTCTACGGGCATCCGCTCTCCCCGATTATCTGAACAGCTTTCTCCAACAATGGCTCTTCTTCGGACTGCTGCGTACCGTGCTTCAAGACGAAGGGTTTGACGAGGCCGACTTTATCGAACATGGCAATATACCCGGGTCCACCAGATACATTCGCATGGACCAGTTACCGAAGTACCTTGAGAGTTGGAAACAGAGAATCAATGACCGAAATACCCGAACAGTGATGAGCTTGATTAAAGCGCAATTCGCTCTCGACAAAGCCCGTAAAGTCTTGATGAAATGGTACTCTTTGGACTGGGACGAATGGGATATGAACCGCAACTTGTACACCCAACCAAACGACATAGATCCAAACCTCGCCTTGTCATTGATGATGCTCGGCGAGGTGCTGACCAACGCGAAGTGTCAGATTGTGGAGCCTGTGGGAATCACTGTCCGAGGGTGGCATGGAAATGCAAACGAAGGTTGGGGAATTCCCTATGTGGTAGTCAACTTCATGCTCAACAAAGGATGGTGTATAAGGACGATATACGTGTTAAGTTGTCAACTCAAGTCACATGTGGGTAATCGTTGCGAATCTATGTAGTGCCGATCGCTGATCGCTACCAGGCCACCGCTCTACTAGCCGCTTGCAGATCGTACGCCGAGATCGAAAGTCTTCCAGAAACATCTTTCAAAATCCTCAGTAAGGAAGCGCACGAGAAATGCGAAAGGAAAGAATGTAAATTCAAATCAACGGAAAAGAACGGATCGAAGTACAAGACAAGACACAGAGAGTCATGCAGGAGTGTCGCGAACTGCGCGATGGTCGGACCTGACGTGAACTGCCTGGTCAACATAATCCGGAGCAATCAGACTCCTCTTCTGCGTTACGACAAAGCTTCCTCGACCGTGATTGTTGAGCCATACACGCGGCAGAAATATGCCACGATATCTCACGTGTGGTCGGATGGGTACGGCAATCGCGATGACGCCCAACTACCGGAGTGTCAAGTCAAATATATCTCTGACCTTCTCGAGGCCAGGGTCGGAGGTCGCACTTTGTTCTGGATGGATACCCTTGCCAACCCTCCGCACAGCTTCAAAGAAGAACGAAGAACGGCTGTGCAGCGAATCGGCGAAGTGTACAGATACGCGGACTTTACGCTCGTTCTCGATCTGGCTCTGAACAACATCACAACAGGCCAACAGTATCATGAAATTGCTCTGCGTATTCTCGCGAGCGGGTGGATGCGCCGGCTTTGGACCCTCCAAGAAGCGTATTTGAGTCGAAAGATAATATTCGCTTTTATAGGCAAAGAACAGATGGATTTAGACGATTTGGAAAGCAGTTACTCGAATGCTAGGGATCTACTTGCATCCAACGTCGCAACACCTGCCAAGGCATACTTTTACCATATGATGGGACCAGAGCGAAAACATCGACTGGACTCCATAAACTCAACCGAAGAGCCTCCAAAGAAGCTATGTGACGTCATTGCGAGTGTATGGCGCTCGGCCCAATGGCGGGTAAGTACGTGGGAAAGTGTTCATATAATTGTCCAGCGATAACATAGACAGACCATCAATTATCCCGGGCAGGAAGTGTTGGCATTAGCTACCTTGCTTGAAGTCAACTACCAAGATGGGGAATGGGACCGCACGCAGCAAAGTGACCAACAGCGGGAACTAATGATGAAAAAGCTATGGAATCTGCTTCAGCGTCAAGACCCGACTTGTGTTCCCTCAGGCATAGTATTCATGCCTGGACAGCGACTCCAACTGAAAGGGTTCGGCTGGGCACCTTTGACCTGGATGTCAGGACAGGAGATCAGCCACCCTGACCCCCTCTCCACACCGCAGCTAGGTGCGGAGATTGTTCATGAGAAAGGCCTCAAAGGCAGATATCCTGGTTTTCTCCTGCACTCCAAATTACCGGATAGCGTGTTTTGGCCCGACCAAAACCCGATCGAATTCCCTATCGATAGCACTCTGCTTGAGTGGTATGAGGTTGAGCGAGCCGACCCACTAGACGCCTCGGGTAGAAGTCCCAGAGGCACCAAACTAGAGAGAATGCGGTTTGCAATTCTTCTCTCTCGCCCTAAGCCACGTGAGATCGAAGAGATCGCGCTTCTCGTGCATATTGCGCACGAACAAACGCAAAAGAATCCGCGATCGAGGATATTCGAAGCACAGATCATATGCCGTGTTTGGATCAAACGGGTCATCCGAATCGACCGTGCCTCAAAGTGGCGGGAATTCTGTGATACGACGAGGAACGACGACAAAGATTTCATTTGTGGAGAGGAGTTGGATAGCGCCCAGGAATGGATTCTTGATGGATACTTCGAGGATTTACCAATTCGACAAGATACGCTCATGAGACCAACTCTTGATTCATCAGCTCTAACGAAAGATAAAGTCTCGCCTTCGACTTTCCCATCCCAAAGCTCTCCGTCATACACCGCCAATAGAGGGAGACGCAAACGTGTGAGACCCAGACGAACAGCGAGTAGTATCAATGCCGGGTCCAGCCGAGGAGACAATGATAGTACTCCTCCAACCGGTATATTACGAGCAATGACATTCGATGAAACGACTACGCAACGGATCACTGCCCAGTCGGAACGCGATCTTCAAGATCCGCCAATTCGCCCTCCGGCACGAAGTCTAACAGACGCAACTCGTTGATACCACCCACGACAAGTGTCGCAAACTATGCCCATACTGCTACCAACGACCCGTATATAAATCTTTACTTCTTACCAGACTTCAAGAACCGAATTTCAATGCATCTGCAACACTGCGCAGTTAGGAAGATTCGCTATCGTGCAGCATATTGAAAGTTGTTGGGACGTGACTGAGACATTTGCGCCGTTCTGGCTGCTGAGCATCCTGAGCGTATATTGTTACGGCATCTTTTTCGGGAGGTTCCGAACGAGGTTTGCTTTTGTCCGTGATCGCCTACTTCATCATGGCGAGTATGATGTGCGAGACATTCAAGCCTCTGCGGGATTTGGAAGGACCTGCTGCATCTCAGCAGCCACTAGATTGCGGGAAGTATGGATCAATGCTTTTTCATCCCGTAGCATATTGGCTTGGGGGGCCAAGGTAGCTGGTTGGACAGTGAGTCGCTTGACACTGGCGAGGTGCGCTTTTCCAATTGGGTCATCTGCACCATGGCGTTTTCAAGGCATTGGCGCATCTCACACGCGCAGTCATCCTGAAACTTGAGGTAGCGGATGACGCGATGGCTTTGTATGACATACTGTGTAGACACACGTGGTCTGACGAGAATGACCTGCGAATGAACGCCACGTCTAAGATTGTCCGACCCGAGGTAAATGCACTCGTGTGGTCACACGACAAAGACGTGGAGACTCTCAGTTCGGCCTTGCGATTGAAAAGAAGAAAATCAGCCAAGGCGAAAGTCTAGAGGTACTTCCAGCGGCGGCGCCTTCTTCCTGCATGTCATCGCTAGGGTATCTTCTCAGCCTGGTCCATCGATCACAACACCCACCTCGACCGGACGAAAATAATCCCTCAAGGCTCACCTAGAACCTTGGACGCCATCATAAGAGTTGCCCTATTCCTCTGGTACTTCTCCCGGCGACGAGGCTTGATTTTGATGAACTATATATGACGACGCGTTGAGTCTACTCACTGGCATCTCGACCTCAACAAGGCTGAAGCTCCCCGCTTTCTTTTTACCCGAGCCCAGCATTGAGCATGTTCATCCCCATCTTCAGATACATCGAAGAGGCAATTCAACACTCATCTGGGACTGGATCTTTAACACAACGGAACGAACCTACCTTGCTTATTTCGTCTAATACTATGAGCCCCAGGAATCTCAGCAGCGCCACTACCCTGCACCAACTTTCATCACAGTGGACCAACCCTAACGATGTCCTTTCGGTGCTGTTGATCGTAGGGGGTGACATTGTTCAGAAAGCACTGGCGCAAGCATCTGGTGGTTACTTTACGCCTGTATGCTTTTCTTTCGGGTGGGTGGCATATTCGCTCAGCGCCATAATCAGCATTGTTGGAGACGGACGCCTTTTACCGGACCCGGATCATCCAGTCAAAGTCTACAATCTCAAGAATGGCTACGTCAGAGAGAACAAGAACTGGATAATTGGGCGCATCTTGCGAGATAACATCATGCGCTTGAACAAAACGGATCCGCTCGGGGGCAACGCCATTCGCATCTCGGTGTACGATGCCCAACGTAGCTCGACCAGCCCTTCAATCGCTGGAAAGGGGCACGTTCGAAGTTTTGGTGTAGTCGTCATGGTACTACAGCTCGGTATCGCGGCGATTCCCTTTGCCGTGTACGGCGAATGGGGCATCCTGCTCATCACAGTCGCTGGTACGTTGTTAGCTCTCATGGCCGGAAGTCTCCCACAATGGCGCGTTGAGAAGTATCCTGAAGACACTCAATCAGCCAAGGATTTTGCTCTTACGACTGGCAACGGGAGCCGGGATATTATGATTATAAGAGGCAATGAAGAATGTCTTGACTTGGAAGAAATGGCCGCTACGCAGATGCCACGATCAGCAAGGACGTGGGAGACACATCCTTTGCTATCATCGCCGATAATAGAGGGAGGGAAACCAAAAATACACACGAACGGAACCCCTTACAGAAAGACTCCTACGTACAAAGGCATTCCTTTGGGTTTCTGGATTACGGGCACTGTAGTTTCTGTCCAATTCGCCTTGTGGGTAGCTCTGCTCATTGCTGTTGCTGGGATACGCTCTCACGTTTGGTTTCTTTTGCTTGTTGGTGCCTTGGGTATGTTTCAAAACGTCCTTGTTGCTGCTTCGAGTCGTGAGCCGGAGAAGCGAAACCTTCATCTCAGAGAGGTCGAAGTCATGGTGGCAAGAAAGGTGATGGATGGTCTCATGGACCTCCAAGTGACGTACGAGGGATTCGGAGAAGTACTACGGAGCGAGTTCTTCCCAGGTAAGTTGACGGGGGACGAGCTGGAATGGTGGAACGGGAGTACGGAGCCGTATGACTTCGCTCGAGAACAGGAGGCAAAAAGACGCGGCATTCCGCGAAGGTATCTACCTAGGTACGTGGAGTCCACACCGAGACGATCACCGACCCTTCCGCGCAGCTCTTCCATACCAACCCTGGTGCGTGAGCAATCGGAATCTCAGATAGACAATTCGGAAATGATTTCACCGATGATCCCGAGCGACGCTAAGCACGATAAACGCAACACGCCGGCGAAGGGGGATCGCATTTCGAACCTGCAAGGAGCAGACACGAAAAAAACGTCGCTTAGCAAGTCCGAAGTACGGTGAGATATGAGTTGCTCAGTCCGAAGTCAGACTCATTCAGGGGTAGCTTCATCTCTAAGAGTTGGAAGTATTGACAAAGTAGCTCCGCTTGGAAGGTTCCTTCAGCGTCATCTTGCCTTTAATCGGGAGTCTTGTTTAGTTTTGATGTTGAGGATATGGCACTATCTCAGCTGTCTTTCTTATCGGCCTAGGCAACTTCTAAGAACGAAGAACAGAGAAAAGGACAGGTCGATTTGGGACCTTGAGCAGGTATTTGCTGAGGCTGGCGGTCCTCACACTCAGTTGAAGGTATACGCAACAGAAAACCTGGCTGGGAATATCATGGTTTGAGCTTTGGATGATAGTGGCTTGCTCTCAGTTGAAGGTTGTTTTCTCAAATTTTGGTGTCGTCGATGGTGCATATACGTGATCCCTTCCATCCTGCGCAAATCAGCCCTACCAAGTGCATCTCTAGGTCCACTGCACACGACCAACGGAGCATTCCACAGATTTTGAATCCTTTCCGGAAGGGTGTACTTCATATGCACATGATAGTGCCCTATCATAGCACTATACAAACCACCATGGGCCTCTCGTACGGTAATCTTTTACAGAACCACACGTCCCACCAACGAACACCCTCTTGCTGCAGTCATGGGACAATATGGTTACATCTAAAACGAGTGGAGCAAGCATGTGGTCTTCGTACGAGTCCATTTATGGATTTATCCGAACAGAGTGGGAGCAGGTGGAGTAATGGAGTGATGGATGACATGCGAGTAAGGTTCAGATAGCTACCCTCGACGATTGCCTTGAAACGGAGATCGACGTGCAACCACGCTCGCCGCGCATGTACGAAAGGAACTTTTCATCTAATCTAGCAACATGATCGAAATCCTCTTTCCCTTCTCCCTTCCTCCCCAAAACACCTTTCCTTATGCATCCCCCCTCAGCACGAAGCACCCTTCCCCTGATCCGCAATCAGCTCCTTGTAGTTCTTCAACTCATGGTCGCTAATAGCCTGCACCTTCGCCGCACTCGCGGAGCTAGTATCGAACTTATACCCCAACCACTCTCTCGCCAGTCTGCGGGCCAGCTCGAGTCCGATGACACGCTCGCCCATGCATAACACCTGCGCATCGTTGGATAGAATGGCTCGCTCGACGCTGAAGGAATCGTGTGCGGTTACGGCGCGGATGGTCGGGACCTGTGGGAATTGTTGCGTCAGCCAAGGCCCTCGAAGTTCTGTTTAGATCCATTTGGTCGCGAATCCAACATGTCGATTGGATAATCCACCACGACAGGCAGCATCCCAAACAAGCCCCCAGAAAGTAAGATAGGAAAAGAGAGTGTAAATATACCTTGTTAGCAGCAATAGCAACCCCCAACCCAGTCCCGCAAATCAAAATGGCGCGATCGCACTTCCCCTCCGCCACAAGCTTCGCAGCATCAACCGCGATATGCGGGTACGCCGTTTTATCCGTGTTCTCAGGGACGCCTACATCCTGGACGGAGGCAACTCGCGGGTCCTTTTCGAGGTCCTTGATGATGGCCTTCTTGTAGCTGACACCGGCTTCGTCGCAGCCGATGGCTAGGCGGAGGGGCTGGTCGTGGGGTGCGGAGGACATGTTGGGCGTGCTGGTGGGATAGGCGACTAGAGGTCTGAAGTATCGTAATTCTCCCAGACTCTGTTCTTCTTACTCGTGCTACTGCGATTCTCGACTTTTTTCGTCTTGACGTTTGTATCCTTCGTCACTGTCCAATGTCCTTCTCCAGCCGTTCGTCCCGTGCTGCCGGATGCCCTCGTCTCTTCGTCTTCGCTTTCCGCGTCCCTGTCCTTTCCCTTCACAGTCCCAGTCACGTCAATCTTCTCGAATGGCTTCGTCAGGTACTCCACGTGTGTACTTCCTGTACTCGGTCCCGTCGATTCCAGCACTTGCACTCTTTCCTTATCTTCCGGATCTTTACTCAAGTCTTCGACTTTCTTGTGAAAACTCTCGACCTCGCTGTTCAGATTCAACGAAAAGTGCGTGCGTTTCGGCGGTGCGGATGACATCGCAAAGGCCGCGGCGAGGGAATGCCGTTGATATAGGATGCAAGTGGAGGGGGAAATGCGGTGTCGGGGTCGGCGCCGGTCCGAGCAATTTAGGCACTGGCTACTCTGTTGTTTGGACGAGCGGAGATGCCTTGTTGGGGTATTCCGAGACGAGGACTGGCGTTGGTGTGCCCCGCCTCCGCTGGGGCTGCCGCCATTGACGGTGGCACGTGGCGGGGTAAACTGCGGAGCGGAGGACTCGAGACGAGGCTCAGCGCAATCGAACGCGAAGTGTCGACGAAGAACATGATGAATAAACTCTGGTAACGTGTATAGCTAGATATCATGCTTTATAATGCAGAGAAATGCATGCACACAAAACCCGACGAATGCAAATCACGTCGCCTCCCTACCGCACCTCGCTTCTTTACTCCGAAATACCCAGCTCCTTATAGAAAGACTCCGTACTCGGTGGCCTTCCCAAGAACTCCTCAAGGATAGCCATCTCCTCTTGCGAACCACCACGCTCTAATACTGTATGTCTATACCGACGGCCTTCCTGGCCGTTCATCGGGTTCTGCTTGAAGACGCTGTAGAACATGTCTGTAGAGTAGACCTGGGAAGAAAGGTAACCGTAGTAACTATCGCAGTCGTTAGTACATTGAGATGAACGTTATAGAGCGAGCAGACGACTTACCCAGCATCGTAACCGCCGATGAGATGGCCAAAAGTAGCCTGGCCATTACCCCACGTCCAGTCACCACCAAGCGCCTCCGGCCCATCAAGCTGGCTAATCTCCTTTCGCAGCCTGTTGTATGTCGTCGTGATGTCCAAATTCTCCACTTCTTCGTGGCTCTGAGGCTCGTGCACGGTCATATCGAACATGCCAAAGTGCAGCTGCCTGAGGTTGAACAGCGCATCATTGACGTGCTTGGTGCTGATCAGGTTCGCAATCAGAGAGTTGGGAATCTGCTCTGACGGCTTCTTGTCGGACCCAGACGACTCCTTGTATGCGGCTTCGTAATCCGATGAGAGGTATGAGTAGTGGTGAGACAGAGACCGCAGCTGGGACGGCGTCCAGCACCAGTTTTCGAGCATCTGGCTGGGCGCCTCGACGAAATCGCGGACCGTGTTGGTGCCGTGGAAGCGCGAGTAGGTGGTGCGAGAAACCAGATCGTGGATTCCGTGGCCAAGCTCGTGGAAAAGCGTGACCACTTCGTCGTGTTTGAGGAGAGAGGGCTTCTTTGGTGTTGGCTTGGAGAAGTTGCAGACGAGTGCGGTGGCCGGGTAGCGACGCTTGCCGTTCTCGTCGATGTAGCCGGGCTGGAGGTTGAAATTGGCGGCGTGGCCGTACTTGCCGTCGCGCGGAAACAGGTCCAGGTAGAGATAGCCGACGAAACCAGAGCCCTCGCCCTCGTCATCCCACACACTAAAGACCTGTACATCCTCGTGCCAGACGATGTCGCTTGCTTTGCCTCCTTCTGTCAGATCTGCCCTGTCCTCACCTATAATCTCGACAAACACCAAGCCAAAGAGCTCCTCAAAGATCTTCAGCATGCCCTGGATGGTGGTCTGCAGGGGAAAGTACTCGGCAATGATCTGATGGTCGAGAGAGAACTCCTTCTCCAGCAGCACCCGGTCGTAGTACCGGTGATCCCAGAGGAAGTAGTTCTCTTGCGTGCCATCGTTGATGCCCCGGTCTTTAAGGTCCTGCTGCTTGAGCTCCAACAGCTTATTGATCTCCTTCTTGCCGCCCGGAGCGAGGCGTGTTCGCAGGTCGCCCAAGAAGTCATCCACTGTCTTGGGCAGCTTGGCCATCTTGTCCTCTATCCGGAACTCGGCGTGGTTCTTGTACCCCAACAGGCGCGCCGCCTCGTCTCGCAGCAGGATGGCTTCGCGGAACAGAGGCACGTTGTCGTTGCACTTGTTCTCGTTCTCGACAAAGACGCGTTTCCGCGTCTCGGCGTTGGTGGCGTACTTGAGCGTCGGGAACAGGTCGGGATACTTGAAGGTAAGCCAGACCTTGCCCTCATGCTCGCCCTCGCCCTTCTTCAACGACGACACAAGGTCCTCGGGCACGCCGGCCAGGTCCTCGTTTGTCAACCACAGGCCACCCTGCTCCTCGTTCAGGTTCTTCTGGAACTTGATGCTGATCTCGCTCAGGCGCTTCTTGATGTCCTTGAAGCGGTCCCGCTTCTCACCGGCGGGTATGCTCAGGCCGTTGCGGATGTACGACTTGTGGTCCTTCTCGAGCAGGCGCTGCGACTCGGGCTCCAGGGCGTCCTTCTTCTTGAGCACGGCGTCGAGCAGGTTGAAGACGTCGTCACGCATGCTCGACTCGATGCCGAAGTCGTCGAGCAGCTTCTCGGCCTCGGTCGAGGCATCGCGCAGGGCCTTGTCCGTGGACACGGCCTGGTAGAAGCCGATGATGTGCGACTCGATGGCCATCTTGTTGTCGTCGCGCGCCACGGGGAGGACGACGTTGTCAAAGGTGGCCTTCTCGGGAGCGACATTGTTGACAATGTAGTCCTGGACGTTGCGCGACCGCTCAATCAGGGCCTTTGTGTCGGCGACCAGGCTGCTCGGGGTGGCGGTGAACTTGGGGGGCAGCTGCGGGGGCTTGCGGTAGACGGCGGGGGCCATGCTGCTGTTCATGAGCGGGCGCTGGGCCTGCGTCTGCGTCTGCAGCGAGAGCTTGCTCGGCTTCAGGTAGTTCAGGACCGAGGGCGCGCGGATGCCGAAGCGGAGGGAGGCCAGAGTGGCGGAGAAGGCGATGAAGAGGGCGAGGGCGATCAGGAAGCACCGGCGGGAGTAGCGTGAGGAAGCCACGGTGGGTGGGGTTGAGCGTTAGGCTGTATACATGTGAGGTGACGGGTTCGTGGGCGAGGAAAGGCACGGTATCGCGGGTGCGCGCTGTAAATAGGGATTGGGGTTGGGGTTGGATGGGGGTTGTGGAGTGTGAGAGCGCGAGCTGCATATGCGCCCGGCGGCTAGTTAGCTGCTGGCTGTGGTGAAGGCGGGCCTAACGTGACCGTGGCCAGTCACGGTACGAGCAGCTGCAGCTCGAGACGCTCGGGACGTTCGGGACTGCGCCGCCCGCCCGCCTGGTTCGTCGAGTCTGCACTGCGCTAGGGGCCCGTCTGGGGATGCTGCATAATGATACCAGCTAAATATATTCGGAGCGAATGGGACAGAAAGAATGTAGACATTACAATACAGATACGCTCAAAGTACAGTCTCCCTCGGCTTCTTTTCAACTCGACGCCGTGCTCAGCGTCGCAGTCGCTTCCTCGTCAGCCCGTCAATGACACCCCCACCCCCTAGACAGTAGCATGCGGCTGCACTGGCTCCATAACCATGACCCCACTCCCCCGACTACTCAGACTCGCCGGCACCGTGATGAAAGGCTTCCACATCACGCTGTCCGCCCCCGCAACACCACCACCACCACCACCACCCCCACTCTCCTCGTCAAACCCTCCTTTGCTGCCCACATCCCTCCGCCCCTCCCCAAAGAATGCCAGACTCTCAATCTCCATCGGCTTCGTATCCATGCTATCCTCGTGGTCCTCGATCGCCTTGGGCGGGCTGATGACAATGCGCTTCACACACTGTCCGTTCTTCGCGTACGGCACCTTCTCTTCCTTCTTGGGCGCACGCGAGAAGAAGAGGCGTAGGAAGGGTACCGACGCGCTGATGATGCCGGAATTGGTTTCGATCTGGCCCCACAGGAGGAGATCGGCGCCGAACTGCGCGGCGTTTTGAGGCGACTCGCTCCAGAGGGCCATAACCCACATGCGCACACAGCTCGCCACGATCGCCATGATGCCCACCGAGAAGATGCCCACAAGCGCCAGCCTCTTGCTCATAGCCACCCGCAAACCCAGCAACGTCGGAATCGGCAACAGCATGATCAACACATCCGTAAACAAGTTGATCGCCGCCGTGAAGACCCACAGCTTCGTCGGATCAAAGCACTTGACTTGCGGCCGTTTCGTGTTGGGGTTGCGGTCGAATTGCGCGAGGTAGCCGGCCGTCGAGATGCTGTCGGCCGGGTTCTCGCACTGGAACGCGGCGGCCAAGGTGACGGCGACGGTGAAGAGGCAGACGAACCAGATGGTGGCATGCACGAGGCGGCGGAACGTTTGGTGCGATGCGATGGCGCGGTAGAAGTAGAGGATGGAGAGCTTGACGAAGCAGAGCGCCACGTTGTACGACATGCGGTAGATGTACCACGTTATTAGAGTGCCGCGGAGTTTGATTTCGAGGGAGGGGCGTTTTTCCTGTCGTTCGTTAACATCGTCCTCTTTACTCGTATACCACATCCTCGACTCGACGGAGAGACGAGGACGGCATGACGGAGACATACAGGATTTTTGAACTGACTAGGTCTGAACTTGCGACTCGAGTCGTCCTGGTAGTAATTTATCACCGTGTTGCCCCATGTGAGTAGCTACACAACCCTCGTTAGCATGCCTCCTCACACTCCTTGCCACTGTCGAGATAGCATACCAGCGCAACCATCATGAGATGATCCGTCGTCCCAATCGTTCCCATGCGAAACCACCGACAGTAAAACCTATCATCGTATCAGCGAGCCGTCCCTCCACAATATGTCTCACCCCAGGAGGAAGTGACAAGTGGATAGCAACATACCTCGCCGTGACCACCAGCGTCGACAAGCTCGTCAACGTAAACCCCACAATCACCACCACAAAGCCAGGCCGTATGAATCGAGGCATGATTGTCGATCGTCCGATTCGATTCGATTCGGTTCGCTTCAATTCAACTCGGTTCCAGCCAAATCAATACAGTACGAACCCGTCTTGCAACCAACCAAAGAGCCAACTCGCGTGCCAGCACAGCACAAAGAGCAGCAGCAGCAAAAGACAGAGATGGAAGACGCGGTCCCAGACATGCGTACAAAAAGAAGTGGACACAAGGGAAACACGGCTCGTGCTCAGCACGAACGGTCAAGAAAAGAAGAAGAAAAAGGCAAAACGAATGTACACAGAGCAAAACGCAAGAAGAACAGAGAGGGACAGGATGTCTGGGCGATATTCTGCCTTTGAGGCCGGGTGATGCCTTCCCCAGATTTTCCGAGCTACCGTTATGCATGCTCCCTCCATGCACGGTAGGCCTCGCCCAACGGCAAAATGCCCCCTTAGCAAAACGCAGGAGCGAGGCCTGCTTCCCATGGCGTGCGTGAACGCATGTGGCAAACCACCGCAAGAAAGCCACCATGCACCTCATACCACACGCGCCATGCATAAGCCCTCAAGGCCATCCCGATCCCCCAATACCATCGTCACGTACCCACCAGCATTACCATCACGACCCAGCGATCGCAGGGCGAACACCCGCTAAAACCATCCGCAAGCCATGCCGGTACCACGCGCAAACCTTCTCCAGCCACACCGTCCCCAAGCCCACCCTCCAAACTGACCATCACAGCAGGCATGACCCGCCCGGCCCCATCCAGCCCGCCAGTTGCGTACCATTCCCGCGCCCTTACACACCATACCGCAAATCCCTCTGCATCGGGAAACGCTTCTCACACTCAGCCCTCCACGTGTGGTCAAGCCTGCTGCATCGCAACCTCCCACGTGACCCAAAACACCACATCAAGTCGCAAACCCCATGCGCATGATGTGACGAGTTCGGCACCACCAGCATCCCTCACACAGATCACTACTTACCCGGTGCGTCTGAGGCACGCGTTCGAGGTTCTCGAGTGTGGGTGAGGGGCGAGGCAGGGGTGCGAGACACCGCGTGAGGTGTGAACCGTTTCAGCTATACGAGCTGTAAACTTTGACATGCTGAACTTCAGCTCCAGTCCTCGGCTACATCAACGGGAGACACGGCTATCTATACAGAAGGTTAGCTAGAGTTCGACACTAAGTGCAAGGTCATGTCGCATAAAGAACGGTTTGCGATGACATGAATGCAGGTGATCGCGCAAAAGATGGTCGGTTTAACGACGATGCAAGACAGCGCACTGAAAGACCGGTCATGGTAAACAACAACTCTTTTTCATTCCCCCAAAGATCCTGCTTTTTGCTTCCCGTTAGAACCGTCACTCTATCGTGTGTGGCGGCCCAGCTCTGTGGATAGTCGTTCGTTCGTCTGTCTAGATTCTATAATGCACCCACCACCCGACTCGCGGATACACCATAAAGAAAGGAATTTTACATAAAATCGGACAAACAATCTGCGCCGACCCGCTCATGATGCTTCTTGGAACAGCCAACGGAAGACTGCCAGCCGATGGAAATGCTAGACAGCACAAACACACAAACCCCATCGTCTACTGTTCCGTCCATGAGCCGGGTAAATGCACCCCGCGAGGGCGTGAACATCTAATGCTTTTGTAGTGTTTGCGAACCGAAGAAATGGCCGTGAAAATGCATCGTCAATCGCCGTGCCGCCCAATGTTTTCGTCGTATTTTCGTATTGCGGACTGGCAGCTCGCTCTTTCAAAAACGGAAATTTCCCAAAAACGCCGTTGTATAATGCGGATGTTTGGGCTAGGACGAGAAAGGGAAGAGGGAAGGCATCTAGAAACGGTATCGAAGAATCCGCCGTTCCGATGCTTAGTGGGCCAAGGAAGGCCATGAGTCGTAGTGTCGCCTGGGAGAGAGGGGTTTCGCATCAAGCCACATCATCAAACTATCAGATGAATATGGATTGATCGGCGCAAGATCGTTCTCAAGGGGCTGCGGAAATAGGAGTGAACAAGAGCTTCATGTTGAGGGCGAGGTCTGCCACCCCGTAATTGTCGTTCACGGTGGTGATACTGCCGATGTCCAAGCCCTTTGATGCCGAGTCTGAAGCAACGTGAGCCCTGATTTGCTTCAACAGGCTGAAGATCTGCTGGCAGCGGACATCGGGTGGAGCTGCCCATTCTTCGCGACGAGAGCTTCGTAGGAACAGTTTCGCAAGGAAATAATAGTGAACACCATCTCTGCAGAAGCCCACTCGCCGTTCGTGGGAAGGGTATTGAATCTGCATGTCCGTGTCCCACTGTTGCTTCCATAATTCGAGGGCGGTCACAGTTTGGCGAAGCATTTGATGGGCCTGCGAGAATTGAGAGTTCAGGCCTTCGGTTGGTGTTACGTATCCACTGCTTCCGTTGCTGATGTTGCCATCTGGCGTGCTCGTACCGCTCGAAGAGAAACCAGGTGTGCTGCTAATGTTCAGAATCTGTCGCTGTATCTTGAATATCTGGACGTGGATGGCGTGTATCAGTATGAACTTGGAAAATGCGTTTGTCGCTCGCTGAGGAAAGTCGCCTCCCTGATGAAGGAACTGAAGAGCTTCCGACATGCCTAGCTGCTTTGGACGGCGACTTCCCGCACTGTTTGTGCCTTGAGCGGCCTGTCCACGCAGACCGAGTGCACTAGCACATGCTTCCTCGCTCCTAGCTTCCCACGCCGCATCGTCAGCTGGCAAAGGGAGCTTGATCTCATAGATGTCGAATTGAGCCTGGACGTTGAAAAATATGGTCAGGGATGCATCGATCAGGAAGATCAAGTACATCAGCCTGGCGCGTTCTTCCTGCTCGATCCAGGAACTCCAGGTCCAGGAATCTAGTTCATTTCCGTAAATGGGGCCTGGCTGATGGAGAGCGCTGTGATGCTGGTGCCGGTTAGGCAAAGGCTGGAGCAGGCCAAGTTGGCGAACAATTTTTGCAAGCACCCAAAATTCGTCCCGCCCTTGTCGCCGCTGCGTTGGGCTACCGTGCCAGACAAATAGTGAGTGTATGTGCACGAGAGCCTGCATTTCTTCGACTTCACTTCGTGTTCGTGGCGTGGTTTCGACTGCTTGCTGGGTGTCTTGCGTAGCCATTGTGTAAACCCGCGCTGATCTGAACACCGAAGCTCTTACTACCTCCATCAACCAGCGAACTTCTTCTACGCCTAACCGATCGGAATATACTGCGCCAATGCAAAGCATTGTGAGGACCAGCCCATCATACGCGGTGACGGGATTGAAAGAGATGTGCATCATTGGCCAATGATTTTGGAAATGTTTATAAAGGCCTAGATAATGTTTGATGCTGTCGGCCGTAATTATGCCTTTGAGTACTTCGTAGCCCTGTGCGGCGCTCGATCCGGGAGCCAACATGGACGGGTTGGGAAAGCAAAAAGTCACCAGCGCGCTCGCCTTGCTCTGCAAGGGATCGGACGGGCTGCTGACCCAGTTGTCGAGAAAAGAATGTGAATCAGATGTACCGGGAGGGTCGGAGTATAGCCCGCTAAACATGGTGTCGGGGGAGGGTGCGTCCGGGGTCTAAAAATTATTGACAGTCAGAACTCCTGTCGCTTTGCCGGGGTGTGGTGGGCCACTCGCCATACTCGAAGTCATGAGATAGTTGTTTTGTGGCTCATCATTGGAATAACCGTTCCACCGACCAGAGTTGTCTTGTCCGTTCGATAGACCGTCCATGTTCGGCAACGTCGGGCGTCCGTAGGGAGCGGAGCTACCGTCTTCCGACTTGATGGGCATGTTGTTCTGCGCCATTTCAGACTGAGCCATGGCCGTTTCGTAGCTGTACTGGTTTGGCGCGCTGGTGACAGTGGGAGCCTGAGCTTGCTGCGCATAAGGATCATGGGACATGTTGGGCAACCCATTCGCCGCTCGATAATCGTTGAAATTCAGACGGTTGTTGTTGAGCTCAAGCGCGGACATGCTTCTACGGTTTTCCTCGACGCCGCTGCCGGGACGGATGAGACTGTTGGACCGCGACGTCCGCGCAGACATGGACTGCGGAGCATTCATCGACGGAAGACCATCGCCGAATGCATCAGTGGGCATGGACGACATGGGGGCCATCCCGCCCATTGTCGCGTTGCCATAAGCAGCATCGGGATAAGGCATGGACGTGCCGATATGGCTGAGATACGAGTTGGCTTCTGCGCTGCTCGGCGGACGATTTTTCTGAAGGTGTGACTGGGCATTCTGGAGATGACTCGCGCCGGTTGGATTCCCGCGTCTTATTGAGCACTTTTGGAAGTGGCGCTTGAGAATGTCACTGCGCGAAAAAGTGTCTTTGCACAGATGGCACTGGTAAGGCCGTTCGCCCGTGTCTATTGGCTGTCAGTGGGTACTTACTTTAAGGCATTGGGGACTTACGCCGAAGAAGATGACGCTTCAGATGTTTCAAGTGCAGGTAGGTCTTGTTGCAGTGAGGACACTCGTACTTGCCCTCGGCGTTCTTGTTGGGGTTAGTGATGGCCTTGCCAACAGCGGGCGTAGGGCGTCCGGGGTGGGTGGGCAGCACCCCGCGGCGACCTTGCTGGCCTACGACATGCAGCGGCTCTGGCTCCTGGTTTTGGAGCACCGGAGGGTGCGGATACATCTGGGAGTGCGGAGCGAGACCAAGGCCTCCGGCACGCACATCCTGCAGTCCGTTTGACATCGTGCCGGGGCCTAGTTGGTGTGCGTTCGCCTGGGCGCCGGCCGTGGGCAGCAGCGGTGCTTGCGAGTACGACGAGGTCATGCCCATGTACGAAGGCGATGGCTGGATGGGACGCAGCGGAGGATGCTGTGTGGAGATGGAGGGGATGGTGTTGTTGTTGTTGCTGCTGGGTGCACTGCTTGCCGGGGTGTGGGGGGTGATGGGCGTCTGCGGGTTGCTGTGTTGGGCGTGGGCGTGGCCGTACATGGAAGGATACTGGGCGCCATTGTGGTGAAGCGGGGGAAGGGTGGGGAGCTGCTGCGACTGCGCGCCGTTGTACTGCTGGGCTAGCGACTGGTACTGGGCGCCTGCAGGTGTGGGCAGGCCGGGCTGACGGAAACGGTCGTCCATGATATCTGGGTATCACAGGTTGTGTGAGGAGAGACGCGACCAATGGGTGGGTGCGGGTGCGGAATCATTCGACGAAGAAAGGTTCTCGAGAGGAGTGGGACAGCCCGTAGGTCGCGCGCTGGGGAACAATGGGCCGCGAAGAAGCTTTGCGGAGCCAGGTGGGTCTATCGAGTGTCGTGGTACGCGCTGCTCGAGGACGGCTGCGGTGATGCTGGGCGCGTCAAGGAGCCTGTTGCGGGTGCGGGAGGAAGTGGAGAGAAGATGAGATGGAGGGCGGGACCGGGCAGGCGGTCGGGACGTGGAGCGGCGGACGAGGATGGCGAGCAATAGTTGGTGGTGCTATTGACGAAGTTTGTCGGCAAATTCACGCGGCCGACTAGGGCAGTCTGCAGATCGGCTGGGTGGGCCGCTTCAGCCTCAGCCGAACGAGCGAAGTGGAGCAGGGCGGACAGCACGAGGCGGTCAGGTACCTACAGCTTGTACGTGATGGACCCACGAATGCCGGCGGGAACAGTTGGCGGCGGATGGTTGGCAGGGCGCGGAGGAGCGAGGGCTACTTGTCGGGCAGAGTGCTGCTGAAAATTTCTGACGGCTCCGATTCCGCACGCCGCGTCGCTGAGCTCGTTGGCCGGTGCTGGCCGTCTATGAATAATGCCACCACGGTAAAGCAGCGGCGGCCTGGGATCTCGGGCCTGACCAGTGGATGCGCGGGCGGGCTGGGGAGCGGGACTCGAGACTCGAGACTGGCGGGTTCAGATGCTGTGGTGATGTGAT
>Ga0247733_1000109_pt1 | contig 122364 bp, 126 predicted proteins | sample UWRJL043104R2_FD_180932 | JGI IMG/M metagenome (GOLD analysis project Ga0247733, IMG submission 180932) | Plant litter microbial communities from Arlington Agricultural Research Station in Wisconsin, United States - UWRJ-L043-104R-2 | ecosystem: Environmental > Terrestrial > Plant litter >... | reverse complement strand
CAACTTCGCCGAATACCAGTCGGCGAGGCGGATGGTCGGGATGGCGAGCAGCACGAACAGCAGCCCGGCGAGCACGTAGGGGGTGAAGTTCGCAAACTTCGAGGTCTCGATCTGGGCCGCCCGCACCGCGTCGATGGCTCCGAGCACCGAGATGAGCCCGACATCCTTCTGCATCGCGACGAAGTCGTTCATGAGCGCCGGCGTCACTTTGCGCACGGCCTGCGGAAGCACCACGAGTCGCAGCGTCTTGCCGTGGCTGAGACCGAGGGATCGCGCCGCGAGAACCTGCGACGGGTGCACGGCCTCGATTCCCGCCCGCCAGACCTCCGACACGTAGGCGGAGTAGGTCAGCACGAGCGCGATGGTTCCGAGGGTCTCGAACGGGATCCGCTCCTCCGTCAGTCGAAGTCCCGGGATCCCGAACCCGACGAGGTAGAGCACGATGATGAGCGGAAGCCCGCGAAACAGGTCGGTGTAGCCGGCAACGAGCGCGCGAACCGGAAAGAAGATCGCGCCGCGCAGCGTGCGAAGAAGTGCAAGCACGAGACTGAACACGAGCACGCCGACGGCCGCAAACAGCAGCACGCGCAGGTTCACCAGGAATCCGGATGCCACCCGCGGAAGCGCCGCGACGAACGTCTCCGGGTCGAAGAAGCTCTGCTGTACCCGCGACCAGCCGGGTGTGTTGATGACGAACAGCCAGACGAGCACGGCGAACACGACGGTGCTCACGAGGCTGACGAGCACCGACCGGGTGCTTTGCCGGCGACGGAAGGCGCGGCGCCCGAGCTCTACCTCGCTCGGCTGCCGCTCGCCACTCGCCGTTCTTTCACTCACTCCTGCACGCTAGTTGACAATTGCCGTCCGGCGGAACCGAGCGCTATTCGAGGACCGGCGCACCGGCTTCGCCACCGAGCCACTGGTCGGCGATCTCGGCGAGCGATCCGTCATCCCGAAGCGCGTTGACAGCCTCGGTGACGCTGTCGGTGAGGGTGCTGTCCTTGTCGAGCAGCAGGCCCCACTCGTCGCTGATTCCGTCGGTCGCCGGAAGCTGGCCGACGATGATTCCGCCGTCGAGCTCTGCGGCGGTCAGGTAGAACGCGGTCGGCAGGTCGACGATGAGCGCATCGATCGACCCGTTCTGCAGGGCGAGCTTGGCGTCGTCGTTGGTGTTGAACGCCTGCACGCCGCCGGTCGGGGCAATTGCCGACTCTGCCGTCGTGAAGCTCGTCGTACCGGTCTGCGCGCCGATGACGAGATCCTTGAGATCGGCGATGGATGTCGCACCCTCGCCGTTCGAACCGGCGACGGTGATGATCGCCTGCGGCGTCGAGTAGTACGGCGTCGAGAAGTCGACGGTCTCTTCACGTTCGGGCGTGATCGAGAACTGCTGGAGGTTGAAGTCGAAGGTCTTGGGCCCGGGCTGGATCGCCTCATCGAATCCGGTGCGTACCCAGACGACGTCGTCGGCACCGAAGCCGAGCTCTTCGGCAACGGCGTAAGCGATCGCGGATTCGAATCCCTGGCCGTTTTCGGGAGTGTCATCGACAACGTAGGGCTCATACGCGGGCTGGCCGGTGGCGATCGTGAGCTTCCCATCGGTCACGTAGGTCGGGGTGGTGTTGGCGCTCGGTCCGGCCTCGGGGGAGTCGCTCGGTCCGGCACACGCTGCGAGGGATCCAATGACGGCAACGACACCGACGGCCGCGAGAGTGCGGAAGATGCGGGGGGCAGGCATGGTTCTCCTTGGCTTGCTCTTTTCGCGCGAACGGACCGCCGGGCGAATGAACTGTGAACGAATGCTCCCATCTTGCCAAGGCCCACGTTTCAACGGTGTGTCCGACTACGAATTGTTACCCGGCTACGCTGGGGAGAATGAAGGGGGTCGAGGTCGTGATGCGCGGTGCGCGCGAGGCCGGACTCACGATTTTCGGCAATCGATTCAGCCTGTGGATCGCCTTCGTGCTCGTGCATTTGTGGCTCGGGTACGAGAATCTGCACGGCCCGGGTTTTCCGTTCGGTGACGTCACCGGGCCCTACAAGACCTGGACAGACCAGGTACTGGTCGCGCATTACTGGGTCGGCATCGACGGGCCATTCGTCTACCCGATCCTCGCGATCTTTCCGATGCTCGCGTCCCACCTGCTCGGTGCGGCGAATTATGGCAGCACCTGGCTCTGCATGATCATGCTGCTCAACGCCGTCGGCCTCGCCGCGCTGTCCGGGTGGGGTGCACGCCCGCGCAACCTCGGCGCAGCCTGGTGGTGGCTCCTCTTCCTCATGGTTCTCGGCCCGATCGCGGTCGGTCGGATCGACTCCGTGACGATTCCGTTCGCGATTATCGGGATGCTCCTGCTGCTCAAACACCCCGTCGCCGCAGCCATCGTGCTTACCGTCGCTACCTGGATCAAAGTCTGGCCGGCGGCACTGCTCGCCGCGATCGTGATCGCGAGCAAGCACCGGGTGACTACTGTCACCTGGGCCGCCATTACCAGCGCTGCGATCATCGCCATCGCCCTCACCTACGGCAGCGGAGCCAACATCTTCAGCTTCATCACGCAGCAGGCCGGTCGCGGCCTGCAGATCGAGGCGCCGATCTCGACACCGTGGATGTGGGCGGCACTCCTGCGGGTTCCCGACACGTTCGTCTACTTCGACGAGGGAATCCTGACCTACCAGGTCAGCGGACGCGGCGCGACGACGGTCAGCATGCTGATGACTCCGGTGCTTGCGATTGCAGCCCTCGGCACGAGTGCCCTCGGCGTCCTCGCCTATCGGCGCAAAACGACCGTCACCGAGTTGCTGCCGGTGCTCTCCCTCGCTCTCGTGACCTGCCTCATCGCCTTCAACAAAGTCGGTTCGCCGCAGTTCATCATGTGGCTCTCGGTCCCGGTTATCTTCGGAATCGTGACGCTCGGTCGGGGCTTTCGCACCCCCGCGATCCTCGTGCTCGTGATCGCCGCCCTCACCCAGATCCTGTATCCGATCAACTACTACAGCTACCTCACGCTCAACCCGCTGCTCGTCGTCGTCGTGACGGTGCGCAACATCATGCTGTTCGTTCTGTTCGGGTGGACTATTCGCGCCCTCCTCCGTTTTGTGCGCCCCGCCGGGCATCCGGAATCGCCGGACGACGAGCAGCCGTCGCAGGTCCACAGCCCGACATCGTGGCCACTGAACGACGCGGAGCATGACAGGCTTAGGGAACACCCCTAACGCAAGGAATTTCCCAGCTCGATGACGCTTACACCCGGTCGCGTACGGCTCGCACTGCTCTCGCTCGCCCTCGGTGGGTTCGGAATCGGAGCCACGGAGTTCGTGGTGATGGGGCTGCTGCCCAACATTGCGGCTGACCTGCTTCCGCAGCTCAACAGCACCGACCACGAGGCCGCCCTCGCCCAGACCGGCTACCTCATCGCCGCCTACGCCCTCGGTGTCGTCGTCGGTGCCCCGACGATCGCCGCTCTCGCGTCCAGGTTCCCGCGCAAGCAACTGCTGCTCTGGCTGCTCGCCGCGTTCACGGTCGCCACCGTGGCTTCCGCTCTCATGCCGACGTTCGAGCTCGTACTCGTCTCGCGTTTCGTTGCCGGACTGCCGCACGGCGCCTACTTCGGCATCGCCTCACTCGTTGCCGCTTCACTGATGGGGGAGGGCAAGCGCGGCCGCGGCGTCGCCTTTGTGCTCTCGGGCCTCACGATTGCGAACGTCATCGGCGTCCCGCTCATCACTTTTCTCGGGCAGCAGGCCGGATGGCGTGCCGCCTACCTCGTCGTCGCCGCGATCTTCGCGCTCACGCTCGTCGCCGTGGCGTTCTTCGTACCGCTGCAGGGCGGTGACCCGGCAGCGACCATGCGTCGCGAGCTGACGATCTTCCGTCGCCCGCAGGTCTGGCTCGCGCTCGCGATCGGATCCATCGGATTCGGCGGATTCTTCGCCGTCTACAGCTACATCGCCGCGGTCGTCACGAATGTGACCGGGCTTGAGGAATCGTTTGTGCCGATCGTGCTCGTCGCGGCCGGCCTCGGAATGACCGTGGGCAACCTCGCCGGCGGCCACTTCGCCGACCATCACGTTATGAAGACGGTGTTCGTCTGCTTCGGGCTGTTCGCGGTATCCCTCATCGGCTTCGCCCTGACCGCGCAGTACCCGGCCGGGCTGCTGATCACCGTCTTCCTCGTGAGCGGGTCGGCTGCGGCGCTATCGCCCGCGATCCAGACCAGGCTCATGGATGTCGCCGGAGACAGCCAGTCGCTCGCCGCGGCTCTCAACCACTCGGCCCTCAACATCGGCAACACGCTCGGCGCGTTCTTCGGCGGGCTCACGATCGCCGCGGGGCTCGGCTACCTGTCGCCGACCTGGGTCGGGCTCGGAATGTGCGTTATCGGCTCGCTCGTTGCGCTCGCGAGCTGGAACGCCAGCCGCAAGCAGGCGGAGCGGCTCGCCCTGTAGCTCCGGCAGTGCGCCCGTTCGTTATGAGTGCGGCCGTTTGAGAGGCCGCACGGATAACAATGGGGCGCACGGTCGAGTCCGGCGCCGGCGCGCGGGGTTACAGCGGGCGGGGGAGGTCCGACTCGATGAGGATGCCGTCTTCGATCGCACGCTTGCGCAGGGCGACCTTGGTTCCGACGTCGAAGCCCGCAACGCGGTACTTCTCGCGGATGCGCTTGAGGTAGCTCTTCGCGGTCTCTTCGGAGATGCTGAGGTGGAACGCGACGGCCTTGACCGGCTCGCCTCCGCCGTAGAGGGCCATGACGCGGCGCTCCTGGGCGCTGAGCTTGGGGGATCCGCCGATGACACCGGCGTTGAGCGCGAGGTCGAGCTCGGCCGAGATGAACGATTCGCCGATTGCTGCAGCACGGATCGCCTCGACAATCATGACGGCGTCTTCGCTCTTGACGAGGTAACCGAGGGCGCCGGCCGCGAGAGCCTCGCGCACGACGTTCGGCTCGGAGTACGTGCTCATCAGGACGACCTTGACGCCGGCGGTCTTGAGGGTCGAGATCTTCAGCGAGATCGGGATGTTGTCTTTGAGGTCGAGGTCGAGCAGCACGACGTCGGCCGGAAACTCGGGGTGCGTGAGCAGCTCGGGCCAGCTTGCAACGGCGGCAATGAGGTTGATGTCCGGTGCAGCGTTGCGAATCCACTCGGTGAGAGCACCGAGTAGCATCCGGTGGTCATCAACGATTGCCAGGCGGATGCGTTCTTCTGGTGGAGTCACTGTCGGGGCCTCAATCTTGTTTTCTTCATTCTGCACTTCGGACAAGTTTAGAGTTCAGCCGGGTTGTCGACGAAACACTCGATATCGACGCGAAGACTGGCGTTTTGGGTGGAGTCACTGTAACGTCCCACGCGCCGGATGGCGTCCCACGTCGACGGATCGACACGGTTGCGCATGACTCCTGTCGTCGTGACGAGGATCGGGACCGCGAGTTTGCGGCCAGCGGCGGGGTCACGCTCGGCCGCCATCGGGCCGAGAACGATCTGCACGGTGCGACCGGCGTTGGCCTTCGCGGTGTCGCTCACGAGCAGCCAGGTGGCCGCGAGCAGCCCGTCGCGCTGGTTGGCGTCGAGGAGTCCCGCGAGCCCGCCCTTGTCGGTGACGGTGACCGAACGGCCGAGCATCTCGGACTCGGTGACCGCGTGGTACAGCCAGGTCTCGCGCCGGCCCTCGATGAGGTGCAGGCGAAGCTCGGTCGCGAGCGAGGCAGCGACGGAGGCCGTTTTCGGACGCAGCGGAAGCGGAGTGCGACCGGATGCCACCGAGTCGAGCAGGTCTTCGGCAGCGAGGTCGAGCCGCGCGAGCTCTTCTGACGCCAGCATGCCGACCGCGAACCGCGGGGCCGAGACGGTGCTCTGGATGAGCACGCGGTCGAGCTCGATCTGGATCATCCGCCGGAACCCGCGCACCAACACCACACCGATCACGACCGGGAGCACTGCGAAGGCGACCGAGGTGACCTGCGGGGCGATGTTGTTCGGCGACAGGTCCGAGTTGATCAGGATGGCCGCGACGATCCCGAGCCCGGCGATACCGGAGGCGACGAGCAATTCTGTCGTGCCGCGCAACGTGAGAACGAGCAGCAGGGACATTGCCGCGGCGAGGGATGCGGTCGCGTGGCGACCGATGTCGTGCAGCGGCCAGATCGCCGTGAAGTCGAGGGCGATCACGAGGGCAAGCGAGAGCAGGAACAGCCCGAAGATCCAGTTCGGCAGCCGGTCGCCGACGATTCGCGCGGTCACGAACGTCGTGACCAGAATCGCGATGAGCAGGATCCACGCGATGAGCGCCGGCACCGGGTTGGGGTAGATCGGCCACTGCCCGACGAACCAGCTGAAGCCGTAAATCGCCCGGATGCCGACGACGAGCGATGCGCCGATACCGATAAACGCCGTACCGAGCGTTCCGCGCTGCGGAGCCGCCTGGCGCGCCGGCATCGCGAGCGGGGCGCGCTTGCCGCTGACGATGACGTCGAGGGTGTTGTCGTTGCTGCGCAGAAAGCTCATCGGGGCACCTCGAGTACAACTGTCGTTCCGGAGCCGGGTGCGGAGAACAGTCGAGCGTGACCGCCGACCTCCTTGAGCCGGCCGACGACCGACTCCTTGAACCCGAGCCGCGCCGAATCCACATCGTCGAGGGTGAAACCGACCCCGGCATCCGTGATCATCGCGCGAACCGTTGTGGCGTCATCCACGATCGTGACGTGCGCTTCGGTCACACCGGAGTGCCGGCGCACGTTCTCGAGGCACTCGGCGAGGGCGAGCAAAAACGCGTCGAGCACGTCACTCGGCAGCAGTACCTGGCCGGTTCCGTGCCAGCTGACTTCGAGGCCCATGCGACCGAAGCGCTGCTTGACCGACTCGAGCGTCGTGCCGAGAACCGTCTCTTCCACCGGCTCGAGGTTGTACTGGCCGCTCGACTGGGGAGTCGGCGTCGCGCCGAGGCGAAGCTGGCGGAGCAGTTTGGCGTCGTCCGCTGCCTGCTGGCGTAGGGCATCGGGCGCGACTCCCACACCCGAGTGGGCGAGAAGAGTGAGGGTGGCCAGCACCGTGTCGTGCAGGAGGCGCGCGGACTGGCGACGCTGGGCTTCGAGCTCGCTCGCCTGGCGCTCAGCGCGGTGGGCGCGCCCGATGCTCGCAATGCGCCTCGCCGCCTGCGGAACGCTCGCGGTGATCCAGATTCCGGTGATCGTCGGCAGCAGCCAGCCGAGGATGAGCAGGCCGGACGTGTGCAGCGCTGGCTGCCAGTCGGACGTGGCGACGATCGTCGACGCTCCCACGACGATGAAGCTCACGATGAGCACGGCGACTCGGCGGAGGGTCGTGGTGAGCACGACCGCGATCGAGCTGAGGGATGCCGCACCCAGCTGCGCGATGGCAGAGAACGACGACTGGGTGAGACCCTGGCTCGTGATCGAAATCGCGAGAATGGCGGCTACCCCGGACGCGAGTGCGAGGAAGAGCCAGATCGGGCTCCGGCTGAGGCCGATGCGGTACTGGGTGAACCCGAGCACCGCGTACAGCGGCAGGACAAACCCGTAGGTCGTCGCCGGAACCGCCTCGGGAATGAGCAGGCACAGCAACGAGACGACGGTGAAGCTCAGTCCGAAAACGCGCGCGATGCGCTGCAGCAGCCGATCTCTCTCTTTGAGGATCTGGTCCATCGAGCTCCGCGGTTGTGAGTGGAAAGTGCCTGGTGCAGAAACGCACCATTGGAATCGTGGCACACTCTCGCACAGATTGGCACCAGAAGTGGGGGTGCCACTCCGCTTCAGCCCGGGACGAGTGCCGGGGTACAGTCCTAAGTACAGAGGGGCAAGCGCCGAAATGGCGCGGCCACACGACTCGAAACCGTTTTCCCGGCGGCACTCGAACCCCGCGTATTCGACAAATGGATGCGCGGCGGCGGGGGCTGTAACGGCGAAAGTCACACCGGGGGGTAGCGAGGGCCGCAGGGAAACCTGCGGCCCTCGCCTGGTTTAACGGCCGCTTTCCCGTGGCGGTGACCGTGGGTCAGTACCCGCAGTAGTCCTGCACGAACTCGTACAGCGACACGCGCACCTCGTCGCTCACCGGAACGAACATGGTTCCGCTCTCGCCTTCGGACGTCGACACGACGAGCGGAAAGAACGTACCCCGTTTGTCTTCGGCCACCGCGTGCGGATCGCAGCGACTCGGCACGAGGCGGAGCGCGATGACGCTCGGCTTCGCGTCCGCATCGACGACCGTCCCGAGCTCGAGGGTGGTCTCAGAGCGCCCGCTCTCGCCGGCGAGAGCGAGCAGTACTGTCGCGTTAGCCCGCTCGATAGTGAGTGACCCGTCGGCGGTGGTGGGGGTGACGGTGATGTCGAGGTCGGCCGGTTCGCCGGCACCCGGAGTCCAGCGAACAGCGGATGCCGCTTCGATGTCGGCGTGGACGGCAGCGGCAAACGAAATGCACTCTTCCGTCGAGAGCTTCTCGAGTGTCGCGATGGGATCATCGGCGACGACTGTCGCCTCACCGCTGACGCCGGCGGATTCGAACGCGATCGTCACGCGCGGTTCCGCGTCATCGGGCGTTGGGCACACCGGCGACGGCAGGTCGAGCCGGAGGTCGACGGTTGCGCCGGCGGCGAGGGTCGTGCCGCGATCCCACGACGTCGGCGAAGCAAACTGCGTGGTTGCGAGAGTCGCCGTCGTCAACTCGAGGGCGGCATCCGACCCGTTGAGAATACGCACGTCGATGATTCCCGCGCTGTAGTCGGAGCGTGACTGGTACACGCTTACCTCGACGCCATCGGGCAGTGTGGTGGCGGGCAGTGTGGTGGCGGGCAGTGTGTTGGCGGGCAGCGGCGCAGCGGGTGAGCACGCGGAAACGCCAACCAGGACAGCGGCGCCGAGGGCGGCAGCGCCGATGATCGGGGCCAGGGATCGCTTCAGGGTTTGCTTGAGGGTTTCCTTCAGCGTTCGCGTGAGGGGGCGATTCGCGACCATGCTGCAATCGTATTGCGAAGCGAGCCCGCTACTCCGGGCGGATCCAGCCCTCGCGCACAGCGTGGGTGCGCAGCAGAACCCGGGACCCGAGGTCGACACCGATTCTCTTGAACTTGCGGCGACCGCGCTTGATGTACGACTTGACCGTCTCGTCCGTCGTTCCCATCGCGGTGCCGACCTCGCGCACGGTTCGGCCGCCGGCGAACAGCACGAGCGCGCGGAACTCCTGGGCGCCGAGTCCGGCATCCGGGGCATCGCCGAAGGTCGCGAGCCGGTCGGCAATCGATTCGGTGACGTGCGGGCGGCTGCTCGCCGCCGCGTGGATGGCCGAGATGAGTTCATCGGCGGTCTCGGTTTTCGGAACGAAACCGAGCGCACCGGCCTTGAGCGCCGCCTCGACCGAGGCGCTGTCGGTGTGGCCGCTCATCACGACCGCGGCGGTGCCGGTCGGTCCAAGCGCGCGAAGTTTGACGCCAATCGGGATGTTGTCGTTCGAGTGCAGGTCGAGCACAACGACGTCGAACGGGAATCCCGGATGCTCGAGCAGTGCACCCCAGTTGGTCTCGGCCGCTTCCATCGCGATGTTGTGGTGGGGCTGCGCGAGCTTGGCTGACAGGCCGTCGAGAACGAGACGGTGGTCGTCAACGATGGCAACGCGAATGCGCGGCGCCCTCGTCGATCCGGTCGCCCGTTTAGCCATGATTTTGTCCCCCATGCACAGGCTAACGGGTACAGCCTGAGCGGTCTGTCCCCAGAACGAGTGCAAAACCGGCGAATCGCTCAGTTTTTAAGCAGTCGCTCCAGGTGGGGTCCGACGAGCTCATTTTCGATGAGGAACCCGTCGTGGCCGAACGTCGAGGTGATCACCACTGCCTCGTCGCCGTCGATGTTGCCGGGCAGGTGACGGGCGAGAAAACGCTGGTCGTCGACGGGAAACAGGCGGTCGGAGTCGATGCCGAGAATGAGCGCCTTCGCCGGCGCACTCGAGAGGGCGGCGACGACTCCGCCACGCTCGCGACCGACGTCGTGCGAGTTCATTGCCTCGACGAGCGTGATGTAGCTGTTGGCGTCGAAGCGCCGGGTGAACTTGTTGCCGTGAAAATCGAGATAGCTCTCGACCGCGAATCGGCCGCCACCGCCGAGCGGGCTCAGGCCGCTCTGCCAGCTGCGTTCGAACCGGTCGTTGAGCTCGTTCGGAGAGCGGTAGTTCAGCAGCGCCATGCGCCTCGCGAGAGCGAGCCCGCGGTACGGGCCGTCGCCATCCGCTGCTTCGTAGTAGTCGCCGGCTGCCCAGGCCGGGTCCATGCGCACGGCCTCGATCTGCACGGAGTTGAGCGCAATCTGGTCGGCGCTGGAGATTGCGGGGGACGCGAGGATGGCGACGCGCTCGACGCGCTGCGGGTGTCCGACCGCCCACTCGAGCGCCTGCATCCCGCCCATCGATCCACCGATGATCGCGGCCCAGCTGTCGATGCCGATGGCGTCGGAGAACGCGACCTGCGCTGCCACCTGGTCGCGGATGGTGACGTACGGAAAGCGGGCGCCCCACTCGGCGCCGTCGGGCGCCGTCGACGCGGGCCCGGTCGTGCCCTGGCAGCCGCCGAGCATGTTGGGTGCGACGACGAACCACTCGTCGGTGTTGATCGCCTTGCCCGGACCGACGTTGCCGTTCCACCAGCCGGCGGTCGGATGCCCGGTGCCCGGCCCGCCCACCACGTGGCTGTCGCCGGTGAGCGCGTGCAGCACGAGGATGGCGTTGCTTCGGTCTGCGTTTAGCTCGCCCCAGGTCTCGTAGGCGATCCGGACGTGGGGAAGCTCGGTGCCGCGCTCGAGCGCGAGTGTTCCGATCGAGACGAAGCGGCGGTCGCCGCTGTGGTCGCCCTCGCGCCAGGCGCCGGTGGCTGGCGGCTTGCCAATGACTGAGCGCGCGTTGGCCTCGGTGATGAAAGCGGAGGGAACGGTGTCTTCGGGTGTCTGCCAGTCCATGAGTAAGCCCATTCTGCCCGGGAACCGTATCCGCCGCCCGAGTGTTACGTGCCCTGGCGCAAGAGAATGACCGAGGGGCGGCACATCCTTCCCTGACGACGTCAGGAAGAAGGATGTGCCGCCCCTCAGCGCTCTGAACTACGCGCGGGCGTTGGCCGCCGCAGCTGCGCGAGCCGCGGCAAAGCCGGCCTCGAGGTCAGCCTTGATGTCATCGATGTTCTCGATGCCGACCGAGAGGCGCACGAGCCCCGGCGTCACGCCGGAGGTCAGCTGCTGCTCGGGGGTGAGCTGCGAGTGCGTCGTCGAAGCGGGGTGGATGATGAGGCTGCGCACGTCACCGATGTTGGCGACGTGGCTGAACAACTTGACGTTGTCGACGAGCGCGCGGCCCGCATCCACTCCGCCCTTGAGCTCGAACGAGAGCACGCCGCCGACACCCTTCGGCGCGTACTTGTTGGCCGCCGCGTACCACGGGCTCGACGGGAGACCGGAGTAGTTGACCGACGCGATGTCGTCGTGGTTGTCGAGCCACTCGGCGACGTCCTGAGCGTTCTGCACGTGACGCTCAATGCGAAGGCTGAGCGTTTCGATGCCCTGGATGAGGTGGAACGCGCTGTCGGGCGAGATCGACGCACCGAGGTCGCGCAGCAGCTGCACGCGCGCCTTGATGATGTACGCGATCGAGTCGCCGAGAACCGTCGTGTAGCTCGCGCCGTGGTAGCTCGGGTCCGGCTCGGTGAGGCCAGGGAACTTCTCGACGTTCTTGCTCCACTCGAACTTGCCACCGTCGACGATGACGCCACCGATGACCACACCGTGGCCACCGAGGTACTTGGTTGCCGAGTGCACGACGATGTCGGCTCCGTGCTCGAACGGACGGATGAGGTACGGGGTCGCGATCGTGTTGTCGACGATGAGCGGAACGCCGTTCTCGTGAGCAACATCGGAGACGAGCTTGATATCGAGAATGTTGATCTTCGGGTTACCGATGGTCTCCGCGAAGAACAGCTTCGTGTTCGGGCGCACGGCAGCCGCCCACTCGTCGGCGTCGTCCTGGTCTTCGACGAACGTCGTCTCGATGCCGAGCTTCTTGAGCGTGTACTTGAACAGGTTGTAGGTTCCGCCGTAGATCGACGACGACGAGACGATGTGGTCGCCGGCCTGCGCGATGTTCAGCACGGCGTAGGTCTCGGCGGCCTGGCCGGACGCGAGCAGCAGTGCTGCCGTTCCGCCCTCGAGCGCGGCGATGCGCTGTTCGACGACGTCCTGGGTCGGGTTCTGGATGCGGGTGTAGATGTTTCCGAACTCGGCGAGCGCAAAGAGGTTCTTCGCGTGCTCGGCGTTGTTGAAGACGTAGGAGGTCGTCTTGTAGATCGGAGTGGCACGGGCATTGGTGGTCGGGTCGGGCTGGGCACCACTGTGTACCTGCTTGGTTTCGAACTTCCAGTCGCTCATGGCGGCTCCTTCAATTGCGGGGGAAAGATGGGGATCGGATGAGCGCGGACTTCTCGCACTCCGACTCGCAGGCGAGCCTATGCAGCCCTCGAAAGCCCCGCAATGATTCTGAAACGCGACGTAACTTAGCCGTGGTGGTGGAGCAGAGAATTCACTTGACTCACGAAACTAGTCATGCAAGAGTACTCCGGTGTCATCCATCCGCTTGTTCGTTCTCGGGTCGCTCGCTGAGCGCGGTCCGATGCACGGTCACGGGCTCAAGCTGCTCGCGGAAGAGGAACACATTGACCTGTGGGCGGATGTCGCAGCCAGCGGCATTTACGGCGTCATCAAGCGCCTCTCCAGCGAGCGCCTGATCGAAGAACTGCGCACCGAGCGCGAGGGCAACTATCCGGAGCGGTCGGTCTACTCGATCACCGCGACCGGCCGGGACGCGCTCGATTCGCTGCGCCGCGAAGCCCTCGAACAGCTCGTGATGCGACCGGATCCGGTTGATCTTGCGCTCGCCCGCCTCGATCCTGACCGTCTCGACGATCTCGAGGGCGTCATCCGCTCGCGCCTGGAGCGACTGGCCACCGACCTCGCAAGCCACGAAGTGCGGCTCGATCGAATCTCGCACTACCTCACGCTCATGGAACGCCAGGTCATGCGTCACTCGCTCGCCCGGCTGCAGGGCGAGATCGCCTGGCACGAAGAACTGCTCGCCGCTCTACCCGAACTCATTGCCGATGAACAGTCCAGAAAGGGACACGCATCATGACCACGACAACCCCCACAGCGCCCGTCGCTGTCACCTCGCGACGCGCCTGGGCGGCTCTCGCCGTGCTGCTCGCCGGCATGTTCATGTCCCTGCTCGACACCACGATCGTCAACGTCGCGCTGCCGTCGATCGAGGGAAGCCTCGACGCAAACGAGGCGACTCTCTCGTGGATCATCTCGGGCTACGCGCTCGCGTTCGGCCTCGTACTGATCCCCGCCGGTCGTTTCGGTGACCGCTTCGGCCACAAGTGGGTGTTCTTCACCGGGCTCGCGATTTTCACCCTCGCGAGCCTCGCCTGCGGACTCGCCGAAGACAGCGTGCAGCTCATCGTCGCCCGGGTTGTGCAGGGAATCGGTGGAGGTATCTTCTTCCCGCCCGTGACCGCGTTCATCCAGTTGATGTTCCCGCCGATGAAGCGCGGAAAAGCGTTCGGCATTATGGGCGCCGTCATCGGTATCTCGTCGGCTCTCGGCCCGGTCGTCGGTGGCCTGCTCATCGAGGCGCTCGGCGCCGAAGACGGCTGGCGCTGGATCTTCACCGTCAACCTGCCGATTGGCATCCTCGCGCTCATCGCGGCTGCGTTCCTGCTTCCGAAGGGTTCAGAGGGCAAGCGTCTCTCGACCGACGGTGTCGGACTCGTGCTCCTGAGCGCATCCCTCGTTGCGATCCTCGTGCCGCTCATCCAGGGCCAGGACGAGGGCTGGCCGCTGTGGACGTACCTGTCGCTCGCCGCCGGTGTCATCCTGCTCGTCATCTTCGCGTTCTGGGAGCGTCGCCTCGCCGCGCGCGGTGTCGAACCGCTCGTGCCGCCGCACCTGTTCTCGCACGCTGCCTTCACCGGCGGAACGATCCTCGCGCTGGTCTACTTCGCGGCCTTCACGAGCATCTTCTTCACGATCTCGATCCTCTGGCAATCGGGACTCGGCCACACCGCCCTCGAGTCCGGACTCGTCTCGATCCCGTTCGCGATCGGAAGCATCATCGGTGCATCGCAGAGCGACCGCCTCGCCGGAAAGCTCGGCCGCACCGTGCTCGTGCTCGGAGTCGCAATGGTCACGGTCGGACTCGGAGCCGCGTGGCTTGTGCTGCTGCTCGTTCCGGCAGCAGACCTCACCAACTGGGACCTGCTTGGGCCGCTGCTCGTCGCGGGTATCGGCAGCGGATTCTTCATCGCCCCGAACGCGCGCTTCATCGTCGCAACCGTCGACCGTTCAGAAGCGGGAGCCGCGAGCGGTGTCATCGGCACCATGCAGCGCATCGGTAGCGCCGTCGGTATTGCGGTTATCGGCAGCGTGCTGTTCGGCAATATCTCGGCCGCGAACATCCAGGGACCAGCGGATGTCGGACCCGCGTTCGTCAACGCCGCAACGATCGCGATGGGCGTGAGCGTCTGCTTCTCCGTCGTCGCGTTCCTGCTGGTGTTCACGCTGCCGAAGAAGGTCACGCTGCACTAAGACCTACACGCACACCGAGTTGCCCACAAACGTCGCTTTTACCCTCGAAAAGACGACGTTTTTTGGCGGTTCGGGGTGGGGTCAGGAGCGCCGTGAGCCGGTGGGGTCGCGACGCGGCTTCTCCGGCTTGGCCAGCTTCAGCGGCTCGGTCGCGACGTGCGCGTGCTCCTTGACGAAGAGCCAGGTTGGCCGCGGCTCGATGAGCGGCCAGAAGATGCGCCGGATGAGATTCGTCGACAGCAGCACGGCGATCAGCACGCAGGCGACGATCATGCCGAGCAGCCAGACCCAGGTCGAGTGCTCGCCGCGCAGGAATCCGGTCTCGCGCAGCGGGTAGAGGATGAAACTGTGCAGCAGGTAGACGTACATCGTCGACTGCCCGAACTTCGTCATCCAGGTGTTGCGTCGTGGGATGAGAGTGAAGAACGCGCCACTCAGCAGGATCGCGAGCCCCATCAGTGCAAGGCGGACGAGCCCGGCCCACCACTGGTCTTCACCGATCGCCGAGTAGGAGTCGTCGTAGAAGAACCACAACTGCAGCTCGGCCGACCGGAAGCTGTCGATGAACACGATGACCACCGCCAGCCACGCCGCCAGCATCCCGATTGCCACTCCGCGCACGAGCCAGGTCTGGCGCTCGACGACGCGCCACTTGTCGATGAGCCCCCACTCCTTGAGCCTCCAGCCGAGCACGAAGAAAGGCAGGATGCCGAGCGTGCGGGACAGGGCGAGGGTGCTGTCGACGTTGGACAGATAGCCCACGCCGACCGACACGAGGATCGCGAGCAGCAGCGGATACCGGAACAGCGCGAGGTAGGGCAGCACGAGACGGAAGATACCGAGGGCGAGCAGGAACCACAGCGTCCAGCTCGGCTTCGACGGGTTGAAGCCTTCCTTGCCCTCGACGAGCGCCTGCACGAGGGTCCAGATCGTCTCCATGATCACGTAGGGCAGCAGGATGTCGGTGAGCACGCGCTTCATCTGGCGCGCGTTCGGAGCGCCGGGCTTCGAGAAGTAGCCACTGATGATCGCGAACGCCGGAACGTGGAACGCGTAGATGAACAGGTAGACCACGAGCGCATTGTCAGAGTCGGCGGTCAGCCGCTGGATGCCGTGGCCGATGACCACGAGCGTCACGCAGGCGAACCGGGCGTTGTCCCAAAACGGAACGCGGTTCTTCGCCGGCGCAGTGGCCTTGGCGCCGGACGCGGTCGCGGTGGTCGGCTGCGTTGACGGTGTGGGAGGGGCGGGTTGTGCCGCCGCGGGCTGCTCGATCGTCACGAAAACGGAGTCTACCGCTGGAGCTTCGGGCGCCGGTGTGGCCAGAGCACCCTCCCAGCCGCGCTATTTTTGAGATATGACAACTCGACGCGTGGTAGTGACCGGTGCAAGTTCAGGAATCGGTGCGGCCACCGCTCGACTGTTCCGCGAGCACGGCTGGGATGTCGTCGGCGTCGCCCGTCGCGCCGACCGCCTCGAAGCCCTCAAGGCAGAGATCGGTATCGACGTTTTCGTCGCTGACCTCACGAAGCAGGACGACGTGGATGCGCTCGCCGCGTTCGTCGCCACCCTCGGCCCGGTGCACGCTCTCGTCAACAACGCCGGGGGAGCATTCGGTCTCGACTCGGTCGAGTCGAGCGACGCCGACGACTGGATTCGCATGTACGACGTCAACGTCGTCGCGGTCAAGCGCGTCACGAGCGCGCTGCTTCCGCAGCTTCGCACCTCGGTCGAGCCCGGAGAGACGGCGAGCATCGCGACCGTCACGTCGATCGCCGGCCACGTCGCGTACGAAGGCGGCGGCGGCTACAACGCCGCGAAGTTCGCGGCCCACGCGCTCATGGCCGTACTGCGACTCGAACTCGCCGGCGAACCGATCCGCGTGATCGAGATCGCCCCGGGAATGGTCAAGACCGACGAGTTCTCGCTCGTCCGCTTCGGCGGCGACCAGGACCGCGCCGACTCGGTCTACGACAACGTCCCAGACCCGCTGTATGCAGAAGACATCGCCGAATCGATCGTTCACTCGATCGAGCTGCCGCCGTTCGTCAACCTCGACCTCGTGACGATCAAGCCGGTCGCCCAGGCCGCGCCGCACAAGGTCATCCGCGGAGACCTCACGCCGAAGTCGTAGCCGTTTCGCCCGTCGTGCCAGGGGCGACCGCGACACCCTCCACGATGCTCTCGTCCGAAAACGCGAGCTTCGGCACGAGGAATAGCAGCAGGGCCGCGACGAGCGCTCCGCCGCTGCAGATCGCGAACACGATCAGGTAGCCGGACAGGCTGGATGCCACACTTCCGGCCGCCTGCAGTACTCCCGCCGCGAGAACCACCGCAAAGACACCGGAGGCGAACGAGCCACCGATTGTCTTGGTCGTGTTGGTCATTGCCGTCGCTATGCCGGTCTGGCCCCGCGGGGCCGCCGCGGCAGCCGCCGACGGCAGTGCGCCGACCAGGGCACCGCATCCGATGCCCGCGATGATCATGTTCGTGAACACCTGCAGCACCGAGTCGTGGAACGGCAGGAACAGCGCGTAGCCGAACGCGACGAGGAAAGCGGCGATGATGAGGGCGATGCGCGGCGTCAGCACGCGCGAGAGCAGCGGGAACAGCACGGCTCCGATGATGAGCGACACCAGGTAGACACCGATCAGGTACGACCGGTTTTCGGAGTCCAGACCGAGACCGTAGCCGTTCGCGACCGGATCGGTTCCCGCAAAGGTCGAGAGCGGTGCCTGCGCGCCGAGCAGGCTGATGCCGATGAGCCCGGCGGTCAGCTGCACCGGCCACATGTTGGGCTGGCGGAGTACGCGCAGGTCGATTGCCGGGTCCTTCTGGCGAAGTTCAAAGCGGCCCCACGGGATGAGCAGAAGGATTCCGGCCGCCATGATCGCGTACACCCACCAGGTCTCGGCGCCGTTGATGCGCAGGAAGGTGAGGCCGGAGGTGATGAGCAGCAGGGACAGGCTGAGGATGCTGAAGCCGACGATGTCGAGGGAGCGACCGGGGAGGGGTTCGGATTCCGGAACCCCGAACAGGATCGCGAAGAAGACGAGTGTCACGGCGATCGCCGGGATCATGAGGGTCAGGGTGATGTCGCCGTCGAAGGCCTTGAACAGGCGGCCGGCGGCGAGGGCGCCGATGATGGCGCCGGCCTCGAGCGCGACGACCAGGAACGCGGCGGCGCGACGGGTGGATGACGCCGCAACGCCGGTGCGACGACCGCGATCGAAGATGAGGGCAACCTCGAGCGGCAGCCAGACAACGTAGAAGCCCTGCAGCGCCCAGGCGATGAGGAAGCTCGTGAAGTCCCCGGTGAAGGCGAGCCACCAGGTCGCTCCGGCCGTGAAGATCGTCGACACGAGCAGGATCCGCTTGTGTCCGAACATGTCACCGAGCTTGGCCAGGATCGGCACGACGAGCGCCGACAACAGCAACTGGGCCGCCTCGAACCAGTTGAAGTCGGCATCCCGGATTCCGAGGTGCACAACGAGGTCGGAGATCAGCGGAACGTAGTAGCCCTGCAGGATGCCACTCGTGAGTTCGACGAGGAACAGGAATCCGATGAGACCGAAGGTGACCGCGCCCGGCCTGCTCTTGAGTAGTGACATGAACGGATGTTATCGGTTGCCGCACGCAACACGATTGCAATGTTGGACGGATACCGTAGCCCTATGACTTTCTCGACTGACGACAGCGGCACCGACGTACTTCCGAGCTCCGATCGCGAGGTTCTCGGGTGGCTGGAATTCGGTGATGCGAGTCGCGATCTCGCCCACGCGGTTGCGGCGAGCGGTTTCGTTCCGGATGTCGTTGTCGCGATCGCCCGCGGCGGACTGCTGCTCGCCGGCAGCATCTCCTACGCCCTCGGCGTGAAGAGCTGCGGAGCGCTGAACGTCGAGTTCTACACCGGGATCGGCGAACGCCTTCCGGATCCGATCGTGTTGCCGCCGCTGCTCGACGAGTCGTCGCTCGCGGGCAAGAAGGTGTTGCTCGTCGACGACGTCTCCGACTCCGGTCGCACCCTCGCGATGGTCATGCAGCTGCTCGGTGCGAGCGGCGCAGAGGTGCGTTCGGTCGTGCTCTACACGAAGCCCGGAACCGTGCACGAACCGCACTACACCTGGCGTCGTACCGCACAGTGGATCACCTTCCCGTGGTCGGCGCTTCCCCCGGTTACCGTAGAGGCATGAGTATTCACCTCGTTGGCGGCGGCTGGAGCGACGACTACGACGGCGAGGTGTACCGCGAGTTTCTTGCGGAGGCCACCGTGCGTGCGAAGGCGAGCGGCCGGGATCGCCCGCGCATCGGCGTTGTGCTCGTGCGCGAGGACACGGAGACGGCATCCGCTCGGTCCGCCCAGTACAGCGAACTCCTCGTGCGCACGCTCGACTGCGAGCCCATCGTCACCTCCATCGTCGAGGGCGACCTGCTGACGTCCAATGCACTCTCGGGAATCGACGCGCTGCTGATCGGCGGGGGTCTGACGCCCGCCTACCTCGACGCCGTCGTGCCGATCATCGACGAGATCCGCCTGCTCGTCGCCGACGGCCTTCCGTACCTCGGGTTCTCGGCCGGCGCGATGATCGCGTCGGACTCCGCCATCATCGGCGGCTGGATGATCGGCGACATCTCGGTGTGCTCACCGGATGCCGCGGAAGACCTCGAGGACGTCACGATCGTCGAGGGGCTCGGTTTGATCGACCTCGCCGTCGACGCGCACGCCGCCCAGTGGGGAACACTGTCTCGCCTCGTTGCTGCCACGGAAGCCGGCCTCGTCGAGGGCGGCGTCGCGATCGACGAGTTCACGGCGCTCATCGTCGGCGACGATTCGCTGCGAGTTGTCGGTGAGGGAAGCGTCTGGATGGTCAGCCAGCACGACGACGGAGTGCTGGTCAGTACGCTCGGGGCATGACTCAGCCTGATCAGGGTGCCCGCCCCATCGCAGAGCTGATGGCTGCCGACTGGGCAACCGCGCTTGCCCCCGCCGAGCCGCGGATTCACGAGATCGGTGACTTTCTTCGCGCGGAAGTCGCCGCCGGGCGACCGTACCTGCCGGCCGGCGAGAACGTGCTGCGGGCGTTCGGCTACCCGATGGCGAACGTTCGCGTGCTCATTGTCGGCCAGGATCCGTACCCGACGCCCGGTCATCCGATCGGCCTGTCGTTCGCGGTCGAACCGCACGTGCGCCCGGTGCCGCGCAGCCTCGCGAACATCTATCGGGAGCTCAACGCCGACCTCGGCATCCAGCCGCCGGTGCACGGCGACCTGTCGGCGTGGGCCGAGAACGGCGTCATGCTGCTCAACCGGGTGCTGACGGTGCAGGCCGGGGTCGCCGGCTCGCACCGGAAGAAGGGGTGGGAGCACGTCACCGAGCTCGCCATCCGTTCGCTCGTCGCGCGCGGCACACCGCTCGTCGCGATCCTGTGGGGGAGGGACGCCGCGAACCTGGCCCCGCTGCTTGCGTCGGCTACGACCGTGATCATCGAGAGTCCGCATCCGAGCCCCCTGTCCGCGTCCCGTGGCTTCTTCGGATCCCGCCCGTTCAGCCGCGCCAACGCCGCCCTCGAATCCCTCGGCGGAACCCCCGTCGACTGGCGCCTGCCCCTAAGCTCAGAACGTGCTTGAAGAGGAATACCAGCCGCGCCGCCAGCTGCCGGCGCACCTGCGTCCGGCCCCGGAGCCTGAGCCCGTGTTCAGCTTCGAGATTCGCGCCGCGGTGCACGAGGACCTTCCGCATATCCGCGAGATCTACAACCACTACGTGCGCAACTCGACGGTCACCTTCGACGAGAAGGCGATGACCCTGGCCGAACTTCGCCGCAAGTTTGAAAAAGCGCTCAAGCTCAGGATGCCGTTCATCGTTGCCGAGAGCCCGAGCGGCCAGATCCTCGGGTACGCGTACGTGTACCCGTGGAAAGAGAAGGCCGCCTACCGCTTCACGGTCGAGAACTCCATCTATCTCGGTCCGGCATCCACCGGCAAGGGCCTTGGCAAGGTGCTGATGCAGGAGTTGCTCGATCGCTCGAAGGCCGCTGGCATCAAAGAGGTCATCGCCGTCATCGCCGACAAGGGCGCTGAAGCGTCGATCCAGATGCACAAGAATTTCGGGTTCAAGCAGATCGGCCACATGGGCAAGGTCGGGTTCAAGTTCGGCCGCTGGCTCGGCACCGTGCTGATGCAGAAGAGCCTGAAGTAGTTTCGCTGGACTACAGCCCGAGGATGTCGCGCAGGGCCGCCTCGGTCGCGTCGACCGTCGATGGCTCTCCACGCCACAGCATCCGGATGCCGAGTCCGTCGATCGCGAGCGCGGCAACCTGGGCGCGGGCGGGGCTCAGTCCGAGCGGCTCGATCGCGTTCTCGAGCGCCGCGTACCAGCGGTCGGCGTCGTCGCGGAGTCCCTCCCGTCGCATCGCCAGGAACATCAGCTCGTACTGGGCGATCGCGAGAGAGCGGTGGGTGATTGCCCACTCGACGAATACCGCAGCGAGGGCGCGGATGTCGCCGGCGGCCAGGTGCGAGAACATGGCGATCTGCTCGTCGGTACCGCTGCGCAGCGCCGAGATCATCAGGTCATCGATGCTCTCGAAATAGTAGGTCGCCGCGGCGAGTGGAACGCCGGCTTCGGCCGCAACCGCGCGGTGTGTGACCGCGGCGGGACCCTCTCGTTCGAGGATGCGCAGCGCAGCATCCTTGAGCAGTTGCCGCCTCGCCTCGCCCTTTGCCGTTGTCGCCACGATCAGTGCTTTCCGCCGAGTTCGAGCATCGTTACCCCGGCGATGACGAGTGCGATTCCGCCGACCTGCAGGGGGCTGAGGGTCTCGCCGAAGACTAGCCAGCTCACGATCGCGACGGCGACAACTCCGACGCCGGCCCAGATGGCATAGGCGATACCGAGCGGCACACCGCGGCCGAGGCTCAGCGACAGCGCGGTGAACGCCACGAGATAACCGACGACGACGATCGCGTACGCCCACCACTGCGTTTTCTCGCCGGTCGTGAGTTTGAGAAAGCTCGTCGCGATGACCTCGCCGACGATAGCGATGCCGAGAAACAGGTAACCCATTGTGTACTCCTTCAATTCTGGAACAAATGTACCAGAATGGGGGAAGTTTGGCCACGAGCCACCGGATGGGGCCGGTGTTCCGAATCAGTGTCGGCAGTGGCGCTGACGAAGCAATGCAAGATCAGCACCAGTGCCGATGTCAGTGGCATTCGGCAATGTGGGAAGCGGCCGGAACAGCACCAGCATTTGTATCAGCGCCGAAGTCAGGCCGTGTTCCATTGAAAGCGAGGCCTCGTGCCCTCCACACTCTCACCTGTTAATCCCACAACTCTTCCCGACGGCTCCTCTCTTCCAGAGAACATCGTCGTCATCGAACTGCGCACCGGCCTCTGGATGGTCAAGGAGCAGCCGAAAGATGCCGCCGTTGGCGTCATCCGCGGCTACCTGTCCGCGGTGCCCGCCGCTGCTGTAAGAACCACCGCCGTCTCTTCGATAGGTGCTGGCAGCACGCGAGCCGATGCCGTGACGTATGTGGCCAGGCTTCCGCACTTCAACCCGGCAGAAGGCCCACCCCTCGGTGAATACCGGGAGTGGGCCCTTGCCGTGCAGCGCGTGCTCAGTTCTTCGGTGTCGCCCGCCGGATAACGAAGTACGCCGCGATTGCCATGAGGGTCGTTGGCACGAGCGAGAAGGCATAGTGCCCGACCGCACTCGTACCGACGAGGAACTCCCACAGTCGCAGCCAACTGTCGGTGTAAGTGATCGCGCCGATTCCCGCGACGAGCAGCAGTGCGAGAATCGCGAAGAACGCGAGCGTTCCGTTCGTCTTCCAGCGCACGTAGATCGTTCCGATCAGTGCGCCGAAGAAGAAGAAGCCGACAAAGATCGCGAAGTACACCAGCAGGTATTCGTACCAGACGTCCGATCCGAAATAGACGGCCGTGAACATCCGTCCGCCGAAGCCCCAGCCGTCGGTCGCTGTCTCGATGGTGGCGAGCACCGTCAGGATCACCGCGTACAGGGCCGACATGGCCACGAACGCGAGCGCCGTCCCGAGGTAGTAGTGCCGGCGGGTGACGCCGTAGCCCAGCGCGAACGGGAAAGTGACGTTGATCGCCTGGATCGCCATCACGAACATGTACACGAAGATGTAGAACGATGACCCACTCCACTGCAGGCCGTTGCTGACGTCCTCCTTGTCGACCTCGTCGACGGCGGTAAAGATGATCAGCCAGATCGACAGGTTCACGATGAAGATCAGCGCCATGATCAACCACGGCACGGTGAACACCGACCAGACGTTCACGAAGTGCAGTCGGAAGACGGCGATGATGCGGTTGCTTCCCGGCACCGGACGCTCGGTTGATGCGACTCTTTCTGCGGTCACGGTTGTCATGCGCTCTGCTCCTGTTCCAGGTCCCGGCGGGCGGTCGTATCGCCCGACGTCATGCGGATGATGAGTTGCTGCAGTGAGACCGGCGAGAGTTCGAGACCCGCGGCGGCGGCAGTTGCCCGATCGGCGGCGTTCAGTGCGGTGGTGGTGGCGGTCGCGAGACCGCCGAGGGTCTCGCGCTGTAGTACCGTCCGGTGGGCAACGAACTCCTCGACGGCGGCGCGGGTTCCGGCAACCGTTGTCGCCGACCCGCGAAGCGTCTCGGCTTCTTCATCGACGATGATGCGGCCATCGTCGATGACGAGAACCCGCTCGAGCAGGTTGCTCACTTCGTCGATCAGGTGGGTCGACAGCACGACGGTGCGCGGATGCTCGGAATAGTCCTCGAGCAGCCGGTCGTAGAAGGTCTGGCGCGCTACGGCATCGAGACCGAGGTACGGCTCATCGAAGAACGTGATCGGAGCGCGGGAGGCGAGCCCGACGATGACCCCAACCGCTGACACCTGGCCGCGCGAGAGTTTTTTCATCCGGCGCGAGACCGGAACCCGGAAGTCTGCGATCAGTCGCGTCGCGAACTCGGCATCCCAGAGCGGAAAGAACCGCGCTGCGCTGAGGAACACGTGCTTCGGCTGGAACTCGTCCGGGTACTTCTGGCTCTCTTTGATGAAGCAGATGTTCTGCAGCACGCCCGCGTTCTCGACCGGGGATTCCCCGAAGATCCGGATCTCGCCGGTCGTGGTGAACTGCTGGGCTGTAAGCAACTGCATCAGCGTGGTCTTGCCTGCGCCGTTTCGACCGAGCAGGCCGGTGATGGCATTTCGCTCGATCGAAAACGAGACGTTGTCGACGGCGGTCACGCTGCCGAATCTCTTGGTGACGTTCTTCACGTCAATCACAGAGGACACGATTACCGTTCCTTTCTGATCATGTCGGCGAGCTGGACGGTGGTGATTCCGAGCTTGGCTGCCTCGTCGACGAGTGGAGTGATGTATTCCCGGTGAAACTGGTCGCGACGCTTGGCGGTGAGCTGCGCCTGCGACCCGGTAGCGACAAACATGCCGATTCCCCTTTTCTTGTAGAGCACCCCTTCGTCGACGAGGAGGTTGACGCCTTTGCCGGCCGTTGCCGGATTGATGCGGTAGAACGCAGCGAATTCGTTCGTGGACGGCACCTGGGTCTCTTCGGCGAGAGCGCCGCTGAGGATGTCGTTCTCGATTCGTTCGGCGATCTGGACGAAGATCGGACGGGACTCATCCATTGGTCCTCGCTTCCGCGGGAGCGGTTGTGACCGAGCCCGCGTTGGTTGGTTCGTTACTCATGTAACTAACCAACCAGCCTTGGATCGATCTGTCAAGACCTAGGCTCAGAGAGTGTTCGAACTCCATCACCTGACCGCCCTTGAGCAATGGGACTGGCTGCAGCGCCGCGAAGTGAGCCCCACCGAGCTCACCCGGCACTATCTCGATCGCATCGAGCTCCTCGATGGCACGAGCGCGAGCACCCTCGGCGCCTTCACGACGGTGAGCGCGGATGCCGCACTCGCGCGCGCGGCGGAGCTCGAGAAGGTCGGACCGACGACGGCCCCGCTGTGGGGACTCCCGCTCGCCGACAAAGACCTCTGGCGCCGCGCCGGCGTGCGCACCACGATGGGATCGCGACTGTTCGAGCACGACGTGCCCGCCGCATCCGATGACATCGTGCGGGTGCTCGACGACGCCGGCGCAATCAGCCTCGGCAAGACGAGTGCGCCCGAGTTCGGGCTCTCGAGCTACACCGAGTCACTCGTAAGCGCCCCGGCACGCACACCGTGGGACCCGGCGCTCGGTGCCGGCGGATCGAGCGGGGGAGCGGCGGTCGCCGTCGCCGCTGGCCTGCTTCCGGTCGCACCCGGTTCTGACGGCGGAGGATCGATCCGTATTCCGGCCGCCGCAACCGGGCTCGTGGGACTCAAGCCCTCGCGCGGCCGGATCCCGGCCGGTGCCGGGTTCACGTCGCTCGGCGGTCTCGTGGTGCCCGGTCCGATCGCCCGTACCGTTTCCGACGCCGCTCTGTTGTTCGACGCGCTCATCGCGGGCGGACCCTACCGGTTCTCGACCGGAGCTCCGACCTGGGACGGCGGCGCCTACCTCAACGCGGCGGTGCGCGGCGAGGGACGATTCCAGTTCGGCGTGATGACCTCGAGCCCGTGGGACGACGGCTACGACATCGAGATCGCGCCGGAAGCATCCGCTGCGCTCGCGCTCGCCGTGCGGGAGCTCGACGCGATCGGTCACGGCATCGAGGAGTTCGCGCTCGAACCGGATCCGAGCTATGGCCCGGCGTTCCGCACCATCTGGCAGGCCGGGGCCGCCGGCATCCCCGCCGAGGGCGAGCAGCTCGACCTGCTCGAGCCGCTCACGCGCTGGCTCGTTGCCCGCGGGCGCGAACTTACCGCGAGGCAACTGCATGAAGCGCTGCTCGCGCTCACCGTGTTCGAGCGCAGCGTCATCCGCCAGTTCTCGAGCTTCGACGTCGTGCTGACGCCCGCACTCGCGCTGACTCCGCGCCCGATCGGCTGGTACGACGGTAACGACGCCGAACGCAACTTCGACCAGCAGGTGCTGTACACGCCGTGGACGTCGTTCATCAACGTGAGCGGGCTTCCTGCGATCACCCTTCCCGTCTACCAGACCGACGACGGACTGCCGATGGGTGTGCAGCTCATCGGGCGTCCGGGCGGCGAGCACACCCTGCTCGCCATCGGCACGCAACTCGAGCGCCGGCTCGCGTGGCACCGGCGGCATCCACCCGGCTGGTAGCAGCCCCGACAGTGCGGTGGTTCGTTATCCGTGCGGCCGTTTGAACGGCCGCACGGATAACAAAGCGGCGCACGGTCAGGCGAGGGCGGCGCGCACCTGGGGGAGGACCTCGGTCGCGAACAGTTCGATCGACTCGAGCATGAGCGGCTGCGGGACGCCCGACCAGTCCATCTGCAGGCCGACGCGGTCGTTGCCGAGGTGGCTGTGCACGTAGAGGATCTTGTCGGCGACCTCGTTCGGGCTCCCGGCGAAGATCGCGCCGCGCGCACCGGTCATGTCGTCGAAGGTCGACCGGTCGGGGGTCGGGAAGCCGCGCTCGGCAGAGATCCGCGCCATCGAGTCGATCCAGTACGGAAAGAACGTGTCTTTCGCGCCGCGGGAGTCCTGTGCGACGAAGCCGGGGGCGGCGATCGCCGTCGGGAGCGCGCTCGCGTCGTGCCCGTGCTGGGTCGCCGACCGCCGGTAGAGCTCGAACAGTGGGGCGAACCGCTCGGGGTACCCGCCGATGATCGCGTAGCTGACCGGAACTCCGAGCGCACCGGCGCGAGCGGATGACTCCGGGTGGCCGCCGGTCGCGACCCAGATGTCGAGCTTGCCCGGGGTCCTGGCGTGCTCGCTCGGGCGGGGAAGGATGCGCGCGTTCTCGAGCGGGGCGCGGAACTGGCCGGCCCAGGTGACGTACTCGCTCTCGTTGAGAGCGAGCAGCAGCTCGAACTTCTCGGCGAAGAGCGCGTCGTAGTCGGTGAGGTTTGCCCCGAACAGCGGAAACGACTCGATGAATGAGCCGCGACCGGCAACGAGTTCTGCGCGCCCGTGGCTCAGCAGGTCGATCGTCGCGAACTGCTGGAAGACGCGCACCGGGTCTTCGGTGCTGAGCACGGTGACGGCGCTTCCGAGGCGGATGCGCTCGGTGACGGTCGCGGCGGCCGCCAGTACGGTCGAGGGGGAGGAGATCGAGTAGTCGGGCCGGTGGTGTTCGCCGATGCCGAAGTAGTCGAGGCCGGCCTGGTCGGCAAGGCGGATGCGCTCGATCGTGTCGGCGAGGTTCTGTTCCGGCGAGACCCGGTCTCCGGAGAGCGGGTCCTGGTGGATGTCGCCGAAGCTGTTGATGCCGAATTCCATGCCCATGCGTCCAATCTAGTGACTGGGAGTATTCCTAACCGGGCGCATCCGCCCTGTCGCAGTTAGGTAAGGCATGCCATACTTATTTCATGACCTTCGTTGAGCCTTCGAACTCGATCGGCTGGAACCCCGGCGCGACCGACCGCATTCTTCTCGCGGGCGACGAAGCCGCACTTCCGGTCATTCGCACGATCCTCGCGACGCTTGCCGCGTCATCCCGCGGCCAGGTCTTCATCGAGGTCGGTACGGACGCGGAGGTCGAACACCTCGACGCTCCCGGCCGCTTCTCGATCTGCTGGCTCGTGCGCGATCGCGGACAGTCGCTGCAGCGTTCGGTCGACGCCTGGTTGAGTGAAATGCTCCCGGTCAGCGGCGTGGAAGACCACACGGTGTACGCCTGGATCGCCGGTTCCGGCGCTGCGCGCGTACTCAGCTCCAACTAGCTGCGCCCAGGTTTCAGCAACTCAGCCTTCAGCGGCCGTAACCGCCGGCGCCCAGGCCGGCTTCGACCTCGAAGCGATTCGTCCGGGCATCCACGCCGGCCGCAATGTACAGCGGGATAAAGGCGAGCCCGTACTTCTTCCACTGCGCGCGGTGCACTGCCTCGTGCCTCAACACCGACTCACTCTCGGTGTCGCAGGTCAGGTACACCGCGCCGATCGTGGTGCCACCCCGACCAAAGCTCCAGCGCGGCATGTGGTGCGCGAGGATCACGCCACCGGACGAGCGGATGCGGCCGAAACTCAGCACGGATCCCCAGACGAGCCCGGCACCCGTCGCGAACCAGTACCCCGGGCGGGCGATAATCGGGTGAAGCAGGATCCGGCGCGGCCAGCCCAGCCGCACCGTCGCATCCTCCCAGCGCCGAAACAGCAGGACGATGCCGGTCGGGTTGGTCGGTCGCAGGTACGGCATTGCAGTCCTCCGGTTACAGCCCGGTGAGTGCGAGCGAGCGTTCCCACAGGGTGGATGCGAGCTCGTCGTTGGTCGCCTGCCGAGCGGTGCGTCCGTTCGGCTTGAGCTGGTCGTAATAGGCGCCGGGTGCCGCCGCGAGTTCCGGTGCAGTGGCGAGGTGGATGAGGGGAGCGGCGCCGGCCGCCGCGGGGATTCCAAAGCCACCGGGACGAATAGCCTGTGACAGCTTGATGAACGACGAGTTCAGCCCGAATCCGGTCGACACGTAGCCGGGGTGGAACGAGTACGCGGCGAGTCCGGATCGCTTCGCCAGCTCGCGCATGAACAGGATCGTCTCGAGCTTTGCGGTGCCGTAGGCGCGCCATCCGCCGCCCCACGGCCGGTGCGCCCATTCGAGGTCGTCGATCTTCACCGACCCGATCAGGTTCATCACGCTCGAGGTCGACACGACGCGAGCCTTGCTCTCGACCAGCCGGGGCAGCAGGAGGTTCGTGAGCAGGAACGGAGCGAGGTGATTGTGCTGCAGTGTGCGCTCGTGACCGTCGGCCGTTTTGCCCTTTGTGCTGATCAGGCCGCCAGCGTTGTTCGCGAGAACGTCGATGCTCTCGAAGTCCGACAGCAGGTCTGCGGCGAGGGCACGCACGTCATCGAGGCGATCGTAGTCGGCGAGGTACGGGCGCCCGCCGACTTCCGCTGCGACTGCCTTGGTGCGCGCGGGGTTGCGCCCGACGACGGCGATGTCCCAGCCGAGTTCGCCGAGCGCCCTCGCGGATTCGGCACCGATTCCCGAACTCGCACCGGTGATGACGATCGTGCTCACTTTTGCTCCCCCTGCCCGCGCGGGCCATAACGAAATTCCACCCCCGCCCGCCCCGAATTGGGGCGACGGACGCCAGATGAGCAACATACCGCGACCAATACAGTGAGAGCATGACGAAAGCCGTGAAACGAGTCGCGATGGTGTCGATGCACACCTCACCCTCGGCTCCGGCGGGGCAGGGCGACGCCGGCGGGATGAACGTCTCGCTGCTCGCGACCGCCCTCGAACTCGCGTCCCTCGGCGTCGAGGTCGACCTGCTGACGCGCGCGAGCCAGGAGCCGTCCGCGACCCTGCTCGCACCCGGTGTCACCCTGCGTACGCTCGTCGCCGGTCCGCGCGGCGAGTTGCCGAAGAGCGAACTTCCGCGGTACTCCGATGAGTTCGGCGAGGCCGTCGCGCGCCTGATCGGGCGGACAAAACCGCGCTTCGACGTCATCCACTCGCACTACTGGATGAGCGGAATCGCGACGCTTCCGGTCGCACTCGAACTCGGGCTTCCGTTTGTACAGAGTTTCCACACGCTCGGCGCGATGAAAAATCGGCGACTGGCGCCGGGGGACCGGCCGGAGACCGAAATCCGCCTGCGCAGCGAGACATTTCTCGCCAACCAGGCCGATGCGATCATTGCCGGTTCGTCGGCCGAAGTCACCTCGCTCATCGATCAGGTCGGTGCCCCGCCCGACAAGATCTGGGTGGTTCCGCCGGGGGTCGACACGAGCCTGTTCAACCCGGGGCGAACGACGATGGCACCGGTCGTGCGCGAACGCCTCGGCGTCGAGCCCGGGCGGCCGATCATCTCGGTCGTCGGTCGGGTCCAGCCGCTCAAGGGGCAGGATCTCGCCATTCGTGCCGTCGCCGCACTCACCGGCCAGCGCCCGGTACTCGCCGTCGTCGGTTCGCCGACGCCGGGAGCCGAGGACTACGACTCAGCCCTGAAGGCCCTGACCGTCGAACTCGGTATCGACGCCGATGTCAGGTTCGTCGGCAGCATCGATCGCGAAGAACTCGCCGACCTGTTCGCCGCGAGTGTGCTCACCCTGCTGCCGTCGCACTCGGAGACGTTCGGGCTCGTAGCCCTAGAGTCGGCGGCGAGCGGAACCCCCGTTATCGGCTCGCGCGCTACCGGACTCGTCGAGTCGATCGCCGACGGCGAGTCGGGACTGTTGCTCCCGTCCCGCGACCCAGAAGTGTGGGCGGCAGGGATCTCCGGACTGCTCGGCAACCCGAAGCGCCTCATCCAGCTGTCGTCGTCCGCGCGCGAGCACGCGCACCGGTTCAGTTGGGGCACCGCGGCGGCGAGCCTGCTCGGCGTCTACGCATCACTCAAGCGGCCGTAACCGCGGTTGTTCGAAACGACAGCGACAGAAAGCGCAGGTGTCCATCATTCTCACGTTCGCTGATCATCTGCGGCTCATCACCGAACGATCGGCCGCCTTCCGCGCTGCGGTTGCCACGGCACCCAGCCTCGACCTGCGCGTGCCGACACATCCCGAGTGGACGCTGTTCGACCTCGTGCAACACGTGGGGATGGGCCGACGGAAGTCAGCGGCCATCGTCGCCGCGGGGCCCGCGGGCGCGCCACCGGAGCAGTCGTCGTGGGATGACGGTTCGGGTGCTCCCCGGGAACGCGAGGCTCTGCTGGCCTGGTGGACCGAGTCTGTCGAGCAACTGATGAGCGTCTTGCGGGATGCCGGCCCGGACCGCGGATGCTGGACCTGGTGGGATGACTCGCCGTCACCACAGACCTCCGGGGCGTGGGCTCGGCGACAGGTGTGCGAGATCGCGGTGTTCACCTACGACTCCCAGCTCACAACGGGTGCTGCGCAGCCGCTCCCGGTGGAGGTCGCCCTCGACGGCTTCGACGACTGCCAGTTCACTCTCTGTGCCACCACGGTCGCCTGGCCGCACGAACCAGCCATCGTCGACTATTACGCCACCGAGGGACGTTCCTGGCGCCTCCGGCTCTCCGAGAATGGCGCGCACGTAATCCGTCTCGATGGTGCTGCTGACGACGCTGCTGCTGCTGACGCTGCCGCTAACGACGGTGCTGCTGCTAAGGACGGTGCTGCCAATGCTTCCGCCCGGGCCACGGCCAGCGACCTGGTTCTATTCTTCTACGACCGACTTTCAGTCGACTCGGTGAACGCCGAGGGCGATCGCCGCATTTTCGAGCGGCTCGCAGCGTGGGATCCGTCCGTCTGATCGTCGGCGAGCCGCCGTCTCCTGAACGTGACGCGAGAGACGCAGCACGTGGTCGTCGTGATCCGCGCTCAGCGAGAAACGCCTGGCTACGAGGCCGGTCGACCGTAGGTTTCGAGCAGGCGCAGCCAGACCTCGTTCATGGTCGGGTACGCGGGAACGGCGTGCCAGAGGCGCGCGAGCGGCACCTCGCCGACGATGGCGACCGTGGCGGCCTGCAGCAGTTCGCTGACGTCCTGCCCGACAAAGGTGACTCCGAGAATGACGCTGCGCTTCTCGTCGACGACCATGCGGGCCTTGCCGGCGTAACCGTCGGCCTGCAGGCTTGCGCCGGCAACCCAGCCGAGGTCGTAGTCGACGACGCGAATGTCGTAGCCGGCTTTCTCCGCGGCGGCGGACGTGAGACCAACGGATGCCACCTCCGGGTCGCTGAAGGTGACCTGCGGAACCGCTTCGTGGTCGGCGGTGGCGACGTGGGTGCCCCAGGGGGAGTCATCCACCGGTTTTCCGGCGGCACGGGCGGCGATGACATCGCCCGCTGCACGCGCCTGGTACTTGCCCTGGTGGGTGAGCAGCGCGCGGTGGTTGACGTCGCCGGTGGCGTAGAGCCAGTCGGTCCCCGTGACGAGCAGGGTGTCGTCGACCTTGAGCCAGTCGCCTGGCTCGATGCCGACGGTGTCGAGTCCGATGTCGGTGGTGCGCGGCTGGCGGCCTACCGCGACCAATACCTGCTCGGCGGTGACCTGCGAGCCGTCGGAGATGTCGAGGGTGACCGTCTCGCCGTCGCGCTTCGCGGCGGTGGGGGAGACGCCGAAGCGCAGGTCGACGCCGAGCTTCTCGAGGGCATCGCCGACGAGTTCACCGGCGAAGTCTTCCTGGCCGCCGAGCAGCCCGGAGCGGGCGATGAGGGTGACGGCGCAGCCGAAGCTCGCGTAGGCGGTGGCCATTTCGACGCCGACGACGCCGCCGCCGATGATTGCGAGGCTCGCCGGGATGACCTTGGCGCTCGTCGCCTCGCGCGGGGTCCACGGGCTCGACTCGGCGAGACCGGGAACGTTCGGGAGCACCGGGTCGGAGCCGGTGCTGACGACGACGGCATGACGAGCGGTGAGGTGGGTGACAGTGCCGTCCTTCGCTTCGACGGCAACCTTCTTCTCGCCGTCGATGCGGCCGTGGCCGCGCACGAGGTCGATGCCCGCGCCCTTCACCCAGTCGACCTGGCTTGAGTCATCCCAGTCGTGCACGAAGGAGTCGCGACGCTTCAGCGTTGCGGCGACATCCAATGCGCCGGTGACGGCTTCCTTCGTGCCGCCGACATTCTGGGCGGCGCGCAGGGCAATTCCGCTGCGCAGCAGCGCCTTCGACGGCATGCAGGCCCAGTAGGAGCATTCGCCGCCGACGAGTTCACTCTCGACGAGCACGACGGTGAGGCCGCCCTGCACCGCCCGGTCAGCCACATTCTCGGCGACGGCCCCGCCTCCGATGATTACTACGTCGTACTCGGTCTCAGTGGTGTCCTGTGTCGTCATAGCTTCAGGCTATGCCCCGGTGCCGCTGACGTACCGGAAGACCCGGTTTCTTCACCGGTTTCACGGAACGGCGGAGCGGCATCCGCTTGTTTCCGGCACCGGCGGCCACAAAACAGCCCCGCGTTCCTTGAAACCGGTTGATTCCGGGAGGGGTGGATGGCGCTAGCGGCCGACGAAGGTGGCTGGGGTGCGGGTGGCGAACGCCTCCATGCCGATGCGGGCGTCTTCCGAGCTGGCGAGCGTCACGAGGGCTGGCTGCAACCCCGTCTCGGCTGCGGCATCCGACTCACGAACCGCGAGTCGGGCGTTGGCGAGCGCCGCCTGGACGGCGAGCGGTGCCTGCGCGGCGATACGCTGCGCGAGCTCGAGTCCGCGGGCGTACTGCTCGCCATCCGGGACGACCTCCTGCACAAGCCCGATGCGATGCGCCTCCGCGGCGTCGAAGTGGTCGCCGGTGAGAATCCAGCGCATCGCGTTTCCCCAGCCGACCGCACGCGGAAACCGGATCGTCGCGCCGCCGAACGGCAGGATGCCGCGGGCGACCTCGATCTGTCCGAACCGTGTCGATTCGGCCGCGACGGCGATATCGCTCGCGAGGATGAGCTCGATGCCGAGGGTGAGGCAGGTGCCTTGGACGGCGATCACGACGGGCTTGGAGAGGCTCTGGCCGGACACCTGCCAGGGGTTGATGCCACCGTTCGCGGAGATGTCGAGACCGTCCGCGCCGATCCTCGGCGCGACATCCGCCAGATCGAGACCGCCGGTGAAGTGGTCGCCGTGTGCGAACACCAGCCCGACCCGCAGCTCAGGGTCGTTCTCGAGTTCGGCGTACGCGAGCGAGAGCTCCTGCAACAGCCGGAAGTCTGCCGCGTTGCGCTTCTCCGGCCGGTTGAACCCGATAAGCAGCACGTGACCGTCACGCTCGACGGTGATGTGGGGGGTGGTCTCTTCTGCGTCGCTGCTCTGCGTCATGACAACAGGCTATCGAGATTGTGCACGCCGTCGAACGGTGACGGCGTGGTGCTGACGTAACTCAGGCAGAATGCCCCGAAACCCGCAAAAAAGCGTGGTTTCGGGGCGTTTTTCTCAAATCTGCCTGAGTTGCGTTCGGGGGCTCGCGCGTCAGGAGCGCGCGCCGGGAGCGCGCGCTCAGGAGCTCAGTGCGCCGATGATCCGCAGGATCGTCGGCAGGTCGTCGGTCACGTCCGACTCGCTCGCGGGGGAGTACCCGGTGACCCCGGCCCCCGCGATCTCGAACCGGCCGGTGACGGCGCGGATGAGCGCGACCAGAGCGCTCGATTCGAGGCCGAACGGCACCGGGTCGCTGAGGCCGGCGATCTCGCTCGGGTCGAGCGCGTCGAGGTCCACGTGCAGGTAGACGGATGCCGCTCCGGTGGCCTCGATCGCCGCGACGAGCGACTCGGGCGTGAGAGCGTCGACTCCGAGGCTCACGATGCCGCTTGCGGCGAGATACTCCGCCTCGTCGTCGTCCACCGAGCGGGTGGAGCCGAGGATGAGGTTGCCGGGTGCGAGCGGAACCGCCGGCACGAGTTCGTCGACGCCGTCGCCGAGGAGCGTGCGAACGATCATGCCGGAGAACGCACCGGAGGGCGACGATTCGGTGGTGTTGAGGTCGGGGTGGGCGTCAAACCAGACGACCGCGACATCCCCGGCCTCGCGCTCGAGCACGTGCCCGATCGAGCCGAGCTCGACTCCGCAGTCCCCGCCGATCGTGAGGACACGGCCGGGAAGTGCGGCGAGAGCTTCGCGGGTGCGATCGCGAACGATGCCGAGCGAACCGAGGCGTGGAAGGGCACTGCCCCGGCTGTCGCCGGCTTCGAGCGGGATGTCGACGACGGTCGTCGAGGCCGACGGCAGATCCCCGCGGATCGCCTCGGCGCCGTCAACGAGTCGCATGGCGCGGGAAGAGCCGGAGCCCTGCCACTGGGGGATGACGAGAAAGCTAGCGTTCACCTCCCCAGTATCGCCGTTAGCGCGTTGCGAGGGGGAGGTTGGCGCGCAGTTCGTCCGCGTTCTGGCGGACGACGTACGCTGGCTGGTCGCGCTCGACCCGCCAGCTTTCCGAAAGCGGTCCGATGTTGACGGTGTCGAAGCCGAATTCGTCGTAGAGGTCGGTCACGAGGGCGGCCGCATCGTCGTGGTCGCTCGCCGTGGCGAGGGCGCGGCGGTCCTCGGATCCGGCCGGAGTGCCGTCCGTCGTGATGTCGCTGAACGTGATGTGGTTGAAGCCCTTGGCAACCCGCGACGTCGGCAGGTGTTCCTGCAGCATGCTCGACACGGTGGTCTCGTGGTTGTCGAGGGCAGCAATGTGGCCGTCGCGCTCGAAGTAGTAGTTGTTGGTGTCGATGACGATCTTGCCGGCGAGTTCCTCAACCGGAACCGCGGTGTACGCCTTGAGCGGCACGGTCACGACGGCGAAATCAGCGGATGCCGCGGCCTCGGTTGCCGACCCCGCTCGTGCTCGTTCACCGAGCTCGGCAACGAGGGGAGCGAGCGTCTCCGGACCGCGAGAGTTTGCGATCACGACGTCGTACCCGAGGGTGACCGCTTTGCGCGCGATCTGGCTGCCAATGTGTCCTGCACCGATAATTCCGATTGTTGTCATGCTCTGGCCAACGGGGCCGCCCAAAAAATGATTCCCGCGCGGGCAGTGGTCTCACTAGAATCCCAGAATGGAGAACTGCTCGGGTTTCTATGACCCGTCGCACGGCACCCGGTGACGACGCCGGCCGGCCGGGATTCGAGCGAGCCGTTCGCGGGAATTTCGCCGCCCCGAGTCGAACCGCGGGCCCGCAGTTCCTCGCCCGCTGTCTCAGCGATCGATGACCCCGACCAGCTCGCGGTGCTCCTGCGCTCGCTGATGAGAAATCCGTCTCCGGCTCGCGATATCGTCCGCGCGGCCGACGCCGCGGTACGACTGCGGGGCACGCGTCCCCGCTCGGCGGGCGCGCTCGTCACGGCGGCTCGTGCGAGACTCACAACGGGTGACGACCACTACGACCTCGACCCGCGACGGTATCTCGCGCGCATCGTGCTCGCCTGGCTCGACGAGCCCGTCGACCGGCGTGGCTACCGCGGCCACGTGACGACCGAAGCGCTCGCTGACGGCGAAGAAGCGCCGACCGGCCACGACCGAGCCGACATTCCGTGGCAGTCGTTTCACGCCGGCGAGGTCTCCGGCTGGGTGCCGGTCGACACCGGCGTCAGCCGACGCTACGAGGTCGTCACCGAGTCGTGGTCGCCGGCGTCACTCTTCGCCCTGTGGCTCGACGAGGTCGCGGATCGTGTGGCCGGGCGGACGACGGCGAGCCCCGTCGCTGACGCCCTCGCTGTCGCCAAAGCCCGCGGTCCGGCATTCCCGGCCCGGTGGAGCCGTGTCCACGGGCACGCCCCGGCCGGCCGGTTCTGGACGAGCCCCTACGGACCGATGCTCGGCTGGGTCGACTCTGCGGCCACACCGGCCTCGCTCGATTCGATCGCCGATGCCCCGTTCGACCTGTCCCGGGTGTTTGCCGAGTACTCGTTCCGGCTCGAGCAGGCGTTTTTCAGCCCCCACGCCACGGCGATCATGGAGTGGTACTCGGACCTTCTCGACTCTTCGCCCGACCACCTCGCCGCACACGCTCATCCGCTGCTCTGGGCGTCGACGTCACTGACCAGCGTCAACGCCGGGCCGGTGGTTGCTGCGATCGGCGCGGCCCGTTCTCCGCTCGGGCCTCCGGCCTACAGCGCGCTCGCGCTCGCTCTCGGCGACAAGAACAGCGGTCGTCGCCCGGTCGCGGTTGCCGCCGTCGCCGAACTCGCTCGATCGGGATTTCTCGACCCGCCGATGTTCGCCGAGCAGCTCGAACTCGTCGTCTCCGATGGATTCGTCCCGGCATCCAGGATCGCCGGAGCACTCGCGGAGGTCGCGGCGTCAGGTGCGATTGCGGGCTGGAGGGTCTTCGAAACGACACTGGCGCTGCTGCCGCTCGCGGCATCCGCTGCCGGTGGAGTGCGGTTCGTCGAGCTGGCCGGACGGCTGGCACGTGACTACGGCGCGGGAGTAGTTGTGCCGCGCGAGTTGCTGGCGCGTACCCGGGGATCGTCCGCGCTGGCGAAGGCGATCCGGGCGCTCGGCGATGCCGTCGACCAACCAACCGCCCTCGCCCGGCGGGCAGCCGACGAAGCAGCGCTCGCCCTCCGGAACTAGCGAGCCCCGAGCACCACCCCGGCCCCCGGGCACAAATGAAGGAACGGCCGAGGCCTCTTCCGCGGATTCACGCGAGGTGAACCTGCGGAGGGCCCGGCCGTTCCTTCATTTGGTACCGGAGCAGGTGGTATTCGGTACCGGAGGGGACGGGGCTAGGAGCCGATGGCGCCCTGGGTACCGCTCGTTCCGGCGCCGAGCTTGAGCGCGGCGAGACGGGCTTCGATCTCGGTCTGCTTGCCGAGGTCTTCGAGGCTCTCGAACTGGGCGTCGAGGCTCGAGTCGGCGAGCTCCTGCGCGCCGAGAACCTTCGCCTCTTCGCGGCGGATCTTGTCTTCGAAGCGGCTGATCTCGCTCGTCGGGTCGAGCAGGTCGATGCTCTTGACGGCCTCCTGCACCTGCTTCTGGGCGTCGACGATCTTGGAACGCGCGTTGAGCTCGTCGCGCTTGGCGCTAAGCTCGCCGAGCTTTCCGCGCATCGCGTCGAGACCCTGCTTGAGCTTGGCGACGACCTCGGTCTGTGACGCGATCGACGGTTCGGCGGCCTTCGCTTCGTTCTCAGACGCGAGCTGCTTGCCGAGTGCGACCTTTGCAAGGTTGTCGAACTTGTCGGCGTCAACGGCGTTGCCACCGGTGCGCAGTTCGTCGGCCTTTGCGCTCGCGGCGAGAGCCTTGCGACCCCAGTCGTTGGCGGCGGCGACGTCTTCGGCGTGGTCCTGCTCGGTCAGGCGCAGGTTGCCGATCGTCTGTGCGACGGCGCTCTCGGCCTCGGCGATGCTGTTGGTGTAGTCACGCACCATCTGGTCGAGCATGAGCTGGGGATCTTCGGCCTGGTCGAGCAGGGCGTTGATGTTTGCCTTGGCGAGCTGGGCGATACGCCCGAGGATTGACTGCTTAACCATGGTGGTGCCTTTCTGTTGGGTGGTGCTGTTCACGTTGTTGGTTCGAAAAAATCTGTCGATCTGAAACCGCTCGAGACGATTCGGCGAAGCGGATGCCGCAGCTAGAAGCCGCCGCCACCACCGGCATGCCCGCCGCCACCACCGGCATGCCCGCCGCCACCGCCACCTCCGCCACCGAAGCTGCCGCCGCCGCCCGAGTGCCCGCCGCCACCTCCGCCGCCGCCACCTCCGCCGCCGAATCCGCCGAACCCTCCGAAGCCTGAGCCTCCGAATCCGCCGGAGCTGCCGCCGCCGAAGAAGTTGTCGTCGTCATCGTCACGGTCGCCGCCAAAGATGCCGCCACGGTTCCCGTTACCGCCACCGAGCAGCAGCCCGGCGAGGATTCCGCCGACGATCGCACCGGTGTTGTTACCGCCGCCACCTCCGCCGAAGCCGCCACCCCCGCTGGTGAAGTCGTCGACGTCACTCTGCGCGAGCTTCGCGCCAGCCTCGGCAAGAGTGGATGCCTGTTCCGCTTCGGCGAGGGCCGCAATCGGGTTGCTCGATGCCAGCGCGCGCGCCGCGTCGAGGTGCTGGCGGGCGGAGGCGAGCCGGGTACGGGCATCCGTTCCCACCCCTCCACGCCGGGAGGCGAGGTACTGCTCGCCCGTCGTGAGCTGGGTTTGTGCAGTCTGGATGGTGCCGGGCAGGAGGGCCGCAGCACGCTGCACCTGGGCGTCTTTTTCTCGGCGTCCGGTCAGCGCGGCGTTGAGTGCGCCCGACTGCTTCTCGACGCGGGCGAGGCTGCCTACCGGATCTTTCGATCCGTCGGTGATCGCGTAGTTGATCGCCGCTTCGGTTGCGGCGATGGTCGGCTCGAGTTCGGGCAGCCCGGCGGCGCGTGCTTCGACGGTGTCCTGGCGCGTCTCCGCGACTTCGGCGTCGAGCCTGGCCGCGGCATCCGCGAGCGCGGTCTCGAGGGCGGTGATTGCCTCGAGAGCCTGCCGCGCCTGGGCAGCGGCAGCCTGCGCGGTGCGCACGTCGACGGCTGCCGCACCGTTCTTGCCCGCCGCGATCGCCTGGCGAGCCTCGGTGACGTTGAGGGCTGCGAGGTCGATGAGGCCGGATGCCTGCTCCGTGTTTCCGGCGATCGGCGCGATCGCCGCGGCCGAGTAGCGCTGGCCGAGAGCCGCGGTCGTCGCCGTCGCGGCGCTCAGCGCATTGCGCAGGCCCGGGAGTTCACCCTCGACGGCCGTGATGACGGTCGGGGCGTTCCTCTCGAGTTCGCTGAGCTGGTCGAAGGCCGCGGACTGCGCATCGAGCTGTGCTTCAGCCGCCTGGCACAGCTCGATGATCTCGATCGTCCAGGCCCGTTTCTCGTCAGCGGTGTCGGGCACGGAGTCGTCGAGCTTCTGGCGAAGCCCGAACGCCTGCGCGATCTTCGACTTCGCGCCGGCGAGCGCCGTCGTGAATTCCGCGGTTGCCTCGTCGCCGAACTGCGCATTGGCGAAGCCGAGCTCCTGCTCGCTCGTCGTGAGGGCGTCATCCAACTGAACGAGCAGTGAACCGGCACGTGCGTCGAGCTGGGCCTGCGTCGGGCCGGGCGGAGGTGCGGGAGGTCCCGGCGGCGGGGGAGGCGAGCTGAAGGTAGACGCGCCGCCGGGGGCAGCGACCGGGGTCTTTGAGCGGCTCGCGCGATAGATGACGGCGATGACAATGCCGATGATGAAGAGCACGAAGAGGATTGGGACGATCGTGAACATGGTGTTGACCGCGGTCGTGGTCGGGTCCTCGGGAAAGCCGAAACCGTCGTCGTAGTACTCGCCGTCGTCGTACTCCTCGTCGCCCTGATCCGTGGTGCCATCGGCAACGACGAGCGCGTCATCGAGTCCGCCGGCGAAAGCGATCGCGGCGTCTGACCAGTTGGCATCGCGCAGGTCGGGCACGAGGTAGTCGGTTGCGACAGAGGCGACCTCGTCGTCAGAGAGTGCGAGGTTGTCGGCCTGCCAGAGCTGGTACAGGCTGTCGTCGACCGCGACCGCCACCAGTACGTTGTTGTCGCCGAGGTCGTTGATCTCCGCCGTCTGGATGACCCAGTCCTCGCGATCGGAGGCTCCGGTAAACGAGTCGACGTAGACGACGTAGAGCTGCACCTGGGTGTCGCCGTACAGATTGTCGAGCGCGGCCTCGACGTCGTCGGTCGCTCCATCGAGGGCGCCGACCGTGTCGATGATGTGCTCGCCCTGCAGGTCAACCGGATCTTCGGCGAACGCCGCCGCCGGCGCTGAGAACAGCGCAAACCCCGCCAAAATCGCCGCTGCGGCGATCAGCCTCGACCTCGTGCGCACCCGTTCGTCCACCACGATTGGGAGTCTAGGGGACTAGTGCCGAGTTGAACCTGAACGCCTGCGAACATTCAGCCGAGCGGGTGCGAAACCACGAAAGCGGATGCCGCACCCGGTCTGTAAACCGAGGCGCGGCATCCGCTCTTCTGCGTGGTTCGCTACTTGATGGTGATGTCCGACAGCGGGCCGGTCACGAGGTCGGCGTCGAAGTCGCCCATGAAGTCGAGAGCGGCCGAGAGCTGGTACTCGCCGGGCTCGACGACCGGAAGGTCATCGCTGAAGCTCAGCTCGAGGTCATCGTCGACGGTGCAGGTCACCGGAGTGAACGAGACCGGGTACTCCATCGATTCGCCGGGGGCGAGGTTGACGTCGACGGCCACCATGATCATCGCGCCGTTGGTGTGCCAGAGCACGATGCCGTCCTGCGAGAGGGTGACCGCGGGGCTCGCCGACGTGTAGCCGGTGAGGGTTTCGGTGCCCGTATTGGTGAGCGTTGCGGTGCCGTCGATCGGGGTCGCCTTCTTGCCGACCTTCACGCTGTCGTCGAATTTCACTTCGACGACGAGACCGGTCTGGCTCGGGGCGACGTCGGCGAGCGTTCCGCCGCACAGGTTGATCTTCTCGGCGGGGGCGCGCTTGATCGCCGGGGTGGTCTCGTCGAGGTCGTTCTGCTTCAGGATTCCGTTGTCAGCGGGGCCAGCTTCCGGAGCGCTGGAATCAGCCTGCGAACCTCCCGCAAGGGTAGACGCAGGCTGGTTCCCGAGGGCTCCGAAGCCCTGGACTCCCGCGACGACAACACCGCCGAGAGCGAGCGTGAACACTCCGCCGAACGCGACCTGGCGGGGGAGCCTGCGGGCGCGGCTGCGGCGAATGATGGTGTCGACGTTCAGCTTCGTTCCGCCGGGCGTTCCGCCGTTGTCGTCGGAGCGGAAGAGGTTACGGATGTTCGGGTCAGTTGCCATTGGATACTCCAGCGTTCTTGGTGGTGCCGTTGTTCGTGGTGCCGGGGGCAGTGGCCGCGCCGGAAATGGGGGTGATGCGTGCGCTCGGTGCCGCGCCGTCGTCGTCGAGGTCGTTCTCGGCGCTCGCGAGGTGTACGGCCATCTTCGAGAGGCCGTCGCTCAGGTAACGCTTGACCGCCCCGGAGCTGAGCTCGAGGGTCGCCGCGATGTCGTCGACCTTGAGGTCTTCGTAGTAGCGCAGCACGAGACAGGCTCGCTCGCGCGGCGTCAGCTTGCGCAGTTCCTCCTGCAGGTCGATGCGGGCTTCCGAGTCGACAGTTGCCGATTCGGAGATCTCCGGCTCGGCCTGGAGGTGGGCGATCTTGCGCCAGCGGGTGGTTCGCCGACCTCGGTCGAGGTAGGTGTTGAGGATCGCGCGGCGCACATACGCTTCGGCGCTGTCGACGGAGAACCCGTTACGCAGTCGACCGAACGTCTTGACGAGTGCGTCCTGCACGAGGTCGGCCGCATCCTCACGGCTTCCCGAAACGAAATAGGCGTAGCGAGTGAGCGCGTCGCCGCGCTCCTCGACCAGCCTGGTGACGACCTGTTCCCAGCGCGGGGAATCCCGCGAGCCGTCTGTTGCAACCTGTGACACGAATGCCTCCATTTCGGTGTGTTAATTATCAAGACGCACACCGCGTGCGAAACGTTGGGCCGGGTCGTCGCCGGGGCTGCGGTTAGCTGCCTCCGCCGAGGGCGCGCGCGGCACGCGCACCGGCTTCGGTCAGCCAGCGAACCGGGTCGGCGATGGCGGCATCCGCTGAGCCGGCGAGCGATGCGAGTTCCGTTGCCCAGATCGCGTCGCCGACGGAGTTCGTCGGGGTGATGCCGAGCTGGCCGGCGATGATGCCCGGTGTGGTGCCGCTCGATTCGGCGACACCGAGCGCGTGCGACACGACCTTTCCGGTGAGAGACTGTTCGTCGAATCGGCCCTCGCCGAGCAGAACGACGTCGGCCGTCTGGATCGCCCGGTCGAGACCGGTCAGCGCGGCAATGGATGCGGCACCCGGTTCAATCGACGCGTGCCAGAGCGCGCGGAATCCCCACGCGGTTCCGCCCGCGGCGCCGGAGCCAGGGGTGGACGGGTCGGCACCCGGCGTGCGGCCGCCGGTGCCGAGCAGCGCTGCGAAGTGAGCGAGCGCGGCCTCGAGCTCGACGATGTCATCGGGGCCAGCGCCCTTCTGGGGACCGAAGATCGCGGCGGCGCCGTGCGGGCCGAGCAGGGGAGCTGTCACATCGGTGAGCAGGGTGACGCCGCCGAGCGGTGGTGGCAGCATCCCGCTCGTCGAATAGCCCGTCGCGGACGCGAGTGCAGCGCCACCGTCCGCGATCGGCCGGCCGTCGGCACCGGTCACCTCGAGACCGAGGGCACGCAGCGCGCCGATTCCGCCGTCGGTGGATGCGGAACCGCCGAGCGCGATCACGAGTGACCGTGCCCCGGTGGCGAGGGCTGCCCGGATCACTTCGCCGACTCCGCGACTCGTCGCGCCCCGGGCATCCAGCTGCTGCATGAGCGGAAGGCCGGCGCACTGGGCGAGTTCGACGACGGCGATGCCGCCCGGAAGTTCGAGCCACTCGCCGGGCGTCGGTCGGCCGTCGGGACCGGTGACCTGGCCAACCGAGTGGCGAACGGCGGCGGGAACGGCTGCCTCGATCGTGTCGAGGGTGCCTTCACCACCGTCGGCCTGCGGGGCCTGGAGTACCGAATCGTCCGGCCTTACGCTCAGCCAGCCCGCAGTGATCGCGCGGGTCGCCTCGACGGCGGTGAGCGATCCTTTGAATGAGTCGGGCGCTACGACGATGGAGAGAGCCATATGCCTCATCGTATTGCCGCTGCCCCGAAATGAGTGGGGCGCGAATCGGTGGTGCGCGGCGAACCGTGCCGTCTAGACTGGAGCCATGAACGTCATTGCCTTCGTTGTATCTCTTGCTCTGTTCGTCGGCGGATTGTTCCTCATGGGCTATTCGTTCTATGTCGAGGGGTTTGAGGCGGCGGTTTTCATCGGCGGCATCCTCGTCACGAGTGCCGGTGTCGCATTGCCGATTCACGTACTGAAGCGCATTGATGCTTAGAAAGCGTGCGTAGTCCCGCAGGTCGGGATTTCGCCGGTCACCACCCCAACGCCCACCTGCGGCGTTGTTCGCGACACTAGAGGAGGCCATCTAATGGCAGATAAGTCACCCAAGAAGTCTTCGGCCAAGACGGCCGGAAAGTCGCTCAAAGAAAAGCGCGAGGCCAAGAAGGCCAAGAGCGAGTCCAACAAAGACCGCTAACCACGGTTCAGCGGATCTTTCACCAGATCACACGCGAGGCATCCTTCGGGGTGCCTCGCGTTTTTCGTGGGTGAGCCCCGGCGGCTGATTGTCGCTAGCCTGATGAATACTCAACCAGCCCGCCTGGTGAACTGTTGAGTAGAGGGCCGGGGTCCACATGAATACGAGAACCAGAATCGCGACTGCGTCGCTGATGATCGCAGGAATCTCGTTTGTGGTGAGCGCCTGTTCGCCAATTACCCCGATGTGGGAGTTGGGCCCGGTTTCCATCGCGACGAAGTCGTACGACGGTATGCCGCCTGGCGAGTCGAACTTCACGGCGAAAGCGGGCGACGACTTTGCGGACTGGGTGGTGCGGGACGAGTCGGTGAGCATCACCGTCGGTGGCAGCCCCGGCTGCTTTGACTCGCCGGTCAAGACCGAGCTCACCGCGACCGGGTTCTCGGTGCTGATGGTCGACCTCGAAGAAGCTGAGGTTTGCAACATGAGCTATTCCCTGCACACCTATGACATCGACCTGCCTGAAGGCGTGACCGCGAACCCGATCATCGTCACGCTCATCGACGAACGCGGCTTCTGGGGTCCGCTCGAAGACGACCTCAACTGAACTCACCGAGTCGCCCAAAAACGTCGTGTTTTCGCGCGGGAAAGCGACGTTTGTGGGCAGCTCGGTGAAGGAGGGGATCGCTAGGCGGTGCGGATGCGGGAGCGGACGGCGGTCACGGCGCAGAGGAGCACCACGACGGCGCCGACGAGAACGAGCAGAGTGAGCTGCTCTCCGAGGATGAGCGCTGACCAGGCGATCGTCATGACCGGCTGGATGAGCTGGATCTGACTGACGCGCGCGATCGGACCGATCGCGAGCCCGCGGTACCAGGCAAAGAAGCCGACGAACTGGCTGATCACCGCGAGGTAGGCGAATGATGCCCAGGATGCGGCATCCGCCTGTGGCCAGCCGCCCGCGGTTCCGGCAAGGGCGAGCGGGAGCATCGCCGGGAGACCGACGATGAGCGCCCAGCAGATCGTCTGCCAGGATCCGAGTTCGCGCGAGAGCAGCGCACCCTCGGCGTAGCCGATTGCCGCGAGCGCGACTGCGCCGAGCAGCAGCAGGTCGGCGAGGTGGAGACCCGAGAATCCACCGGACGTCAGGATGACGAATCCCACGACGGCTACCGCACCTACCGAACTCGCGAGCCAGAACAGCAGCGACGGCCGTTCGCCCCCGCGCAGGACCGCCGCGATCGCGGTCGCGACCGGAAGCAAGCCGATCACGACCGCGCCGTGGGTGGCCGGCACCGTTTGCAACGCGAGCGAAGTGAGCACGGGGAACCCCGCCACCACGCCGACCGCGACTACTGCCAGCCGCATCCACTGCCGCCCGCGCGGACGCAGCGGTCGGACTATCGCCAGGACGATGATGGCGAGTATGGCGGCAACCACCGCCCGACCGCCGCCGACGAATAGGGGGTTGATGTCCGCGACCGCGATGCGTGTGAACGGGAGGGTGAACGAGAACGCCAGGACGCCGAAGAATCCAAAGACGACGCCCTGCGTTGCCGAAGGGTGGTTCGCGACCGGGCGAACCATCGATAGCGGTGGTGCGACGGCTGCGATAGCGCTATTCTCTGAATTCATGCATGAAGATAGCACACGCCGGAACCCAGCCGAGCTCCCCTCGATCGAAGCGCGACTGCGCTCTCTCGTCGCGACCCGCCCGGTCGGCGAAAAGCTTCCCTCGACGCGGACGCTCGTGGCCGAGCATGCGGCGAGTCCGCTCACCGTGCAGCGCGCGGTACAGCGACTCGTCGCCGAGGGACTCATCGATACCCGCCCCGGCGCCGGCAATTACGTCGCCCGCCCGCGACTTGTGCGCCAGGCCGATTTCGGCTGGCAGACGACTGCACTGGGTGCCGCACGCACCGATGCGAACGCGATCGGCACAACGATGGCGACGAGCCCGCCGGACGCCATCGCCATGCACTCCGGTTACCCGACCGACGAACTCATGCCCACTCGTCTCGTGAAAGCCGCGCTGCTGCGTTCGGCACGGCTGCCGAGCGCGCTGCACCGTGCACCCGTAGCCGGTGAGCGAGAACTCCGAGCCTGGTTCGCGAACGAGGTCGCACCGGTCGGCGGCGCTCGCGGGCAGGCGGCATCCGTCGACGACGTCATCATCACGCCCGGCGGCCAGAGTGCGATGTCGTCGGTGTTCCGCGCGCTCGCCGTACCCGGCGACGCGATCGTCATGGAATCGCCGACCTATTGGGGTGCGATCGCGGCCGCACGCCAGGCGGGCCTCCGCATCGTTCCGATCGCTCGCGGTGAATCCGCCCCGCTCGCGAGCGAACTCGACGACGCGATCACCTCGAGCGGCGCCCGGCTGTTCTACGCCCAGCCGACCTTCGCCAACCCCACCGGCACCCTCTGGACCCCCGCCGAGCGCAGCGCAATCCTCGACGTCATCCGCTCTCGCGGCGTGTACCTGGTTGAGGACGACTGGGCCCGGGATTTCGCGGTCGACGCGGATGCCCCGTCTCTCGTCTCCGAGGACACCGACGGCCACGTTGTCTACATCCGGTCGCTCACCAAGTCGCTTTCACCGTCCATCCGGGTCGGTGCGGTGATCGCGCGCGGCCCCGCTCTCGCGCGAATCCAGGTCGACCGAACCGTGGATGACCTCTACGTCAGCTCGATTCTGCAAAATGCGGCACTGGATGTGGTGACCGATCCGGGCTGGAGGTCACACCTTCGCCGACTGCGCGCCGACCTCGGCGCGAGACGTGACGAGCTCGCCAGGCAGGTAGTGGCGCACCTCGGTGCCGATGCGCTCACGATGGTTCCGCACGGCGGACTCAACCTGTGGGTTCGGCTACCCGACCGGGTCGACGTGATCGACCTGGCCAGGCGCAGTCGCGACAGCGGAGTGGTCTTCGCGCCGGGAAACGACTGGTTTCCGGCCGAGCCGACCGGATCGTTCATCCGGCTGAACTACTCCGGCGCACGAATCGAGCAGTTTGGTACGGCCGCCGAGACCATTGCACGACTACTGCCCACTTCGCGCTGAATTCGTCGTTCCGGTTCACGAGAGCGACCTGACAATGCCGTGGCGGGGGTCGACCGAGGGGCATCTCGGGGTTAACGTGAGGTATGGACTCCACTATTGCCAGCTGGGAACAGCAGCTCGCCGCGATCTGGGACTCCTTCGATAACGAAGCCGAGGCCCCATTTCTTGCGGCCATCGACGCCCATCTCGCCGAATTGCCGACGGGAAGCGCCATCGTCGCGTACGAGGTAGCGGCATCCCGCGACTCGACCGGACACCCGGATCTCGCGGTTCCCTTTTACCGTTACGCACTCGATATCGGGTTGGAGGGGGAGCGCCGCCGGCGCGCGGTCATTCAACTCGCGAGTTCACTGCGCAATCTCGGTTCTGCCGACGAGGCCGTCGCGCTGCTCGAGGCTGAACACAACGAGGACTCCGACTACCTCGCGGATGAACTGACCGCGTTTCTCGCGCTGTGCCTGGCGGATGTCGGACGCGAGCGCGAAGCAGCTGGCCTCGCCCTGTCGACGCTCGCGCCATACCTCAGCCGCTACCAGCGTTCACTGCGTACCTACGCCCGCGAAATTGTCGGAGCGACGGACGCTGACGACCTCGTCGAGTCGGATGCAGCTTCCGCACCAGAGACGGCCCCTGCCGACGCGGAGAACAGCGAAGCGACCGGCGACAGCGTGGACTCCGCGGCGGACGATGACGCGCCCGAGCAGGGCGACGCTGAGGCAGAAAACGCCGAGCCGGGTGACCCAACGAACGCAGATGCCGACACCGACGCAAATGCCGGCACCAACACAGATGCTGGCACCGACTCGGGCGCCGAAACTGAATCCACCGAAGCCGAGTCCGGCTCCGACGGTCCTGACCAGAACGAGACCGGCCAGGGCAACTCGAACGAGTGGTCCGAGGGCGATCTCGCGCAGCCGGAATCGTCCACCGAGGACGACACGGACCGCCCAGCCGAGAATGCCGCTGACGGAGACGAAGGCGACGCAGAACCACAGTCTGATCGGCCAGAAGAGTGGACCGAACCGGCGTCGGGCGCAGACTCCGTGAGAATCAACCGCGACTAGCTGCAGCATCCGCTGATCTCGTCACGCTGGCTGGCAGCGTGCTGGCCGGCCCGGTCGCACGTTGAACCAGCCCGCGTTTTGTTATGGTCGAGTGTGGAAAAGACCTCTCGCGCGCGCCGCAATTCGAACACCGAGGTCACCGTCACCCGCGTGTACAGCGGTGCGGACGAGAGCGGATACTTCGCTCGCGTCAACACGATTGGCAAAGACGGTGTGCGTCCGTTTGTGCTCGTCCCCGGGATCGGCGTCGCGTCGACCTACTTCGAACGCCTCGCTCCGAACCTCAATTCCTTCGGCCCGGTTCACGCTCTCGACCTTCCTGGATTCGGCGGTGTCCCGCATCCGGACTCCGCGATGAGCATCGACCAGTACGCCGATCTTCTCGGCAAGGTCATTGACGATCTCGGTCTCGACGATCCGGTCCTGGTTGGCCACTCGATGGGAACCCAGGTCGTGAGCGCACTCGCCGCACGACGGCCGGATCTCACCACGGTCGTGCTGATCGGCCCCGTCGTCAATCCCCGGGAGCGCCGCGTGCTTCGGCAGGGACTGCGGTTCGCCCAGGCCAGCGTCCGCGAGCCCGGCCGGGTCAAGCTGCTCGCGGTGAGCGCCTACCTGCTCTGCGGATTCCGCTGGTTCTCGCGGGTGTTACCCGAGATGATGCGGTTTCCCATCGAAGACCGTCTCGCCCTGATCCAGGCCGACACCCTCTTCATCCGCGGCGAATTCGACGCGGTGGTGCCGAGGGAGTGGCTCGAACACGCTGGCGGACTCGTGCCGCAGTCGAGCACGTGGGAGATCCCGGATGCCGCACACTCGGTCATGCACGCGCACGCGGAAGAAGTCGCGCGGCTCTGTGTGCAGCACGCGGAGGGCACGATTGAGCGTCGGGCTGGCCTTCGGCAGGCGGCGGTCGTCACCGAGCGCGACACCGTTGCGGCGGCGCCGACCGATGTGCTCGGCGCGATTGCCGGCCGGGTCATCGAAACCGTCGGAATCGTCTCGAACAGCGACGAGCTGATCGCGAAGGGCAAGACCACCCACGCCGAGGCAATGGAGCAGCCGGGCGACGCGACCGAACCCCCTCGCGAAGAGTAGCTAGATCGCCGGGTCGATCGGCAACGGGATGAGCTCCGCGAGATCGTCCGCCTGGCTTCGCTCGAACACCTCCGAGTCGGGCAACTCGATCGGAACGAGCACAAACGGCACCCCGGTCGTGATCAGCAGGTGCGCAGCCCGCAGGGATCCGGAACCGGAGTTGACGCGCATCCAGCCGGGGCTTCCGCTGCTGATGATCGCCTCGACCTCACGCTTGATCTGGTCGAGGTTGCGGTCGCCGACGCTGTAGTGCTTTCCGCCGTAGTTGATGTCGATGCGCTTCACGACGTGATGTCCTTCCGGGGGGTTTTCCCCGAGGCAAACTCGGTGTGGTCTTTCTCCGGCGCGATAAACGACGCGTCCGGCTCCGGTGCGATGTGCAGGCCGTTGGGGGAGTTCGCCGTCATCATGAGGGCTTCCACCCACAGTCGATTGATCGATGGAAGTCGGCTTCCGAAGTATTTGAAGCTCAGCGGAATCGTCGGTTGCAGCCAGATCGAGGTTCGACCGTCGCCGGACCGGTTGTCGTCCTTCCAACTGAAGAAGAATGATTCCCCGCGGCGCAGCTTCGCCCCGATCACTATTTGGAGATGAGCAAGAATGCGGTCGTCAAAGTCCGCGTTAAGTACGACGTCATAGGAAAGAGTCCCCATGGTTGTCTCCGTAAATCGGAGCTGTCCAAGCTAAGGCTGGGAGTCAAACTGACCCACCCGCTGCACTCGGCAGCTTGCTGAGAAGAGTAGGCCCCTTTGGCCGTTGCAGCACCATAAATCCCAGTATTGATAGGGCATCCGTGACCCTGGTCGCTGTGGTGGGACCGTCGAGCGTGATGCGCCGGTACGCTTCCAATCATGGGTGCGGAGTGGATGACGGTCGCATCGTCGACGCGCACGTCGGTCGAGCCGCCGGTATCGCGCACTCGCGTGCTCGCCCGGGTGATCGCGACGGCGGTGGTCGTGATTGTGACCGTCGCCGTTCTCGGGCTCTTCGTTGCCCGGCATCTCGCCGAGGTCGAAGCGGTCAATGATGCGGTGACCACGGCCGATCTCGTCGCCGACGCTATCGTGCAGCCGGCGATCACCGACGGCATCCTCACCGGCGATGCAGACTCCCTCGCCACTCTCGACGACGTCGTTCGCAACCACGTTCTGAGCGACTCGATCGTCCGGGTGAAGATCTGGAGCGACAGCGGTCGCATCCTGTACTCCGACGAGCCCCGACTGATTGGTGAACAGTTCGAACTGGAGGGCGACGAGCTCGAAGTGCTCGCCGACCACCGGATCCGGGCGGATGTCTCCGACCTCCAGGAGCCGGAGAACGTGTACGAGCGCGACAGCGGCAAGCTGCTCGAGGCGTATCGCCCGGTCTGGACGCCGTCCGGCACACCACTGTTGTTCGAGACGTATGTTCGTTACGACGAGGTCGATCGACGTAGCGAGGGTCTTGTTGTCGGCTTCTCAGCGGTGACCCTCGGCAGCATCCTGTTGCTGGTGATCCTTCTGCTTCCGGTACTCGCGCGACTGCTCGATGTGCTCGGGCGTGCCCAGGCCCAGCGCGAATCCCTGCTGCAGCGCGCGATCGACTCGTCCGCCGAAGAGCGTCGCCGCATCGCAGGTGCACTGCACGACGGCGTAGTGCAGGACCTCGCCGGGACCTCCTTCGCCCTCGCCGCCTCGGTCGAAAGTGCGAGGGCGCACGGTGAAGCCGCGCTCAGCGAGCAGCTGGCGGCAAGCGCCGCGACCGTTCGCGGCAGTATCGGCGGGCTTCGGTCGCTGCTCGTCGACATCTACCCGCCGAGCCTCGCCCGCGCCGGCCTGTCTTCGGCACTCGTCGACGTCGCCTCGAGCCTGCGCTCCCGCGGAGTCACCGTCGATCTCGCGATCGCCGCGGATGCCGGGCTTGACCAGTCCGGGGAGCAACTGGTGTTCCGCGTCACCCAGGAAGTCCTCGCGAACGCTGCCAAGCACGCGAACGCCACTCTCGTGTCCGTGCGTCTCGAGCGGACAGCCACGGGCGCGCAACTCGACATCGACGATGACGGCGACGGGTTCGACGCGGCCGCCGTGTTCGAGCGTCCCGCCGACGGGCACTTCGGTCTTCGGGTGCTCGGCGACGTGGTGAGCGACGCCGGCGGAACGCTTCTGCTGCGCACCGCGCCCGGCGAAGGCACGCACTGGAGACTGGTGGTGGAGCGCCCGTGATCTCCGTCATGATCGTCGACGATCATCCGCTCGTGCGCGCCGGCCTGTCTACCCTGATCGGCTCTACGGATGACCTGGCCGTCGTTGCCGACGCCGGCAGCGGCGAGCAGGCGGTCGCGCTCGCCGTCGAACACAGCCCGGAGGTCGTACTCATGGATCTCTCGATGCCCGGTATCGACGGTGTGGAGGCGACACGCAGGCTCCTGGTGGAGCGACCCTCGACCGCCGTCGTGGTGCTGACCTCGTTCCGCGACAACACCCGGGTCGTCGAAGCGATGCGCGCGGGCGCCGTCGGCTACCTGCTCAAGGACTGCGAACCGGCCGAACTATTCGCGGCGATCCGGGCGGCATCCCGCGGGGATTCGCCGATCGACGCGCGCATCGCGAGAGCGCTGCTGCCATCCGCGACGCCGAGCGCCCGGGACACCCTGAGCACTCGCGAAGCGCAGGTGCTTCGACTCATCACGCGCGGGCTGTCGAACAAGCAGATCGGTGCCGAACTCGGCATCGCCGAGCGCACGGTGAAGGTTCACGTCGGCAACGTCTTCCGTCGAATCGACGTCGCCGACCGCACGAGCGCGGCGATGTGGGCGCGCGACAACCTGCCATCCGTCGACGAGTCGCAGGGGTACTAGTACCAAGGTCCGATTGTTCGGATTCGGCGGGTGGCCGAGAGTGAAGGAGTCGAAAGACCCGGCTGCACTCGCAGCCGGACCTCCACGAAAGGCTCTCGGATGTCATTCCGCACGCTCCTGAAATCCGGCCGCGCGGCGGTAATCGTCGCAGCCGTCGTCACCGCATCGCTCGCCGCGGCCAGCCCGGCCATGGCCTCGGGTAAGACCTCGACCGGCGGCGACTTCGCCGTCACGATCGCCGGCAAGACCTATAACCCGGCCGTCGGCAAGGACATCAAGCTCGACAACCTTGCGGCATCCGGCACCATCGCCGTCCGCGGCAAGCACGTGGGATTCGACATCAAGGTCGCCGACCTCGGTGTCTACAACTACACGCTGACCGGTGCTCCGGACACCCAGCGCATGGTGACCAAGCCGACCGTGATCTTTACGTCGAAGGTTCCGACCCTCACCGCTGCGCAGCGCGCCGGGGCGAAGATCAGCAAGTTCGAGCTCAAGGACGACACCCTCGTCGTCATCTTCTCGACCTCGCTCGGCAAATACAAGATCCAGGCGAAGGACGGCGCCCAGGGCGGAGTCTTCCAGATGGAGACCGAGTTCGCCGGTCCCGTCGAGTTCACCCACATCCTCGGCCCGAACCTGTTCTACTTCGTGAACTCGTTCACCGGAAAGATCAACTTCGGTACCGGAGTCGACGCCGTGACGCCGGCCCAGGATGCCGTGAACTACCACCAGATGCTGCTCGGTAAGGACAGCCCCCAGGTCGCGACCAAGACCTTCCAGGATGGAACGACCACGAAGTGGCTCGTCCAGTCCGGTGGACGACTCGGCGGCGTGCTCGGTGAAGACGCGATCGAGCTCTCGCAGGGTGCTACCAACTGCACCAGCCAGTGCCAGGCGCAGAACCGCATCCGCGGATCGCTTCCGGTGCCGCCGAACCCGGTGAACCCGACGCCGATCGGCTAGTTCCACTGCCAGCGCGGCATTCGTTCCCTGGCGGGGCGGATGCCGCGCTTTCGCGCGCGCACCGGTGGCCGTGGGGGAGCTAAGTGGCTGCGCGCCGGGCAACGGTTGTCCCGAGCCGCAACCATTGCCCGCTAGCATCGGCAGATGGCAACCGGGGGAGTGCGCTGGACAGGCGCGATCGCGTCGTGGAACGATGATCGCGGATTCGGATTCATCACGCCGACGCAGACCGGGCAGGACATCTTCGCTCACATCTCGGCGTTTCCGCAGGGCTCTGCGCGACCGGTCATCGGCGACGCGGTGAGCTTCTTCATCGAAAACACCGCCGACGGCAAGCGTCGTGCGCGCGCGATCCGCTCGGTGGGCGAACCACGCGACTCGCGTCGACGCGGAGAATCCGGCCGCCGTGGGCGCGCGCAGCCTGCCGCCTTCGTAGCGATCCTGCTCTTCGTCGTGCCCATCGTTGCAGCGACCACGCAGTGGCCACTTCCGCTCTGGGTGCCGGTCGTCTACCTGACCATGAGCCTCGTGACAATCGTCTTCTACGCGGCCGACAAGCGGGCGGCCACGGCCGGAACCTGGCGGACGCCCGAGGCAACGCTGCTGGTACTCGGGCTGCTCGGCGGCTGGCCGGGAGCGATCATCGCCCAGCAGGCGCTCCGCCACAAGACCCGCAAGCGCAGCTTTCAGTTCGCATTCTGGTGGTCGGTGATTGGCAACGTCGCGCTGTACCTCGTGCTCGCGACGCCGCTGCTGGTGGAGCTGTCAAAGTTCTCCCTCGCCTAGGAATCAGCGGCGCGTACCGACCACGACCGTTGTCTCGTAGTCGTCGTCATACTCGATGCGCGCCTGCAGTCCGGCGGCTTCGAAGATCGACGCCGTAGTCTCGGCCTGCTCGTCACTTGCCTCGACCAGCAGCGCACCGCCCGGCGCGAGCCAGTCGAAGGCCGATGTGGCAACCCGGCGCTGCACGTCGAGTCCGTCGCTGCCGCCGTCGAGTGTCTGCGGTAGTTCGTAAAGCCTGGCTTCCGGGGGCATGAGCGCGATCGCCTCGGTCGGTACGTACGGGGTGTTGGCGACCAGCACCGTGATCCGGCCGCGCAGCTCGCGGGGGAGCGGCTCGAACAGGTCGCCGGCGTAAACGCCAGCCGCGGTTAAAAGGTTCAGCCCCGCGCACGCCACCGCCGCTTCGTCGATGTCGGCGGCGTACAGCTCGACGCGGGTGTCGGCGTCGACAATTGCGGCTCCGATTGCGCCGGCGCCGCAGCACAGGTCGAGCACAACGGGCGCAGCGGATGCCGCAGCCAGTTCGATCGCGAGACTCGCGAGGTACTCGGTGCGGTGTCGCGGCACGAAGACCCCGGGGGCCACGATGATCCGCAGCCCGGCGAACTCCGCCCAGCCGAGGATGTACTCGAGCGGCTCGCCGCTCACCCGACGTTCGATCATCGACTCGAGAGCCTTCTCGGATGACGCTTCGGCGACGAGCAGCGCGGCCTCTTCTTCGGCGAAGACACAGCCGGCCGCCCGAAGGCGCAGCACGATCGCCGCGTCACCGGTCACCTCAGCCATTGCTCATCACGATGGTCGTCATCGTACTCGCGACTAGTGGGCATCCAATCGCCAGTAGCCGCTGAAGATGATCGACTTCTTGGCGACGCCCTTGGCAACGAGCGAGCGTCGCAGGCCGGTGGGCAGCGCGTGCTCACCGACAATGTAGGCGAGAAGGTTGGTGGTCGGTGGGGTCCAGTCGCTCACCGTATCGAGCGCGAGGCTGCCGGGCCGCGCGCCGGGGGCGCGAACCAGCCACGTCACCGTGAAGCCATCAGGGGCACCGGTGTCCTGGGCGTCATCCGCGTGCACGATCTCGATGAAGGCCGTACCGATGGCGTCGCGGGGCAGGTCGCGCAGGATTCCGGCGACGGCGGGCAGCCCCGTCTCGTCCGCGACCAGCAAGTGGAAGTCGACGGCGGGGTCGACGTCGAATCCGCAGCCCTGGTCGATGATCGCGACGGTGTCGCCGGGCTGGGTACGAGTGGCCCAGCGGGTCGCGATTCCCTCGTCACCGTGCACGGCGAAGTCGATGTCGAGCTCGAGCTCGCCCGGGCGGAAGTCACGCACGGTGTAGTTGCGCAGGTAGGGGCGCGTGGCCGCCGGCATCCGCAGGTACTTGAGGTAGCCAATCATGTCGGCACGATTCGGAAGGTTGAAGCTCGTCTCGCCCTCTTCCTTCGGAAGGAACAGCCGGAACCAGTGGTCGAACCCCTTTTTCTCGATCGCGGCGAGCTGGTCGCCACCGACCGTGACCCGTACGAAATTGGGGCTGACGCGTGCCGTGCGAACAACGTTGACGACGGCGAGAGTCTCGCCTTTCTTGGCATCCTTGAAACTCACGGCACTCCACAGATCGATTGCGACTAATGAGGTAACGCTAACCTAAGCCGCGCGGATGCCGGAAATCGTACGCGGGGAATGGCCGACCGTGCCACGCTGTTGTGTAGAGCGACGTTCGAGCTGTCGCCCGGTCGCCTTCGGCTCGTGGTCCTAAGGAAAATCAGTGTCAGTCATTCGGTGGTTGTTCGATGCCCAACTCGTCATCGGCGACCAGAGCATCCTGTGGCGCGAAATCATCGGCAACGTCTTCGGCCTGGCGAGCGCCCTCGGTGGCATGCGCCGCAAGGTGTGGGCGTGGCCGGTCGGCATCGTCGGCAACGTGCTGCTGTTCACTGTCTTTCTCGGCGCGGTCTTCGACACCCCGAACCCGGTGAACCTGCTCGGGCAGGCCGGCCGCCAGGTGATGTTCATCATCGTGTCGATATATGGCTGGTACGCGTGGAAGCACGCGCGCAACGCGGATGGCGCCCCGGTCGACCCGAAGTGGGCTGGCGGTCGGTCGCGCATCCTGCTGGCCGTCGCACTCGTTGGCGGCACGGCGATCCTGACCCCGATCTTCAGCGCTCTCGGTTCGTACGAACCGGTGTGGGCCGACGCCTGGATCTTCATGGGTTCTCTGCTCGCTACCTACGGGATGGCCAAGGGCTGGGTCGAGTTCTGGCTCATCTGGGTCGCCGTCGACCTGGTCGGCGTCCCGTTGCTGGTAAGTGCCGGCTACTACGCGTCCGCCATCATGTACGTCGTCTACGGAGTGTTCACGCTCACCGGGTTCTTCGTCTGGGCGCGAGCCCGTCGGGTGCTGGCGGCGGCCGAACCGCTCGCCGCGGTGCCGGTTGAGTCGCCGGTCGGTCGGTAATTGTGCCACTTGGGGACGATTAATCCCGGGCGTCCGGGATAATTTGTCTCCAAGTCGCACATTCGCCGGTGGCTGGCAAGGGGTAGTAGGCGAAAGCCACAGCATCCTCGCCATCCGGGACCCCGTGTGACATCATCGGGCCATGAGAATCCCTCGCACGATTATCATCGCTGGAGCACTGTCGCTCGCCCTTGTCGGATGCGCCGGACCCGTCTCGCCGGGGGAATCGCCGGTTGCGGACGACACCGCGTCTCCGGCGCCAGAAACCAGCGCTACGCCGACTCCGGCGGCTACGCCGATGCCCTCGCCGACCGCGAACGGGGAAGCAGTCATCACGACCGCCGGCTATGGCGATCTCAAGCTCAACAGCCCGGTACCCACGAGCACCGAGCTGGTCAAATGGGATGGCGACTTCTGTAGCGAGAACGACGGCAGCTGGATCCCGTCAGACGGCGTCAGCGATGATGCGACCGACGACGCTTACTTCGTTGTGCGTACAAAGGACCGCAAGAAGAGCGGCGACATCGAGCAGATCCTCATTTACGACCCCAGCATCGAGACGAAATCCGGGGCCCATATCGGTTCGACGCTTGACGAGCTCGGTGATCTGTTTTCCGAGCTGAAGACGGTTCGTGAGGACGAGGGCATTTCAGGGTTGCACTCCGTGAGCGACAATCTCGGCCAGGTCATTTTCGAAACGATGGACAACACCGTCGTCGACATCATCATTATGCGAACGGATGTCGAAGTCTACGGTGTGCAGAGCACCGACGGCGGCTGGTTCTGCGCCGCCTGAGCGAGATCAGCCCCCGCGAGTTCAGCCGGCGAAGGCCTGCGTCCCGATCACACCGAGCAGGCGCATCTTCTCGGCGTCTTCGGTACCGGGCGTCGCGGTGAGCACCAGCAGCGTCTGTGACTGGTTCTCGGTGAAGAGTGCCTGGCACTGGACGGTAATCCGCCCGAGCTCGGGGTGAACCAGGGTCTTCACGTCATCGAAGCGCTGCAGGACCTCATGCCGGGCCCACAGGTCGGTGAACTCCGCGCTCGACGCGAGCAGGGCATCCACTACTTCGCGAATGCGCGGGTCGTCACCGCTGATGCTGAGCGCTGCCCGCAGTCCGGACGTCTGGATGCGGGACTGGTGATCGTGGTCCTCCGGCGGATAGGCGGCGCGCTCAGCCGGATCGGTGAACCAGCGGTACACGGCGCTCGCTGCGAGACCGGTGTGGCGTTGTTGGTCGCCGAGCAGGGCGGTCGCGAGCCGATTCTGCACGAGCGTCTCGCCGAGGTCGCTGAGCACGAGCGCGGGGGTGTCGGTGAGTCGATCGAGCACCCGCATGAGCGCTGGGCTCACGTGCGTCGTGCGTCGGGTGCGACGCGGAGGGTTGTGCCCGGTCAACCGATAGAGGTGATCGCGCTCATCGAGGCTGAGGCGAAGTCCGCGGGCGAGAGCGATGACCATTTGCTCGGATGGATGCGGACCGCGCTGCTGCTCGAGCCGCGTGTAGTAGTCGGTGGACATTCCGGTCAGGGCAGCCACCTCTTCGCGGCGGAGGCCGCTCGTGCGGCGGCGCGGTCCGGCATCCAGCCCCACGTCACTCGGGGTCAGCGCCTCGCGACGGTGGCGAAGGAATTCGGCGAGTTCTGGACGGTCCATTCCCTCATCATCGCAGCCTCGCGCGGCCGTATACAGGGAGCGGGGATCCCCCGATAAGCGCGCTCTGCCGCGCCCGACCACGCCTGCCCAGACTGGATTTCAGCGGAGTTCGAGAATTCAACCCCGCAGCATTCACAAAGGAGAACCAGCCGTGAACATCAGCGGAAACACCATTTTCATCCCCGGCGGAACGTCCGGAATCGGCCTCGGCCTTGCCCTGCGCTTCCAGGCCGCGGGCAACACCGTCATCATCGCCGGACGCCGCACGGCACTGCTCGAGTCGATCACTCGGGAGCACCCCGGCATCCACTCGATCGAACTCGACACGACGGACGCGGATGCCGTTGCCGCGGTCTCGGCAGAGGTCCAGCTGCGCTGGCCAGCGACCAACGTGCTGCTTGCCATGGCCGGCATCATGCAGGTCGAAGACGTGCACACCAGTGGATTCCTTGCCACCGCCGAAGCCACAGTCGTCACCAACCTGCTCGGTCCGATCCGCCTGATCGGCGCCTTCACCGAGTTCTTCGCCACCCAGAATAGTGCGACCATCATCACGGTGTCGTCGGGGCTCGCGAGCGTGCCACTGCCGGTGACCCCGACGTACAACGCGACCAAAGCGGCGATCCACTCGTTCAGCGAAGCGATCCGCGTGCAGCTCGCGGACGTCGGAATCCAGGTCATCGAGCTCGTGCCGCCGGCCGTGCAAACCACCCTCATGGGCCAGCAGGACGAGGCATCGGCGATGCCGCTCGAGGAGTTTCTCGACGAGACGATGAGCTTGTTCGAGAGCCAGCCCGAGGCGCACGAGATTCTCGTCGAGCGCGTGAAGTTCTTGCGGAACGCCGAGATCGAGGGTCGCTACGACCAGGTGCTCGCGCTGCTGAGCGGTCACCACTAGTCGCGTCGGTCGGGCGCTGAGGCGCCCGGCCGGCTCTAGACGAGCAGGAGTAGAACCGAGATGATCGTCGCCGCCACCGCGACTCCGAGCAGCACGAGGAACGCGATGAACATCGTCCGCTCATCGTGCGCTATCTGCTGCGGGTAGTACACGTGGGCGGCGCGATCGCGGTAGAAAATCTCGAGCTCGGCCTGGTCGTCGATATCGAGGTCGTCGTTGAACGGCGCGGAATGAAACTCGCTGTCGAGCGACATCCACCGCAGCTCGCCATCGACCAGCTCGGCCGGCGCGCTCTGCCACCGCCCGCGTGAGGAACGAAGCGAGAGCCAGATCGCCGCGAAGACAGCGGCGCCCACCAACCCCAGGATCGTCAGCAGCTCGACGATGACGCCAGCGGCGTCCGCTACTGCGGTGATCGAGGACTGGTCCATGGTTGGCAAGCCTATTAGTTGGCGGTCGCGACGAGCTGGGTCGGCTTGGCCGTGGTGCGTAAGGCCGAGCAGATGCCACCGACGACAAACGACACGAGGGCGAGTGCCATCGCGATCATGCCCGCCAGGAACACCCGGTTGAACGACTCGTCGTAGCGGAGCACTTCAAACTGTGTTCCGTCCGCGCGTTCAAACGTGCAGCGGATGCCGAGCGGAAAGCTTCGAAGGAGCTCGGCGTTCACGACACCGGTGCTGTTCGATTCCGCGCTTATTGGGGCGCTCCAGATCTTGGCACATTCCTGCTCGGTCCTGCGGTCGTTGAACGCGGAGTTCAGGCTCGCGCCGCTGCACAGCAGGATGCCGACAACCGCGAGGGCGAGCGCGAGCCCGAAAGCAGCGCGTGGGCGGACTCGCGAGAGAAAAGTCTTAAGCACGGGCTCAGCTCCTGACCGCACGCGCCGGTCGACGAGTCGTGCATGGTGCGCAAGCCTATTCGGTGCGAGTGGTCCGGGAGATACTCGAGGCGCTCGCCGGCATCCGCTTTCCTGATCGTGCCGCCCGACTCGCTTAGCTGACCGCCTCCACTGCTGCGAGGATCGCGGCAACGGCGGCTTCGGGATGCGACACCATCGACACGTGCGAAGCCTCGACTTCAGAGATGGTCGCCTTTGCGCGCTCGGCCATTCGCCGAAGGACAGCCGGCGGGATGACGCGATCCTCCGTGCCGATGACAGCCCACACAGGGCGGCCGTTCCAGGACGGTGCAGCCGATGGCGCGGTGTTCGCGCTCAGGCTGATCGGCCGCTGGCTCGAGACGATGAACGACCGTTCGTCCTCCGGGAGGTCCTGCGCGAACGAGTTGTGCACGGTTTCCGGCTTGAGGAATGCCTCGGCGTCGCCCTCTGGCGCTCCCGGGTAACCGACGATGTCGAGCACGGTATTCGGGTCGGGAACGTCGAGCGCGGATCCGGACCCGCCGAGGATCTGGAAGACGAACTCGCCCTCGTCGGGGATGAACGCGTTGACGTAGACGAGCGCCTTGACGTCATCCGTGAGTTGAGCGTTGGTGATGACGAAGCCGCCGTAGGAATGGCCGACAAGGATCACCGGGCCGGTGGTGCGCTGGGCGATGAACGATGCGACGTTGGCTGCGTCGTTCGCGACGCCGTGCAGCAGGTTCGGGGCGGCGAAGACGGTGAAGCCCTGGCTCGTCAGTTCGGTGGCGACTTTCTGCCAGCTCGCTCCGTCGGCCCAGGCTCCGTGGACAAGAACAATGGTCGGTTGGGACATCTGTTGCCTCTCGTTGGGGATTGCCGGCGAAAGTGGTCGAGAGACTACGCCCGAAAAGGGGCTATTGACCATCACGTTTCTTTTGTGAGAGGTGCGAGTAGGCTTCGCCGGCGTAAACTCGGGCGACGAAACGGCGGCGAAAACTCGCACGATCCTGAAGGAGTTGGCAGTGCTGAACAGCCTTCGAAGCCGAGGTGTACAGGCCGCCCTGCTGTCGGCCGTGCTGTTCGGAGCCGGTGCCCCCGCGGCAAAGCTGCTGCTCGACTCGGTCAGCCCGTGGCTGCTCGCGGGTCTTTTGTATGCGGGTTCCGGGGTCGGCCTGGGCCTGTTCAGACTCATTCGGCGAAGCCCGCGAGTTCGTCTTCCGCGCGCTGATTTCCTGCCGCTGGGTGGCGCGATCCTGTTCGGTGGCGTCGTCGGCCCGGTGCTCCTGATGTTCGGCCTCGTCAATATGCCTGCTTCAGGCGCGTCGCTGTTGTTGAATGCCGAAGGTGTCTTCACCGCTCTCCTGGCGTGGTTCGTATTCAAGGAGAACTTCGACCGCCGCATTGCCCTGGGGATGCTGGCGATCGTTGCCGGCGCCGTCCTGCTCAGCATCCCCGCGGGAGCATCACTCGGAACGCTGCTGCCATCACTGGCGGTTCTCGGCGCGTGCCTGTGCTGGGGGATCGACAACAACCTCACGCGTAAAGTCGCGCTCAACGATGCCACTTGGCTTGCCGCGGTCAAGGGAGGCGTTGCCGGTCCGGTGAACCTCGCAATTGCGTTTATTTTGGGAGCGCACCTGCCTTCGGTGTTCAACATCGGTGCGGCAATGGTGGTCGGGTTCTTCGCCTACGGGGTCAGCCTCGCTTTATTCATCGTCGCGCTCCGCCATGTTGGTACCGCTCGTGCCGGCGCCTATTACTCGGTCGCGCCCTTCTTTGGCGCAATTCTTGCCCTCGCCCTTGGCGAGCCGCTGACCCTGCCGCTTGTCATCGCCGGATTGCTGATGGCGATTGGAGTGTGGCTGCACCTGACCGAGCGGCACGAACACGAACACACGCACGAGGCAGTCACCCATGATCACTGGCATGTCCACGACGAGCACCACCAACACGAGCACGAGGAGCCGGTCGCTGCTGGAACGCGGCACCGCCACCTCCACACCCATGAGGCGATCACCCATACGCACGAGCACTACCCGGACAGTCACCACCGGCACACGCACTGATGATGACAGCCGTGCTTGCGGCATCCGCTGGTTTGCGGATGCCGCAAGCTCGGCCTGAACGACTATTTCTTTGTCGCTGTTTTCTTGGGGATCGCGCGCTTTCCGGCGGGTGCCGTCTTCTTCGCGGGAGCGGACGCAGAGCCGGGCTCCGGCGCGGTTCCCGTCGGCCCGTAGAAGCTCTCGATCTCGGCGAGCTCCATGTCGGCCGTTGCCTGAATGAGTTCGAGCAGGCTTGCATCCAGCCCCGGCGAGAACTCCTCGAGGCGCTCAGGCGAGATCGTCGACGGAACGCCGATCGGTGCCTGCTCCGTCGAATCGAGCATCGTTCCGTCGTTCGACGGGGACGGACCCTGGAAGATCTTGCCTGCCTCTGATTCTCCGCGAAGGTCGAAGGTGAACTGCTTGCTCTGCAGGCCGAGGTCCAGCAGTTTCTTGACCTCGGGAAATTTCTCGGCGTTGGTCTTGGGGATGGGCAGCGTCGCATTCCAGTTGACGCCAAGGGTTTCGAGCGCCTTCGCGAAGGCGCTCTCGTGGGCCTGGTCGCGCACGATCAGGTAGGCGAGGGTCGACCGGGCCGTCTTGTTGTCGGTCATCTCGTAGACGCGGCACTTCTGAAGACGGCCGGTGGACTCGAGCATGAGGTTGTAGAGCAGGTCGAGCACGAGGTCGCCGGAGTTGTAGACGTAGCTGCCGCTCCACGGGTTGCCCACCGAGTCAACCGGAAGGGCGCCCTGTGCTCCGACCAGGTAGTGGTGGATGTTGCTGGTGTCGAGCGCGATGTTCAGCGGAGTCGCGCCGCGAGCTCCGGGGGTGTCAACCGGATCGGTGAGCTTGCCGGTGTACTTCGGCGAGCCGTCGAGCAACCGCGAGATCGTGGTGCCGATCAGTTCGACGTGGCTGATCTCTTCGGTGCCGACTCCCTGGATGAGGTCACGGTACGGCTTAGCCGAGGGCCCACGAAAGTTCATTGCCTGAAACAGGTACTGCATCATGGTGCGCATCTCGCCGAACTGGCCACCGAGACCCTCCTGCAGCGCGTTCGCTGCTGCGGGGTCCGGCTCGTCGCTGGCAATGTCGTTGATGTAGCTCTGCACGTGAAAATACATGTCGCTCTATCCCGTCTTCATCGACTGCGGGTGGCTCCCGCTGGGAGAAATTGTGAGCCTGAAGTGCAGCATCCGCTCTTCCTGGCGGCCATTGCCAGCGAGCACACACGATAGAAATCGATTCGTGGACGCCCTTACAAAATCGATGTATGGTCGACGGCGATTGCTGTGCCTTCAGTACGAGTCGGGCGTCTTTTCCCACGGGTTCAGGTAACGACCTCCGGTGAGGTGGATGTTGGCCTTACGCCACGCCCAGCGCTTCGAACCGCGGCGGATGAGCCAGATGCCCAGCGCCAGAAAGACGATCCCGAGCGCGAGGACCGCGATGAAAGCCGCAATCGTCGAGAAGGCAAGCACTATTGCGAGCGGGATCATGAAGACCGCGAAGACGACGAGCAGGATGCCCGGGATGACGTCTTCGAGTGGTGTCTGGCCGGGGCCTTCGCCGGCGGACGAGAGGTGGTCGTACTTGCGTCCGGGTTCACCAGACGGATCTGGCTGACGCACCGGTCCGCGACCGGTCGGCATCGGGGAGTCGTCAGGCGCCATGGGGTGCCGGTCGGTTGGTGCGTTCGGCGAAAGTCATGGGGCAAGCGTACGTCCCGGCATCCGCCGGCCTGCTCAGGCGGGCAGGAGCTCGGCGAGCAGCTGCTGCACTCGACCCTTGATGTCGTCACGGATCGGGCGGACTTCGTCGATCGACTTGCCCTTGGGGTCGACCAGTTCCCAGTCTTCGTAACGCTTGCCCGGAAAGATCGGGCAGACGTCGCCGCAACCCATAGTGATGACAACATCCGAGTCGCGCACCTGCTCGGTCGTCATGAGCTGGGGGACACCCTGCGAGATGTCGATGCCCTCTTCGGCCATCGCTGCGATGGCGATCGGATTGATTTCGTTGCCGGGCTCCGATCCGCCGGACCGGACGATGACCGCGCCGCCGGACAGCGCCGACATGTACCCGGCAGCCATCTGGGAACGACCGGCATTGTGGATGCAGACGAAGAGAACGGTGGGTGTGTCAGTCATTGGGATTCCAGAGCTTGTGAGCGGTCAGGAACAGCACGATTCGGCGCTGTTCGTCGGGGAAGTGGAAACGGATGTTGAGCAGACGCCCGTGGCCGGCAGGTGCAATTCGACCGTCCGTGCGGCGGCGAGATCGCCCGCGAGGTACGCCGAGATCGACCGTACCTGCTCGTACCCGGTGGCCAGCAGGAACGTCGGCGCCCGTCCGTAGCTCTTGATGCCGGCGATGAAAAAGTTGGACTCCGGATGCTGCAGTTCTTCGAAGCCGTGCGGCTCGACCGTTCCGCAGCTGTGCAGATTTGGATCGATCAGTGGAGCAAGCTTCACGGGCGCTTCGACGACGTCGTCGAGGCTGAGACGGACCTCGCGAAGAATGCCGAGATCGGGGCGGAAGCCGGTGGCATTCACAATGACGTCGGTAGTGAGGCTCTCGGGTTCGCCGTTTCGGAGGCCCGCGATACTGACGCGGTCGCCGGCTTCGCTCAAACCAACGATCTCGAAGCTGTCGACGACCTCGACGAAATGGTCGTCGATGAGTTTCTGCACCCGGGACCCGAGGGATGCGCGTGCCGCGAGTTCGTCGTCATCCGCTGTGAAGACGCGGACCGCAGAGGAGTTGCGGATCACCCAGGTCACCGAAGTCGTCGGTGCTTCTGCGGCGAGTGCGCTCAGGGCGAGAAGTGTGGTGGCGGCGGAGTGGCCAGCGCCGACCACGGTGACGTGCTTGCCCGCGAACCGGTCACGCTCGGCGCCGAGGACATCCGGCAGCCCGCTCGTCACTCGCTGGCTGACCGCGGCAGATCCGAGCGGATCGAGCCCATTCGAGCCGAGACTGTTTGTGGTGCGAAAGGTGCCGGATGCGTCGATGACGGCGCTCGCCGTGATCTCTTCGACGTTGCCGTCGCGGTTTGTGACGCGCAGCGCGAACGGCGTCTCTGCGCGTCCGGTCGATCGGGTGCGATCCATGCCCTGGCGGGTGACTGCCGAGACGGTGACGCCGGTGCGGATGTGCGGCGCGATTGTTTCGAGGGCTGCCAGCGGTTCGAGGTAGCGGGCGACGAGTTCCGCGCCCCAGGGTGCGCTCGCGGCGGGCGGTTCGATCCAGCCCGTTGCCACGAGGAGTCGCTTCGCGGCGGGGTCGACCAGATGCTCCCACGGGGAGAACAGGCGGACGTGTCCCCAGGCGCGAACGCTGCTGGCGACAGACTCTCCCGCCTCGTAGACGACAAAGTCGATGCCGCGCTCCACCAGATTCGCCGCCGCGGCGAGTCCGATCGGGCCCGCACCGATGATGGCGACGGGCAGTCCCGTCAGCCGATCAGAGCGGATCGGGGCGGTTGTGAGTTCGCTCAGTGTCACCGGTGCCCTTTCTCGTTAATCGACCTTCTCATCCATCGACAGCAATCGATGTCTCGAGTATGGATTCATATATCGATGGTTGTCAATGTTTAGTACGCTTGGCCCATGAGCACGATTACGCTGTTGCCCGTCATCCAGGCCGCCGAGTGCTGTGCGCCGTTGACGCGCGACCCGATGTCGCAGCAGCAAGCCGACGATCTCGCCCGGTCGCTGAAGGCGATCGCGGACCCGGCGAGACTCCGCCTCATCTCGATCATCGCGGCATCCGAGGGTCAGGAAGCGTGCGTGTGTGACCTCACGGAGCCGCTCAACATCGGCCAGCCCACGGTGTCCCATCACCTGAAAGTGCTGACGGATGCCGGATTCGTCACCCGCTCGAAGCGGGGGACCTGGGCGTACTACAAGCTCGTGCCGGGAGCGCTCGACTCGTTGTCGCGGCTGCTCGTCTCGGCGTAGGGGCTACTCGCTCGGGCGGACAATCACCCAGTCGGAGAGCGCGGTCCAGCCCTCGGGGACATCCGCTGTTCCCTGCGGGAGGTACTGCAGGCCGAGGCGGTCAGTGGCGCCGGCGCCGAGGCCGAGGACGGCATTACCGATGGTCGAGGCGTCCGACCAGCCTTCTTCGCCGGGCGTTCCGGTGATCAGGTGAACCGTGATGCCGTGAACGTAGGCGAGGTAGACGTCTTTGCCTTCCCACTCGCCCTGGTAGCGGTACGAGTCGGGATCGACCTCGAACAGGTCAATCGCTTCTACAGCATCGAGGTCGCGGGGCACCTGCTCCTCCGCGAGGAAGCCGGGAATGGTCTCGCGTCCGACGGTGCTCGTGACGAGGTCATCGGAGTCGCTGCCGGGTCCGACGGTGTCCGAGGCGCATCCCGCGAGCAAGATCACGGCGGCGAGAACTACGGCTCCGGTAAGAATCCTCATGAACGAAATCTAGTCGGTAATGGGTCATCGCGACACGGAGCTGGACTAGACGGGCCACAACTCGGTGTGTTCGTCGCGGACAAGGTTCGCGCGCGTTGCGGGATCCTTCTCGACATCGACTAGCCAGAAGGTCTCGTCGGGGTTCCAGCCGGCAATCACGCTTGCGGTATCTGCGGTGACGGTGATGGGCACTCCCGCCGAGGACAGGTAAGTGCTGACGGGCAGGTGAACCGCATCGAAGTTCGGCGCGACCCGAGCCCAATCGGGGATGACCCACATCCCGCTGCGGCCAGTCGCTCGGTACCAATCGTGCCGTCGGCTGGCGGACACATCGAGTGGATATTCTCGACAGAGTTCGACCCAGGATGCCGCATCGACAACTTCGAAGATCCTTGAAGCGTCAGGGACGAGAACTAGTTCGATCTCGCCCCTCGTCCACCCGCGACTGTCTTCTATCAGCGACAATCCCACCGGGCCGTAGGGGGACAGGCTCCGAGTTGAAGTCGTGAGTGCCCGTGACGGCGTTGACCACCAGTCGCCGCTCCAGTTGGCCGAGGGATCCATCGGACGCTCGAGTCCTGCAACCTGTTCGGATTCCCTCTGCTCCGTCTGCCACAGGCGAAGCGACTCGGCCGCGGCAGGCGGCGACGGCAAGTTCAGGCTTCGGTGTTCAAATGTCACGGCCCATTGTTCGGGCGCCTCACTGCTACTGAGCCAAGAGGTGAGCGGTGATGCCAACAGATGGTGGGCAACTTTCTCGAGTGCGCCGTGTATCGCCGGATCGGACAGGAGTTCGTCAGTCCCGTCCGGTTCCTGCCAGTACATCGCGCTGTCAACCACCTCGGTCAGCGCCAGCAGCACATTCATGTCGCTGACCGCGCCCAACGGGACGTTCCCGAGTGCGGAGGCAATCTGCTCGATGGACGGTGCAGGCAGCGGCCCGTCTGTGCCGAAAACGAGGCTCGCGCGGCCAGCTGCGGATTCGAGCTGAAATACCGCGGGGAAGAGCAGCTGGCCGAGCCGCGTTTGTTCCGCAGATATTTCGCCTCGACCCGAGAGAGCGAACTCCAGACAAAACCGTCGGCCGCGAGGTCCGGCTAGAAGTTGTTTGACGTCCAACGGCATGGTGTCAGCGTAGGCGGGCGTATCGGTTCACGCACGCGTCATGCCGGAACGATCTGCCGGGACGGGATCGGGCTCGAGTAGACGACGTTCGTGGTGATTCCGCCGAGGGTCGCGAGTCGGCCGGTGATGCGCTCGAGGTCGCGCATTGAGCGCGCGAGCACCTTGATGATGAAGCAGTCGGCGCCGGTCACGTGGTGAGCCTCGACGATCTCTGGCAGGGTCTCGACCAGGTCGTGGAATGGCGTGTAGTTTCCCGACGGGTAGGCCAGTCGAACAAACGCGGTCACCGTATATCCGAGCGCCTCCGGGTCGACGGTGATCGAGTATCCGGTGATCACCCCAGCGTCAGTGAGGCGCCGCACCCGATCGGAGGTCGCGCTCGCGGACAGGTTGATTACGCGCGAGAGCTGGGCGACGCTGGTGCGGCCGTCGTCTTGAAGCTGTTTGATAATCGCGTGATCGGTGGCGTCGAGCTCTAACCGGGGATTCGCAGGCATGGCACCGAATCTACCGTCGATTCGAGTGCCTCAGGCGATCAGTGCCGTTGAATAGTTCTTCTTTCCGCGGCGCTCGCCGGGTTGGATTGAGGCATGAACACTTCGCTATCAGCAGCAGACTTTTTCGCCGCCAAACTCGCCTTCGAGACCGACCCATCCGACCTCGCGGCGGAGCGCGCATCCGGAACCCCACCTATCGTGATCGACACCCGCTCGGCGGCTTCATGGAGCCAGGGGCGCATTCCCGGCGCCATCCACATCCCCAATTCCGAACTGGCAGCGCGCGTAGCGGATGCCGTGCCCGGGCTGGATTCGGCAATCGTCGTCTACTGCTGGGGGCCCGGATGCAACGGAAGTACCAGGGGAGCGCTCACGCTAGCAACGCTCGGTTACACGAACGTGCGTGAGTTGATCGGTGGCTTCGAGTACTGGTCGCGGGAGGGGCTCGCGACCGTCAGCGACGCGGGCCGTGCTCGCGCCGCGATCGATCCACTGACTGCGCCGGTCGCGTGATCGCCGTCAGAGCGGCGATTTCCGAGCAGGAGCTTGCCGTCATCCGACCGCTGGTGCAGGCGCACATCGAGTACGAACGAAGTGACGCCGCAATGCCAGCCGACTGGGAAGCGCGCGCCTGGCGACTCGTCGTTGCCGGTCGGCTGGTCATTCTTATCGCGCTCGATGGCGCCGATGCGGTGGGATACGCGTCAGTAACCACAGAAGTCGGCACCTGGACGGCCAGCTCGTTCGCGCATCTCGATTGCCTGTTTATTGCGGAAGGCTACCGCGGGGCGGGTGTCGGCCGCGCGCTGTTTGACGCGGTGGCGGCAGAGGCGCGACGACAAGGCCACCGCGATCTGCAATGGCAGACTCCGGACTGGAATTCTGGCGCCATCCGCTTCTATGAGGCGATCGGTGCGACAAGTAAGGACAAGAAGCGGTTCAGCCTGGCGCTGGACTAGCGCGGATCCTCGTCAGCCAGTCGGCAATCAGGCTTGAACACACGTTCGCCTGTTCGAACAGGATGTTGTGCCCGGCTGCGTCCAGTGTTGCGAACGATGCGCGCGGGTAGTGCTCGATGCGGTCCCATGCGTCGGAATAACCGACGACATGGTCTTGCCTGCCGGTGATGTGCAACGTCGGCTGCACGAACGGCAGGGGGTGCGCCACCTCGGGTTCGCGGTCGAGTGAGTAGCGCTGCGAAATTCGGTCGATGGCATTCTGGTCTGCGCCATCCAGGCCGGGACGAATGTACTGCAGGAACGACCGGGCATCGACGGCTGACTCGACAACGGCATCCTCGCGGTACTGCTCGAGCGCCGATCCGAGCAGAGGTTCGATTTCGGGATCGTGCGTCAGGACCGTTCGCGCCGGCACATTGCGCTCGCCGTGCGCTGAAACGAAAACGCCAGCCACGGTGGCGAGCCCGAGTACCTGCGGGCGAAGTTCGTGTGCGACGTAACGAGCGATCATCCCGCCAAAAGAGTTGCCGAGGACGGCGAACGGTTCATCGCTGACGCGAGCCTGAATTTCTCGAAGAACGGCGTCTGCCGTTTCTTGCGCGCTGTTCACGGCATCCGCGGGCGTTCTCGTGGCTCCGGGTAGATCGAGGTAGATCCGCCGCCAGTTGCCGGATCTCTCGAACGTCGAGTCGAGAGGCAGCAAGCTGCGATGGTCGAGGCCGAATCCGTGGAGGAGGACGACGGGCGTCCCAGAGCCTAGTTCTCGTGCAAACACGCCGCGAGGCTATCCTGCGCAAGCGACATTCCAGTGCAGTGGAAGTCAGACAAGCCAGTAGTTCGTGACATGTTGACAGGCATTGGGAATGTCAAAGGTTGCATCGCTGGCCTCGAGCTCTTCCCGTGAGATTGCTCCGCCAATCAGCCTTACGGTGCCACCGACTTTGAGCCTGAAGGATTTGCCTCCAATGACGCCTCCGGGCAGACCCTGCACCGAACCGTCCCCGTGGACAGTGAAGTGGGCAGTGGAGATGAGTAATCTCATGGGCTCTCTGCTGGGATCGTCACCTCCCAGCGCGAGGCAACCGTCGAACGAAATCACCGGCGTGGGCGACATTCCGGATAACCACTTGGTGTTACTCGTCGTTGTCGCTACCGCCACGACCTCCGGAGTTTGTGCCGGGGTTGGAGTTGGTGGTGGGGGAGTCGACGCGGTTGTTGGCCGAGGTTCGGCCGCTCGCGGTGCTTCTGTTGTGACGCAGGCGCTAACCGCGATGACGACAGCTGCCGCGCTGAGGACGGCGACTGTAACTCGTCGAGAAGAATGTGGCATCGATGCTCCCAGAGCCGGTTGAAGGGATGGCCGCCAGTCTAAGCGGGCTCATCGAGGAAGATTCGAGTTGTGACACCGTCGATGTGAATCAGGCTTGGTGGTGATCGCCACAGGATCGCCAACGCCCTAGTGTCGGATCGGCAGTCCTATGCAGATCCTTTGCGGCCCTGTAGCTTAGCTTTCGTCATGTTTGATCCACCCGATTGCAAGGGAGTCCGCTTGTCTCGCTTGAACACGACCTCGCGGATGAGTACACGGGATCGACTCTTACTCAGGGCCGCTATTCCGTTACTAATTGTGAGCCTCGCCGCGTGCTCGAGTGCCGGCCCGGATGTGCGGCACGAAGCTTTGGCTGATGCTCGCGTCACTATCGACAAGGTTTCCGCGCTCGCGATCGAGAGCGCAATCGGCCTCGATCTCGACAGCTATTCGGTCGCCGTCTTGCGCGGGGAGGTGTGGCCGAAGCCGGCGTTCGCGACCGTCCGCGAGGACTCGGGTGAGCCCCTCCCGTCCTGGGCGCACGGAGTCTCGTTCGACGTCGAAACTGATCAATCGGGCAACTACCCGAAGGTGATGGTGAGCTACGCCGTGCCGGGGCAAGGGTCTGCCGGAAGTGGATTCAACGCGCGGATCGCCAACGTGCTGGTTTGTGTGGGCATCGCGATTGAGTTCGTGAACGATGAAGTCGACGTCTACATGCCTCCGATCGTCACCGAGGTCACCTGCCCCACGGACGTACGGAGGTACTTCGGTGGGGACGAAGTGGTCACGCTCGAGGAAGTTCTCGCGACGGGCTAATGGCTGTCCGGCGAGTGGTCGCTCTATAGGAGCTCAGTTCTCGGCCGCGAGGGGTCTCACTCAGTCTTGTTTTTCTACCCTGGCAACGCGGCTCGAACGAGAACACCAACGGGCGACGCAGCCACCCCAAGATAAGTTCTCAACGCAGTACGCCCGGAACCTCCTCAAGGAAGTGTTGCGGCGACCACTTGAATCCACCAGCGACCACTTGTGGTTCGGCATTAACCACATTGGTCCCCGAACTGGGGGAGCCGCGGGACAGCGCCTGCGAACTAACAACGCTACCTTTCATGAAGATAACCCATTTTCGATTGGTGGCTTCATGAGGGCTCGATCCGCTTCGCGTCTGTTCTCGGTACCAAGTTGGAGCGTCGCCATCCCGGTATCAGCGACTTTGAATTCATGAGAATTGTCACGCGATTGACCACCGTGCTTTCGGTAGTTCTTATTTGCTGCGCGCTGTTGGCGTGGACTACGTCTGTAGCTGCTGACCGAAACGCTATTGGGGGCGAGGTGGTCGTGGATACCGAGGTCGGATTCCACTGCGGAAGAGTGATCAACATCGCGGTCAACGGTCTCGGTGACGGTCAAAGTAGCTCCGCTCCGGACGTGCTAATACCCAGGGACATGGTTTGGGAAGCCTCGTGCTACGAAAAGTACGAGCCGCTCGCAGTGTCGGCGATAGTCCTCTCCATTGCCGCCCTGCTTTCCCTCGTCCTGGCGCTCGCGGTCCGTTTTCGAACTAGAAGGAACACAACTACCAACGAACCCAGAACTGACGGGCCAGCGCCAGTTGAAGTAGATGGTGCCAATTGAAAAGGCTGGTCGATGTGCCCGTCTCAAATTGGGCGGGTGGCTTTGAACAACTACGTTCTCCACTTCGATGCCACGGGCAAATACTTAGGGGCAAAGAATGAGGAAGAGAAAGGCCATCATCGCGCTGCTGATGATCGCAGCGCTGGGCCTGGGGACCGCCGCCATCGCTTTAGCGTGGAAACCGGAAGCTCATTCGAACGAACTTGTCGGCCCACTCAATTGCGATCGTGGAATCGGAATGTGGATATGGGGCATCAGCTCAGGCGGTCGTGGACATGGTCCGCTGGGCGGCGGAGAACAAGCCCCGGATCCGTATTGGGAGGAGCAGTGCGGGGAGCACCTTCGTGTCATTCAGATTGTGTCCGTGACAGGCGCTGGACTTGGGGTCGTGAGCCTCGCTGGTGCACTCACAATTGCCGTAGTCGGCCGAGCCCGTCGTTCAAATCTCAAAAGGCTTGACCTACGGCTTCCGGCATCCTGATGGCCGGAGTGGCCCAATCCTAATCTCGACGCCGATGAGGCAATCGGCCCCGCCATCGGCCGTATGTTCGTCCGTCGCAGTCCGGCCGCGCCCTGGTCGAGCCTGACTCCATCCAGCGCGCAGAGATAAGGAAACCATGAGGACGCACAATCTCAAAGTCGCCGCATTGTTGGCCGGAGCTATATTCCTGTCGGGATGTTCGACTAACGGAATCGCTCTCAATGTCCGATCCGGAATCCCGGATGGGATGGAGGCGGGCTCTGAATTTGACGACGACGGACTATGGGTCGGCCCCCAACCTCAAGCCGTCTGGCTGACTGAGGGGGAAACGTTCGCGTTGGTGCTCTACGGCAGCTCAGGCTGCGTGCGGACGGTGGAAGCAACGACGATTAACGACGATCGCGAAATTCAACTCGATGTTTCCGCGCCGCGAGGATTCGCTTGCCCCCTCGACATCGCGCCCACCACCTACGAACTCGCAGTGCCCGACGACCATCAAAGCGGCGCCACAGAACTTCGAATTCGCTTCGAGGAGGAGTCGCTGCCGGAAAAGGTGATTTCCATCCGCTGAATCGACGATGTGCACCCAGGCAGATTCGAACTGCCGCCCCTGCCTCCGGAGGGCAGCTAAGCTGCACGGAGCGTGTGGCTGGTTCTCGAAGCTCCGCACATCTACGGTCATTTCGAGTGACAGTCGATCAGATTGACTGACCACGATTTGGCTCAAATGTTGCCGCTCCGTTGCCAGTAGGCTGCCGCGGCTGCGCCTTGCCATCGACCGGCACAAGCGAGGCCTTGCCTATTGAGCTATGGATCGACGATCGGAGCCATGGCCTAGTGGTCGAAGAAGCAGATGTGCCCATGCTCTAGCTGCCGCTGAAGAACATCTTTCCGTCCCAGAACGGGGCTCCTACTCTGAACGGCACGTAATCGTGGGGCGCGGGTTCAACCCTGAGATCGCTGTAAACGAGAGTCAGGTTATGGCCGTTGGTCTCGACACGGACCTCGTGAAACGGGATACCCAGCTCGGTCGCCCAGCGAGCGGCCACTTGGGAATCTGCGACCAACTCGAAGCCGGGATAGAGCAACTGCCACTTCACGCCCCATACGTATCCATCCAGGTCGACGCCGGAGGCGTAGTCGATGAGACGGTCGTCCAGAGATTTCGCCCAGATACTCGGCTCAAGCGCCGTGGAGACGTCCGCCTGAACGCAGTTGACAAAAATATAGCGAACGTACTCAGTCGGGATTCCCGTTTGAGGATCAGCACCGAGTTGGACGATCATCTCGTAGTCGCGCATGTAATCGGTGAACCCATGGAAGACGAGCGCCTCATCGAAGGCGGTCGTGAAGGCTTCTAGCATTTCTTCTTGGTTCATGTCGCAACCGTAGAGGATGCGGTAATCGCCGACGCCGTCACGAGCCCTGGCGCGCTTCGCTGCTGAGCGGATTAGCACTGGACCGCTAACCTCTGGAGTCTCGTCGTCTCCGATGACCGGTCGACCACCGACATCGCCTGACGGGAATTCAAGGTGGCTGGGTACACGTTTGGGTACTCATCCGTCGCGAGTACCCAAACGAGTACTTTCGCCCCTTTCTGCCCTGTCCTACCGCCTCTCCCTGGCGGAGCCAGCTTCCCAACCTCCCCCACTCCACAAGTTCCGTGCGGGAGGTTGGGAAGTGAAGGAAAGGCGGTATGACAGGGCAGCTTGGGTATAACGGAGATGGGCAGAGGAAGAAGGATGGACGCCTTATATCGGTCTGTCGGGGGTCAAAAGTGTCGTCGATTTATGGGGAGCAGCAGTGCATATATGACCTCGAGCGGGAAGCGCTATCGAGTGATCTATCGTCGACCAGATCATCGTCAGACACAGAAGCGTGGCTTCAAGACGAAGCTGGACGCTGAGCTGTTCTTGGCCAAGACTTAGATCGACAAGAGCCGAGGCGCGTACATCGATCCGTCCAAGTCGAGGGTGCTCGTGGGGGAGTGGCTCGACTCGTGGATGAACAGCCGCTCCGATTGGCGGCCTACCTCCCTCGAGCGGGCTCGCGGGATCGTGGAACTGCATATAAAACCGCAGCTCGGCAAATACCTTCTCGGTTCCCTCGACCACCAGACCGTGCAGTCCCGGGGCAGGCGTGCTCTCGAAGTCGCAAGGACCATCGAGCGTTCGCAAGATCGTCAACGTGCTCTCAGAGAGCCTTCAAATGGCGGTTAAGGACGGCCGACTCCCGGCTACCCTGGCGCATGGGCTTAACCTGCCGAGGGTTGGGAAGGCGTCGAAGCGATATCTCAGCCATGCCGAGGTCCGAGATCTCGCTGATGCAGTCGATTCATTGGGTAAGGGCATGTTCCGCGTTGAGGCGAACAGCTACGGGCTGCTGGTGCGAGTGCTTGCGTACTGCGGACTCCGCTGGAGCGAGGCATCCGGACTGCGAGTGAAGGACATTGACTTCGTTCGCGGGCGGCTCGCGGTCCAGCACACGATTGTGGAGGTGGACGGAGTCCAAATTGACAGGCAGCCGAAGGACTACGAAGCTCGCTCCATCCCGGTGCCGGCGTAATTGCTCATAGCGTTGGCCAGTCACGTCGAAGGCAAAGAAGCCGGCTCGCCGGTCTTCGCGGCAGCCCGCGGTGGCTGGTTGCGGGGGGCGGGTTTTTCGTCGTGGGTGGTTTGACTCGGCCGCAGAAATGATCGGCCAGGAGGGCCTGATGCCTCACGAGATGCGGCACACTGAAGCGAGCTTGGCCATCAGCGCCGGGGCCAACGTGAAGGCCGTGCAGCGGATGCTCGGCCATGCCTCTGCCGCAGTGACGCTCGACGTTTACTCTGATCTCTTCGATAGCGACCTCGACCCCGTCTCGGCGGCGCTTGATGTGGCACTAGCGGCGGCGGCCATCACCCCAAAACGGGACTAGCCGTCCGGAACAATCCCGCCCGGGGTATGACGGCGGAGTCCTCTCGAGCGAGGCACCGAGGTTTCTCCGCAATAAGTTGAAGCCGACTGATCCTCGGGCGATAGCCTTCAAACATGATCGAATCTGTCGCTGCCGTTGCAGGCGTTGTAGGTACCATAGGCGGCGCGGTCAAGGCTGCTCAGTCAGCTGGCCCGTTGTCTCGGTCAGCACTACGTAAACTGCGTCTTTTCGGGACAGTCGAAGTCGGCTGGTTGGACATCGACGAGCAGAAGGACATGCTCACAGTGGCCGAGACCCAAGATTTGGAGAGCTTCCTCGACGATCGCGAGACCCGTGCGCTGCTGAGCATGCTCGCGATCACACTGATGACTTCCGATTCCGATGTGAGGACTTCGTCTCTAGACGAGATCCAGCGATCGTTTGACAACCTCACCAAGCGGTGGAAAGCCGACCACGCCAGCAAGTGGATAGATCGACGAGAGTCGATCTGGGACCGAATCCTTCACATGTATGACGGTGTTACCCCTGCTAGCAAGGAGTTGCGTGAGGCGGCCCAAGAGTTCACGGATTTCGTGACGTCCCCGATAGCGCGACCGACGGGTAATGGGAGCGGCACGTCGCGGCACGTTGAGCGCCTGTCCGAGCTTTGCGCCGACATCGAGCGAGTCGCGCAAGCGATAGACACTGCGGCGATCATGAGAGAGTCGATCGCAGATGCACCGCCGCTTCCGATCATCACCTACGCGACAACGTCTCGCGCGGCCACGTTTGCCGATCTATATGTACCAAGAACGCTCGTGGCAACGGAGGCCGCAGACGACGTGATCGAACTGGACCGGGAAGGTGGGCCATTTCGAGTCGTGCTTCATGGCGCTCCAGGAGCGGGTAAGAGCACATTCGTCCGTAACTTAAGGCAGGAGCTTGCCGCTACGGAGGATGGGCAGGCCGCTTTGCTCGTGACGGTCAGAAACTACGTGCAGTTGGCTAATTCCGAATCGATTTCAAAGCATCTCCACACGACGATCGGCTCAATCTCGAATCACGAGTTTGAGGAGTCAGCACTGCGCGACGGCCTAACTTTGGGCCTTTATTTACTCATCTTCGACGGTCTCGATGAGATCACCGATATCAATCTGCGAATCGAAATGGTTGAGCGGATTACCTCTTTCGCCCGCCAATTTCCTGCCGTCTCGATCCTTGTCACTTCGAGGTCGGTCGGATACGAACGAGCGCCTTTGCCGCCTTCATTTAAGACATTGACACTGGACCAGTACAGCAAGAACCAGTCGATCGATTACGTCAATCGCTGGTTCACATTCATTGAGCGGCCCGACCTGATCGTGGAATTTGAGCGTGAGTCTCAAACTGTGATCGACCTCAAGGCGAACCCGTTGCTGCTGTCTCTGCTGTGCATTCTTTACCGCGAGCGGGGGTCAATTCCTCGCCGCCGTAGAGACATCTACGCTGAATGCGCCGACCTCCTTTTTCACACTTGGGATTCGCATCGACACATCGATCAACCCGAAGAGCTGCACGCGAATGGCGATCGAATCATGCAAGAAATTGCGCGCTGGGTTTACAAATCTCAGAGCGCTCAAAGTGGGTTGTCCGAAAGCGTGATTCAAAAGACAATCGGGATCTATCTGAGAGATCACGTCGGTGTAGAGGACGGGGAAGCACGTCGACGCGCGGGCGAATTTTTAGATTTCTGTGCGACTCGTGCTTGGCTTCTGGGCACGATGGGGACAAAGCACGGCGAGAGGGTCTTCGGGTTCACGCACAGGACGTTCTTTGAATACTTCACTGCCGAGGCCTTCTCTCGAAGCGGCGGGCCGCCATCGGACATTGCCCAGACGCTCATCGATGCTCACAAACGTGACGCAACATCCGTCCTTCCAGAGCTGCTCCTTCAGGCTTTCGATCACAAGGTGGATCGCGGCGCGTCGAAGGTGTTCGAGGAAGCATCGGCGATGACTCGCGACGAGCAGCTCATTTTCAGACTCATGGACGGTGTTCCACTCCCTAGTCGGGCCCGTGCGAAGGGCTTTGATCGCGTTCTTGAATTGTGGGCTGACAAAAATGTGGTGAGCGAGTCTGGCTTCAGCGCTCTGCTCAGCCTCAACCCGGATGCTCGGGCTCAATTCATCAGTGAGTATTTGGGGCCAGATCGACTCGACTCGAGCGAACTCTTCCTGGCAGCGTGGGCAGCGCTTGACCTTTCCGGTCACGCCACCCGCTACCGTCAAGCTTGGGGCGAAACAGTCAACCGGATCGCGGAGCGCCCCGAGATCTCACGCACGAATCGCTCCGGCCTCAAGGTTTGGCTTTGGGCACAACAGCTCGCCGACATGCCTGATCTTCAAGGTCATCTGCTCACGGTTCCGTCTGTGTCTGGAACGCGCATCGGTGCGCTCTGGGTCGGAATCGAGCAAGCAACGGACGGGACAGATCGTCCAGAGCTGGAAGGGCTTTTCGCATATACGGTTCGACGGGCAAAGCAACGTGGAAAATTCGTCGTGTCAGGGCCGGGCGCCCGGGCCTTCGCGGATCAACTGGCCGTACGTCTCCCGATGAAGCCGCTAGATCCGACAGATAAATTCGACGGAGAGGGCAGCAAGCTCGCCTATCTGTATTCGGTCGCGGTTGCGTTCGAGGCCTACGCTCACGACTCGGATTACATCGATGAAATGATGATGTACCTCACCCCGATGGGCCAGACCTTTTGGAAAGCGCGAATCGCATCAGCCTTCTTCGAGAGCGAAACAGCGAAGCAGGAACTTGAGCCGCAAATCGATGACCTGCCGGTGTGGCTCCGCAGCTGGGCGCTTGGCAAGCGTGCCTTCGTCGGTGAGAAGTTCAGCAACGGATTCGACGTCGAGGAGGAAGGTGAGTGAATGCTCAGCCTTCTGTCCCGTGGGCTGTTCGTTTGGAAAGTGTTGCCAAGTGTTGCCGCGGAGGAAGTCCGCCGGGTACCTCTCAGGAACTGTAACCGTCTGACCGGCGCTTTCTATTGGTGCCCCCAGGCAGATTCGAACTGCCGCCCCTGCCTCCGGAGGGCAGTGCTCTATCCCCTGAGCTATGGGGGCCCAGGTGCGAGGTCAAGGTTAGCAGCCCATCCGCGACAGTTCCGCGCGGGTGCCGTGGATGTCGCGGGCGGCGTCCGTAGGGTGGGGGAATGACCGAGCCAACGCTGCGCGAGCGGATTCGCACCATCCGGGTGTTCCCGACCGATCTTCCGAGCTTCGACACGGATGCCGCTCCGCGCGACCCGATCGCGTTGCTCACCGACTGGCTCGTGACAGCGATCGACGGGGGAGTCGCGCAACCGCACGCGATGGTGCTCGCCACCGCGAACGCGAGCGGCGTTCCGTCGGCGCGCACACTGCTGCTCAAAGACGTTACGGCCGAGGGCGTCTGGTTCGCTTCGCTCTCGTCCGGACCGAAGGGGCAGGATCTCGACGAGAACCCGCAGTGCGCGCTTGTTCTTTACTGGCGGGAACAGGGGCGCCAGGTGCGGATCACCGGGTCGGTGAAGAGAGGACCGCGTGCGGTGAGCGAAGCGGACTTTCTGGCACGGCATCCGCTTGCCCGAGCCGCTGCGATCGCGGGGGAGCAGAGCCGACCCGAACCGTCAGCCGACCAGAAACGCGCGGCAATCACCGCCGCGAGCGCTGCAATCGAGGCGAATCCCGACCTGGTTCCGGACGACTGGAACGCCTACGTCGTCGCGCCAGTCACAGTGGAATTCTGGCAAGCGGGACCCGATCGCAAAGAGACTCGCCTCTCCTTCACAAGGGTCGAGAACGCGTGGACTTCTCAGTTGATCTGGCCGTAACAAAACAGGTGCGATCAACGTGACAAGATACTCGGATGCAGCGCACCGTCACGGCCCACATGGAACTGAAAATCTCGGGCAGAACCAACATGGTTTTCAGCATCGCCGCTGCACAATCAGCCGAACTGATCTCTGAATCCCTGAGTTTCGTCCTCGACGGCGTACCGCAGGAATCGCGCGAACTCGTCGACCGCAATGGGTCGCGCCTGCACGAGTTCGTCAGCGGCCCGGGGCGCATGATCGTGGACTATCGAGCGGATGTGACCGGTCGCTCCGAGCCCGCTCCCGTCGAGGATCTCGACCTCATTACCTACCTGCGTCCGAGCCGGTACTGCGAGTCCGACAGCCTGCTGCCGACCGCCCGCAGCGAATTCCGCGGACTGAGCGGACATCCGCTACTCACCGCCGTCACGCTCTGGGTGTGGGAGAAGCTGAGCTACGTGCCCGGCTCGAGCCTCGTCACCGACGGTGCCGCCCGCACGCTCATGGCCCGCCGCGGTGTGTGCCGCGACTACGCGCACCTTGTTATTGCACTGCTGCGCGCCCTCGACGTGCCGGCGCGGATGGTCGCCGTCTATGCGCCGGGGCTGTCGCCGATGGACTTCCACGCCGTCGCCGAAGCCTGGGTCGACGGGCAGTGGTGGGTCGTCGACGCCACCCGCCTCGCCCCGCGCGAGAGCATGCTGCGGATTTCGACTGGACGGGATGCCGCCGACATCGCCTTCCTCACTAACCACTGGGCCGACCTGACACTTGAGCGCCTCGACGTGCTCTCAATCGTCGACGATCTGCCGGTGGATGACGCGAGCGAGCTCGTTCAGCTGGGATAGTCCGCTGGGTGTGGCTGGCACGGTGCTCTGAAAAAAGTTATCCACATTGGCAACTTTTTTCGTCGAACGTATGTTCGATGCGCGAAAATTGTTGTATGGCATTCACCGAACTCCTCGAGACACAGACCGCGGCTGCGCAGCAGCTGACGGTGGTCGCGGATGCGTCGGTGTATCGGGGCCTGTCGGAGGCGGACCTGCTCGGGTTGGCTGAAGCGAATGCGACCGTGCAGCGCCTGGCTGCGGTGCACGGGGCAAGGATCGCCGGTGAAGTTGCCCGGCGGTCCGCCCCGGAGCTCGGTGGTGCCGGGCTGTCGCAGAAGCGGGGGTTTCGGACTCCGGAGAACCTGGTGAAAGCGATCACCGGGTCCACCCGGGGTGAGGCGGCGACCGCGGTGCGGATCGGCCGGATGGCGGATGACGTGGCCGAGATCACCGACGCGGCCACCGGGGAATGCACCGCACCGTCGCAGCCGTGGCTCGCGGCGGTCGCTGCCGGGATGGCAGCCGGAGGTGTGTCGGTGGTGCAGGCGGACGCGATCCGGAACGGCATCGGCACACCCACCGACGAGGTCACCTCCGCCATGCTCGCCGAACAGGTCGAGGTACTCGTCGGACACGCAGCGACTCAGGATGCGGACTGGCTGTTCAAAGAAGCCCGCCACCTGCGGGATCTGATCGATGCCCGCGGTGTCGCGGAACGGGAAGAGGCCCGATATCTGCGGCGCAGCTGGAAACTCGTCGCCCGAGCCGATGGCACCGGGTATTCGCTTATCGAGCACGACGCGATCAGCTTCGCGATCTTCAAGGACGTGTATGACCGGGCGACCTCTCCCCGGCGGGGTGGTCCGCGGTTTGTGGATCCGGAGAAGCAGTCCCAGGCGCAGGCGATCATCGACGACGAACGAACCACCGAACAGCTCGCCCACGACGTCATCGTCAGCCTCGTTGAGGCCGGCGGGACTATCGACGATACGAAGATGCTCAACAAGGGAGGACCACAGATCCGGGTGCTGATGACTCTGGACGGGATCGCGAACGCGAATCAAAACGGGGAGCCCACCGAAGCAACCGCCGGCCAAGGGCAAATCGAAGGTCAACCGGACCCGGTCAGCAAAGAAACCGTGGAACGGGAAATCTGCGACGGAGTCATCATCCCGGTGATCTTCGACGACACCGGGCAGGCGATCGATGTCGGGAAAGCGCAGCGGCTGTTCTCGATCCAGCAACGGATCATTCTCGCGGTCATGTTCGGCGGATGCATGTTCCCCGGCTGCGACCGGCCGCCATCCTGGTGTGAAGTGCACCACATCCTGCACGTCCAGAGAGACGGCGGCGACTCCACGGTCGATAACGGGATCCTGCTCTGTCGACATCACCACCACCTGTTGCATAACAACGGGTGGGAAATACACAGAACAGGCAGACGCGGCCAGCACTACTGGCTCATCCCGCCGCCGGATATCGACCCAGAACAGACACCGATCCGGATGCCGAAGAAGAGTCGGGCGTATACCGAGAGATACCCGAACGCAGCGTGAAACGAGGAGACGGAGTCGCGGGTGATGGTTTCGATACACTCGCTGGCGCTCGCACTCAACCAACGAGAATCTCGGTACCTGCCGGAGTCGCGGGTGATGGTTTCGATACACTCGCTGGCGCTCGCACTCAACCAACGAGAATCTCGGTAAGTGCCGGAGTCGCGGGTGATGGTTTCGATACGCGGCCTCGCAAGCTCGGGCGATACTCAACCAACGAGAATTCGAAACGAACGGTGGCGATTGTTCTAAGCTCCACCGCACTCAACCAACGAGAATTCCAGCGGGAGCGGCGAGGAGGCCGGGACGGCACCGACCGGGCGCACAGCGAGCGACGATAAGCTTGGTTACCGTGAATCCTGCTGATCTTTCTGCCTCCCTGCTCGCCGTCGTCACCGGAACTCTCGAACGACGCGGTGCGGACGCAGTCGAGAAAGCCGCAACACTCACCGTCGCTGACGTTGTGCTCGAACGTCCGCGCAATCGCGACCACGGCGACTGGGCTTCGAACATCGCCATGAAGCTCGCGAAGCCGCTCGGAGTCAACCCGCGCGAACTCGCCACCGACATCGCAGACGACCTTGCCAAGCTCGACGGAGTCGCATCCGTCGACGTCGCCGGCCCCGGCTTCATCAACATCACGCTGGATGCCGCCGCAGCCGGCGCGCTCGCGAAGACCATCGTCGAAGCCGGCGAAGCGTTCGGCCGGGGAGACCTGTACGAGGGCATCACGATCAACCTCGAGTTCGTGTCCGCAAACCCCACCGGACCGATCCACATCGGCGGCGTCCGCTGGGCAGCAGTAGGCGACAGCCTCGCCCGCATCTTCAGTGCCGAAGGCGGCATCGTCACCCGCGAGTACTACTTCAACGACCACGGCGCCCAGATCGACCGCTTCGCCCGCAGCCTCGTCGCAAGCTTCAAGGGCGAAGCCGCTCCCGAAGACGGCTACGGCGGACAGTACATCTCTGACATCGCCGCGCGCGTCATCAACGACTACCCGGGTGACCTCGACTCGCTTCCGCCGGCAGAACTGCAGGAAGTCTTCCGCAGCGTCGGTGTCGAGCTCATGTTCGGCGACATCCGCGCGAGCCTGCACGACTTCGGCGTCGACTTCGACGTCTACTTCCACGAGAACGACCTGCACGACACCGGCGCTGTCGACCGCGCCGTCGCCCGCCTGCGCGAACTCGGCCACATCTACGAGGCCGAAGGCGCGACCTGGCTGCGCACGACCGAGTTCGGTGACGACAAGGACCGCGTCGTCATCAAGAGCGACGGCGAAGCCGCCTACATCTCCGGTGATCTTGCCTACTACCTCAACAAGCGCGAGCGCGGCTTCGAACGCAACATCATCATGCTCGGCGCCGACCACCACGGCTACGTACAACGCCTCATGGCGATGACCGCCGCGTTCGGTGACAAGCCGTACTACAACCTCGAAATCCTCATCGGCCAGCTGGTCAACCTCGTGCGCGACGGCGAACCGGTACGCATGAGCAAGCGCGCCGGCACGGTTGTCACCCTCGAAGATCTCGTCGACGCCGTGGGAGTGGATGCCGCCCGCTATGCACTCGTCCGCAGCTCCGCCGACTCGCAGCTGGACATCGATCTCGACCTGCTGACCAAGAAGACCAACGACAACCCGGTGTTCTACGTGCAGTACGGTCACGCCCGCACCCGCGCCGTCGGACGCAACGCCGCCGAGCACGGCGTCGACCGCAGCGTCTTCGACGCGAGCCTGCTCACGCACGAGACCGAGAGCATCCTTCTCGGAATCCTCGCCGAGTTCCCGCGCGTTATTCGCCAGGCCGCCGAACTGCGCGAGCCGCACCGCATCGCGCGCTATAGCGAAGAGCTCGCCGGCGCGTACCACCGCTGGTACGACAACTGCCGGGTCACCCCGCTCGGGGAAGAGCCGGTCACTGACGTACACCGCACCCGCCTGTGGCTCAACGACGCGGTCAGCCAGGTGCTGCGCAACGGCCTCGGACTGCTCGGCGTCACCGCGCCGGAAAGAATGTAATCGTGGCGACAATGCCCGGCGAGCCGGGGTCCAGCGAGCCCGAAACCGAGCCAGTAACTGGGCCAACGCCAGAATCCGGTCACGGCAAGCTCGCGGAGACCCTCGAGTTGCCTCCGGTCGCAAACAACAACGTCACCGAGCCGATCGAGCCGCTGCCGGTCACCAGCGCGAGCACGAACAGCGCGAGCACGACCAGCCCAACCGGAAACGCCGCGAGCATCGCCGAGCCGACCGCTGCCCCGAAGCCACCGAAGAAGAAGCACCGCCTGCGCAACTGGCTCATCGCGCTCGGCATCGTCGCGGTGCTCGTCGTCATCGCCTGGATCGTCGGCGACATCGTCGCCCGCGACTACGCGAAGTCCTACATTCGCGAGACCGTCACGACCTCGTTCGAACTCGAACCGGATGCCCCGATGGACATCGAGATCGGCCCCGGCTCCCTGATCGCCCAGGCAATCGGCGGCTCTATCGACTCGGTCGATGTCAGCATCCCCGACATGCCGCTCGGCGACCTGACCGGTGACCTGACACTCGCCCTCACCGGCATCCCGCTCACCGCAGAGGCCCCGGTCGACACGCTCCGCGTCGGCGTCAGCATCGATGAAGCCGAAGTCGGCAAGCTCGCCAGCTACCTCAGCGACGCCGATCTCACCACGATCGAGCTCGAGAACAACGAGATCGTGCTCGCGACGAAGTTCTCGTTGTTCGGCACCGATATCCCGCTCAGCCTGTCGATTGTTCCCTCGGCGGTCGACGGAGCCATCTCGTTCGCGCCCAGGACATTCACCGTCAACGACGCCGAAATCTCACTCGACGACGTGCGCGATGGCCCTCTCGGCGGCATCGCGAGCGGACTCCTCGACTCCGGAACTTTCTGCGTCGATGAGTACCTTCCGAAGGCGATCACCCTCACGGATGTCGCGGTCACCGATACAACTCTCGAGCTGTCCGCGGAGGGCGACGGAACCCCGCTCGGAAGTGCGGATCTCTCGACATTTGGCACCTGCGAGTAGCGGGCGCCCTCACAAAGTCCGGCAGGTCTGCACCATTTGACGCCGTCTGCGGTAACAATGGACAGATGGAACGCGAACCGGAAGCCTTCGATTGGAACAAGTCCGGTGCCACTCCGAGCGGCTCAGATGCCGCTCGACCCCCGTCGCGCAAGCCCATCTCCGGCGGATTCGACCAGTTCCTGACCGACAGCACCGCTGACAAACTCGCGGCAAAAGACCGTCAGGCAGCGGGCGGAAGCAAGCAGCGCCTCGGCCCGTACGGCGAGCCGGTCAGCTACGACGTCGACGACCTCGGATTCCAGACCATCGACGTCAAGCCCAAGGGGCGCGCGAGCCGCGCCATCGGCCCGATCATCTTTCTCATCGTGTTCGTCGGCCTCGTCGGCGGAGCGGTTTACGTCGCTGACAAGCTCGCCCGCGACGGCGCATCCGGACTGATCAGCAGCAAGATCGCCGGCGCCCTCGAGATCGAAGACTCCGACACCATCACCGTCGACCTCGGCGAAGGACTCTTCATCACCCAGGCCTTCTCCGGCACCATCGACAACGTGCGGATCAGTATTCCGAGCGCAACGGTCGGCGGCTTCACCGGAACGCTCGCGATCGACGCGACCGGCGTTCCGACCGACCAGACCGCTCCGGCCGAAACCGTCGCCGTCATCCTGTCCCTCGACGAGGCAAGCTCCGAAACCTTCGCCTCGGAGTTCAAGTCGGGAAGTAAGTCGACCGTCGAGGTCGGCGACAACTCGATCACCGTCTCGTCGAAGGTCAAAGCCGGCGGATCATCCGTTCCGGTCGCGGTGGCCTTCACACCGTCCGCCGCTGAGGGAGCACTCGTGCTCACGCCTCAAACGATCACCGTGTCGGACGAGGCAATGACCGTCGCCGAGTACAAGGACAGCCGGTATTACGCTGCAGCCAAGTCACTCATCAAGGACCGCGTCGTGTGCGTTGCCGGGTTCCTTCCCGAAACGCTCGCCCTCACCGGCATCACGGCGAGCCCCGGCGCACTCTCGCTCGCCGCAGCAGGCACCGACGTTCGCCTGAGCGGAGCGGGCCTCTCGACCCTCGGCAGCTGCGAAACCGAGTAGCCGGGCACCGGTCCCACACCGCTCTCGCCCCAGCCGCGACACGACGGGCACCGGCACGCCCGGTACTATTGGATCGGCTTCAGGGACCAAGCCGGGTTCTCCTTTCCACTCCACCGATTCATTTGAGGTCCGCCCTTGTCTGTCAATCCACTCGCTCCGTCATGGCTGCCGTTGCCTGACGACGCGAACGACCTCGCGCCCTCCGTGTGGTCACAGAATGCCTCCCGCTCTGACTCCGGCGAGATCGTCATCGCCGGTCGCACCGCCACCGAGCTCGTCGCCGAATACGGGACACCGGTCTATGTCGTCGACGAAGCGGATGCCCGCGGTCGCGCCACCGCCATCCGCGAGTCGTTCGACGCTGCGTTCGCCGCCGTCGGCTCCTCGGCCAAGGTCTACTACGCCGGCAAAGCGTTCCTCTCGATCCAGGTCGCCAGGTGGATGCTGGACGCCGGCCTCAACATCGACGTCTGCAGCGGCGGAGAACTCGCCGTCGCCCTCGCCGCCGGCGCCCCCGGTTCGCGCCTCGGCCTGCACGGCAACAACAAGAGCGTTGCCGAAATCGACCGCGCCGTCAGCGTCGGCATAGGCGCGATCGTCATCGACAGCCTCATCGAGATCGAGCGGGTAGCGGATGCCGCCACTCGCCACGGTGTCGTCCAGCCGGTGCGGCTGCGCATCAACAGCGGAGTACACGCTCACACCCACGAATACCTCGCGACCGCGCGGGAAGACCAGAAGTTCGGCATCCCGCTCGCGGAAGCGGCCGACGTCGTCGCCCGCATCCGCTCGCACGAGTCACTGTCATTCCTCGGCCTGCACTCGCACATCGGTTCGCAGATCTTCGAGTCGGAGGGCTTCGCCGAAGCCGCCCGCCGGCTCTTCGCCGTCCACGCGGAACTGCTTGCCGGAGGACCGGTGCCCGAACTCAACCTCGGCGGGGGATTCGGCATCGCCTACACCTCGGTCGATGACGCACTGCCGATCGACGAGCTCGCGACCCGCTTCGCCGAGATCGTGTCGGGCGGCGCTGCCGCACTCGGCATCCCGGTGCCGATCATCGCCATCGAGCCGGGACGCTCGATCATCGGACCCTCGACGACGACGCTGTACACGGTCGGCACGATCAAGGATGTGCTGGTTACCGACGGTGTCGCGGGTGATGTTTCGGCAGGCTCAACCAGCGGCGGAGACAGCGGCGGAACCGAGGCGATCCGCAAATACGTCAGCATCGACGGCGGCATGAGCGACAACGTCCGCCCGGCACTGTACGGGGCCGACTACTCGGTGCGCATCGCCAACCGCACCTCCGACGCCGACGCCGCACTCGTGCGCGTCGCCGGTAAGCACTGCGAGAGCGGCGACATCGTCGTTCACGCCGACTATCTTCCCGGCGATGTCACGCCGGGTGACCTGCTCGCGATCCCCGCAACCGGCGCCTACTGCTGGTCGCTCGCGAGCAATTACAACTACCTCGGGCGCCCGCCCGTCATCGCCGTTCGTAACGGCGAGGCACGGGTAATTGTCCGCGGCGAGACCGAAGCCGACCTACTAAGCCGGGACGCCGGACTGGAACGGGAACAACGATGATCGAATACCGCAACCTCAAGGTCGCCCTGCTGGGCGGCGGAAGCGTTGGCGCGCAGGTCGCCGACCTGCTGCTGAAACACGGCGATGAACTCGCGAGCCGCGCCGGAGCGGGACTTGAACTGATCGGTGTTGCCGTGCGCAACCCCGACGCGATCCGCACCCCGGAGATCCCCGCGAACCTCATCACGACGGATGCCGAAGCACTCATCCACGGAGCCGACATTGTTGTCGAGCTCATGGGTGGCCTCGAGCCCGCTCGCACGCTCATCCTGCAGGCGATCAACTCCGGCGCCGACGTCATCACCGCCAACAAGGCACTGCTCGCGACCCACGGAACCGAGCTGTTCGATGCTGCCGAGCAGGTCGGCGCCCAGCTGTACTACGAAGCCGCCGTCGCCGGTGCGATCCCGATCATCCGCCCGCTGCGCGACAGCCTCGCCGGTGACCGCGTCACGCGCATCCTCGGAATCGTCAACGGTACGACCAACTACATCCTCGACCGCATGGACACCACGGGCGACTCGCTCGAAGAGGCCCTCGCCGTCGCCACCGAGCTCGGATACGCCGAAGCCGATCCGACCGCCGACATCGGAGGCTACGACGCAGCCCAGAAGGCCGCGATTCTCGCGAGCCTCGCCTTCCACACGACGGTTCCGCTTGATGCCGTACACCGTGAGGGAATCACCGGCGTCACGCTCGAGCAGGTCGTCGCCGCCCGCAAAGCCGGGTACGTCGTCAAGCTGCTCGCGATCTGCGAGCGCATCGAGATCGCCGGAAAGCCGGGGGAGTACGGCGTCAGCGCCCGCGTCCATCCCGCCCTCGTTCCGATCGCCCACCCGCTCGCGGCCGTTCACGGCGCCAACAACGCGGTGTTCATCCAGGCCGAAGCCGCTGGCGACCTGATGTTCTACGGCGCGGGTGCCGGCGGCATCCAGACCGCGTCTGCCGTACTCGGCGACCTCGTCTCCGCCGCTCGCCGCCACGTCATCGGCGGCCCGGGCGTTGCCGAGTCGACGCACGCCAACCTTCCGATGCTGCCGATCTCGAGCGTCATCACAAGATTCCAGATCACGCTGAGCGTTCTGGACGAACCCGGTGTGCTCGCCGAGATCGCGACGCTCTTCTCGCGCCACGGTGTCTCGGTCGAGGCCGTGACCCAAACGGTCTCCGTTCCGTCTGCCGAGGAAGGTACTGACGGGGCCGAGCCCACCGCTACCCTTGTAATCGTTACGCACCAGGCAACCGAGGCGTCGCTCACCGCGACCGTTGAAGCCCTCGAGTCCACCGCTGTCGTCGCATCCGTTGTTTCCGTACTGAGAGTTGAAGGACTGTAAGTGGCACACCAATGGCGTGGAGTACTCCACGAATACCGCGATCGTCTCGACGTGACGGATGCAACTCCGATCATCTCCCTCGGTGAGGGCGGAACGCCGCTGATTCCCGCCGCAGCACTCTCGGCCCGCACCGGCGCGAAGGTCTGGGTGAAGTTCGAAGGAATGAACCCGACCGGGTCGTTCAAGGACCGCGGAATGACGATGGCCGTCTCGAAGGCCGTCGAAGCCGGAGCCAAGGCCGTCATCTGCGCGTCCACCGGAAACACCTCCGCCTCCGCTGCCGCCTACGCGACCCACGCCGGCATCAAGGCCGCCGTGCTCGTGCCAGAGGGAAAGATCGCAATGGGCAAGCTCGCCCAGGCGATCGCGCACGACGCCGAACTGCTGCAGGTACAGGGCAACTTCGACGACTGCCTCGACATCGCCCGCGACCTCGCGGCGAACTACCCGGTGCACCTCGTGAACTCGGTCAACAACGACCGCATCGAGGGCCAGAAGACCGCCGCGTTCGAGGTCGTCGAAGTTCTCGAAGACGCCCCGGACTTCCACATCGTGCCGGTCGGTAACGCCGGAAACTACTCCGCCTACTTCCGTGGCTACAGCGAAGAGCTCGAGCGTGGCGCGACCACGAAGCTCCCGCGCATGTTCGGCTTCCAGGCTGCCGGCAGCGCACCCATCGTGCTCGGCCACGTGGTCAAGAACCCCGACACCATCGCGAGCGCCATCCGTATCGGTAACCCCGCGTCGTGGGAGCTCGCTCTCGCCGCGCGCGAAACCAGCGATGGATACTTCGGTTCGATCAGCGACGAGAAGATCCTCGAAGCGCACCGCATCCTCTCGGCCGAGGTCGGAATCTTCGTCGAGCCCGCGTCCGCGATCAGCGTCGCCGGACTGCTCGAGCGCGCCGACGCCGGCCAGATCCCCAAGGGCGCGACGATCGTTCTCACGGTCACCGGCCACGGACTCAAAGACCCGCAGTGGGCCCTTCGCTCGGCCGACGGCTCCGACGTCAAGCCGACCATCGTTCCCGTCGACACAGCAGAAATTGCGGGTGTCCTCGGGCTGAGCAAGGTATGAGCTCCGGCGCCGTTACCGGTGCCGAAACGGCCGACTTCGGTCCGGTCGACCCCCGGCTCGCCGGCCGTTCGGTGAGCGTCAAGGTTCCGGCGACCACCGCAAACCTCGGCCCTGGCCTCGACACGCTCGGGCTTGCGCTCGCGCTCTACGACGACCTGCAGGTCGCCGTTCGCGACGAGCCGGGAGCGTTCGTCGAAGTCATCGGCGTAGGAGAGGGCGAAGTACCGACCGATGCGTCGAACCTCGTTGTCACGTCGATTGCGTACACCTTCGCCACGTTCGGTTACACGACGCCCGGCCTTGCGCTCGTCGCCAACAACCGGATCCCGCACGGTCGCGGTCTCGGATCCTCCGGTGCAGCCATCGTCTCGGGAATCATGGCCGCAAAGGGCCTGCTCGAGGGGATCGTCGAGATCGACTCCGACGCCCTGCTGCGGATTGCCACCGAACTCGAAGGTCACCCCGACAACGTCGCTCCCGCTCTCTTCGGTGGACTCACGATCGCCTGGACGGCATCCGAGGGTCCGAAACATAAGAAGCTCATCGTTCACCGCGGAGTCTCGCCGCTCGTCTGCGTTCCCGAGTCGACGATGTCGACGAAGCTTGCGCGCAGCCTGCAGCCCCAGCACGTTCCGCACGAGGACGCGATCTTCAACGTTTCGCGCTCTGCACTGCTGATCGCGGCCCTTATCCAGAGCCCGGAGCTGCTGCTCGACGCGACGGAAGACCGCCTGCACCAGAGCTACCGTGCCAGCGCAATGGTCGACACCGACAACCTCATCCGCGTGCTCCGTTCCCACGGTCTGGCCGCGGTGGTGTCGGGTGCCGGCCCGTCGGTGCTGGTTCTCGCGAGCGATCCGACCGAGCGCCTTCTAGCAGTAGAACTCGTGGAAAACAACAGTGCGACACGGTGGCAGACCCTCATGCTGGCCGTCGACTTCAAAGGTGCTACAGTGATTTCGCACCCGGTAGAAGCTCTGGCCTAGCCAAAAGCTCCCCAGGTTGCAATTCTCATTAGCATTCGCCTCGCCCCGTTGATTCCTGCGCACCCGCGCAGACATGGGCTCGGCGAACAGCTCTCCACCGAAAGCATTCTTCTTCGGTAGGGGAAAGGAACCCCCGTAGTGACTGATGTCAATGTGCACGCAAAGAGCGTGGACTCAAGCGCCCCGCTGAGCGCCCTTCGACTGCCGGAGCTCGTCGCTCTCGCTGGCGAACTCGGCCTCACCGGCGCATCCAAACTTCGTAAAGGAGAACTCGTGGACGCGATCAACGAGATCCAGAACAACAACAAGGCCGACGCTCCAGCCCAGGATGCCCCGGTCCAGGACCCGACGCCCGCTGATGTAGCGGTCGAAGAGCCTGCGATCGCCGAGCAGGCGCCCGTCGCCGAGCCCGTCGCAACCGCGCCGAAGAAGCGCGCGCCGCGTCGTGCGACGTCAGCGGATGCCGCTGCTCGCGCCGCCGCCGCTGAGGCGGTTGGTGAGCTCGTCGCCGAGCAGGCCGCCGCAACCGACTTCGCCCCCAAGTCGGCCGGTGCGCACGTCGCACAGGCCGAGACCGGCACCGAGCCGGTCACCAAGCCCGCAGCCGCTGCCGAGCCGACTTCCGTCGAGACCGTCACAGCTGACGCTCCCGCCGAGGCCGCAGCTTCTGCAGACTCGACTCCCGCCACCGAGGGCGAGGCAGAGACTGCCGCACCCGAGGGTGGATCGGGTCGCAACCGTAACCGCAACCGCAACCGCAACGAGCGCGCCGAACGCCAGCAGGCAGCAGCAGCGGCCGACGGTGGCGCCGGCGACGATGCAGCCCAGAACGGCCAGCAGAACAGCCAGAACGGCCAGCAGCGCGCTGAGGGAAACCAGCGTGGACGCAACTCCCGCAACGGTGAGCGCAACAACGACAACCAGCGGGGCGACAACCAGCGGGGCGACAACCAGCGGGGCGAACAGCGCGACGGCAACCAGCAGCAGGGCAACCAGCGCGGTGCCGAGCGGACGGGCGATGCTCGTACCGACCAGCGCAACGAAGCCAACCAGCGCAACGACAACCAGCGCAACGACAACCAGCGCGGCGACCGCGGCGACCAGGGCAACCTGCAGCAGGACGACGAACGCGGCGGACGCAACCGTTACCGCGACCGCAAGCGCGGCCGTGGCCCGGTCGGCGACGACTTCGAGCCCGAAATCACCGAGGATGACGTGCTCATCCCGGTTGCCGGAATCCTCGACGTTCTCGACAACTACGCCTTCGTTCGCACCTCGGGCTACCTCCCGGGCAACAACGACGTCTACGTTTCGCTCGGCCAGGTCAAGAAGTACGCCCTGCGCAAGGGTGACGCCGTCGTCGGCTCGATTCGCCAGCCCCGCGAGGGTGACGCCGGACAGGGTCGCCAGAAGTACAACGCGATCGTCCGCATCGACTCCATCAACGGTCTTCCGATCGAAGAAGCCGCGAACCGCGTCGAATTCGGCAAGCTGACCCCGCTGTACCCGACCGAGCGCCTTCGCCTCGAGACGGAACCGGGCAAGCTCTCCACCCGCATCATCGACCTCGTGTCGCCGATCGGTAAGGGCCAGCGCGGCCTCATCGTCTCGCCGCCCAAGGCCGGTAAGACCCTCGTCCTTCAGGCCATCGCCAACTCGATCGCGAAGAACAACCCCGAGGTTCACCTCATGGTCGTTCTCGTCGACGAGCGCCCCGAAGAAGTCACCGACATGCAGCGCACGGTCAAGGGTGAGGTCATCGCCTCGACCTTCGACCGTCCCGCAGAAGACCACACCACGGTCGCCGAACTCGCCATCGAGCGCGCCAAGCGTCTCGTCGAGCTCGGTCACGATGTCGTTGTGCTGCTCGACTCGATCACGCGCCTCGGTCGCGCCTACAACCTGGCGGCTCCGGCATCCGGTCGTATCCTCTCCGGTGGCGTCGACTCCGCTGCGCTCTACCCGCCGAAGCGTTTCTTCGGTGCTGCCCGCAACGTCGAAGAGGGTGGCTCGCTCACCATCATTGCGACCGCTCTCGTCGAGACCGGTTCCAAGATGGACGAGGTCATCTTCGAGGAGTTCAAGGGCACCGGCAACATGGAGCTGCGCCTCTCGCGTTCGCTCGCCGACAAGCGCATCTTCCCGGCCGTCGACGTCAACGCCTCCGGCACGCGTCGCGAAGAGATGCTGCTCGGTGCAGAAGAAGTCAAGGTCACCTGGAAGCTCCGTCGTGCCCTCGCGGGTCTCGACCAGCAGCAGGCACTCGAGATCGTCCTGAAGAAGATGAAGGACACGTCGTCGAACGTCGAGTTCCTCATGCAGATCCAGAAGTCGATGCCGAGCACCACGGGAACCAAGGAAGACTAAGTCGTGTTCGAGTCAGTTCAATCTCTACTGGCCGAGCACGACCAGCTGCAGGAACAGCTGGCCGACCCGGAACTCCATTCCAACCCGGCCAAGTCGAAGAAAGTCAACCGTCGCTACGCAGAACTCAGCCGCATTGTGGCTGCGTTCCACGCGTGGCGCGAGCTGACCGACGACCTCGAAGCGGCGACCGAAATGGCCGCCGAAGACGAGTCGTTCGCAGCCGAGGTCCCCGTTCTCACGGAGAGCCTCGCTACGGCGGAGGAGACGCTTCGGCGCCTGCTCATCCCGCGTGACCCCAACGATGGCCGTGACATCATCATGGAAATCAAGATGGGTGAGGGCGGCGCCGAGTCTGCGCTGTTCGCTGCCGACCTGCTTCGCATGTACCTGCACTACGCAGAGTCGAAGAAGTGGAAGACGGAGATCATCACGTCGACCCAGAGCGATCTGGGCGGCTACAAGGATGTCCAGCTCGCCATCAAGGGCAACTCGACTGACCCCGCCGAGGGCGTCTGGGCGCACCTGAAGTACGAGGGTGGTGTGCACCGCGTCCAGCGTGTGCCGGCAACCGAGTCGCAGGGACGCATCCACACGTCCGCCGCTGGCGTGCTCGTCTTCCCCGAAGTCGACGAGCCAGAAGAAGTCGAGATCAGCCAGAACGATCTCAAGATCGACGTCTACCGTTCGTCCGGCCCCGGTGGCCAGTCGGTCAACACGACCGACTCCGCCGTTCGCATCACCCACCTTCCGACCGGAATCGTCGTGGCGATGCAGAACGAGAAGTCGCAGCTGCAGAACCGCGAAGCCGGTATGCGCGTGCTTCGCGCCCGCATCCTCGCTCGTTACCAGGAAGAAGCGGATGCCGAAGCCTCGGTCTTCCGCAAGAGCCAGATTCGTACGATGGACCGCTCCGAGCGCATCCGTACGTACAACTTCCCGGAAAACCGCATCGCCGACCACCGCACGGGCTACAAGGCCTACAACCTCGACGCCGTCATGAACGGTGCTCTCGAGCCCGTCATCCAGTCGTGCATCGCGTCGGATGAAGAAGCCCAGCTCGCTGACATCGGATCAGAAGACTCGTAACCACATCCTCTATCGACGACGGGCCCGAACCCGGCGTCGGCCATCAGGACTGACATGCTCATTACTACCGCACCGCCCGAGGTTGCCGGAATGAACCCAACGACCATCGCGAACCTTCGTGACCAGTCGATCGACCTGCTCAGCCGTGCCGGTGTGCCGTCTCCCGACGTCGACGCCGAACTGCTGATCGGGCACGTGCTCGGCATGAGCCGGGGCGCCGTGCAGGCGCGCGCGATCACCGGCGTGACCCTGTCACTCGAAGACGTGCTCGCCGTGAACGACGCGGTAGCCCGTCGCGCAGCGCGCGAACCGCTGCAGCACATCACCGGATTCGCGGCGTTCCGTTCGATCGAGCTCGCGGTCGGCCCCGGTGTCTTTGTTCCGCGCCCCGAAACCGAGACGGTCGTCCAGTTCGCCATCGACGCGCTTCGCTCCACCGCGAGCGAGCGCCCGATTGGCATCGACCTCGGAACCGGTAGCGGTGCCATCGCGCTCGCCATGGCCACCGAGGTCCCGCACTCGCGCGTCTACGGCGTCGAGGTCTCGCCGAACGCTTTCGTCTGGACCAAACAGAACTTCCGCACGGTCGCTCCCGACAACGCCACCGCGGTTTTCATCGACCTCGCCTACGCGTTGCCGGAACTGAACGGTACCGTCGACGTCGTCATCTCGAACCCGCCGTACATCCCGCTCGGTGCGATCCCGCGTGATCCCGAAGTACGCCTGTTCGATCCCGAGATCGCGCTGTACGGGGGAGAGGACGGCCTCGACATCGTCCGCCAGGTGTCGGTGACCGCCGCACGGCTGCTTCATGCCGGCGGAACCCTCGTACTCGAACACGGCGAACTGCAGGCGGAAGCGATCGCGGACATCCTGCGCGCCGACGGCTGGCGCGCGGTGGCATCCCATCGCGACCTGCTCGGTCGCGACCGCGCGACGACGGCGCTTCGTTCCTAGCCAGCGCGCCTGCTGAGCGCGCTCGCGTAGCGCGCGTGAGGTGCGGCAAATCCACGTCCCGCTCGTCGGGGACCAAGGATATGGCGCACCTCAATCCCCAGCATTCCCGCAGGTCTGGCTAATCCGGTTCGCTCCACCCGATACGGTGGAGGTATGGAACCCATCACCGGATCACTCGGCGTCATCGGCGTCATCGTCTTCATCATCACCGTTATCGACATCGTTCGCAGCAACCACAGCGGACTCGGAAAGCTCGGCTGGATCGCCGTTGCCTTCTTCCTGTCGATCATCGGATCGATCCTCTGGCTGCTGATCGGTCGCAAGAAGTAGACAGCACCACACGAACCAACAAACGGGCCGCGCATCGCGCGGCCCGTTTCTTGTATTGCTGTCAGGCAGTGTTGCTGTCAGGCAGTGGTGCCGGCAGGCACGTCAGCGCCGCGCGGCCGCGAACTCTTCGATCGCCGCGCGCATGCCAGCGGAAGTGCGGAACAGGTGCGCCGTAATGCCGACCGAGGCCGCACCCTCGATGTTCTCGGGACGATCGTCGGCGAAGAAGGCATCGGATGCCGCCACACCGTACTTCTCGAGCACGCGCTCGTAGACGACGGGGTCGGGCTTGCGGGCGAAGTAGTCGCTCGAGGTGTGCAGGTGGTCGCCGAACACATCGACGAGCTCGGGCGCGAGCGTGCGCAGGTGCCGGGAGACCAGGGCGCCGTTGTTGGTGAGCAGCGTGACCTGGCCGAGTTCGGCCGCACGTTCGACCGCGGCGATCGACTCCGGCCACGGCGTCATTGCGACACGGCGGAACGACAGCCACTCGTCGAGATCGATCGTAATTCCGAGCGCCTTCTCGTGCGCGGCGATGTACTCCTCCGCAGTGGCGTAGACGCCGGCCTCTGCGGCCCACTCGCCCTCGGTGTTCCACCAGCGACGGCGAAGTTCCGCGAGCGGAATGCCGGTGACGGACGTCATTCCCTGCATCCGCACGCGCCAGTCGTAGTCGTACAGCACGTCATCCATGTCGAAGATGAAGAGCAGGCTCACCGGTGCGGCAGTCACCGCGCTCTCTCCGCAAACGCGAGCATCGCGGCGTCGAGGCGCTCGGTCGTGGTGAAGTGGTGCGCGTGGATGCCGATGCTCAGCGCTCCCTCGACGTTCGCTTCGTTGTCGTCGGCGAAGAAGGTGTCGGCGGCATCGGCGTTGTAGTGCGCGAGCGCACGCTGGTAGGTGACCGGATCGGGCTTGCGGATGCCGAGCTGGCAGCTGATCAGCCGGTTCTCGCCAACGATCGCGCAGACATCCGGTGCGAGCCGGGGGAGTGCCTCGGCGAAGATCGACGGGTTGTTCGACAGCAGCGAGACGGTGCCGAGCTCTCCGGCACGCTTGAGAGCAGCAACACTGCCGTCGTTGCGCGTCATCGCCGAGCGACGGGCGTCGATCCACTGGTCGAGCGTGATCTCGGCACCGGTCACGCGCTGGAACTCCTCGAGGTACAGCGCTGCGGTCGGCCACTCACCGCTCTCGGCGCGCGTTTCATACCCCGCAGCCCACCAGGTGCTAGCGAGGTGATACTGGCTCACTCCGCTCGCGTCGGCGAGGGCCGGCAAGCGCTTCATGAAGTTGTAGTTGTAGAGGGTCTTGTCGAAATCAAAGAGGTAAAGGTCCACGGCACTCCCACGCTACCGCGCCCGGACCCCGATTGCTGCGGAGAAGCCGAACGAACGCGGGTGCCCTGACAGGTAACCCAGCTTCAGACAAGTAACATTGACGCGACATGGCCCCCATCTACGACTGCTCGATCGACACCGAGCTGCTAACCGGCATGAGGCTCGCCCGAGGCGCAATCGGTCGCGGTGAGCTCATCGTGATCCCCACCGACACCGTCTACGGTGTCGCTGCAGACGCGTTCCAGCCGAAGGCCGTCGAACGACTGCTCGCCGCAAAGGGTCGCGGTCGCCAGTCGCCGCCACCGGTTCTCGTGCCGGGGATTCCTACGCTCGACGCCCTCGCCGAAGAAGTTCCCGACGACGTACGCGTGCTCGTCAAGGCGTTCTGGCCGGGCGGGCTCACGATCATTCTTCCGGCCCGGTCGTCGCTGACCTGGGACCTCGGCGAAACCCGCGGCACCGTCGCCCTGCGGATGCCGTCGAACAAGGTCGCGCTCGAACTACTGTCTGAGACCGGACCGCTCGCGGTTTCCAGCGCAAATCTCACCGGCGAACCGGCAGCACTCACCGCTGCAGAAGCAGAGCGGATGCTCGGCGACTCGGTATCGATCTACCTCGACGACGGCACGGCCGGTACCGGATACGAATCGACCGGCGATCCGGGTTCGACGATCGTCGACGCGACCGGCCTGCTCACCCCCGAGGGAAAGTTGCGCATCGTCCGCAGCGGCGTCATCTCCGATGCGCAGATCTACCAGGCGCTCGGACGCGAATCGTGAGGTACCTGCTGATCGCGGGCGTCACCGCTGCCGTCACCTTCGCTCTCGCGTTCTTCATCCTGAAGCTCAGCCTCAAGTACCGGCTGTATCCGAAGATCCGCGAGCGCGACGTGCACACCCGTCCGACGCCGCGCCTCGGAGGCGTCGCGATGTTCATCGGCGTGCTCGTGGCATTTGCCGTCGCCTCGCAAATGGAGCGGTTCAGCCTCGCGTTCGCCGAGCCGATGAAGGTGTTCGGCCTGCTCGGCGCAGCGTTCATCATCGTCCTCATCGGAGTCGCCGACGACATCTGGGATCTCGACTGGATGACGAAACTCGCCGCGCAGATCATCTGCGGCTGGATTCTCGCCGCGTCCGGCATCCAGATCTACACGTTGCCCATCCTCGGTGGCACCGCGATCCTGCCGCCGATCATCTCGCTCGCGCTGACGATCTTCCTCGTTGTGCTCGTGATGAACGCGATCAACTTCATCGACGGGCTCGACGGCCTCGTCGCGGGTGTCGCCCTCATCGCCAACGGCGTCTTCTTCATTTACAGCTACCTGCTCGCCGCCAACGCCGGCAACTACGACTACCTTGGATTCGCCTCGCTCATCACGGCCGTTCTCATCGGCGCGTGTGTCGGGTTCCTTCCGCTGAACTTCCACCCGGCGAAACTGTTCATGGGCGACGCCGGAGCGCTGCTCGTCGGGCTGCTGATGGCGGCATCCGCTCTCTCCATCACCGGACAGGTCGACCCGGCGAACTGGGGCTACGGCGGACAGCTTCTTCCCGCCTTCATCCCGATCCTGCTGCCGCTCGCGGTACTGATCCTGCCGCTGCTCGACTTCGGTCTCGCTGTGCTCCGCCGCCTGCGCGCCGGAAAGTCGCCGTTCTCGGCCGACCGCCTGCACCTGCACCACCGCCTGCTCGACATCGGGCACTCGCACCTGCAGGCAGTGCTCATCTTCTACGCCTGGACCGCCGTCATCTCGGTCGGATTCCTGTCGTTCATGTTCATACCGTGGCAGCTGAGCACGATTGCCCTCGGCGTCGGAATCGTCGTCTGCGGCATCCTCACCGCGATCCCGCTCATCCGCCGCAACCCCATCGATCCGGATGCCGTCACCGACGCTGAATCCGTCGAAGAACACCTCACAGACCAGAGAGAAACAACGCCATGACCTACTCGCCCATCCTCACGCGAGCACTTCGCTACGGCGGCATCCTCACCCTCGCGATCGCCGTCGTCGGCTCGATCATCGGCTGGCTCGTAGCCGGCCAGGCCGGACTCGTCAGCGCCCTCATCGGCGCGGGCATCACGGCGATCTTCATGGCGTTCACGGCCGTCAGCATCATGATCGCCTCGAAGGTCGCGCGCACCGAGGAATCGGTGATGCTGTTCTTCGGGATCATCCTCGGATCGTGGCTGCTGAAGTTCGTCGTCTTCATCTTCCTGATGGTGATTCTGCGCGAGCAGCCGTTCATCGATCCGATCATCATGTTCGTCTCGATCCTCGCCGCCGTGATCGGCAGCCTCGTGGTCGACGTGCTCGCTTACGTCCGCTCGCGCGTACCATACGTCGACGTGGAACTTCCCGGCGAATAGTCAGGTTCAATAGCCCCTAAAACCCGGGCGAAAGCGAGATCACGGTCTGCTCAGGCCCGATCTCTTGATAGGGTTCTTACAGATCAACCCCCCACCTTTTCGTCGCCGCGTGGTTTCACGCCCCGATTTTGGAGATAGCGCTGCTACACCACGCTCTCACCCTCGCTTTTCCCCTCGCTGCTGAGTCAGGTGAAGGGGAATTCCATGGTCCCTCGCTCGAAGAGTTCTACCCGCCGTCGCTGTTCTTCGGTGGCACGGTCTTCGAGATCAACCGCCTCATGCTCATCCGCCTCCTGGTGGTCGCGGTCATCATCCTCGTTTTCTGGATCGCCGCTCGTAACTTCAAAGTCATCCCGACCCGCGGACAGTCTGTTCTCGAGTTCGCGCTGAACTTCGTCCAGGCGAACATCGTCGAGCAGGCGCTCGGCAAGAAGGACGGCCCGCGCTTCGCGCCGCTGCTCATCAGCATGTTCTTCTTCATCGTGTTCATGAACATCACCGGAATCATTCCGGGGCTGAACCTGGCCGGTACCTCGGTGATCGGTATGCCGATCGTGCTCGCGCTCGTCTCGTACGTCGCGTTCATCTACGCCGGAGTCAAGAAGCACCCGGGCACGTTCTTCAAGGCGTCGCTGTTCCCGCCGAACGTTCCGTGGCCGCTGTACTTCATCGTGACGCCGATCGAGTTCCTCTCGACCTTCATCCTTCGCCCGGTCACACTCGCCATCCGACTCCTGATGAACATGATCGCCGGGCACATGCTGCTCGTGCTCTGCTTCTCGGCTACGTCGTTCTTCCTCTTCACCGCCGGCGGCCTGTTCGGGCTGTTCAGCATCGGAACCCTCGCCTTCGGATTCGCGTTCACGATCTTCGAGATCCTGGTCGCCGTTCTGCAGGCGTACGTCTTCACATTTCTCACCGCTACCTACATCCAGCTCGCGCTGGCTGAAGAGCACTAAAAACCGGCTCGGCATCCGCCAGCCAGCAATCACGGAAGGAACCACACGTGGACCCCATCACGACCGTTGCCGAAGTTACAGGCAGCATCGCTCCGCTCGCATTCGGTATCGCAACGATTGGCCCGGCCATCGGTGTAGGCCTCGTCGTAGGCAAGACCGTTGAGTCCGTTGCTCGCCAGCCTGAGCTGCAGGGTCGCCTTACCGGCCTCATGTTCCTCGGTATCGCGTTCACCGAGGCGCTCGCGTTCATCGCCATCGCCGTCGCGTTCATCCCGTTCCCGTAAGCAGACCTACAACTAGGAGGCAGGAATGCTTAACGCAATCCTGAATGCGGCAGAGACAGCGGCGGAGGAATCCCCGAACCCGTTGATCCCCGCCAGCTACGACCTGCTGTGGTCCGCGGTGTGTTTCGCGATCATCGTCGCTTTCTTCGTCTGGAAGTTTCTTCCGGCCGTCAAGAAGACGCTCGATGAGCGCGCTGACCTCATCGAGGGCGGTATCTCACGCGCTGAGAACGCCCAGGCTGAGGCCGCCGCGGCGCTCGAAGAGTACAAGAAGCAGCTGTCGGACGCTCGTGCAGAGGCTGCACGCATCCGCGAGCAGGCCCGACTCGACGGCACCGCAATTGTCAACGAGCTCAAGGAGCAGGCTTCCACGGAAGCCGCTCGCATCACGGCTAACGCCAAGGCAACGATCGAAGCCGAGCGCCAGAGCGCACTCGTCACCCTTCGTGCCGAGGTTGGTTCGCTCGCACTCGACCTCGCGTCGGGTGTCATCGGTGAAGCACTGAACGACGACAAGAAGTCGGCCGCAGTGGTCGACCGCTTCCTCGCTGATTTGGAAGCATCCGAGAAGGCAAAGGCATAGTAATGGGATCGGCAACGAGAGAAGCACTGGCTGCTTCGCGCACGGCACTCGCCGCGCTCGGCACCAAGGCAGACCTGGCGACCGGCGAACAGCTGCTCGCCGCCGGACGGGTTATCGGCGACTCAGCTCAGCTGCGCGCCGCTCTCGTTGACTATTCGGTCGAGGCGAACGAGAAGACGTCGATCATTGACGCCGTCTTCCACGCGGTCAGCGCTCCGGCACGGTCGCTTCTCGCGACCGTCGCCACGAGCTCCTGGTCGAGCGAAGACGACCTGCTCGCGGGCATCGAAGAACTCGGCTTCCGGGTCATCGCTGCCAGCGCAAAGGGAAACTCGATCGAGACCGAGCTGTTCGCGTTCGGTGCGGCGGTCAACTCCGACCCCGAACTCGAACTCGCTGTGTCGTCGAAGCTCGGTTCGGCCGAGGCGAAGTCGGCCCTCGTCGCCGCTCTCGTCGGCGGCAAGGCGAGCGAGCAGAGCCTCGCGATCCTGCAGCACCTCGTGCAGCAGCCGCGCGGTCGTCGCATCGCGGAGCTCCTTCGCGACGCCTCATCGATCGTCGCGGATGAAGCGGGACTCGCAGTGGCAACGGTGACGACGGCATCGGCCATCTCGCCGGCCCAGCTCACCCGCCTCGCGAAGTCCCTTGCCGCCAGCAATGGCCGCGAGCTTCGCATCAACCACGTGATCGACCCGTCCATCATCGGCGGAATTCGCGTCCAGCTCGGTGACGAGGTCATCGACGGTACCGTCGCGACCCGAATCAACGATCTCCGACTCCAGCTCGCGTCATAGCGGCTGCGCACACTTTCCATTAGAAGAGGAAACACAATGGCAGAACTTACGATCAGCCCGGATGAGATCCGCAGCGCGCTGAAGGACTTCGTCAAGGCCTACGAGCCTGGCAAGGCCAACAAGACAGAGGTCGGCTACGTCGTCGACGCCGGTGACGGCATCGCTCACGTCGAAGGGCTCCCGGGAGTCATGGCCAACGAGCTCATCCGCTTCGCGGATGGAACCCTCGGCCTCGCCCAGAACCTCGACGAGAACGAAATCGGTGTTGTTGTCCTCGGTGAGTTCAGCGGCGTAGAGGCCGGCCAGGAAGTCACCCGCACGGGTGAGGTCCTTTCCGTTCCCGTCGGTGACGCTTACCTCGGTCGCGTCGTCGACCCGCTGGGCAACCCGATCGATGGTCTCGGCGAGATCGTCTCCGAAGGCCGCCGCGCACTCGAGCTCCAGGCTCCCGGCGTTATGGCACGCAAGTCGGTGCACGAGCCCATGCAGACCGGAATCAAGGCAATCGACGCCATGATCCCGATCGGCCGCGGCCAGCGCCAGCTGATCATCGGTGACCGCCAGACCGGTAAGACGGCCATTGCGATCGACACGATCATCAACCAGAAGGCCAACTGGGAGTCGGGCGACACCAACAAGCAGGTTCGCTGCATCTACGTCGCCATCGGCCAGAAGGGTTCGACGATTGCTGCCGTCAAGGGAGCACTCGAAGACGCCGGAGCACTCGAGTACACGACGATCGTCGCGAGCCCCGCATCCGACCCCGCCGGATTCAAGTACCTCGCCCCCTACACCGGTTCGGCCATCGGCCAGCACTGGATGTACGGCGGCAAGCACGTTCTGATCATCTTCGATGACCTGTCGAAGCAGGCAGAGGCCTACCGCGCCGTATCACTGCTGCTGCGTCGCCCGCCGGGACGCGAAGCCTACCCCGGTGACGTGTTCTACCTGCACTCGCGTCTGCTCGAGCGTTGTGCAAAGCTCTCCGACGAGCTCGGAGCGGGTTCGATGACCGGTCTTCCGATCATCGAGACCAAGGCGAACGACGTCTCGGCCTACATTCCGACCAACGTGATCTCGATCACCGACGGCCAGATCTTCCTGCAGTCCGACCTGTTCAACGCCAACCAGCGTCCCGCAGTCGACGTCGGTATCTCGGTATCGCGCGTCGGTGGTGACGCCCAGGTCAAGTCGATCAAGAAGGTTTCGGGAACGCTCAAGCTCGAGCTCGCCCAGTACCGCTCGCTCGAGGCATTCGCGATGTTCGCATCCGACCTCGACGCCGCGAGCCGTCGCCAGCTTGCCCGTGGTGCGCGCCTGACCGAGCTGCTCAAGCAGCCGCAGTACTCGCCGTACCCCGTCGAGGACCAGGTCGTCGCGATCTGGGCCGGAACGAACGGCAAGCTCGACGAGGTTCCGGTTGCGGACATCCTGCGTTTCGAGCGCGAACTGCTCGACTACCTTGCTCGCACCGGCGACATCCTGACCGTGCTTCGTGACACGAACGTACTGTCGGATGACACCGCTGCAGCGCTCAACGATGCGGTCGACGCATTCAAGCTCGAGTTCCAGACGGGCGAGGGCAAGCCGCTCGCGTCGGTCGGCAGCGAGAAGTTTGAAGCAGCCGAGCCCGAGGACATCAACCAGGAAAAGATCGTCAAGGGCAAGCGCTAAGCGCTTCGCCGACGATCACACCTGCCTAACAAGCTAAAGACACAGGAAGAGAAACATGGGAGCGCAACTTCGGGTCTACCGGCAGAAGATCAAATCTGCCCAGACGACCAAGAAGATCACTCGGGCCATGGAGCTGATTTCTGCTTCGCGCATCCAGAAGGCGCAGGCGAGAGTCGCAGCCTCCGGGCCGTACTCCCGCGCGATCACTCGTGCGGTCTCGGCCGTCGCGACGTTCTCGAACGTCGACCACATCCTCACCACGGAGCCGGAGAAGATCGAGCGCGCAGCGGTCGTCATCTTCTCGTCCGACCGCGGACTCGCCGGTGCGTTCAACTCGAACGTACTGCGCGAGGCCGAGGAGCTCTCGACGCTGCTTCGCAGCCAGGGCAAGGATGTCGTCTACTACCTCGTTGGACGTAAGTCGGTCGCGTACTTCGCGTTCCGTCGTCGCGAATCACTCCAGCAGTGGATCGGTGGAACCGACAGCCCCGAGTTCGAGGTTGCGAAGGAAATCGGCGATGCAGTTGTCGCCAAGTTCCTGCAGCCGGCGAGCGAGGGTGGCGTCGACGAGATCCACATCGTGTACAACCGCTTCGTGAGCATGCTGACGCAGGTTCCCGAGGTCGTACGCCTTCTGCCGCTCGAGGTAGTCGAGGGTGAAGAGGAGCCGGCTGACACCGCAATCCTTCCGCTCTACGAGTTCGAGCCAGAGGTCGGAAACGTTCTCGACGCACTGCTGCCGGTCTACATCGAAAGCCGCATCTTCAACGCGATGCTGCAGTCGGCCGCGAGCAAGCACGCCGCAACGCAGAAGGCAATGAAGTCCGCGAGCGACAACGCAGACAAGCTCATCAAGGACTACACCCGACTGGCGAACAACGCTCGCCAGTCCGAGATCACGCAACAGATTTCCGAGATCGTGGGCGGCGCAGACGCCCTGAGCTCGGCGAAGTAGAAGTAACCAGGAGAACAGGGAAGCCATGACTACAACTGCCCCCGCGGCCAAGAAGCCGGCGGCCGAGAAGGACGTCGCGAAGGTGGCCGGAGTCGGTCGCGTCGCTCGCGTTACCGGACCGGTCGTCGACATCGAGTTCCCGCACGACTCGATCCCCGAGATCTACAACGCTCTCAAGACCACGATCACGATCGACGGAGAGTCGACCGAGATCACACTCGAGGTTGCCCAGCACCTCGGAGACGACCTCGTCCGCGCCATCGCGCTCAAGCCGACCGACGGACTCGTCCGCGGCCAGGAAGTACGCGACTCCGGCGAGCCGATCACCGTTCCTGTCGGAGACGCCACCAAGGGCAAGGTCTTCAACGTCATCGGTGAGGTTCTCAACGGCGAGCCCGGCGAGAAGTTCGAATTTGCCGAGCGCTGGCCGATTCACCGCAAGCCCCCGGCATTCGACCAGCTCGAGTCGAAGACCGAACTCTTCGAGACCGGTATCAAGGTCATCGACCTTCTGACGCCGTACGTACTCGGTGGAAAGATCGGACTGTTCGGTGGTGCCGGTGTCGGTAAGACCGTTCTGATCCAGGAAATGATCCAGCGCGTTGCGCAGGACCACGGTGGAGTTTCGGTGTTCGCCGGTGTCGGTGAGCGCACCCGTGAGGGCAACGACCTCATCGCCGAGATGGAAGAGGCCGGTGTCTTCGACAAGACGGCACTCGTCTTCGGCCAGATGGACGAGCCGCCGGGAACGCGTCTTCGCGTCGCCCTCTCGGCCCTCACCATGGCCGAGTACTTCCGCGACGTGCAGAACCAGGACGTTCTGCTCTTCATCGACAACATCTTCCGCTTCACGCAGGCGGGCTCGGAGGTGTCGACCCTTCTCGGTCGTATGCCGTCCGCAGTGGGATACCAGCCGAACCTCGCCGACGAGATGGGTGTGCTCCAGGAGCGCATCACCTCGACGCGTGGTCACTCGATTACGTCGCTCCAGGCCATCTACGTCCCGGCCGACGACTACACCGACCCGGCTCCGGCAACCACCTTCGCCCACCTCGACGCCACGACTGAGCTCAGCCGTGAAATCGCCTCGAAGGGCCTCTACCCGGCCGTCGACCCGCTGACCTCCACCAGCCGCATCCTCGACCCCCGCTACCTGGGTGAGGACCACTACCGCGTTGCAACGAGCGTCAAGGCGATCCTGCAGAAGAACAAGGAACTCCAGGAGATCATCGCGATCCTCGGTGTCGACGAGCTCTCTGAAGAAGACAAGATCACCGTTTCGCGCGCACGTCGTATCCAGCAGTTCCTGTCGCAGAACACCTACATGGCGAAGAAGTTCACCGGTGTAGAGGGCTCGACGGTTCCGCTCAAGGAGACCATCGAGTCGTTCGACGCGATCGTCAAGGGCGAGTTCGACCACGTTGCAGAGCAGGCGTTCTTCAACGTCGGTGGTATCTCTGACGTCGAAGAGCAGTGGGCGAAGATCCAGAAGGAGAACGGCTAACCATGGCCGAACTCAAGGTCAGCGTCGTGTCGGCCGACCACGAAGTGTGGTCGGGCGTCGCGAAGCAGGTCATCGCGCGTACCACCGAAGGTGAAATCGGTATTCTCGCCGGACACGAGCCTCTCCTCGCCATTCTTGGCGGGGGAGAAGTGCGGGTCACGACGACCGATGGCACCGTCATCACGGCTAACGCCGAAGACGGCTTCCTCTCGGTTGAGCACGACACGATCACCATCGTTGCGCGTAACGCTTCACTCGTTCAGGCTTAACGGTCACTCATGCTGATTGCCATGGCCGGCTTGCCCGGTTCGGGCAAGACCACGATCGCAGAAATCGTCGGTAATCGACTCGGGATCCCCGTGGTCTCGGTCGACCCGATCGAATCTGCGATCCTGAGTGCCGGTATCGACTCCGATGAGCCAACCGGGCTCGCCGCGTACCTCGTCGCCGAGACGCTCGCCGAATCGATCATTGCGATCGGTGGCAGCATCATCGTCGACGCGGTAAACGCGGTCGACCCGGCTCGCGAGCAGTGGGTGAAACTCGCTGCTCGCTACGGCGAATCGGTGCGCTTCATCGAGGTCGTCTGCAGCGACAGCGACCTCCACCGCGAACGCCTCGAGGCCCGCGGTCGCAAGCTACCGCACGTCACAGAGCCGACCTGGCACGCCGTCGAGCAGAGCCTCGACGACTACCAGCCGTGGACCGGCGAGAGCGCCGGGGTCCCACGCATCACGCTCGACTCGGTCGAGCTGCTCGGCGCCAACGTCGAGAGCGCGACACGCTTTCTCGCGACGACGGCGCCCGCAACCTCACCACTCGCGGGCTAGTGCTCGTTCTTCTTCCGCCGTCCGAAACCAAGCGTGACGGCGGCACGGATGCGAGTGCGCTCGATCTCGCATCGCTCCGGTTCTCCGAACTGACGCGTCACCGAAAGACCACCGTCGCGGCTCTCGGCCGTCTCTCGAAAAATGTCGCGGCATCCACCGTTGCCCTCGGCCTTGGACCGACCCAGCGCTTCGAGATCGACCGCAACCGCGAACTCACCCGCTCACCGGTTATGCCGGTGATGGACCGGTTCACCGGCGTGCTGTACGAAGCTCTCGATGCACCGGCTCTCGACGGCGGCGCCCGGGACTGGCTTGCCCGCAACGTCGTGGTTCACTCCGCGCTGTTCGGACTCGTCGGCGCCGGTGATCAGATCCCGGCTTACCGGCTGTCCCACGACTCTCGACTGGCGACCGCGGGGAACGAGCCGATCGCGCTCAAGAAGCACTGGCGTGACGCCATCGCTGCTGTGCTCGCTGCCGAGCCCGGTCTCATCCTCGACCTGCGCTCCGAAGGGTACGTAGCCCTCGGGCCCGCCCCGGAGCGCGAGCACTCGGTCTACCTTCGCGTTGTGACCGCCGGACCAGACGGAACCAGGCGCGCGCTCAACCACTTCAACAAGAAGGGCAAGGGCGAGTTCGTCCGTGCTCTTGCCGAAGCGGCGATCGATCACGACTCGGTCGATGCCCTGCTCGACTGGGCAGCACAACGCGACATTCGCCTCGAGCGAGCGGCCGACGTCAATCGGCGAGGGATTCTCGAACTCGTGGTGTGAAAAGGTCACTCGACCTCCTAGTCTGAACCTATGGATTACTCCGATTCCGACTCATTCGAACTCGCGCTCCGGATCATCGGGCTCAGCTACCTGTTCGCCGGCCTGGTCCTCATCGCTCTCTACGTGGTCATGTCGATCGCGCTCTCGATGTTCTTCCGCAAGGTCGGCGTGCCGGGATGGATCGCCTGGGTGCCGTACTACAACAACTGGAAGTGGCTCGAGGTCGGAGGATTCCCGGGCTGGCTCGCGCTGGTCGGTCTCATTCCCGGCGCGGGCATCGTGACGTCGATTTTTCTCTACCTCGGCATGTGGCGAACCGGGATCGCGTTCCGCAAGACCGGCGGGTTCCTCGTGCTCGGAATCTTCCTGCCGTACGTGTGGCTGTTCATCCTCAGTTCGCGAAACGAGGAGTACCACCCGGAGTTCATCCCGATGGCGGGCTTCCCGCCGCCCATCGCCGGCTATGGTTCGATGCCGCGGCCGCCAGGGTCGCCGATCTTCTAGCGCTTGTCGCTTTCGGCTGCGCGCCAGCATCCGGCGACGTGATCGTCGACGAGTCCGCCGGACTGCATCAGGGCGTACATCGTCGTTGGTCCGACGAACCGCAGTCCACGTCCGCGCAGGGCAGCGCTGAGGGCCGTCGACTCCGGAGTCACGGCGGGGACATCGTCGAACGACCGCGGTCGCTCGTGCGTGGCCGGGGCAAAGCTCCAGACGAGTTCGTCGAGGGCGCCGGAATGAGCGCTGGTGAGCTCGAGAACCACGCGCGCATTCGCGATCGTCGCTTCGATCTTCGCGCGGTTACGGATGATGCGGGCGTCGACCATGAGCCTGTCGGCATCCGCCGGGGTCATCGTCGCCACCCGTTCGATGTCGAAGCCGTGGAAAACCTCTCGGAACGCCTCGCGCCGACGCAGTATCGAGATCCAGGACAGTCCGGCCTGAAATCCCTCGAGGCTGATTTTTTCGAAGATCGGCCGATCACCGTGCAGCGGGTAGCCCCACTCGTCGTCGTGGTACCGGCGGTACTCCTCGCTGCTCGATCCCCACGCGCAGCGGGCAATTCCATCGTCGCCGACGACGGCGCTCGTGCCGCTCATCGGGCATCCTTTCGGCGCGGATCGGCGGTACTCATATGCCCCTCATAGCGCGCCCACAGGGCGCTCACTGGTTGTACCACTGGCTGATTGTACCAGTGTGAAATATATTCATCTGCGCTCTTCCGAGTAAAGGTGAGGCGCGCTAGACTCTTGCTCATTCTTAGTCACGGTGTATTCGAGAGTCGAAAAGAGGTTCGCATGGTCCCGCACTTTCTCGGTCAAAATCCCGACGAGGTCGACGCTCTCGCGAGCGAACTCGACGCGAATGCCGATGCCATCGAGAACGTCATCCGTACGCTGAGCGGGCAGATCGACGACACCACCTGGGTCGGATCTGACCGCACCCGTTTCGAGGGCGCCTGGGTCGGCTCACTCTCGGCAGACCTCCGCTCCGTCGCCGGATCGCTGAAGGATGCCGCTGCCGTTGCTCGCAACAACGCACGCGAACAGCGCGAGTCGGCCAGCGCCGTCTAGCCGCTCACACCGTGTGGCTGATGCCCTCGTGCTCGAGTAGCCACACCTTCGTCGGGATGCCGTTACCGCCGCTGTAACCGGTAATCCGTCCGTTGGAAGCCAGCACCCGGTGGCACGGAACGATGATCGGGATCGGATTCGCGCCGACTGCGCCACCAACCGCGCGCCCGGCCGTCGGTCGCCCGGTGGCGTGGCCGATTTCGCCGTAGGACGCGGCTTCGCCGTATCCGATGCTCGAGAGCTCTTTCCAGACGGAACGCTGAAACTCGGTGCCGCCGAGCACCACCGGCAGGTCGAAGTCTCGGCGGGTGCCGGCGAAATACTCGCCGAGTTGTATCGCGGCGGCGTCGAGTACCGCCGTGCTGTTATCCGGCTCGTCGTCGAGAGGGAGAGCGCCGTCGCGCTCGATGAGAAGGGAAGTGATCGCGGTGCCATCGCTCGTCAGCTCAAGTCGCCCGATGGGACTCGGCACCCGCAGGAGATAGGCGGGATGTGCAATATCTGGCTTGGTCATTCTTCGACTGTAGCCGTCGGTTCCCGGCGGCCACTGGCGATTTTCGGACATGGGGTATCGATCACCGGAAGCGCGGATGTGGAGGAGAGGTAGGAGGAAAAACGTACCCGCTCGACACCTCGCCGCGCGACCCGCCGTCGACCGACCCGCGTACGATCGGGGAATGGAATATCGCTCCCTCGGCCGCTCCGGCCTGCGCGTGTCAACGGTCGGACTCGGCTGCAATAACTTCGGAAGGGTGAACACCCTGACGCAGACTCAGGAGGGCACCGACGCGGTCATTTCCGCCGCGATCGACGCGGGCGTCACGCTGTTCGACACGGCAGACATCTACGGTTCCGAGCGCGGGCTGAGCGAGTCGCTGATGGGAAACGCGCTGGGGGCGAGGCGCCACGAAATTGTGCTCGCAACGAAGTTCGGAATGGACATGGCAGGCACCAACGGACCGGACTGGGAAGCCCGGGGCTCGCGTCGCTACATCCGGATCGCGGTCGAAGCGTCGCTCACGCGACTGAAGACCGACTGGATCGACCTGTACCAGCTGCACCGTCCCGATCCGCTGACCCCGATCGCCGAGACGATCGGTGCGCTCGACGAGCTCATCACCGAGGGAAAGGTGCGCTACATCGGGCACTCGAATCTCGCCGGCTGGCAGATCGCCGACGCCGAGTACGTCGCGGAGCTCGGCCGTCATCCGAAATTCATCTCGGCGCAGAACGAGTACAGCCTGCTCGTCCGCGATGCCGAGCGCGAGGTGCTTCCGGCCGTCAACGCCTACGGGCTCGGCTTCCTTCCATTCTTTCCGCTCTACAACGGCCTGTTCACCGGCAAGTTCTCGCGGTCAGGCGGACCCGCTGACAGCAGGATCATGAGCATCCGCCCGCACCTGCTCGAGAACGCACCGTGGGACACGATCGACGCCTACGCGGACTTCTGTGCCGAGCGGGGCGTGACGATGCTCGAGGCGACGTTCGGCTGGCTACTCGCCCAGCCGGGCCTCACGAGTGTCATCGCGGGCGTCACCCGACCGGAACAGATCGAACAGAACGCCGTCGCCGGAGTCGGCTGGACGCCGACGGCCGAGGACGTCGCGACGATCAGCGAACTATTCGCGCCCGCCGCCTGACCGCCTGATCGCTACGAGTTCAGCACAGCAAGTGCAGCGTTGAGCGTCGTCGCAAACAGCACCCAGGCCCAGTACGGAACGAGCAGCCACGCGGATGCCCGGCGCACGCGCCAGAACCGGATCATCGTCACGAGTACGGCGACATCGAGCGCAGCAATGATCACGAGAGCAATCCACAGCGCCGGCGCGCCGACGAACGGGTAGAGGCCGAAGAACACCGGTGTCCAGATCGCGTTGAGCACGAGCTGCACTATGTAGGTGGCCAGCGCCGGGCGAACGTCGAGTTCCCGCCGTCGCAGCCAGACCAGCCAGGCCGCCACGCTCATTGCCGTGTAGAGGAGCGTCCAGACCGGGCCGAACAGGAAGTTCGGTGGATTCCAGGAGGCCTTTTCGGCATCCGCGTACCAGCCGTCGACGTTCGTGGCTGTTGCGATCGAGCCGAGCGCTGCAACCCCGAATGAGATCGCGATGAACGCGACGAGTACGAGGGCGGATTTCACCCGGCTGGTTTCGTGGTCGGGCCTCGTGGTGCCCGAAGTCGATGTTCGCGAGGTCGATGCTGGTGCGGTTGTTGCCTGGTCGTTCATGGTGCCAGCCTAGGTCGGGGATTCTCGCTCTGGCAGTGCCATGTCGGGTGCGCGGCCAATCTCCAGCCTGCGAAGAGCACCAGCGATCGGACTAGCCGACGCCCGACTCCGAATACGGGGTGATGTTGATGCTCGTGTTCAGCTCGGCCGCCTCGGCGTTCAGGTCTTCGAGCTCGGCACGGGTCGCGTCGTAGTCGTCGATGCGGTCCTGGATTTTGTCGTACAGGTCGTCGAGCTTCTCCTGGCGGTCGAGCAGGTCCTCGCGCTCGGAATCGAACTGTGCCTGGGTCGTGAACGACCCGTTATCGGCGCGCACGTTGAACGCGTCGATGTCGGAGGTGAGCGACTTGTAACCCTTCTTGTACCGCTTGTAGTCCTTGTCGACCCTCGTCCGCAGGTCGTCGAGCTTGTCGACGAGTTCGTCGATCTTTGCGGTGTTCTCTTCGAACACCCCGTTCGACTGGGCGTGCAGGGCGTAGAGGGCGGCACGGTCGCCGAAATATTCCGCGTAGTGCGCTTCGAGCGCGGGGGAGAGCTCGCCGACCTCCGTTCCGATGATCGAGTGCAATTCGTTCACCCGCTCGCCGGGTTCCGCCCGTGCGTAGAACGCCATCCGCGCCCCGAACTCCTCGCTGTCGGCGAGTTTCGCCGCCTCTGCCTCGAGCAGCGGGGCGAGCTCCGCGCGCTCGTCAGGGCTCATGCGGTCCCACGCGGCGTGCAGCATCTCGTGGGCGGCGACGACCTCTTCGATACCGTCGAGGCGCTCGTCGGTGACGTCGAACAGCAGGATGGTGCGCGTCTGCGGAAGGTAACAGCCGAGGATGCCCGAGCCCTCTTCGAGGGTGCCGCAGGTGTCGTTGAAGCTGTCGTCGCTCGTGATGACGGGTTCACTCGCGAGAAAGAGGAACTCCCCGCGGTCGGTCATCGTCGAGCGGATCACATAGCCGTCGATCGTCGCCGACGACTCGAAGTTCCACACCGTCAGCTGGTCGGAGATGTACTGGCGGTTGACCCAGGCCAGCGCCGTTCCGACGATGAGCAGGATGATGAGGGTCGCGCCGGTGATCGCAAACCCGATGGCGAGGCCGCGACGTGACTTGCGCGAGGGTCGGGCGCCGAACGGCGGCTGCGGTGGGTACTGCGCTGGGTACTGCGCTGAGTACTGTGACGGGTACTGCGGCTGCGCGTACTCCCCATACTGCGGCCGCAGCGGCCGCTGTCCGTCGTGCGGTGCGGGTGGGAGTGTCACGGCAGGAGTTCCGTCCGGGGCGAGGGGCTACTCGAAGGATCCGGATGCACCGAGCGTGCTCAGTGCCCCACGAGTGGAGCCATAATCTTCGCAGCTATCGATGAGCGGTGGGTAATGCTCTCTTCTGCGTCTGCGAATTCCATGGCAGCGAGGCCGAGATTCGAGGCGATGAACCGCAGCGGTTCCGGCTCCCACCGCGGTGATCGATGGCCGACCCACGGCAGGGTGGTGAGAGTGGATGCCGTTCCGGTGATGAGGTCGGCGAGCGTTCGCCCGGCGAGATTCGTGGTGCTCAGCCCATCGCCGACGTAGCCGCCGGCCCGGGCGATACCGGTCGCAGCGTCGAACGCCGCGCTCGCGTGCCAGTCGCGAGGCACGCCGAGCGGACCGCCCCAGCGATGGGTGATTGCCGCGTTCGCCGCGGCCGGGAACAGGTCGCCGAGCGTTGCGGCGAGATGGTCGAATACCCGGGGAACCGAGTCGTACTCCGGCGAGATCGTGCTGCCGAGGTGGTACCTGGCACCGCGCCCGCCGAAGGCGATGCGGTTGTCGGCGGTGCGCTGGCCGTAGATGAGCAGGTGGCGGTAGTCGCTGAATGTAGCGCCGTCCGGGAGCCCGATGTCGTCCCAGACCGCGTCGGACAGCGGCTCGGTTGCGATCATGAGTGAGTACAGCGGCAGCACGCTGCGTCGGGTTTTCGGCAGGGTCGCGCCGTAGCCCTCGGTCGCGACGATCACCGTGTCGCAGTCGACAACGCCGCGCGTCGTCGACACGCGATGCGGCTCCCAGTCGAGTACTTCGGTCGCCTCGAACAGGTGGATGCCGCGCTGCTCGAGAACGCGAGCGAGCCCGCCCACGAGTTTGGCGGGGTGCAGCCTCGCCGTGTCCGGGTCGAAGGTGCCGCCGATGGCGTTACTGACGCCGGGGTAGGCGGAGGCATCGAGCAGCGTGATCGCATCGACCCCGTAACCCGCGGCCTCTGCGACATCCGCTTCTGCCGCAGCCAACTGTGCCGACGACCGCGCGAAGACGAGGGTGCCGGCCTTGACGAAGTCGCAGTCGATTCCTTCCGCCGCGGTGACCCGGCCGACCTCGTCGACGGTCGAGATCATCGCGCGGCGCATGGCGAGCGCGGCGTCGAGCCCGTGGCGACGCTCGAGGCTTGCCGTCGACGCCGGGAACAGCGCGGAGCACCAGCCGCCGTTGCGTCCGGAGGCGCCGAAACCGATGAACTCCTTCTCGAGCACGCCGATCGACAGCGTCGGGTCGCGCTCGCTCAGGTAGTAGGCGCTCCACAGCGCAGTGAGCCCGCCACCGATGATGGCGACGTCAAAGCGCGAATGCCCGGCGAGTGGTGCCCGCGCCGGCTCTCTGGCAACAGAGTCCTGCCACAAACTCACCGCCTGGCCACTCACCGCCTGGCCACCTACCGCCTGGCCACCTACCGCCTGGCCACCTACCGCGCGACCACTCACCGCCGCGGCCCCTTCCCGCTGTACCCTTCCAATATCCAACCCTTCCAAAATTCAGGAACTCGCCCGCGACGCGCCGCGAGGGATCGGAACTCTGCCGGAGTGTCTCCGCGGAGTTCCTGAATTTTGGAAGAAGTAGTTCTGAATCATTCCTAGATCTTGGTCCAGGCCTCGGTGAGCACCGAGCGCAGCACGCCCTCGATCTCGTCGAACTCCTTCTGCCCGACGGTCAGCGGGGGAGCGAGCTGGATGACGGGGTCGCCACGGTCGTCGGCGCGGCAGTACAGGCCGGCATCGAACAGTGCCTTGGACAGGAAGCCGCGCAGCAGGCGTTCCGACTCGTCGTCGTCGAAGGTCTCTTTCGTCGACTTGTCCTTCACGAGCTCGATACCGAAGAAGTAGCCGTCACCGCGCACGTCGCCGACGATCGGCAGGTCGAGCAGCTTCTCGAGCGTCGCACGGAACGCCGGCGAGTTCTCGCGAACGTTCTCGTTGAGCTTCTCTTCTTCGAAGATGTTGAGGTTCTCGAGCGCGACAGCGGCCGAGACCGGGTGCCCGCCGAAGGTGTAGCCGTGATAGAACGCGGTGTCACCGTGCTTGAACGGCTCGTAGATCTTCTCGCTCACGATGGTCGCGCCGATCGGGGAGTACCCGCTCGTCATTCCCTTCGCGCAGGTGATCATGTCGGGTTCGATGCCGTAGGTGGTCGACGCGAACATGTTGCCGATGCGGCCGAACGCGGTGATGACCTCGTCGGCGACGAGCAGCACGTCGTACTTGTCGCAGATCTCGCGCACCCGCTTGAAGTAGCCGGGCGGGGGCGGGAAGCATCCGCCGGAGTTCTGCACCGGCTCGAGGAACACGGCGGCGACGGTGTCGGCGCCCTCGAACAGGATCATCTCTTCGATGCGGTTCGCTGCCCACTGTCCAAACGCGTTGAGGTCGTCGCCGAGGCCGGAACCCATCTCATCCGCGCGGTAGAAGTTGGTGTTGGGTACCCGGAAGCCACCGGGGGTCACCGGTTCGAACATCGCCTTCATCGCGGGGATGCCGGTGATCGCGAGCGCGCCTTGCGGGGTGCCGTGGTAGGCGACACTGCGGGAGATCACCTTGTGCTTTGTCGGCTTTCCCTGCAGCTTCCAGTAGTACTTGGCGAGCTTGAAGGCGGTCTCGACCGCTTCGCCACCGCCGGTCGAGAAGAAGACGCGGTTGAGGTCACCCGGTGCGTACTCGGCGAGGCGGTCGGCGAGCTCGATGGCGTTGGGGTGCGCGTAGGACCAGATCGGGAAGAACGCGAGTTCCTCGGCCTGCTTCGCCGCGGCCTGCGCGAGGCGCTTGCGGCCGTGGCCGGCGTTGACGACGAAGAGTCCGGAGAGCCCGTCGAAGTACTTCTTGCCGGTGGAGTCCCAGATGTGGTGACCGTCGCCCTTGACGATGATGGGAACCCCGTGGCCGTCCTCCATGACGGACTGGCGGCTGAAGTGCATCCAGAGGTGATCCTTGGCTTTCTGCTGCAGGTCGGCCTCGTTGAAGGCCGGTGCGCTGATCGGCTGCTCGGTGGTAGTCATTCGGTACTGCTTTCCTTGGGGGAGAGGGTGCGGAGAGAGAAGTTCGGGTCGGGCCGGGCAGCGGTTAGCGGGTGCCCCAGTTGTAGAACTGCTTGAGCAGTTTCAGGTAGACGAAGGTTTCGGTGGATGCCACACCCTCGATCGCGCGGATGTCCTTATTGAGAAGTTCGATGAGATCGTCGTCGTTCTCGCAGACCACCTCGACGAGCAGGTCGAAGCTGCCGGCGGTCAACACGACATAGTCGACGGCGGTGAGTTTCGCGAGGGCCTCGGCAACGACGGTCGTGTCGCCGGCGACCCGGATTCCGATCATCGCCTGGCGATAGAAGCCGAGCTGCATCGGGTCGGTCACGGCGACCACCTGCATCACCCCGGATTCGGTGAGCTTCTGCACCCGCTGGCGCACGGCCGCCTCGCTGAGGCTCACGGCCTTGCCGATCTCGGCGTACGAGCGCCGTCCGTCGGACTGTAGTTGTTCGATGATCGCCTTCGAGACGTCGTCGAGCTGCACGGGCTTGCCGCTCGATCGGCCGGTTGTGCTCACAGCGCTGCTCCACTCATAAGTTGATTCTGTCAGCGTCGGTGATCGGTCACAAGCGATTCCGCATCCAGCGCCCCCTGATGCTGCCGAAATCGGTGGTGCAACGGCTAGAGCGGTTCCGGTTCGATTCGGTATGTTTGATCCATGAGCGCTAGGGAAATCCGCAACTTCATCAATGGTGAGTACGTCGACGCGAAGGCGGAGTCGAGTTTCGCCGTCATCGACCCGGCAACCGAGCAGACCTACGCGACGTCGCCGGTCTCGACCGCCGCCGACGTCGATGCCGCATTCTCCGCGGCCGCGGACGCGTTCGTGGAGTGGCGCGAAACCACCCCGGGTGAGCGCCAGCTGGCACTGTTCCGCATCGCCGACGCCATGGAAGCCCGCGCCGAGGAATTCGCCGACGTGGAGTCGCAGGACACCGGAAAGCCACGCGCGAGCCTCGTCGAAGACGAGATCCTGCTGTCGGTCGACCAGATCCGCTTCTTCGCCGGCGAAGCCCGCCACCTGAACGGAATGGCGAGTGCCGAGTACCTGAAGGACCACACCTCTTCCATCCGTCGCGAGCCGATCGGGGTCATCGGCCAGGTCACGCCGTGGAACTACCCGCTCAACATGGCCGTCTGGAAGTTCGCCCCGGCGATCGCCGCCGGCAACACGACCGTGCTCAAGCCAAGCGACACCACCCCGCTGTCCACGCTGCTGCTCGCCGAGGTCGCCGCGGAGTTCCTGCCGAAGGGTGTTCTCAACGTCATCACCGGTGACCGGACGACCGGCGCCGCAATGATCAACCACCGCACCCCGCAGATGGTTTCGATCACCGGGTCGGTTCGCGCCGGCATGGAGGTCGCGAAGGCGGCATCCGCCGATCTCAAACGCGTCCACCTCGAGCTCGGAGGCAAGGCACCCGTTGTGGTCTTCAACGACGCCGACATCGCCCTCGCCGTCGAGGGAATCGCGACCGCCGGGTACTTCAACGCCGGCCAGGATTGCACCGCTGCGACCCGCGTGCTCGTGCAGGAGGGAATCCACGACGAGTTCGTTGCGGCGCTCGCCGCCTACGCCCGCGAGAACGCGAAGACCGGGGCGCCGAGCGAGACCGACATCCTGTTCGGACCGGTCAACAACGCCAACCAGCTCGCGCAGGTCGAGGGATTCATCGACCGCCTTCCGGACAACGCGGTCATCGAGCTCGGCGGCAAGCGCCAGGGCACCGTCGGATACTTCCACGAGGCGACAATCATCTCCGGACTCACGCAGACGGATGACGCCGTGCAGAACGAGATCTTCGGACCGGTCATCACGGTGCAGAAGTTCACCGACGAGGCCCAGGCCACGAAGTGGGCGAACGACGTGCAGTACGGCCTCTCGTCGAGCGTGTGGACGAAGGACCACTCGCGAGCGATGCGGATGGCGAAGAACCTCGACTTCGGCTGCGTCTGGATCAACACCCACATTCCGCTCGTCGCCGAAATGCCGCACGGTGGATTCAAGCACTCCGGCTACGGCAAGGATCTCTCGAGCTACGGCTTCGAGGACTACACCCGTATCAAGCACGTCATGAGCTTCATCGGTTGATCGCCGTGCCAGAGTCCGACCCCGCGGGGTTCAGCCCCAGCGATCCGTCGACTGACCCGTTTCAATTCACGGTCGCGGGGTCGACGACGGTGGTCTCGCTCGATCGTCCAGCGTTCATCGGCCGGGGACCGACGCTTCCGCGGGTCTTCACCGGGGTCCGCCCTCGGCTGGTGCGGGTCCCGTCGCCGGCGGGGGAGATCTCGGCCTCCCACATCGAACTCCGACAGGTCGGGGTGACGGTAGTCGCCACCGATCTGAAGTCGACCAACGGGTCGATCGTGAGAATGCCCGGACTACCAGCGGTGACCCTGCGCCAGGGCGAATCACTCGTGGTTGCGCCGTTCACCCTCATCGACCTCGGCGACGGCATCGTGCTCGAAATACTGCCGCGCGAACACCGGGCACGCTCGGCAGGGACGACAATGGACTCGTGACAGAAATCGGCGAAGCGAGTCCAGGCACGACATTCACCGTGCCGGGAACCGACACAACGGTGACGATCGCGTGGGCAGCGGTGACCGATGTCGGTCGCCGTCGAGCGGCAAACGAAGACAGCTACCTCGTTCGACCGCCGATCTTCGCGGTCGCCGACGGGATGGGCGGGCACCTCTCCGGGGACGTCGCGAGTGCCGCGGTTGTGCAGCGACTGAGCGAAATGGTCAGTGGAGATTTCGCGACGACGTCCGACATCGAGAAAGCGCTCAGCAACGCGAGCGTCGACATCGGAATCGTTGCCGGCGAGAGCGAAATCGGTGTCGGCACGACCGTCACCGGCGCCGTGCTCACCACCGACGGTTCGCGCGCGTTTTTCACGGTCTTCAACATCGGTGACTCCCGGGTCTACCAGTTCGAGCGCAACGACCTGCAGCAGGTGACCACCGACCATTCGCTCGTACAGGAACTCGTCGATGCCGGAATCATCTCCCAGGCCCAGGCCCACCAGCATCCGGACGGCAACATCATCACCCGCGCCGTCGGCTTCGAACCGCAGCCGGTTCCCGATTACTCGCGGCTTCCGCTGCGCGCCGGGCTTCGCCTTCTGGTCTGCTCCGACGGGCTCACGGGCGAGCTCGCGGATGACCGGCTCCGCCTGCATTTCGCCGCCGGCCTCAGCCCGAATGAGACCGCCTCAGCTTTAGTCGACGCCGCCCTCGCGGCTGGCGGGCGCGACAACGTCACCGTCCTCGTGATCGACGTCCTCGAAACGCACACCGGCCCGCGGTAACCACAGCGCTCCCGGACGTTGGGCGAATTGGGGGTGTTACCCCCATGGCGCACGCTTCTGACCCGCTTACAATGAGGAAACCTGTCTACCGGTGAAGGGGGTATCCGTGGCGCGTCGATTGCCATCGCAACCTCCGATCCTGCCCGGATTTTCGCACGTTCACGTGCTCGGTTCCGGGGGTTTTGCCGACGTCTTCCTGTACGAACAGAACATGCCCCGGCGGCAGGTTGCGGTCAAGGTCATGCTGAGCGAGGTCGTCAACGACCAGGTCCGCCAGATGTTCCAGGCCGAGGCGAACCTCATGGCGCAACTGAGTGCCCACCCGTCGATCCTCACGGTCTACCAGGCGAGTGTGTCATCCGATGGTCGCCCGTACCTCGTGATGGAACTGTGCTCGTCGTCGCTCAGCCAGCGCTACCGGACAGAGCGGCTGCCGGTCGCCGAGGTGCTCCGGATCGCCGTCCGGATCGGCAGCGCCGTCGAGACCGCGCACCGCGCCGGTGTGCTGCACCGCGACATCAAGCCGTCGAACATCCTGCTCACGGCCTACGGGCACCCGGTGCTGTCCGATTTCGGCATCGCCGCAACGCTGAGCGAATCGGTGAGCCAGGAAGCGGTCGGAATGTCGATCCCGTGGTCGGCACCCGAGGTGCTCATGGACGAGACCGCCGGGACCGTTGCTTCAGAAGTGTGGGCGATGGCCGCGACCGTCTACTCGCTGCTCGCCGGCCGCTCGCCGTTCGAGATCCCGGGCGAATCGAACCGCTCCACCGACCTCATCACCCGGATCAACCGCGCGAAGACCCAGCCGATCGGGCGGAGCGACGTTCCGGCATCCCTCGAACGGGCGCTGAGCCGTGCGATGTCGCGCAACCCGCGCCACCGGCCGGCGAGTGTGCTCGAACTCATCCGCGAATTCCAGGCGATCGAGAGCGAGATCGGTGTTCCCCAGACGCCGATCGAAGTGGCAATGGATGACTGGGCGCTCGCGACCGTCGCCGATCTCGAAGACCGCACGCGGGTTCGCTCGGTCGCCGGGATCTCACCGGTCGTCGGCGGTCGCCGTCGACGCCGGACGGTACCCCCGGCCGGCCAGTACGACGCGGTCGGTACCCTCGTTCGCCAGAGCAACGGTGGGCGGCGCAGTACCGGTACGTCGAGGCAGCAACCGCCGGGGCGCGGGATGCAGGTGCTCGCCTGGATTCTCGTCGCCTGTTCCGTGCTGGTCATAGCGCTCGGCGCTACGGCGACGCTCGTCCTCCTGCGGGCCAACTCCGACGCGATCCCACAGGTCTCGAACATCGGTGCCGAAGTCAGCGACGGCTCGGTCGAGTTCGGCTGGGACGACCCGGGGCTCGCCGACAACGACTCGTACACGATCACTACGAGCGACGGCGGATCCAGCGTGCAGTCCGAGCCGTCCTTTGTGGTCGACGCCGCTCCCGGCGACCAGGTCTGCATCACCGTGACGGTCGACCGCGAGGGCAAACTCGGCAGCCCGAGCGTTCCCAAGTGTGTGGACATCCCGGAGTGATCGTGAGCGTGCGAACGGGCGGCTGGCGTCGTGTCGCCTAGGAGCTGGTCGCTGAAAAGCTGGCTGTCGGGGCACAAGTCCCTCGTCGTCACGGCGACGAGCGGAACGGTCATTGCCACGCTCGTCGCGACCGCGGCGATCGTCTCCGGCGGCTACACCGCGCAGCGGCTCGATCTCAATGACTCGTCGGTGTGGGTCGCAAACGGCGCAACCCAGTACGTCGGACGAGTGAACACCGACGTACTCGAACTCAATACCGTCGTCGCGAGCGATGGAACCGACCTCTCGATCGTCCAGTCCGGTTCGACGGTGCTCGTCGTCGATCGTGGCGACGCCCGGCTCGACGTGCTCGATGCCGCAACGGCCGAGGTCGCCGAGAGCGTGCCCCTTCCGCCCGACGAGGCGAGCGTGTACATCGCCGGCGGCAACGTCGTCATCTACTCTCGCGGCACCGGCGAGCTGTGGCTGCTTCCTGTCGCCGAGCTCTCGACGTTCGACGCCGATCGCGAACCGACCCTCAACCTCGGTGCCGATTCGGTCGTGAGCGTGAGCGAGGCCGGTATCCTGTTCGCTTACTCGCCGGCGAAGAAACAGGTGTACCGCGTCAATGCGGCCGTCGCCGGAGTGGTCGACACGACCTTCGCGAGCAGCCTCGAGGTCTCCGGGGTGGCATCCGCGCTGTCGATCACCTCCGTCGGCGATCACTGGGCGGTGCTCGACTCGTCAACAAAGAAGCTCGAAATCGACGGGGAGATCATCGACCTCGCCGCAGAAGTGGGAGTCACAGCGGATGCCGTACTTCAGCTTCCGGCAGCCGGCGGAGACCGGGTTCTGGTCGGCTACTCCGACGGACTGCTCGCCGTTCCCCTGAGCGGCGGCGACGCCGAGGTTCTCGTGGACGGCCAGGCCGGTAGCCCCAGCCGCCCGGTGTCGAAGGGCGGCTGCGAGTTCGCCGCCTGGACCGGGGGAACTGCCTGGCGCAATTGCCCGGCCGACGGCGTGACCACGCCGATGGCGCTCACCGGCATCGGTGTCGGATCGCGACTCGAATTCCAGCAGAACGGCTCACGCCTTGTGCTGAACGACACGGTCGGTGGCGCGTCCTGGGCCGTGCAGTCGGCCGGCGAACTCATCGACAACTGGGACGACCTGATCGAAGACGATCGCCAGGACACCACCGTCCAAGAGAACGACGATGACAACCCTCCCGTCGTCGAGAAGGCCCAGCTGCCGCCGGTGGCCGTCGACGACGATTTCGGTGCGCGTCCCGGTCGCGCAACCGTACTTCCGGTGATTCTCAACGACTACGACCCCAATGGCGATGTCCTCGTCGTCGATTCGGTCGTCCCGATCGATGAGTCGCTTGGCCGGGTCGACCTCATTTCCGAACGCCAGCAGCTGCAGCTGACCCTCAATTCGAACGCTCGCGGAAAGCTCGAGTTCGACTACACGATCAGCGACGGCCGAGGCGGAAGCGCGACCGCGACCGTGACGGTCACCGTCCGGTCGCCATCCGAGAACTCCGCTCCGCGTCAGGTGCGCTCGTCGAAGGTCACCGTCGAGGCCGGGTCGCAGCGTTCGGTGCCGGTGCTCGGCGACTGGGTCGACCCGGACGGCGATCCGTTCTACCTCGTCTCGGCGAGCGTTCCCGGACCGGACAGCGTCAGCTACAAGCCGGAGGGAACGGTGATCTTCACCGCGGCCGGTGGCACGGAAGGGGTTGCGACGGTCGCGCTCGTGGCGACCGACGGCACCGACGACGGAAGCGGTTCGCTCGAGGTGACGGTCACGCCGTCCGGCGACGTGCCGATCGTCGCGGACCCCTTTGTCGTGCACGCCTATGCCGGGCAGGAACTCACCATCTCGCCGCTCGAACACGTGCGGGGAGGATCGGGGGAGCTTCGGCTGAACGCGGTGCCGCCGAAGGCCGGCGTGACAACGACGCCCAGCTACGAGGCCGGTACGTTCCGGTTCGTCAGTGACCAGGTGCGAACCCACTACCTCGAGTACGTCGTGACCGACGACGACCAGAGCGTTACCGGACTGGTGCGGGTGGATGTCGCCTCACCGCCGGACACCAACACTAAGCCGATCACGGTACCGAAGACGGTATTCGTCCGCACTCTCTCGAGCGAGACCGTCAACGTCGCCGGAACCGACATCGACCCGGCGGGCGGCGTGCTGCTGGTTACCGGCGTCATGAACATCCCGTCCGGTTCCGGTGTCCGTGCCGAAGTGCTTGAACAGCGTTCGGTGCGTGTCAGCCTCGCCGGAATCCTCGACCAGCCGGTCACCTTCGACTACCGCGTGAGCAACGGGCTCGCCGACGCCGTCGGCACCATCACCGTGATCCAGATTCCGCAACCGACGCAGATCCAGCCGCCGGTCGCGCGGGATGACACTGCGACGGCACGTGTCGGCGACGCGATCACGATCGACGTCCTCGCCAACGACGAGCAGCCGGACGGGCTCGACATCACCCTCACCCCGCGGCTCGTCGAGGGCCTGACCGGGGCATCCGGCCTGCTGTTCGCCACCGGTAACGTGCTGCGTTATCTCGCACCGGACCGGCCGGGCAACTTCGCCGCCGTGTACCAGATCACCGGCACCGACGGGCAGGTCGCGCAGGCGCAACTGCGCATCGAGGTGCGCGAACCGAACAGTGAAACCAACAATCCGCCGGTACCGAAGCCCGTCGTCTCCCGGGTTCTCGCCGGCGAGCGCGTCCGCATCGACATCCCGCTGACCGGCATCGACCCCGACGGCGACTCCGTGCAGTTGCTCGGGCAGGAGTCGAACCCCGAGAAGGGAACTGTCACTCTCGTCGGCAGCAATTACATCGAGTACGAGGCCGGCCAGTACTCCGCCGGAACCGACAGCTTCGCGTACACGCTCATCGACTCGCTCGGGGCGAGGGCGACCGGAATCGTGCGCATCGGCATCACCGCCCGCACCGGCGGTGCCCGCAACCCGGTCGCGATCGAGGATGAAGTGCGGGCGCGGCCGGGCGCGACGGTCTCGGTGCAGGTGCTCGAAAACGACTCCGA
>Ga0247733_1000108_pt1 | contig 122422 bp, 118 predicted proteins | sample UWRJL043104R2_FD_180932 | JGI IMG/M metagenome (GOLD analysis project Ga0247733, IMG submission 180932) | Plant litter microbial communities from Arlington Agricultural Research Station in Wisconsin, United States - UWRJ-L043-104R-2 | ecosystem: Environmental > Terrestrial > Plant litter >... | reverse complement strand
GAAAACTATCTTTAATAGTTTCTTCGCAATTGTTAGCTATTAGAATAGCTAGAATTCTCATTTTCCAAATCTCATAATTTAATTGGCCCTTAAGCTTCTCAAAGTTAATTGATTTTGAAGAATTGTTGAATTCTATTATACTTAATAAGTATAATAACAAGAGGTTGGTTGGTTTGGTTGATTTGGTTGATTTGGTTAATTTGGTTAATTTGGTTGATTTGGTTAATTTGGTTGATTTGGTTGATTTGGTTGATTTGGTTGATTTGGTTGATTTGGTTGATTTGGTTGATTTGGTTAATTCGATTAATTTGGTTGATTTAGTTGATTTAGTTAATTTGGTTAATTTAGTTGATTTAGTTGATTTGATTAATTTAGTTAATTTAGTTAATTTGGTTGATTTGGTTAATTTAGTAAAGAAATCTAGACTAGCTAGATAGAAATTATATCTTTATAGATAATAAAGCACCGGGCTTATAACCTATAAAAAAGGATATAGTAGTAAAGAATATATATTAAATTATCTAATTTATAAAGGTACTACCTATAGGTCTACTTATACTAGATTGGTAGTTTGGATAGGTTTCTACCCGTATTACTATTAATTTCGGATAGGTTTCTATCCGTATTACTATTAATTTCGGGGAGCTTTTAACCCGTATTTTAGATAGTTTTAACTATTTATCTTACGCGCGTGTTTTATGCGTATTAGACTATTTATAATAGTTCGTTATACGTGTTTTAGATTTTATTTAACGTCTATATTAAATAGTCGGAATTGATATTTTTAGAATTTTACTAAAAGTATTTCTTATCTTTTGTATTACATAACGTACTAATATAAATAGAGCTATTTTATAAATATTACGTATACGCGGTAATATATAAATTATCGCCCTACGTATTATAAATTAATTACTAATTTATTTTAGTATTATTAGAACGCTTACTTTCGAAAATCTTCGCAAGTTAAGTTCTTACGTTTTTAGATTTTTCGTATATTTACGTTTAGTAATTTACTACTATTAGTTATAGCTTTAGTAGTGATTTATATATAGTATATAACTATATATTATATAGTTTCTAACGCTATTAGGAAGTTTTAATATCGTTTATATTCTTGATATATTAATTTTACGTTTCTTACTTTCGTAGATTTTTTAGTTCTGAGGTAATAGAGTTTTACCTCGTTTTTTATGTTTATAATTTTAACATTTAGGGTTTTACACGACCGGAACTTGTAGCTGCCGAAAAGGGACGTTCCCTGCCTGTACACACTGATCGGTACATCAGCGGAGCTGTATTCAACGCTGTGAAGAGCACTATAAAGACCGCTGCTGTATGGAACTACATATCACAGCTTTTAGCATTACTGAAAGGCTCAGCCGACAAACAGCTCCGAGCCATCGTTCTGCAAGAACTCTCCGCCACATGCCAATTAAAATATATGCGCGCTCAAGCGTTGCTTAAGCGGAATGTGTCCGCATACTTAGGTGGCAATAAGTGGTTCGCTCGAACATCCACCGTACGGACAGATGGTATTGTACGCATCTCCATAAAATGCAGCCCCGAGTCTCTGGCAGTAACCCGCAATTGAATTACATGCTTCGACTCTGCCAAGACGAGACGAACTGGTCTGGGTCAGCCCAGTGGCTTCAGTAGCTAGAGGACCTTCATCAAGCCCATCCCTTGGAGATAGACAAGATCACGAAACGAGAGTTCAGTTTGCTATGCGAGCTGGCCGTCATTGTTACATTCATAAAGTGGCACAATCACCTGAGGTCAATTACAACAAGAGGCACATGTTTGTGAGTAGATATTCGGATCTAGAAAACGAACTCAGACAGCTCAAGACCGAAGTTGACCTCGGTGAATTTGCCATCCCGATCAATAACTTGTTAGAGCCTTGTATGGCAAGTGGTGCTCTTACAGCATTCGATCGATACCTTCTTGAGAAGACGGGTACAAAGGTCGGCTTCCTGTACCAAGACCTAGTTGACGACTGTGTATCGAACATATACAATCGTTATGAGCAGCAGAAGGCGAAAGCTTACAAGGATAAGGCAGAATATCTGGCGCCGGCGGTCCCAGAAGCCCCAGAGTCGTCGACTCAGCAGCGCAGGCAGAAGGAGAAGACGTGACCAGCACACTCATCCATATACAACATCGCACCTCAAGTGCCATGCCCATATTCTTTGACGAACAGCCTCGTGATTGCCAGAAGACTTTCGAGGTCAAGGCGTCCACCTTTGCCGTCTTCTAATCGCTGTTGAAGATCATCGGCGGCTCGTGGATCAGTTAGCTGGGACGCTTTCGCAGCCGCCATGACGGATTTGGGCTATCGGTAGTCCCTAAGGTCGGCTCAATCTACACATTTATCCCTCCAGAGAAGGTGGCTTTGCAGAGAGATCTTACGCTGCATCGACCTCATCAGTCGTGCATCGAGGAGCCGCGCCTGCTGCTCTATTCCCGGCGTTTGAAGCGGGTCTATGGGTGGGACGACTCGACTTTCATCGTTCGTAAGCAGTGAATCAGTGGTGTACGTGCCTTCGAAATCTAGTACCGGCAGGTTGGCTGCGTACACAATTACCTGTCAGAAAAGGTCGCTGGGGCGAGCCCGTTGTCACTGAAGCCGCAATCGCTAGCGACTATAGAAAATTGCTGGAACTAAAGGACCCAGCAATCACGCCTAGCGCATTCCGGTCAGTTCATGTTCCGGTGCCTGTAGGACGGAGCAAATTTAAGGTTCCTGTTGGTGGTTTCTATCGCATTTTCTGGCGCCCGTTCCTAGTGGAGTCGATGTATCTCTCCGAACCGGCAACATGTAACTAGCCATGTAGACTAGTGCAACAACGCCTCCGGGTTGCTCCGGCTTCGCACGTTCATTCCAGCCTAAGCCGACCAATGCTTGCGTGCCTACCACGCCGCCATAGCTGTGCATGAGCGCGATGGTGGGACGGCTACGTGCAGCCAGGTCAAGGGCCGTTGCACGGATAATGGAGTTGGCATCAGCGAAGGTAGCAGTCAGCGGTAAGGTGTTGCTACAACTTGGGAGGGGTGGGCATATAGTTGAGAAGCTGTTGGCTGTGAGGGTGTAAATGAGGGTGTGGTAGTGTGACGGTGTATGTCATGCATCATGGAAAAGGAGAACGATGGGTATATTCGGCGGCGATTGCGTAGACATGGCGAATGGGTACTATATATCGTGGACGAGCATGCGAAGTGAACCCATCTGCTGGAGAAACTGTTCATGGGGCTGTCAGGTTTCCAGCTGCCTTTTACAAACGACGTATTTCCGTATTGGTGCATTGCTCGATGGCTCAACCCAACTCGGATGCCATTCTGTATCAGGAAACCGGGGCTCTCCTAGCCGTAACTAAAGGTGTGGTGATCTCAAATGTCTACCCAGCACAGCCTGGTACGAACCACTCGACTTGGAAAGCAGCGAGAGACGGTGAGGTGAGAGAAGACGTGCTGATGAGCCGGGTGAGAGCTGTGCAAAGGATAATAGCGGAGAGTCTGTAGTACTGGACGAGGCATAGATTTCGACGGAATGGTCTGTAAGGGAGAACACGCGACCGTCATCGAATTTGTGTTAGCACGGCCCAAAGCCAGAGAGTAGACGTTAAAGAACTCCGGAGTGTCTGAAAGAGTAACAGTTCTTCATTGATGCTTGGTAAGTCGCTACCACTGCGCACCCCCTAGATTGGTGGACAATTCCACACTCCCATCCCTTTTAAACAAATCGAATCGCGCTTGCTGGGTATCATTCGGTGCTTTCCCCCGTTCATCGACTCGTATTGCGTAAATATATCGATCCGCCGGGGCCGAGTCGCCCATGGCGTAGCTTGTTGACGGATACCAGCCGTTTCTTTTCGTAGAATCTCGCCATCTTCACAGCCCTACGGCCGTACAGTTATCCACGGTTCGCACTGATCCCAAACCGGTGGTAACTGTCATTGTCATGTTCCCCCCCCACCCCTCCACGAACACCTTCCCGAGACCGTTTACCTCGTGGCTGTCGAAGCTGCTATTCAGCCCATGCAGCACCAATCTGCCCAGCGGCGGAGTGATCAGCGTTGAGCACCAGACGGTTGCGCAAAGCATCAACCCAAGGACGACGTCGAACAGCAATCTCTCGGCCGGATCCAGCATATATCCGGAGAAGGTAACGGTGTATTGATAGTAGATTTTGTGGAGGGAATAGCGGACGTGGTCAATATGCGTGGGCGAGCGTGGCAAGCGTGGGGCTGCGCCGAGAGATTTGTAGTAGTCGAGAAGCAAGAGCGGAACTATGGTGAGTGACATGCTGTCGCTGTCGGACGTTGGCTAGGACGCGATGCTTCGGATTGGCGCCCACTCGCGCCTCGTCTAATGTCCCTGAGCACCTCCACTCGTGTCCAGTCTCTCGCGCTTGAATGTTGCTGAAATCCGGTTTCGAAAACCGTGGAGCGTCCTTGCGTGGTCAAACAATATAGCACTCGGCCGTGGCTGTGTACGAATCGCGCGATGCGACGGCGATGCGACAGAGGATCGGAGATGATCGGCAATATAGATCGACGATGGTTGAGTTGTCCCTGCTGCTTGCTGCTTGCTCGCGCCCAAGTTGTCACGCAACGTTGGAGCACCAAAGACGCGAGCGCTGAGAATGATCACATCGATAGGGCACCCCTTTGCTTTTGAACCTCCCCGGCCGCCTCGTCGATGATCGAGGGTGCCGTTGCAGATACAGCGCCCGTCAGCGAATCCCAACCTCTTGCGCTTCCGGCGCTTCCGACGCGTTCCGTAAAAGGTAGCGTGCGTTTGATGTTATTTGCCAGCTCCACACCGCACCATCTCGTCAGCCCTATGCAGCGGAGTCTGCTGACCAATGGTGCGGAAGATGTTAACGAGGTCCGACCAGACGGATATGTCTCGGAGGAGCTGTTGTTCACATGGCTCCTCGCCGAACCGTTTCCTGTTGTACTTGTGCGCGGACAGCAAGTCACTCGCGCCCTAGCCCTACAGTGTTAAGACACCACGTCCAAAGATCGGAGCTCGGAGCTCGCAGTATGTGGGTGGTCCCGGCTAGCGGAAAGTTTCATTGCATTGGTTTGGACCCACCACCCTCTTAACGAGGCGGCTCGCTTGCGGAACCTGACGGATGCTTACTGCATCCAAAATTTGGTCGTTACTGGAAATGGAGTATAGCCTACATGTTGCAATGCTGCGATAGTGATGTGTGATCTGGTGCAGATCCGTACAGCTCTCCTGCCCCCTCCCCTCCGGCCTCCCTTTTCACTGGCAGCTGCGAACCGCTTTTGTGCTGGTTCCTACACTACTTCGCTGCGACCGCCGGTGGGCTGGTGAGACCGTTGGAGGACCGAATGCTTAGCGGATCGTAGCGGTTTGCCGATCGAGGTTTTTGTTGATGGATAGAAGTGCGGCAACAAGCCTCCTTCACCCAGGAGGGCTGGCGATCTCTCTCTGATATGCCCCCGCAAAATCTAGCTGTCCTAGCTGACTAGTGGTCTGATCAATCTCCTTGTTCAAGTCCTCCAGGTTCTGCGCCAGGCTGGAGACCTCGTCGAATCTGCGATGCTTGGTAGCATCTGCGACCATCTCAGACACCATGAATTTTTGCTCTTCCAGGACAATGAGTCTCTCTCGCAACTCTTTCTCTTCCGACTCGAGCGCAGATACTGCGCTGCTACTGCTGATGATGCTACCTGCTTCTATATCGTTGAGCTTGATGGTCGCAAGTGCTCTGCCACTGTTGGACCGACTGTTTGGTTTCGACCCTTGCGGGACGGCGTGTTTGAGTATCCGCGGGAGCGATCGCAAGGGGAGCATGTGTGTGCTCAAGAAGCTGTAGGCTTGCTGGTACACGGCCTTCTGTAGCTTCGCCTGAGTAGGTGAATCTGTTGGGAGGTCGCGAATTCGCTTCGCGGCCATGTCGAATTGCCCAAATGCGTCCATCAGCCGTTTGCGCACCTTGGTGGCGTCGGCGAGTTGTTGTGATGTGGGCGGCTGGTCGGGATCCTGGAGGGCCATGAGCAGTTTTTGAAACCTCGGAAGGAGCAGGCGGATGCCGCGCTCAAATTGAGCCAAGTTTTCGTACGCTCGTTGATCCTTTGGCTTCTGCGCGAGTTCATGCTGAAAGTCGCTTCTGCTGAAGAGCGTGTGTTTGCAATCCTGGCACATGCGAATGTCGACACTCAGCTGTGGAGTCGCCTTTTCCGAAGCTTTTGAACCTACTCACATTAGCAACGCAACGGACATGGACCACACAAGCCTACCAGCAGCGACATTGAGTCCCACCTCGGACGAACATGCCGTCTTCGGGTCGCCGCACACGACGCGACCACACATGCGACAATGGTGTCTCCGGAACGTGTAGCTCGAAAACTCCTGCTGGCAAAAGGGGCACTGCGAGATGTGCGCATCTTCCTCCCACGTGATGATGGATTGCTCCAGAGCCTTGCGCTGGTTCTTGGCGGTGGACAAGGGCCAGAAGCCGCCCGAGGCGGTCTGGTCGTCCTGCGGGGGGTTTGCCAGTAGCTGCGTCAACTTGGTCAAGCGCTTCTCTAGCCGGCTGACCTCCATGTGTTCCCGATCCACCTTGGCGCGCCGCAGCTTTGCAAAGACGGCGAAGTGGTTGCGCTCCAGGCCGTGGTGGTCGTTGTACCCCTCGCGCGACTTGTAGCATGTTTCACACACCCTGCACCAGTAGCCCCGGACGGGATCGTGCTTGGCCTGGCGCGACAGCTTCATCTGATACATGGTGTGGTCCTCGCAGAACAGCTTCCCGCAGCATCGGCAGTTGACGGCCGAGCTGCTGCCGCCGAGGGCCATTTGCGAGGCGCTTGTCGGGCGGGCGCAGGTTGGGTCTGCGCATGCGTCGCGGTAGCTGGGTCGTTGCCAGTGGGCGCGGGTGACTTCCTCGTCAGGGGCGCGGCGGACGGGGGGCGCGGGCGCAGGGTCGGGGGTGTACATGGTAGAAGCAGCAGCAGCAGCAGCAGTAGCAGCGGCAGGGTGGGCCAGGTGCGGCGGCGGCGAGGGCGCATCGTTGGACTCAAAGACGTCGAGGCCCTTGAGCTTCTGGTTCAGCACGGCGAGCGGCTGGAACTTCTTGGCCTTGTGCATCTGCAGCTCGAACCAGTTCTTGACCTCGTCCTGCTCTTCCTCGACCAGGTTCTGGTGCGTGTCGTCGAGATGGCGGTTGAGCTGCAGCAGCGTGACCATGTCGTCGTTGCAGATGGGGCACACGAGGCGGCTCGAGGCGCCGGCGCTGGCGGCGGCATGGCCGGGGGCGGCCAGCAGCACCTTGGTGGCGATGTCGTCGCGCGTCTCGGTGGTGCTGGCCGGGCTGTTGGACGTCTGCGAGCTCAACGACAGCGAGCTCTCCGAGGGCGAGAGCAGGCTCGCGTTGCGGGCATGGCGGGGCGGGGGTGCGGCCACGGCGGGCGACAGGCTGCGTCCGCTGCCCAGCACGCGGCCGCCGCCCAGGGACCTGCCCGAGGTCATGATGGCTGTTCGAGGGGGAGGGGGACGTCGGGGGCATGGAGGTGGGCGGGCGGCGCGGACATGGCCATGGCCAGCGTGGGTGAGGTTCGGGCACTGGCACAGGGCCGGGGCTGGGGCACGCTAGACGTGGCGCAGGCGTGGGACTGCAGCAGGCAGTACTTGTGCATGCGGGTTGGCGACGGCCCCTGTCACTGACTGCACCGACGGCACCGACTGCACCGTCTGCACCAACATGCACCCGTCCAGCCAGCCCCGAGTGCGGACCGTCTGGCCTTGACGACGGCGACCGTGGCCATGGAGCTGGCGCTGGCGCTGGCGCGGGCGGCTGGCCGTTGCGGGCGATTGTGGCGGGGCTGTGGCGGGGCCCAGGGCCAGTGGCTGCGAGGCGTCATCGAGCCATGTCCGCGAGCTTTCATCCTCTTTTCTTCTTTCTCCGGCGAGTCCGCCGTCTCTACTCACGCCCCGCGACCTCGACCTCGACCTCGACGCCGCACACGCTCCCCCCATGAAGGACCCGTATCCAGAGCTCCAGGGCGGCGGCTCGCTCATGCTCGCCTGGCAGATCCGCAACAAGAAGATCCTCATCGTCGGCGGCGGCGAGGTAGGTGCCCGCCCTCCCGCTTGGGTGCAGTCGGAGCATCGGCTCTGACCATTGACGCAAGTGCAGGTCGCTGCCGGCCGCATCGTGAACGTACTCAACGCCGATGCCCTGGTCACCGTCGTCTCGCCCCGCGACGGCCTCAACGACGAGGTCGCCTACCGCATCGAGCAGAAACAAGTCCACTATGTCGACCGCAAGTTCGAGCCCTCCGATCTCGACGGCGTCGACATGGTCTTGACCGCCGTCGACGACCCCGTAGCCTCGTCGCAGATCTACACGCTGTGCCACGAGCGGAGAATTCCCGCCAACATCGCCGACGTGCCTCCCGAGTGCGATTTCTACTTTGGCAGCGTGCACCGCGATGGCCCGCTGCAGATCATGGTCAGTACCAACGGCAACGGCCCCAAGCTGGCCAACATCGTGAGGAGGCAGATCGCCGCGAATCTGCCCTACAACATCGGCGCAGCCGTGCAAAGGGTGGGCATGCTGCGGCGGAAGCTGCGCAAGGTTGCGCCCGCACAAGACGAAGGGCCCAAGAGGATGCAGTGGATGTCTAGGGTGTGCGAGCAGTGGACCTTGGACGAGCTGTGCGACATGACCGAGGAGGACATGGAGATGCTCCTGGGTTTCTTCAAGCCTGGAACCGTGCCCAGTCTGGACATGGTGAGATTACAGGAGCCAGATGGAGCATTTGATGGGCCGTTCCTGATCTAACGCCATTCTGTTCATACAATATCGGTGCCGTCATAGGCTTTAGAACACGACTTGCGGGCGTACTACACTGAAATCACGATGCCATGTCAGCCATTCTGTAGAGGAGCCAAGTACCATGGAGTTCAATGCTTGCGACCTAATTTGTATATTCTCCTTGCAGCACACCTTCCTTGTCGTCTGCTTCGATCGAGTAGTTCCAGTGTATCACAGATGTAGCAAAAGACCGGGGTTGTAGAAGGCGGTGCGAACGATCGGCCAATCAGATGGAAGTGGCCCAAGCTCCTAGCTACTTTCACTTTCTTCCTCGATGGTCTCCGCGGCTCTCATGACCACTTCATCACGCTGATCAAAGCATCCAATGTCAGCAACAACATCCCATGGATTTGGGAGATCCGTTGAAAAACACGGTCGCCAGGATGAACCTCACCCAACTCCCATTCTATGCTACGGTTGACTTCGAAGCCTTGGCCAAGAAGCACGCGGCATTCAGCGTTGTATGGGAACAGAGCTCAGGACATCTCGATTTCCACGACCCAGACACTGCCCAAACCCTTTCCAAAGCCATCCTCGAAACCGACTTTGGGCTCGATGTCGAAGTGCCAGATGACCGACTGTGTCCGCCTATACCAAACAGGTGGAACTACGTCGCGTGGATACAGCGTCTGTTGGACTCTACAAGCCCCACACATAGCAACAAATACGATGCAAATCGAAAAGTCTCAGGCTTAGATATCGGTACCGGTGCGTCGGCCATATACACCATGCTTTGCCTCCAGTCGCGGCCAAACTGGACCATGTGTGCGACTGATGTCGACAAGAAGAGCTTCGACGCAGCGATCCGGAACCTTACACTCAACAACTTGGTCACGCGGACTAGAATGATCCAGACCATCGATTCCAATCCTCTTATTCCACTTCAATATCTCGGCACGGACAAACTTGACTTTACCATGTGCAATCCACCTTTCTTCCTGGATGAGGATGACATGTGCCTTAGTATCAAAGGCGAAGGCAAAAGCTTGAAGCCGAACGCTGTGTGCACAGGCTCATTGAGCGAGATGGCATGCCCCGGTGGAGATGTTGGCTTCGTGACCAGGATCGTCGAGGAGAGCCTTACCCTGCGAGACAAGGTGACGTGGTATAGCAGCCTGCTCGGAAAACTGAGCAGCGCAAAAACCATCGTGGACTTGCTGAAGAAAAATGGGATCAGTAATTGGGCTGTGGGCTGTATCGATACAGGCGGTGCGACCAAGAGATGGATTGTTGCATGGAGCTTTGGGGAGTACCGGCCTCGCAATGTATGTATCGCTCCCGCGACTTCCCCTTTGTTATATGTACTGAATCGACTGATCAGGATATCGCACGCATTGAAAAAATCGCAAACGAATACCTTCCCTTTCCCACTGAATATCGCATCGCTCTCCCCTCGGATACTGACACTGCAATGGTCGAGAACACCCTCAATACAAATATATCGTCTCTCGACCTACGCTGGGCCTGGAATCGTAACGCATCAACAGGTCTCGGTGAGGCATCCCAGAACGTTTGGAAAAGAGCTTACAGGCGGGAGCACGACAGGAAGAATAACAGGACCGCCGCTGCTGCAGGCAGAGAAGATATTGAAATCAAGGATGAGGCAGCTGATAAGGAGGTTCGGTTGGCCTTCAGGATATCGATCAATCAAGGTGCAGGAGAGGTATTGATTGAGTGGTTAAGGGGCAGCGACCAGGTCTTGTGGGAGAGTTTCTGTGGTATGTTGCACCGAACGTTCAAGAAAGGATAAAGTGGAGTGAGGGAGAGAACCAGTACTAGGTATCCGGTGGTAGCTATGTACTTGCTTTGCGCGGATACACCCTCTCATCAGCCCATGGTTGTCTATTCTTTTTCGCTTTTCTCCTGGACCCTATAGATGGTGATATGCTCACAGGTACTCATCAAAGATATGCCCCTTAGAAAGGCTGGTCTCAGGCGATCGACCTATCCCAGAACATGTCGGCACTTAGCTCCTCGGGAGTACCCTTGGCCAGTGGCGGCGCCTCATGGTCCGGCTTCATACCAGCCTTGAGGCCATCCGGTCCCATGTCCACCGGGCGCTCACGACCGGCCCGTCCACCGCGCGCACCCCTGCTCCCTCCACCTGCAGGCACGCGCTCCATGGGCGGGGGTCGCAGTTCACCCCGAGCCGCGCGATTCTGACGATGCAGCTGGCCACCGTGCAAGTCCCCCTTGAGCTCTTCTCGCTCATTGCGGTCCTCGGTCTCGTACTGAAACGTATTCCAGGCGAAGACTTGGGCATCCATGCCGGCGGTCGCGCGTCCTTGGCGTACGTTGACGGGGCCACCGGCGAAGAGGGCATCGTCACGGTCGCCTACGGCAGCCGTGTCATGATCGTAGCGGTCACGGCCTAGGTCGGCAAGCTCTGTGACTGGATTGTAGTAGGGATTGATGTTTTCGACAGGACCTTCGCTGCCGTTTGTGCAGCTGTTGTCGACCATTATGGTTTCGCGCTCGGTCGTGAGCTGTCGTGGTATCAGCCAGCTCTCGAATATTTGGTGACAGAACGTAACGCACGTTTTATAGCAGTGCTACTACTTGATCAAGCAAGCTCCGTCCTCGAAGGAAGGCGCGCAGATACGCAGGTGCGGAGGGGCTAGATTTCGAGCATGTGTTGATGGCTAAAGTCGATGCGTGAGAAGAGTCCGAGGCGAGAGTTGCCGAGGAAGACAGTTCTGAGATGGAGCTTGCCGACGAAGTGCTCATGCCCGCTTCACAAAGCGGTTTCGGAGAAATGGTGAAGGAAGCGAGATGGCAGACCTGTCGGTTGGTGAAAGGAAGGAGGCGCAGGCCGATTGCGCTGGTCAGTGAGGGTGGCTCGCTCCTCCCCACCCCTTCACAGCTCAAGTGCTGTGAGGCCTGTAGTCTTCAACATCAAAACCCGTGAAACCATCAGGGCCCGCACTTTGCATGTGGAAGTGTGCTGTTGGTTTTGTACTTGCTAAAAACGTTCGTTGAATGCTTGCATCGTCTTATCACCTCTCTCAGGAATCATGTTTATTGAGCAGCCTATCGGTGGCTACGCCCGAAGGAGGGGGAAGGGGATGGATTGCAAATCGCTGTTAGATTGTTCCCCTTGATACAAAATCTCCAGACTATGCACTGCCTTGAGATCATCGGCACAGGGTCATCTTACAGTGCCCAGAGAGTGTTCGCTATTCAGCTTCAGTATGCGTGTGTTGCGAGAGGGGAGTCCGTCAAGTGCTGCGGGAGCAATTCGGTTTAGCCACCAGTGAAGATAGTGGGACATCGAGCACACTTACAGAGTGCACCTAGAAGAGAACAGCCCTGTGTCTACTCTGTTGAGCTGTTTTCGAGAGCTTCTATAACCGTAGAACCGGTATAAGATGATCTTCTACAACCATTGGAGCTTGAATTGCGGAATTCTCACAGAGCCATGTCAATGGGTGGCGGGTATGGCAGAATTCACAGAGGTGGCCCACCTTACTCTGTCAAAGCCGGTAAGATGTCGACGTAGTCAATGGCGCTGATGAAGCTTGTCAATACCTAAGTACTCTTATCCTTCAGTCTCCGTAAAAGTACGTAGCTAGATAGGCTTACTCAAAGTATCAGCAGAACCAACAGGAAGAAGAAACCCAAGAAATGGTATCAACCCGAACAAATACGTACAATCCTACCAGACAAGTCAATGAACTTGGAGAGTTCGTACATTCTGACTCTCCGCTACCAACACTCTCCTCACGCCGTCGTCGATGGGCAGCGCTTCTCAGAGCGCAACACTACCAGCCAGTCATCGCCGAAGTATTGGAGCAGGAACTACCAAAGTACACCAACAGCACCATTGTGCTACCAACCTCGCTTTCTTCCATCATGCGCGAGTGCTTGCTCATTCTTGCATCATCGCCTTTAGTCTTCGCTGCGGCTGTTGACGGGACGCTTGCGCAGAAAATCCTCGTCGACGAAGACTTACAACGCGAGTACGCCGTGATCCAAGAGAGAGCGCACATACAACCCTCGATATACGTACAGCTTCTTGCAGACGAGAATGGTACCGCACCGACTGCAAACCAGCACATGCTGATCCGCGAGAGGGTCATTGATTACCTCGCACCAACACGGAGAGAGCAAGACCAGGAGATGGCATGGATGATTGACAACGTTACCGCGCCCGCGGTAACACGATCAATATCGATCTCTGGATACCGGAAATATCTCTGGACTTCGCGCCGCTCACCGAATCACGACGCAACGTTGCTTCGTTTTTGCTCTGGTATCCTGAAGAGGTGGAGCGAGCATACGCCTTCACGCCGCGACACGCCATTTGAGTTTCCGCCAGGTGAGTGCGGATATTCAATCAACTCGTACATACGACTGAAGCAGCATCGGGACCGTCAGTCGTCTAATTATGTGATGAATCTGACAGAAGACATCTGTTCATATCTGCATAGCTTAGGTCACATCTCGCAGCTCTTCTACATGCATCAATTCGTGATATACCTGATTTTTAGACCACAGCAAGCTGCGATTGCGGAGATCTTCTGTTCTGGCTTGCTCCAAGTCTGGGTCGAAGACGGGGGAGGGTTGAACGCATACCCAGCCGGGCGCAGTGTAGCAAGCGTAAGGCGCCTCAGTCAAGGGCAGTGGGTGACACATGAGAAGTGGGTGTCAGCTAATACAAACCTACAAAAAAACTTGAGGATCCAGAAAGAACGGCTGAAGAGTGAGGTTGAGGGATTGGAAGCTGAGCAGGACGAACTCTGGCGGGAGGCCATGGAGAGCGATAATGAGAATGATGGAGACGACCCAAAGGACGTGGACTAGGTGCCGGATGATGAGCTGGAGGAGGAAGAGGAGGAAGAGGAGGAAGAGGAGGAAGAGGAGGAAGAGGAGGAGTCTAGTCAGCTACGGATGCATGGCTGAGTGCGCATTGCGTAGATGAACATTGAAGGGAGTGCTTGAGTGTAGTGCAGTGCGAAACTCTGCCGATGCGCGGGAAGCCATGTCCTGGTCCCTCCAAGATGTGGCGGTGCATGTGTGGCGCACATGACTCAATGCAACTGCCCCTCGTACACCTCCAAAAACCCCAAACACAAGCTCCCGCGAGTGTCGTGTCTGCAGCACGATACTAGCAAACAGATCCCGAGCGACTTTTGAGCAGTACTGAAAGTTCCGGTACGTATTTTGGTGTACACCTTTCGGTGCTAGTCGCGAGTGAAGACTGTCAGAGCCATTCGTAGGCGTTTGGTTGTGTGGTCTCTGCTAACAGACACAGCTATGGCAGAACCCACGGCGCCGGCCGAGGAGGAGAAAGGACCGTCGAAGCGCGCGCTCGAGAAGGCGGCCAAGAAAGCGGCCGCCAAAGCGAAGAAGACCGAATATGCGCTCCGGCCGAAAGAGAACGCGAAGCCGACCAAATCAGAGCCCACGAGCGTCTTTGGCGAAGGCTGGCTGAAGCGCGTCTATGACCAGAAGCCCGTCACAGACGTCCGCTCACGGTTTCCGCCGGAGCCCAATGGCTTCCTCCACATCGGCCACTGCAAGGCCATCGCCGTCAATTTTGGCTTCGCACGCCACCACAAAGGCGTCTGTTACCTCAGATACGACGATACGAATCCGGAGAAAGAGGAAGAGATCTACTTCACGAGCATATTGGACATCATAAAGTGGTTGGGCTTCGAGCCATACAAGATCACGTACAGCAGCGACAACTTTGACAAGCTGTACGAGCTGGCCGAGGATCTGATCAAGAAGGACGGCGCCTACGTATGCCACTGCTCGCGCGAGGAAGTCAACAACCAGCGCGGTGGACCCGATAACCGCGGACCCCGGTACGCCTGCGACCACCGCGCGAGGCCATTAAAGGAGTCTCTCGCCGAGTTCCGTGCCATGCGTGATGGCAAGTACAAGGCCGGCGAAGCGTACCTGCGCATGAAGCAGAGCCTGACAGACCCCAACGAGGGCAATCCGCAGATGTGGGATCTGCCTGCGTACCGTGTCGTCGAGAACAACCACCACCACCGGACCGGAGACAGGTGGCGCATCTATCCGACGTACGACTTCACACACTGCATCTGCGATGCCTTGGAAGGCATCACACATTCGCTGTGCACCACTGAATTTCAGCAATCTCGCATCTCTTATGACTGGCTACTCGAGCAACTCGACATGAAGGTGCCCAAGTCGGAGGAGAAGGGACCCATGCAAAGGGAGTGAGTGCATCATAACCATGCATGCACACGGCTTCGCGCTAACCCGTGCAGATACGGCCGCCTGAATGTTGGCGGAACTATTCTCTCGAAGCGCCGCATCCTCATGCTCGTCAGGGGCACGACGATCGAGAAGAAGAACGCGGACGGCACAACGGAAACGAAAAAGATACCCCCATCCGTGCGCGGGTGGGATGATCCTCGTCTATATACACTGGTTGCCCTACGTCGTCGTGGCATTCCTGCCAAAGCCCTTCTGAACTTTGTCGAGGAGCTAGGGGTCACGGATGCCCTCACTGAGATCCAGCCGTATCGATTTGAATCCTCGATCCGAAAGCATCTCGAACGCACCGTGCCCCGCCAGATGCTCGTACTAGACCCGATCAGAGTAATTATCGAGGATGCCACAGCCGAAGACGCGCAGGAGATTGTCGTGCCTTACGACCCCAAAGGCACCATTGCGGGAGAGCGCAAGGTCAAGTTTGGCCAAGAGGTGTACATCGATCGCACTGATTTCCGAGAAGAAGACAGCCCTGAATACTTCCGTCTCGCGCCAGACAAAGCCGTCGGTCTTTACAACGTCCCCTTCCCTATTCGCGCTACTTCCTTCTCCAAGGACGAGAACGGCAAGGTGACCGAGGTCAAGGCTGTCAAAGCGACAGGCGAGAAGCCAAAAACGTATATCCAGTGGGTGGACGCTGCGACTGCCATCGCTGTTACCGCTCGCCAGTACAACTCGGTCTTCAAATCCGAGTCGCCAAATACGCTGGACTGGAAGACAGGGGGCTGGGCCGATGACCTCAATCGGGAATCAGAGGTCGTGTTTGAGCACGCCGTTATCGAGAGAGGTCTGAGAGACCTTATCAAAGAACGTACCCTCAACCCAAGCGGATCTTCGGACGAACTTGTGAGATTCCAGGCGTTGCGAACGGCGTATTTCTGCGTCGATGTCGAGTCTACCGAAGACAAGGTCGTCTTGAATCAAATCGTGAGTTTGAGGGAGGACAAGGCAAAGTAGGTCAGCCCCAAAGCGGAAAGAGGGCGGAGGTATTTCGGCGTTTGGAGATGGATATTACGGTGCATGGTGAGGTACCCGAAGATCAAAGACGTATTTCCAATTCATCGGAAGCGTGTTGTAGTCTAGTTCCTCGAAAATACCAAGTGGTTGGTTATGACAACAAGACACAACTGGTGTGCATGGCTTCTGGCAGCTCTACACCCAACGCTAGCTCTTCACTTTGGAACGTCGAAGCAACATACCCGTTCTCAAACTACGCTAGCGGAAGTACACTTTTCACATCATATGTCCTTTTTTGCTCCACCAATCGTCCGAACTGTTCATTTTATCAGAGACTAAACCAGGCTAGCTCTGCTTACGGAGCCAGCGTCGCTCGGAGGCACATGAGGTGTTTGAAGGTCGCCCTGATGTACATACGTTGCGGAATGGCGTGCCGCGGTGCAAGGGTAGTACGCGTGATGAAATGAGGGCTTCTCGACCCGGAGCGCTCCGCCAAACTGCCCTTACCGACGTCGTGGAATGTGATCATTCACTCGACCGCAACTTCCATTGGCCATGTTAAGCGAAAGCTAGAAAGTCGGTATCTGCACTCGCAGCACCCTCGGTAAAGCACGACGTGCAGTTTGGGCAAATGCATCCATAGATGGCGCATGCATCCATAGATGGCGCATGCTCACCAATCGCGCGTTTCCATGCATCGGCCGCCCCGCCATCGTAATCGCAAATGTTGTTATATAATCTGCGGCGCCACGCGCGGACTATATCTTTACGTATTCCCGCCGATTCCCATCCCCAGCATGTTCTCGAGGGTCACCGATCAGTTGTTTTTGAAGAAGAGTTAGCGGCACTGGGCTGGTCTTTTGGCGAAGATCTGGGACGCCGAGGAGACGGAGCTGATTGATTTCCGTATTGTAGACAGCATCGCGTCGATCGCGTCTGCCGCCGCGACATTCGATAACATGGCGCCTCCTAATAGGTGTCACGGCGCAAAGTCCTTACCGCGTTTGGTAGATGATACGACGACTATGGCACGACGCGAATTCGAATTCTTCGTAACGACCGAGGAGCCTCATCAACCAGAGGGAGCACAAAGGGGGCTCATACGTCGCTTGGTTATGCGCAACTTTTTCGATGCGAAATGGTCGGGCATTGAAAGGGAGGGGGAGAGCTCTGAGCAGAGCTCCGAGGCGACTCTCAAGGCGAAGGGCAGCCTGAAGACAAGATTTAGGCTAGGTCAGGTGACGAAGGAGGGAGGGAAAAGGGGAGATCGTATTATGAAACGGCAAAGACTGGAAGGCGAAGAACAAAGCGTTGGGAAGTTAGGAATGGTGAGGACTCGGTCAAGCTTCTCAAATGGAGCTCAGCAGGACGTGAAAGTGAAAAGCCTAATGCGAAGTCGAGCGGTGGCAATAGCTGAAATGGATGATACAGCGGCGGATGAACCAAAGCAGAAGATGAGGATATCAGTCAATATCTCCCCGAGTGCACATCGGTTCGACCCCTTTGATGTCCTGCCTGTACCAGGAACACAGCAGCTAGACCTACTGTTCAGGCTTCGTAAGACCCCTTCTCTCATCAATACCGCTCCTCTCCATACCTACAGAACCCAGCAGTGGCTAACAGAGCGAGACAAATCCGGTTCCCGTATCAACTCTTTGACGACCAATGCGCGGAGGACTTGGTGGACCTTCATCTCCAACGACGCAGGACTCTTGCATGCAACCTTGGCGACATGGGCACTATACGGTATACTGGTTCGCGGGCTGGGTGACTTACGAGTGGAGAAGTTGCGACACAAGAACGAAGCGATCAGAGAGATCAACTCAAAGATTGGCGATGCAGACGATACTATATCTGACGAGCTTGTTGGGACCGTGGCGACGCTTGCGAGCTTCGAGGTGAGTCAAAGAAGCTTGATATTCAGGGTGTGCTTATATTGTTGCGGTTGCTGATTCGTACAAGAATATGTTGGGGGCATACGATGCTGCTCAGCTCCATATGGCGGCACTCAAGCGTATGGTTGACACCCGCGGCGGCCTCTTCGCTTTCGGACACAACGATGGATTGATACGAGGGATACAATGGTAGCATGATCCGTCCAGCTTCATGGAACACCTCACCTGCTCACACATTGCCACTAGGGTGGACTTCCACACGGCCACAGTCTTTCGTACGGCCCCAGCTTTCCCGCTCATTCACCTCGATCCCGACACGCGACCGCTTCCGGATGCACTCCTCGAGGAGGCGGTTTGCACATCGCCAACGTCGTTGCTCCAGCTCTCTGTTGGCGCTATCGAGTGCTTCAACATCTTTTATCGCCTTCACCGGCTCGCACTTGCCATCTCAGCACGGTGGATATGTAAAGTAAGCCGGCTCGCTTTCAGCACGCTGGTGTACGAGACGGAGCACATGATTCTCTCGGTTCCGGACTATTCGCGGGATTTTGTCGACTTCGATCTCGAAACGAGAGATGAGCAGGATGAGGACTGTGAAGAGAGGAGGATGTTGGCAGACGGAGCAAGCGTGGCGGAAGCACTGCTCGCCGCAGCACAAATATTCGTGTATGCGGGCCTTCGGGAGATTCCAGCCCAGGCAAAGATATTTGGCGTTCTGCTCGAGCGGTTACGCGTGGCTATTGACCGGCGCAACGAATTCATGATTGGGATATGGAGAAAGGCGAAGCATCTGAACACGCTGCTTTGGGTGCTGGTGGTCGCGTCATCGGTGGCGGTCGAGTCTCACGAAAGGAGATGGTGGATCAGCCAGCTGTCGGACGTCGCGGCGGAATTGGGGATCGCGAGTCAGACGGAGCTGGAGGGGTTTTTGACGAGGGTCGCGTGGACAGACGTCTTTTTCGGAGCCGCGCTTGAAAGCGTGTGGGCGGGAAGCCGCATGGCGAGGCATACCAGGGAGCGCGGGCACGAGGCCGGGGACGGGGAAGGGAATGGGGATGGGGATGGGGATGGGGATGGGTACGGAGACGGCAAGACGATTGACCCCCGGCTACTACTGGGAAAGGGGCGGTGGAAGGTGAGCGGATGGCACGTCTAGACTCGAGAAGCTGTTTCGTGTAGAATTGGACTCAATCCGGCGCTGGCCCACGTGACATGCCATGACAAGACTCGCTCGCTTGCGCATGTGGCAACAGCCAATCGGTGGAACCTTGGCCCCGACCAGCGGCGACGGGCGTGGCTACATTTATCTATCCTTCATCAACGCGCCCCGACCGGCCTCGACACACACCCCTCCCTCCCAACGATGCCGCTCGTCGACAACCCCCAGATCAAGCAGGCGAGCTTGCATAATCCGCTGCCGCTGCAGCTGCACACGTACATCTGGCCCTTCCTCGTCGTCTGGCCCGCCTTCCTCGCCGTCTACCTCTCCGCCGAGCGCTACGAACGGCACATCCAGTCCGAGGAATGGACCTTTGTGTGGGTTGGCAGCATCGTCACGGTGCAGTCGCTCGTCTGGCTCACCACGCATTGGAACGTCAACCTGCGCAGTGCCTTCACCACCTCGTCAGCCCGCGACGTGCGCTCAGCCAGCCTCATCAAGGTCCTGCCCATTGCCAACGCCGGCACCGCTGAGATCTGCCCGCTGCAGCGCGACACGGTCGGCGGCAAGCCGAACCTCTCGTTCCTGTTCCAGAAGCGCCGCTTCCTCTACGATGCCGCCGCCGGCACCTTTGCCCCTCTCGTCTACCCGCTCGACACCGAGCCCAAGCCCCCGCTGCACACCTTCCAGCAGACCAAGGGCCTTACGACCGCCGCCGAGATCGAGCGCCTGCAGCAGCACTATGGCGACAACAACTTCGACATCCCCGTGCCGACCTTCACAGAGCTGTTCAAGGAGCACGCCGTGGCGCCCTTCTTCGTCTTCCAAATCTTCTGCGTGGGGCTGTGGATGCTCGACGACTACTGGTACTACTCACTCTTCACCCTTTTCATGCTCGTCGCCTTCGAGAGCACCGTCGTGTGGCAGCGCCAGCGTACGCTCACCGAGTTCCGCGGTATGAGCATCAAGCCGTACGATCTGCTCGTCTACCGCCAGAAGAAGTGGCAGGAGATACAGAGCGACAAGCTGCTGCCCGGCGACGTTGTCAGCGTGGACCGGACCAAGGAAGACTCGGGCGTCGCGTGCGATATGCTGCTGCTCGAGGGCTCCGCCATTGTCAACGAGGCCATGCTTTCCGGCGAGAGCACCCCCGTGCTCAAGGAGTCGGTGCAGCTGCGCCCGGGCGATGCCCCTATCGACCCCGAGGGTCTGGACAAGAACTCATTCCTTTACGGCGGCACCAAGGTCCTCCAGGTCTCCCACAGCAACAACGCCGAGGACGACATCGGCACCGTCTCGCGGCTATCATCCGGGGTACCCCCGCCTCCAGACAAGGGCGCCATCGCGGTCGTGATGAAGACTGGATTCGAAACGAGCCAGGGTAGTCTGGTTAGGACCATGATCTACTCAACCGAGCGCGTCTCCGCCAACAACGTCGAGGCCCTGCTCTTCATCCTCTTTCTCTGCATCTTCGCCATTGCCGCTTCTTGGTACGTCTGGACCGAGGGCGTCAAGCAGGATCGCAAGCGCTCCAAGCTCATGCTAGACTGTGTCCTGATCATCACGAGCGTTGTGCCGCCGGAATTGCCCATGGAGCTTTCTCTCGCCGTCAACACCAGCTTAGCTGCTCTCAGCAAGTACGCCATCTTCTGCACCGAGCCTTTCCGTATCCCGTACGCTGGACGAGTCGACGTCGCCTGTTTTGACAAGACGGGTACCTTGACCGGCGAAGATTTGGTTGTCGACGGCATTGCTGGACTCACCCTCGGGCAGTCCGGCGCGAAGAAGGGTACTGACGGCGCTCACGTCGATCTTAGCGCTGTCGACCAGGTTGGAACCGAGACTACCCTTGTTCTCGCTACTGCTCATGCGCTTGTCAAGTTAGACGAAGGCGACATCGTCGGTGAGCCTATGGAGAAGGCTACCCTTATTTCCCTTGGATGGACACTGGGTGGCCACGACACCCTTTCTCCAAAAACCAGCTCCGCTAAATCGCACGCCGAACTCGTCCAGATCAAGCGTCGTTTCCAATTCTCGTCCACTCTCAAGCGCCAGAGCTCCGTCGCAACAGTCTTGGTCAATGATAAAAAATCTAAGCGTAAGATCAAGAGCACATTCGTAGCCGTCAAGGGAGCACCAGAAACGATACGGAAAATGCTGGTGAATAGCCCGCCCCACTACGAGGAGACTTTCAAGCATTACACGAGGAACGGCGGCCGTGTACTTGCGCTCGCATACAAGTATCTTGCCCAGGACTCAGAGCTCGGCATGGGCCGCATTAACGACCTAAAGCGCGAGCAGGTCGAGTCTGATCTTCACTTTGCCGGGTTCCTCGTTCTTCAGTGCCCGCTCAAGGACGACGCGCTAGAGTCTGTCCGCATGCTGAACGAGTCCAGCCATCGCGTGGTCATGATTACTGGTGACAACCCGCTCACCGCTGTCCATGTCGCTCGCCAAGTCGAGATCGTGGATCGGGAGTGTTTGATACTTGATGCGCCTGAGCATGACGACTCCGGCGAGAAACTTGTATTTCGAAGTGTCGATGACAAGGTTAACATCCCTGTTGATCCTACCAAAGCGTTGGACTCGGACATTATCAAGACTAAAGACATTTGTGTTACTGGGTATGCGCTGGCAAAGTTCAAGGACCAGCAAGGCTGGAAACAACTCTTACGCTACACTTGGGTCTACGCTCGTGTATCGCCAAAACAGAAAGAAGATATCCTGCTCGGTCTCAAGGAACTCGGTTACACCACGCTCATGGCCGGAGATGGGACCAACGATGTCGGTGCTCTCAAGCAAGCGCACATCGGTGTAGCCCTGCTCAATGGCACCCGCGACGACCTCGACAAGATCTCCGAGCACTTCCGGAACACTCAGATGAAGAATGTCTACGAAAAACAGGTCCAGCTAATGAAGCGATTCAATCAACCTGCACCCCCGGTTCCCGTTATGATCGCGCATCTATACCCGCCTGGTCCTGGTAACCCACACTACGAGAAAGGGCTGGAGATGCAGGCTAAGAGGAAGGGTCTTGCTCCTCCAGTACCTAACGGTACAATCACCAATGGTGCCATTGAGAAGCACCAGTCTCCCAAGGATGCCCGACAAGCCGCCGCCGGCTTCGCTGACTCACTCACACAAAAGATGATGGAGTCGGAACTTTCTGAGCTAGACAATGAGCCCCCTACCATCAAACTCGGTGATGCGTCCGTCGCAGCTCCCTTTACGTCCAAACTGGCCAACGTTATTGCTATCCCGAATATCATCAGACAGGGCCGATGCACGCTTGTCGCCACTATTCAGATGTATAAGATTCTGGCACTCAACTGCTTGATCTCGGCGTATAGTCTGAGTGTGTTGTACCTGGAAGGTATTAAGTTTGGGGATGGACAGGTCACTATTAGTGGGATGATGATGAGCGTGTGCTTCTTGTCTATCTCGAGAGCTAAGGTATGTTACGACCTGATTTTCGGCATTTTCTTTAGATTAGAATTGCTGACGTCGACTAGTCGGTGGAAGGCCTCTCCAAAGAACGCCCCCAGCACAACATCTTCAACTTCTACATCATCGGATCTGTCCTCGGCCAGTTTGCCATCCATATCGTCACGCTCATCTACGTTTCGCAATACGTGCAACGCACAGAACCCAGAGAGCCCAACATCGACCTTGAGAAGGAATTTGAGCCCTCTCTCCTCAACAGCGCCGTCTACCTTCTGCAACTCATCCAACAGATCTCCACTTTCGCCATTAACTACCAAGGCCGGCCATTCCGCGAGTCCATTCGCGAAAACAAGGGCATGTATTGGGGACTGGTGCTTGTTGCGGGTGTCGCGTTCAGCTGTGCAACGGAATTTGTGCCAGAGATTAACGAGAAGCTGAAATTGGTGCCGTTCACATATGACTTCAAGGTCATGATCACCAGCATCATGGCACTTGACTACGCTGGATGCTGGGTCGTTGAGAAGGGACTGAAGTGGGCATTCAGTGACTACAAGCCCAAGGACATTGCCATCAGGCGACCTGATCAGTTGAAGAGGGAAGAACAGAGAAAGGTCGAAGAGGAGCATGAGGCGCAACGGAAGAAGAACGAGGAGCAAGAGGAGAAGGCTCGGTTGGCGGGGCTTGCGCGGTAGAGTTCAGTAAGAATTCAAGGGAAGGATGGGCTTTGGCGTTGGCTTGTGCATAGCGCTGGTGGGTTGGTCACGGTAAACATTTCGAGAAGCGTCCTTGACTTCCGGAAGATGTATAGTATAGAGGGAATCGCCATAGACTGCTTTCTACCTCCCGTAGTGTTTCTTTCATCCCGTGTTCTCGCATATTCTAGTATCTCACTCATGTCATGTTTGCGTGCCATTTTGCTACGAAGATCTACAACGCAGGCGCCAGGGCCTCTAACTTTCGCATGAAAGCCGTACAGACCTTCTACTCAGAGGCCCCCAAATACAGAACTCGCATTAAGTGGCGGAATGCGACACCCCGTCAAACACTTTCCTTCTGCCCTCTTATGCACCGCAGTCGCGTTTGCGCAACCTACTCATCCAAGTACACACTATCGTAACTCTTCGCTACTCTTCTGATCGTACTCATGTCAGCCCGAGTCATCAAATGTCCACCCCTTCGCATCTCCCCCCACAAGCCCAACGGTTCTTCAGCAGCCCTCCTCATCGCCTCTTTCGCAACCTCCTTCTCAGCCTTTGTCCAATAGTTCCACCACCTACTCTTCGCAAACCGCACAACTCTCGCGTCTTCGCCTTGGTCGTCATGTTTTATAATCGTGTTGGCGAGGAGTTTCTGATGGTACTCTGAACCCGACTCGCTCTCTCCTAGTTTCTGGACGACCTCGTTGTACTCGCGGAATCGATAGGCTAGGACATCTGCGCCGGCTGCCATCTCAGCCAGTATCTCGGCGCGAAGACGCGCTTCGCGTTCAGCTTCTCGGGCCTTAGCTTCATCTTTCTTGCGTTCGTTGTCGCGCCATGTGAGCCAATCCGGGTTTACTCGCTCTCCACAGATTAGATTGAGGGAAGGGTACCGGATGGCTTGTAGTGAAAGTAGTTGCTGGGGCGCGGGTGGTCGGATTTGGCACTGTGGTTGTTGCTGCTGTGTGGAGCGTTGATGAGCATTCGAGCGTTGATGGCTCTGATATAAGGCCCGTGGATCAAGTATGGGATCTAGGATATCGTTCGTTGTTGGAGGTGAGGCGGCCCGGATGGGGTGACGAAGTGGATCAACACGTGTCTCGTGGGGAGTGACGGCTTCTGCTTGTGGAGACTGCCTTGTGAGAGATGGGTCGATTGGGGTACTTTGAAAATGAGGCATGTGACCCTGTACTGGTGATTTGATTGCTTGTAGGCCCGAACCCGGTGCAACTGGAAATTTGGCCAGCCGCTGCCACGGGTATCCGCTCTGCGTATTCGTCGCTGTGTTCTCGCTAACATTATGCGCATTAGTTACGCCTGGTATGCTGATTGGTAATGAAAAGCTATTGCTCGAAGGATTTGCCGCTTGCTCAAAGAGCTGGGTCGTGTTGATGTATGGTGTCGAGTTCAGCCTGCTTGCTTGGTCTGCCTTCATTTCGGCCTGCAACCGACCCCGAAGCGTGTCTGCCTCTATGGCGCGAGTATCAAGGTCTCCGTTCAACCGAGGAGCTGCTGCCCCCCCAGCATGATTTCCAGCTCGATGGCCATAAACTGGACTCATCTCCATGGCGAGGTTGTCGAATTCCTGCATCGGGTTTCTCAGGTCCAAATGGGAAAGTCTTTCGATGTGTGGCCGACAGGCTCGCCAACGGACGTCTTTCTGGTGCTTGTCTCTTGCGAAATAAACCATATCAATAAGTTTGTTGTCTTGTACTGTTTCTGTAGGGAGGGTTTTCAGCAATACTACAAGTGTAACGTCGCCTCCGATGGCATCAGGTGCAGCTTCTTGGTCGAGAACACCATTAATGGCGGCGACGTCGCGTTTGCGGTCTTCGGTATAGTTGGTACGCTCTGGGTTGCGCTCGGAACTCTCATTACCCATGGTGGTGATAATAATGCGGACCTAACGCGTGTCAGTCTGTAGAGTCCTATGCCGTATTGGCGCATACGGGAAGATATACTAGGTTTTGTTGGTCCGGAGCTCCATCAGCTTGAAGCGAGGATTGCGACACGTAGCGTGAGTGAGCGGAGAAGGTGCGGTTGTGGCTATCGAAGTGCAGGAGCGAGTAAGGGCACGTGAGGCAGCGCAGAGCTTGCCATAAATAGAGATCTTGGTCTCCTGGTGAAAGCTGCCATTGGTAGCTGATGCACGGTCACTTGTATTTTAGTGATTCTCTCCATGAAGCTGCATCGCAATCATCATTAATTCACTATAGCTGCTACCAGGCGCTTGGCCAATGCATTCACGATCACTGAAAAGGCTGCACCAAATTACATTATCAACATTAAAATCTAGTCCAGCTACACGATATACAAAATTGAGCGTATAGCCATATCACCTTCAAGGATCTCAACCATGTCCCCAGCCGGCTTTCCATCTGTCCACAACTCATTTCACCGCAATTGACAACATCCACCGCCTAACCTCTTGTATGTTCTTCTCCGCCAATGGCGTTAATATTGTCGAACAGACTGTCCAGTAGCTTGACACACTGATTAACGTTCGACATGGCGTTCTTTCTAGCAGTACCTCGTGAGTTCTCTTCCTTCTCCGTCCATTTCCATTTCTCTTCCACGACCTTTTATCGTACCACCAGGAGAGTTTCCAGCGTTTGCGGACCGAAAATTTCAAGTAAAGGCAGTAAGTCATTACGTTTTCGATTCGGGGGCTTTTGCTTACTGGGGTCCGGAGGCTGGGCTTGCTTCCTGGATCGTTCGGAGGCTTGGGCGTTCTTCGCTGTGGGCTGGAAGTCATGTTGCGGCTCGATCTGTCGACTTGGCTGTGATAGCGACGGTCCTGGAGGGCGGTTTGGTCGAGCCTTTCCACGGCTAATCTTTTCCTTTTCGGCGGTTGTTGCGGATCCATTGTGTTTGCCTGAAGATACTGCTGCGCAATTCCAAATCTCAATAATTTCTCATTCCATCCAGCCTTCGTCCCCTGTGCCTTGGAATCTGCGGTTTGCCTAGCTTTATGTGGGATGGCTGTTTCCCGTTCGCTGTTTCTACTTGTCGTTTTATCCTTCCCGTCCTTGGTCATCGGTGCCGTTGCCTGAAACTCGGCCGTCTGCTCTTAATTGGCACGTTGTAATTGCTGGTGTTCAGTCCTCCGGATTCTCTCGTCTAGAGGTATTACTTTGCTGTGCACATTCTCTTGCTGTTTCGGCATCTCGCAGTGCTTGCTAGCCTGCGCTGAGGGGTTGGCACCACTGACCAGACCCACGAGATAGCCTTCGATCTCCTTGTCGTACGTATGAATTATTACGCGGTCAGAAGATGAGGCTTGTTCCACTGAGCCATCGAGGGCTTCCAAATAAGCCTTCTCCTTGTCCGTGCAGAGCGCATCAAGATCCATGTTACCAGTGGCCTCGTCGACTCTTCTTTCGGACGCACGAGCTAGGTCGAGATTAGAGAACGAGTCGTGTATGACAGGGCTTTCGAGCATTTTCCAAAAAGCGATGTCGTCGTCTGTGCATGGCGTGTCAAAATCCCAAACATAAGCAATGGGCATTGGTCCGAAAGTTTTCCGGCCAAGCTTCGTGGGCTTGGGGCTGATGGTGGAAGTTCCTCAACCGGATTCGATACAGTTGGTGAAGGTAGAAAAGGCGCCTCTAGGACTGTATCATTCCTAGTAGTTGGCGGAAAAGTGAAGAAATGCTGGGCACGGTCTGCAGCACTTGTTCGATGTTGTTGCAAGGTTTGGGGATGCTTCAGATGATGCATTTTTGAAACTGTGGGTATAGGGCTGTGGAGATTATGGAATCCATCTGCGTGTGCCGAAATGTATAGTTCTGGTCGTCGCGATGTTCTATTGGTACTGGCAACACTGAACGGAATCCATTTGTCAGATGGAAGTGCGGCAGTAGGTTTTCCTTCGTTCAGTCGGTACAAATTCGATACATATGGGCCCGAAGTACTGGAGTTAGTGATGTGGGGGCGATTGCGGGCAGAAAGTCTGTTGGAGTGATGTACTTCAGCAACGTAATATGGGGGTTGCGCTTGTAAGCGGTGCAATGATGAGGCTACCGGGGACCCGTCATTATCGTATCGCCAGTCGATTAAAGGAGGAGGCTGCTGGATGCTCCATGGGCCCGCATCTACCCTGTATGCAAGTTGCGGAGGATGTCCTAAATATCGTCCCTGTTGCTGACCGACGCCGGCATGCTGGAGGTGCGTTTGATTTCCAGCGCCCACAAAACCCCCCTGAGGCTGTGGAAACTTGCGAAGGATATGTTTTGAACGAGGAGACGATCCAGATTGGCCAGAATGTTCGATTTGGCCCCCAAAGCCCCAAGTACATTACTGCTGAGTCCATTGGGGAATGAACTGCGCCGTTGAGGGCGGTAAAACCTCACTGTCAACTGCATTCTGGCTATATTGCTCGCGAGGAGGGACATGCTGTCGCTTGTTTCCTGTCCATCGCGGGTCTCGGGGGTCGTCTGAGACAATTCGATCGTGGGCGCGCTTGAGAAAGTCGCCGTGCATAACGGGTATCTCGCTCCTGTAGCTCGCCTCCGCTTTTCGAATATGTAACAAATTGTTGTATCAACGCGATGAATGAAGGTTTGCGATGGGGATGCGTCAGTACTGAGATCGCGTTGAGAGATGCGTCCAGAAATTGCACTTGCAGGTGCGTCGTGCACTTGAAGGCTAATGGCTGGGAACTATAGCAAAGGTGAGTGAGGTTATGATTAGTGGTTGTATGGTAGCGGATGAGAAGATTTTCGATTCTGAACTGTAATTTTCAATCGCGGGAGTGGTTGGCGGTGCAGTGAAAGATCGTGTACGTGAATGCTACTAAGACTTAGTGAAAGGGGAAAGAATGCGTATACATTGGTTTTAAAAAAAAGTTAGTTCAATATTGATCTTTTCGGGCTCGGTGAGAGAAACCTCAACATCTTGTTGTAATTAACGTAGTACCACAGCTATCGTTGGTGGGACCATCAATTTCGTATACTAAGCCATCTACACGGCTTTTTCGAGCAAAACGAAGCGTAATGATGTCGCAACGTCACTAGCCGACGCGGAATTCCTCTGTTGGCACCCAAGCGTAAAGTCTCCATAGCCTGTTGAAAGAGTGCCAACGCCCGAGTACCGATATCTTGCGGTGAGAATATTGGGTGGGATAGTTCGTCAAGCGTGTCTCTCCACCAGCGATGGAACTTGACGACCGCATGTAGCGGGCGAGGCTTTTTTGACATAGCTCTACACATCATTCGGCTTCAGTCTTGATCATCCTCCTCTTGGCCTTGTCGGCAGTGGGATCGTTCATGCCAGCCTCTTCCGAATCCTCCAAATCAAGCAGCTGCTTATCTGACTCACTGAGGGTGGAGGTGACCGTCGTTGTGGCTACATTACCTACCGGCGGGTTGGTCGAGCTACGGCTCTCGACAAGCTCGACATCAACAAGCATATCCTCAGTGGGAGATGATTTGGATTCGAGTGCGTCTGCCGGATCGAGCCCATGTTCAAGCGCGATCACCACGCTGTGTATTTGGGAAATATTGATATCCACGTCATTACGTGCGCACCATTCGATTGCGCCGGTAAACGCGCCCGCCTCCTTTCCATCATCGCAGGGAAGCTTCTTTAGCCCGTTGAGTAGATCAAGCACCCGGAAATCGGAGTTGTTGGTGTCGTTGCGGATCTCGGTTTCTTTGAGTCTAATGGCATCGGTGGCGTCGGCATCGTCAGCATCGAGGAAGACCTGCCTCCAGTGACTCTCCCATTGGCTTCCATAACGTTCTCTACCTCTCCTAATGGCGGTCGTACACTTGACGCTGCAAGTGTTTCGTTGGTAACCGTCTGGCCTGATATCACGGTGTTCATTCAGAACACGTGTAATCTCGGCGGGACCCCAATTCCGAGCATATAGGCGTAGAGCGACAATGGGCCGTTGAAGACAGTTGAAGAAGAAGACGATCAGTTCGGCGTCTGTCAGTGGGACAAGTGGAATCTGAACCCCTACAGGCGGTATCATGTTTGTGAGATTATGTGACTCCCGTTTGTTCAGAAACGTCTGTGATCTGCGACTACCTCCTGGTGTCGTAGGCGTAGGTGGAATTCCAGGCGTAATTTCGAGCCCGTTCCACCGTCCTGTGGTCGAGCCAGTCTGGTGTTATATTAGTCAAGGTTCTACTGCCATGTGAAGCAGCTCCGAAACAAGGTACCCACCTCTGGCGCTGGAGTTAACGGAGTTGGTAGCCCGACCGAAAATGGTGGCAACAATTCATAGCTACTCGTGCTGGCGCTCGGCGTCTGGTCGGGATCCCGCTGATACTGGCTGCGCTCTGCGCTTCCGATACCTACGCCTACTGCAAATCCTTGGTCCTGCTTCTCCACATAGGACTTGGAGCGGGTGTTACACTGCTCCAGGCTTACTATGCGATGCTCCAAATTGCTCACGTATTTAAAGAGTCCCTCATTCAGATTAGTGACCTCAGTCACGACACCCTGCAGCTTTGTGACTGGTATTCGTCAGTCCCAAGTCCAACACTTCATTACTAGTAACTCACTTTGCTGCTGCTGATGGGTAAAGGATTCCTCGAGCGTATGAATTCGATGCTGCACCGCCTGAAGAGCGGACTGCAGAATGGCAGAGCTACCCTGGTAGGCTGCGTCGTGCTCGGCTAGAACTCGATGTCAATCAATTTGTCCTGCAGTACAGGACAAGAACTTGGTCCCTACTTACAAACCATTTGCACTGGTGATTTCATGGAGGAGTTTTCGAAGCTCTGATGCCATTGGTCATGCGTTGGGTCGTTGTTCTCCATCTTGGAGCGCGGTATCGGGTGTTTTGTGCAGAGCTTCGTCGCGAACGGAGCAGGAGTAAAGTTGCTTACAATCGAGAGGTCCAAAAGGACGCGCTCTTTGACAATCAATCTCCGGTTGTCAGGTGAGCACGTGTATGGTGAAGCCTAGCGCAGGTAAACAGCAGCAGATACTACTAGTGCGCAATGAAAGTGTGCGCAGATTGAAGCAAAGAGAAGAACTTCAGTGAATCTACTCACAGAGTCGCTTTCACCTACTTGCGCCTCGCAATAAGTGGGCCCAGTGGCAGGCTTCTCTCAACAGCGCGCTGTGTTCGCTCTCACCAACGTTTGTAGGACAGCGATATGCGTACCAAACCGTATCGTTACCGCGATCGTGCCCTGACCTAAAGTAGCTACCACGAAGGATGCAAAATATGGTGTGTCGTACCTCAAACTTCTGTCGCCAGTCACCGAAGCGCAAGTTTCCGAAAGTCTGACAGCAGATAAACCTTGGGCGAACATCTCGTAGATTGGAGTGGTTGCGTCGCAGCTGTTACGAAGACCCGTTACGCGGTGTGTGAGCGTAGTGACGGTAGCCTCGTCATGGGTTATATAGTACCTTGGTGCTTTCACCGCTTCGTGCCTGCGTTCGAATTCACAAGAAAAGTTTCCGCTCAGGTATAGTGTTTGAAAGCAAGGGTTCTGTCTGTAGAACAAGAAAGTTGGCTCCTGACGTCACCCCTCATTATGAGAGAAGTGAGAGAAGTGGTAGAACGTGACATGAGATGTATATCATTAAACTGGACGTCTAGGACGAGGCTGTGAGATGGATGAGAGAACATATGTATGATTATGACTGCTGCACGCAAAGGTAGTTGCGAAAGACGGACGATTGGACGAGGTAGCGGGGCACATGCCCTATTCAGATTGAACAGACCACCAAAGCTTTCTCGAGGCTGATTTGATCGCGAATTCATAACTGTACCTGACCCTCGTTCATGACCCTGCAATCAATCGCTTTTCGGCTTCTGCCTACCACTTGCAGCACTTCGCGCGATCCTTCGTCAGTTCCTAACATCACCCACTCAGGTCGGTCGCGAAATCAAGTCAGAAAATATTGGCATAGGTACTTGTTGTTTTCTACCAAAATTTGCTTGCCCAGGTATTCCGACGAAGTATCTTATGCCCGAGCGATTCATGTGGAAGGAGGGCAGGTACAATGGTGAGGTTGCAAGAAACCATTGTGCTGAGCATCGAGCGACACGCGAAAAGGGAAGGCAGCTATATTATGGAAATCATATAGAAATATGCTACAGAAAAGTCTATGTAGGTACTATCAACGAGTGGCGTATGGGCTCAGCTCCAATATATATATAACGAAAAATGCTGGTGGTCATGATGCATCCATGTGTCGATCAACAACCCATGCTCCTTCCATCTTCCACAATCCTCGATGTTTATCTCTAAGCGTGAACGTTGCCAATCTCCATCCTCTTCTTGAGCTTGTAGGCAATGGCCCTCTTGCGCGCCGCCGTCGACTGCGTGAAAGCGACGGATCCACCAAAGGGACCGGCAGCAGCGCCGTTCCTGACACGAGCGACGCAAACGTTGTTGACACCAGCGACGGTGGCATCGCAGGTCATGCCAGCAGGCATCTGGATCTGCATGTCGAACTCGGTGCTGGTGGCGAGCGAGAGACCCTGGACACCGAGGCCGGGAACGTCCTTGGTGACAGCTGCGGACTGGAAAGCCGCCTCGTCAGTACCACCGGAGGTACCATCGACATCAGCGGTGAAGGGACCGGCGCCATCCTGGTTGATCTGCGGGCGTGTGTCAGTTGTGTGATCTAACGGGCTGTGCAAGTGAAGCAAGCTCACCTGGCGGAAAGTCATATCGACAGTGCCATCGTCAGCCGCAGTGGGCATGCCACTGGTGGCACCCGCACCGGCAGCGGCTGCAACACCGGACTCAGGGGCACCCTCAGCCTTGGTGCCACCGCCACCGAGCAGACCAGCAATTCCGGTCGCACCTCCACCACCACCGCCGCCGCCGCCTCCAAACAGAGCAGCAAGTTGACGTCGGCGAGCACCTCCCTGAGCATTTGCGGGGATGTTGTCCTCAGTACCAGTGGCACCAGAAGCACCTTGGTTGGTAGGCGGCGCCGATGCTGCAGCGCCGGTGCCCATGAATGCGGCGATCATGACCGCAGCGTCAACGGGGCCGTTGCCCTGGGTTTTCCCAAGAGGTCCACACTTGCCGGCTGCAATGTCACGGTCGCGAATAATAGCAGTATCTGCCTGAGAGCCGCAGCCGTTGGAAGAGCAGTCGCGGGGAGTACCATCGGCGACGGTAAGACCAGGCATGTTAACACCGTTGGCGCCGTTCATGGAGACGACCATGCCGTGAGCGGAGGCATAGGATACCAGGGTGGCCGCGATGGCGATTTGCTTGGTAAAGTGCATCTTGAAGGATGGAAGGGTGTTTGTGAGGGATTAAATAAGTAGGTAATGAACACGATAGTGAAGAAAGCGGGCAATGATTGATTAAGCCACAGACTAGCTGAATGGCAAAGAAAGTGAAGAAGAGGAGAAGATGAAATGGAAGTCTGATGCTGGATGATGATTCAAATGGTCTGCTTCCTCGTCCCATATATACCTTCAGAGATGCTTCTGCTTTCTTTCCTCCGAGTACGGTATCCACATAGGCAAGTCCCGCGCCATCCAATTGCATCGTCGTAACGCCTCCAACATTCTCGGAGAACAACTGCCTGAAGAGCCAAGGGCTTGGTTGTGTGAAAACATGCAGCGTGTTTTGCCTCAAGGTGGGATGCCGAATCGCGAAGGTAGGCTTGGCTGTGCGATCGTGTTTCCACACAGACACATACCGCCAGTTCGAGTGCAGGCCGGGGTGGACCGGATGACTGGGTAGCGCTGTGGAAGGTCGGAAGAATGTTTGGAGTGGGTGTGGCTTGTATCTCGGCGCATTCTCACACAGAGTTTCGTTCGTGTGTTCGATTAAGGTTTCGTTACCACAGTGGAGACCGGCTGAGCGGCTGAACCCTGTATTAATCAATGCTTGTTTCTTGCATACGGTTGGCCTTCCAAAAGCTGCCTGCAGCGCTTGTTCTTGTCCCTGTACGAGGAGGCTCTTCTGTTTGCCTGGGCAATCCCGAGATGGGCCGTCAAGCGTCCGAGAGGCTACATTATCGTCGCCATGGGCATCCACGGGGTCCCGAGAAGTCTCGCACCGTTATCTCACAAAAGGAAACACGCTATTCAAATAAGCTGTGGCTGACTTTCGCCGCAATGCTTGATGTTTCCGGAGCGTTCTTGGCATTGATTTACCATGGTTTCATTCCGCGTTTGGCCACCATAAATAGGACAGTTTCTCAAACTCGCGACGCCATGTTCGAGTGTTTGGAAACCGCGTGCATTTCGGTGCCGAGGTTGCGATTTGCTATCCACCCCCGCCTCCTCCTCCCCCTCCGCCACCTGCGATAGCGCCGAGTCCATTCGCTCCAGCTAACCAACCTCTCGAGCTGCCTCTCAGACCAACGGCATATCGGGCATTGGACTCTGCCGCCCAAGCCGGCGAATTACCATATTGCTTGATTAGGGCTTTGTTGATGGCCTCTTGGCTGTTCGGGTCTGGGTCCTTCTTTTTCCGCCAGTGCAGCAGATTTGATAGCTTGTGCAGCATCGCGGTCGGGCAGGGTCGCCCTCGGCGTTCGACTGCGATGTAGCGCGTGAGGGAGGTGGGTACGGAGGCTTGTGTGGTGGTGTGAAGGTGTGAAGGTTCCGGCTCGGGCGTCATACCGTACGGCAGATGGTTGATCCGGCCCGATGTTGGTGAGTGCACAGCCGAGGCCTGTGGATGGGAACGTGACGTCTCTCCTCTCCTCTCCCATCCCACCATGGCCGTCGAGATTCTGATCGTCGGCGCCGGTGCCATTGGGGCCTTCTACGCCTCACGGCTCGCCCAGGCGGCCGGCGTGCGCGTCTCGGTCGTCTGTCGCTCCAACTATGCCGCCGTGAAGCAGCATGGCTTCCACATGACGTCGCCGCAGTACGGCGACTACACCTTCACCCCCGCGCGCACATTCGCCCACGCCGACGAAGCGCGGCAGAGCGGCGTAGGGTGGGACTACATGGTGGTGAGCACAAAGGCGCTGCCCGACGTGAGCGACGACTCGGCCATCCTCGAGGGCTTGGTGGGCCCCCAGACAGCCATAGTGCTGATACAGAACGGCCTCGGCGTCGAAGCACCCTATGCGCAGCGCTTCCCACAGGCGGCCATATGCAGCGCCGTGACCATCGCGTCGTGTGCGCAGACGAGCCCCGGCCACATCAAGCACAACCGCTGGACGCGCATCAACAGCGGGCCGTATCTGCCGCACCTGGACATAGGCAACCACAACAACAAGGCATCCGATGCGCGCATCACGAAGCAGAACGCCGCCTTCATCGCCCTCCTGTGCGCCGGCGGCATCAACGACGCCGCCGCCTACTCCCACGCCAAATTGCAGATGGTGCGCTGGCACAAGATCGCCATCAACGCATCCATGAACCCCTCCTCGGTCCTCGCTGGTGGTGTCTCCAATAGCGCCATGTCGCTCGACCCCGAGCTCGCCATTCATCTCAAAGGCGTCATGGAAGAGGTGCTCGCGACCGCCCCCAAGATCCTCGGCACCCCCTTGCCAGACGAGTTTGCGAGTCCGGACAAGATTCTCAATAGCACACAACGCAACACAAGCGGGAGCAAACCCAGTATGGCCCTGGATTGGGAGCAGGGTAAGACGATGGAGCTCGAGGTTATCCTAGGCAACCCTATCCGCATCGCGCGGGAGAGGGGTTTTGAGATGCCCCGCATGCAATCTCTGTACGCACTGTTGCGCATGGCTCAGCACGCGAGGGTCGAAGCGAAGGGAGAGAGTAGATTGTAATCTTCATTTTGAATCTTCTGCGGCTGACCAGGGTGCCAGGGTGCTGATACTGTTGCCAAATGCCATTGACTATGTTGATGTGACCTCACATATCATGAACTGCGGACTTGGACGTTATTAAAACTCTAAGGCCGCGCACTACTTCAGTCTTCTAGATGCGCTTGCAGTTCGTATACCGTAGCTGAAAGCACCAAGTCCACATAGTCCACATCTCAGACCCGTTCAGTTGGAGGAACTGAACGATCAAGCATGAAGGTTAGCACGTATTGACAGGACGGATGAATAGACAAACTTGAATCCACTACGGTCTGTGTGTGCAATGCATGTGAAATAACCTGATAATAACAACCGGTAAACGCCTCTAACCTGATAATAACAACCGGTAAACGCCTCTAACCTGATAATAACAATCGGTAAACGCCTCTAACCTGATAATAACAATCGGTAAACGCCTCTAACCTGATAATAACAATCGGTAAACGCCTCTAAACTGAAGAAAAACCCGGCCAGAATGGAAAAATTTGCTCCCACTATGCGGAACTCCAGTGAAAGCGCTGCTCCCGCTTTTATTCCCATAACCTCTCATAGCCTACATCCACAACACAGCTTTTTGTTACCTCGTGTTAAATTCATCAAGCTTGCAAAGTCCTTGCGCATCGTTTACAACCGCACCATCTGCCACCTCTTCGAACTCGCACGTGTAACCACTTGCGCATTCCACACCAGCAAATCCACCGCACACCTTGCCCTCAGCTTCGGGTGGAGGTGGATGGACATCACAGTCGAAGCATTTGTTCATGTAATATTCGGGTAGAGGTGTCGGCAAAATCGGCGTAGGAGAAGTCTCGGGGTTGGTGGAGTTGGATGCAGAATCCTTGTCGATGAAACAAAATGTGTAATCAGCAATCTTCCCGGGAGACTTTTCCTGACAGAGGTAGCCAGGCGGGCACTTCGCTTGTCCGCGACCACACGATTGAGTTCCGTTGGCGGGGCGAGTAATAGTAGGAAAGCTTCCACTGAGAGTTCGAGTAGGTTCAATGGGAAGAACGCTCATTTCTTCGCATTGTGATGAAACTTGTGCTAGAGTGGTGCAACCGGCGGCCTTCAGTCTTGCATTGATTTTCTCGACGCTGGCGCGTTCGCAGGGGCATTTCTGGTGCATTGGTCAGATTTGAGAAGGTAAACATTAAATACGTTTAAGACTCACCCCTTCCATAGAAGTAACGCAGAAGTTAAGTTCGTAGGCGCATGCCTCAATAGCTTCAAGATCTTCCGGAGGCGGAACGAGTGGCGCTGCCATGGCGAGCGAAAGGATGGATGCAAGGATCAAGGAAGATCTCATGATGGTGATAAGGATGGTGTTTGCGAGACGACTGTAGGGTATAAAGAAGTGTGGTCGGTTCGTACACCAAGTGAAAAGCCATTGCTTTCTTCATACTTATATTTGTTAGGCCTGTGAAACAAGTCCAGCATCTGCAAGCCGTAGGAAGCAGTTGGACACTGGGACGCAGTTCCGTCGCCAAGATACGGGATCCTGACTGTGCGAGTATGCGTCTTGGTAGTCCGTTAAGTTTAGAAATAACCCAAAAAGGTTATCGGAAGAAGAAGACGGGCAATAGCGGGTAAGCGCACTCAGGGTGGTTACGTTTGTAATAAAGCTAGATGAGAGGATGGGTACGGATTTGAGGTGTAAGATTGTTTGGTTGTCAGCGGACGCTTGTAAATGACCGTCGTAATACGGACCCGGAGATCTTGGCGGGGGAGATCAATGTCCGACTCCGCTCCCATCCCACCCATCAGCTCTCCTTCGCCCCAACGCTCTCCTCAAGATCCACTCCTTCGCACACACCTCTTCTTCTTCTTCTTCATCTTCGCTATCCCTCACCAAATTATTTAGCATTACCTCGTTTTCTGGCCGATAAAAGTACACAAGACTGTACCTAGTCACCTCGCGTTGCTCACCCAGGGCGGCCACAACTTGGTGAACATCGCTGCGCAGTTTCCCGGATGAGAACTTGACCAGCGCATCGCCCAGATTGACAATACAGTGGCCTGGCAGTGGACGCACATACGTCCAATCATCCTTGCAAAATTTGGTCTCTACTGCGGAGTATGGTGTCGAGGAAACAGGTTTGTAGCGGTTTGATACTCTCTGGTAACCTGACTTGGAGACCACCTAGTCGGTTGAAGAGCACTGCGACGCTACCAAAGTCTGTATGTTCGCCCAATGCTACGCCTTCAGTTGACTCTTGCGGAGCGTGTGCCTTGACGAAGCCCCTTGCCACCCGCGCTGAATTAAAGGCCGCGATGAGAGCATAGAGTAGAACGCGGGGTAAGTTAACCTCGGATGTTGAGACGACGATACATGCAGTAGCATCATCACTACCAGTGAACAGACAGATGAAGTAGGAGAGGATATGGGATGAGGTTTCATCCAAAAACGCATGCGACGCTTCTCGATGATCTGCATATCTTGAACGTGAAGACCTGCAGCCCCACCATACTTAAGTATTTCGGTTCGCGTTACTTTGAGCGGCACATGCCTGGCACCGATGTCAAACTTTGACAATCATTGCCGAAGTCCAATGTAATACTCCTATTGCGTTGTCCAAAGTGCTGGACGTCGAGTCAAAATTGAAGTGATAACTCGCTAAGAGTTCAACCGACTAGACAGCGACTCCAGCATAGGGCAGTACCGGCCAATGTTCAGCCTTAATGCGACGTTGAACGATGAACAGGACGACATTTCCAGTCCATCCAATTTCGATGGTGACTGGCTGTACTCTACAGCGTCCGCAGATGAGGCAGTAACACATCACGAGTGCGAAGGACTATGATAGTCTGATGGCGCAACACCTGCAGTCTTTGGCAACAGGGAGGGCGATGGTTGTTCCCTGCAGTGGGACTTGTTTACAGACAGTAATAGAAAGATGACGTTTTGAGACGATGGTTTGGAACCTCATTTAGCAATGAATAGTAGGGTGAAGATAGATGTCTCTAAGAAGGTGGTGGGGGAGAAAAGCGTAAACCCGTTTGTAACGAGATGCTGCTTGGAGTGCGGGGCTTCATGGGCTGTCGGGTCGGTGGACTGGTCCAACGTTTGTTGAAACTACTGTCAAGTCTGTCACTGTGGACAGTTATCCAGTGGAACTTACGGCGAATAGCTAGGGGCAAGTAAGACTAACCACCACAATTAACCTCCAATGGCTACATTAGTGCATATACAAGCAAAGATACGTCTCTTTCTTAGCGCCTTTTGATATGGGGTTTCCATTGCTTATACTGTCCAGAACACAATTCTCCTCACGAGCGGAAAGCATCATCTTACCCGCGAAAGGTATTTAGTCCAGCTGACCATGCTTGAACTTGGCACGGATTGCTATGAGAAGAAAAGTTTCGTACCAACACGCGGATTGCCCACAGTCTAGGTATCTGAGGAGGTGAGTCAAGCGCGGAGTTCTCTACAGACAAGGGTCACTTGCTGCTGTTGGCTTTGCGGGGCTCTTCACTCCGCCATGTTCCGTAGATGTACTGCCCCTCCTTAATTAGATCGTGCATATTTCACAGCGTACATACTCGATGCCATTTGTGAGATTATCTATCAAATCATGCTTGATACCACCGTGTCCATGTATTAAATAACACTGCCTAGGAGAGACCTGGCATACACACTAGCTTATCGTGCAACTCTCTATACACACAGGGTCACGTTAATCTAAGAAAGAGCATTATACAGAGACCAACATGCACTTCCCCACATCATCTTGCTGTCTCAAACTCCTTACAGCCGCAGAAGCATCCTAATCATATCCACCTTCTTATCATCATCTCCTTCCCCACCGCTCCCGGCCCCAGCTCCATCCTTCGGTCCCACAGGACTCGTCGCAGCAAAGAAAAGCACTTTGATCGCAATTGCAAAACCTGCATGTAGCGCAAGCACAACGATGAGAAGGACCTTCGATGTCTTGGCTTCGGTAGAGGAAAGTACAGGGTACAAGTTCCGGAGGAGGAAGAAGGCGGATGCAGCGAAGCCGAGAGCGACGAAGAGGATGTTGAGAACTATTTCAAGGGAAGTGAGTAGACGGCCATATACAAAGCATGGACAAGACTTACGGTTAATCGGACTACAGCTAGCCAGAGCCACCGGAATCCAAATCAGATTCGCATAGCCATACAAACACACACACTCGAGCAGATTCGCACTCTCGCTCCCATACCACTTCAGCACAGCCCACAGCGCCGTCGGCACCAATCCCGTATACCCATACACCATACCCGCGCCCCCACTCAGCAGCTTAAAGTCGTACGCAAAGTGGTCTTTGCCCTGGTGCGCCAGGTACTGGCTTATAGTCCCCGTAAGGAACAGTATAACAACCACGGTCGTGGCGATCCATACCGGGCCGTACAAATCGGGATTGCCTTCCAACACATCGAGGAAGTTTGCGCGCGGATAGAGAGTAGCTCGACACCTGTTTATCACCGACGCCGTGTCGACGTCGAAGGCTTGGGCGTAGAAGGAGAGGGTCCAGAGGTAGTGCTTGCGCGACGACGAAGCGGCGGCGGGTGTGGGGAGGAAGCCGGCGGTATCGGGCTGGATCTTACTGCGAGAGTTGGGCGCAGTTTCAAAGTCTACATCGCAGCTTAGCGACGGCAAAAGGGAGCGTCGAGGGTGAGCTTACTGGAGCTGTGGAATTCAAGGTCCTCTTGGAGATCAGTGTGGCCTAGGTCGCCCTAGAGTTTGTAAGCCTTGCGCAATCAGATACCGGAGCGGTTCTAAAGTGGAAGTACCTCCTGGTCGACATCCACGACAACGTCATATCCTCTGTTGGCCATGGCTGCGGGCAGATGCGTACTCGGGGATGAGGTGAGCTAGTCGAAGCTCTGCGGCCAGATTGCGTGGAGCGTTGGAGTCGCGATGATACGGAGCAGTAACTGAACTTTTGGGGTCGGCGCTTAGTCAGCAAACCGCTCTCATTCAACCTCCTCCTCCTCCACTACAGCATGTCGCTCGACCTTGGGCTCCATTCACTTCACCACATTTGCTTCTCTGCATTCATCTAACTAGCTCCTCGAGAATGAGATTGTATATCGAGGCCATTGTCAGTTTCAAGGTTTTAAATTCTGACCTAGATGAGGAGGTCATCACAGCCGCGTTCTTTGCATTCTAAATCAACTACGGTAGAGCATCCTCTTTCTTAGGTACGATAGGCTCGATGTTCCATATGCTCTCCGCATACTCGTCAATGCACCTGTCACTTGAGAAGAATCCCATCCTCGCCACCGTCGTGATTGCCTTCGTCGTCCACTCCTCCGTGTTCTTGTAGCTCTCGTCGATGAGCTCTTGCGTCTTGATGTACGACGCGAAGTCGTCCGAAACGAGGTAGTAGTCGCCATGATCAACGATGCCGTTAAGAAGCGCCGAAAAAGAGCCCGCATCGCCGAAGGTACCAGAGTGGATGCTGTCAAACACGGTAGCGAGAGCCGGGTCGAGCTCGTATTTCTTGTAGAGGTGAGCGTGGCGGAGCTCATCGACATCTTCGGCGAGGTTGCCGAAGAGGAAGATGTTGTTCTCGCCGATTTCGCGCGTGATTTCGATCTATCATGGTCAGCATGTGAGTCATGGATCAATATCAGAATGCTCACGTTTGCACCGTCGCAGGTTCCAATGATAAGACCACCGTTCAGGCAGAATTTCATGTTGCTCGTCCCAGAGGCCTCAGTACCAGCCGTGGAAATGTGCTCTGAGATGTCACTAGCCGGAGTGATGATCTCCGCCTTGCTCACATTATAGTCCTCCAAGAAGATAACCTTGAGCAGATCGCCAACATCTGGATCGCTGTTGACAACCTTGCCGACCTGGTTGATGAGATGAATGACAGTCTTGGCCATCCAGTAGCCGGGTGCAGCCTTGCCACCAAAAATGGAAACACGGGGCGCGAGCTTTGTCTTGTCTTCGGCCGACATCTTTTTGATCTGCAAGTAACGGTGGATGACGCCGAAGATGTTGAGCTGCTGGCGTTTGTACTCGTGTATGCGCTTCACCTGCACGTCAAAGAGTGCCGCCGGGTTGACGGTAACTTGGTTATGCTCCTTGATATGTTTCGCAAGCCGGACTTTGTTCGCATACTTGATCTCACGGAACTCTTTCCGAAACTCCTTGTCGTCAACAAAGGCTTCGAGCTTGTGGAGGAGCGTCAAATCCTTCAGGAACTCGTGGCCACCAAGTTTGGATGCGATAAGCTCAGACAGCCTAGGATTTGCCTGGTGCAGCCACCTTCGAGGAGTGATTCCGTTGGTCACGTTGGTAAACTTGTCAGGTCCGTAGATCTTGACGAAGTCCTTGAATATGGTGGTCTTGATAAGATCGGAATGCAGCTCAGCGACACCATTCACTTTGTGTGAGCCGATCAAGGCAAGATAGGCCATGCGGACCATCTTGGGTTGAGACTCCTCGATGATGGACACGCGACCGAGCATCTCGCGCTCCTTCGGGAAGTTGCGCTCAACAAATTGCAGGAATGTAAGGTTGATGTCGTAGATGATCTGAAGGTGCCGGGGTAGGAGATGTTGCATGAGTGGTACTGACCACTTCTCCAATGCTTCGGGAAGCACAGTGTGGTTGGTGTAGCCAAAGGTCTTGGTGACGATACCCCAGGCCTCTTCCCATTCTAGACCCTCGAGATCCACCAATATGCGCTGGAGTTCGGGAATGGCAAGCGTTGGATGTGTATCGTTCAGCTGGATCGCGACCTGGGTAGGAAACTCCTTCCACGAGCGCTTCGTCTTCTTGAAGCGGCGAACAATGTCGTATAGTGATGCAGCACACCAGAAGTACTGCTGCTTCAGACGAAGTTCTTTTCCACGCTCGAGGTTGTCGTTGGGGTACAGGACAGCGGAGATGGTCTCAGCACGCTGCTGGTCTGCGACGGAGCTCTCGTAGTCGCCGTTGTTGAACTTTTGGAAGTCAAACTCGCCGCTGGCGGCTTTGCTGCCCCAAAGTCGGAGGTTGTTGCAGGTCGGAGTCTGGTATCCAGGAACTGCACGATTCAGCACTCGGTTGCAATGAATGCATAGTACGATATAACTTACCCGGAACGTCAAAAGCCACGGCCTTGACGATTTCTCCACCCTCCCAAGAGCTCTTTTGCTTGCCCTCGTCATCCTGCCATTTGTTCACGTGGCCATAGAATTGGATATCGACCGTGATATCATGGCGCTGGAATTCCCAGGGGTTGAAGTCCAGCCAGTAATCTGGAACTTCGACCTGGTATCCGTCGACAATTTCCTGCTTGAAGATACCATATCGGTAGCGGAGCCCGTAGCCCCAAGCAGGGTAGTTGAGCGAAGCCATCGAATCGAGGAAACAGGCGGCGAGACGACCAAGACCGCCATTCCCGAGCGCAGCATCGTGCTCTTGTTGAATGACGTCTTCCATGCGGAAGCCCATCTCGCCGAGGCCCTCTGTAGTGCGTTAGCCTTGGGCACTGCGCTTTGTGAAGATGGCAGACGTACTCGTGGCGGTGTCCTTTTGCCCAACGTTGAGCATGGCATTGTCGAGAGCTCGCCCCATCAAGAACTCGAGGGATAGATCTGCTCTTGTCAGCCGTGTCCCACGATTCCCACTTCGCCTCTCGCGGCACTCACAGTATATCCGCTTCTGATCGGAGAAGGTCTGGGTTTGCTGTGTCTTGTTCCAGTCCAGCACCAAGCGGTCTCGGAAGGCCAAGGCGGTGCCGGAATACGCTGCGGTCTCATCGCAGTTGTACATGGACCGGGCCAGTGTCGTCTCGATATGCCTCACTGCTTCCTGGCCGAACTCCTCGGGAGTGGTAAAGGGCTTCGGGGTCTGGAACGGGGTCAGCAGCGGCTACTCACTAACCATCTCCAGCCACATACAAACTTCCTCCATGCTTCCCTCTGGGGCTCCGGAATGCTGGCCTCGACGCTCTTGATCTCGCCGGGTCCGAAGCCGGTCACGGTGCGCTTGTGCTTGGGACGCGTAAAGTGCTGCGGGCCCACGGGCCCCTGGAAATCCGACAGTGGGGCGCTTGTCGAGGGCCGCCTCTCACGGGGGTTTCTCGCCGTTTCTGTCGCCATTTTCAAGATGTCAATGGCAGAGAAGCGGGCGTTGCTGAGGGAGTGTCGATGCGAGAGCGGCGAGGGAGGGGTCGAAGGGCGAGAAATGGTGGACGGCGGGGATGGGCGGGACAGGAGAGCAAGAGGAGCAACAGCAGCAGCAGCAGCAGCAGTTGTGGGAGGAGTGAAGGGAGTGCAGAGGCGTTGTTTGGGCACTCGAATGCGGGGCTTCGAGGACTCGCTCGATCCAGGGCACCGGAGCGATGATCAGGACAGGAGGCCGGGGGAGGGAGATAGGCGGTGCCAAGGAGCAGCTCATGAATGTTTGTTGAGCTCGACATGCAGCTCCGATGCATGGAGCTGTCCGAAGTGGGAAAGCGGGGAGAGCGTGCCCGCCATCACACCACCGCGCCTTGCCGCATCGTCTCTCGCCCACGACTGGCAGCCTCCATCCAATACAAACGTGCGCACGGTGCTGACAGATGGCTCCGACACGTACATGCAATGGAGGGGTGTGTGGTGGTGAGTAGCCATCGACCCAGAGAACTGGCATGCTCTTGACATGTCCACCGAGGTGCAGTGTGCAGTGAGCAGTGAGCAGCGAGCAGTGTGCAGTGTGCAGTGTGCAGTGTGGATGAGCTGCGCTATACCGCATCTGGATAGCGTCCGAGCTACCCCCCAACGCCATCCCTGCTGCCACACCACACCGTCTGTTCTACACGTGTCTGGCCATGGCCATGGCCATGACGTCATCTGCTGATGCACAGGCACCACAGGTGTTGCAGGTATTGCAGGCTCCATGCTTAGGCTCCGAATCCAGACGAGAACAAAGTAGTAGCATTGCAGCCATCGGGTATGATGCTATCAAGGGACGAACACGCAAGTAACAGTGGATACAAATCAGACCAAAAGTTCGAACGCCATAACCTTTGTCCGAGCAGTGCGCTAGACAACCTCGTAATACAATCGATCGTATGAGGTGGGATGATGAGGGGTATCAAGATGATGAGACGCCAAAACGACTCGGTCCACCAACGCCAAACGAGTACAAAAAAGCCGCGCCACGCCCCGCCCCGCCACGCCACGCCATGCCACGGCCTACCCAAAAACCGACGGTCGAACCAGACGAGCGAACGTAAACTCAAGGACTCGGCTCAGGCGTCTGTACGCCGTGGGCCCAAATGGCGACTCCAGAAGTACCCGTGCTGAGCGACAGCCGTGGCCGTCCTTCACCCTTTGCATTCCCAGCGCTGTCTTTGCGCACCAGCGCCGTCCGAGGACAGGCGGAATCGCACGCACGCTGCAAATCCCGTACCCTCCTCTCCACCATCTCTTCACCAATCCGGAAAAGTCCATAGTCCATATCCTGAAGCATGCATGTCTTTGTGAGCTCGACCTCTCGCGCTTCGAATCTTCCCGATGCTTCCATCTTCGTCCAATGGCTGTTGCATCGTCCGTGGTCGTCAAGATAGCCGTATGCAAGCGCGAGTGCCGAGAGTACAATCAAAGTCGGCGAGGCAGTTGACCGTTGCCAGACGTGGTAACCAAAGTGCAAGTCGCAAGGCGACTTTTTAGATGGGCCCAACGCCTCTCTCCACGCCCCTCCGAACCGTGACGAAAGCGCATCGAGAATACATCCCGCAAAGGCAACGACCTCGACGGGCAGTCCTGCTCTGTCCAGGGTAGCACTGATGATGGTGACCTCTGGCGTCCGTGCCGAGACGTTGCGAGGGACAAGGTTGGCAAGATGCGTAGCGTGTACTATTCATAGCCAGTCAGCCGAGGCCCCAATGTTCCACAAAAGTACATCGAAATTCAGGGCGACAACCGAAACGTAGAAATCGGGTCCGCACATCAGGGGAAATGACGTTGGGCATGACAAGGAAGTGATGTTCCCACTTCCAAGCCGTCCCAAGGCCCGGTGCCGCATCTCCACCTCCCAATACAGGCCCGATCCTCGTCGATCCCGACCACGACCTTCCAACTCTCCAAGAAGTGACTGTGAACGCGAGGTGGAGGGAACTAACCTTCTAGTCTAGGAGCGTGGTGGTGTTGGAGCTCCGAGGTGGAGAGAGGTGGTGTTGACGGTGCTGCTGGGATATGGTGCTCCATGGCCGGTGGAGGGGTAGGAAGGTTGGACAGCGGGACGCAGGACGCAAGATACAATTCTAGAGCATCATCGTCCATATCAGAGAAGTCGCTGCTGACGGACATGGCCGGGGAGTATTCCATGTTTGCGAGTACAGCTCTTCAACTCTTTCTCTCGCAATCGTAGTGCCCAAGTATGCAGTTCAGAGGCTCAGCTCATTCCAGCATCCGCTCGCGTCAACAATGTAGAAAGAGGGAAGCAACGCACAGCCCAAGCCAAAAGCAAAGTGACAATTCCAGGAAACCGAAAAGGGAGAGAAGAGCAGGAAAACACGAGGGCGACCAAGCGCCTATATACCTTCGGCAAGATGCGAGGCAAGCATAAAGGTGGGATGCGCAGCCGCAGCCTTCAAGCGGACGGTGGGTGAAGCGGCTGACGTGCTCTGCGCTTAGCGGCACACATTGACCACGTCGCTAAGCGTTACCCTGACAGTGCATGAAGATGACCAGGAGCTATTGCAACTTTCGTACAACAACTACTCCATTCGTCGCTGTACTGGCTGGACTTCCGTCGAAGTACGTGTGGTGTCGAACATGGCCGCACGGAACCTTCGGGTAGAAGGACCACGCAAGCTCCCCCCAATATACGGGCCACACTCGCCAATCTACTCGGTAGACGGCTTCCCCAGACCACTATCGCGGCTTCATATGGCAGTTATTCGAGGCCTTCCCGTGTAGCATCCATGTTGCGTCTTGCCTCGCGACCTGCATGACCTGGTACCGGTATCCCACGCTCTCGTAACTCATGCCCCGTTTCGATTCCGAAGCTCAACACCATTGCCCGCATCGCGCCATCTACGGACACGCTCACCGCCTGTCACGAACCATGCCACTCGCCCGCGGCACTGATGTGCTTCCACAATGCACCCGCATAACCGTCTTGAACGCCATGTATCGAGACGCACCTCTACTCCCAGCATAGCTGACAAGTGACGGTTTATTTTGATACCACCTCGCTTCTCCTCCTTCTCTTTCGAGCCTTCGTGCACTGTGCCAACAAACTGTGAAATGCGCTGGAGGTCCTTTGACGCGTATATCCAAAATTCGCACGTTACGTGTGTGCATCTGAGGCGTGGCTTGAGCCATGAGCGAATGTGGTGTCGGTGAATATGCTGCATGTCCGAACAAGAGCTAAAGCACGTGTTATGCGCCAGTATCCATCTTCGGTGCTCAACATTAGAACATTCCGTGCAGGCCCGTGGTGTGTGACGTTCTAGAGCGGTCAACGTCTCCGCCAAAGCATGCGTCCCAGCTACTAGCCACAACCTCTTGACCGCCTGCGAACATGTGGAATGAGGTTGCATATGGTAGGGCTTGGCTGCTTTTCTACGCGCGCGCTTTGTGAGGCGGTGCATAAACATGTGAGTTTGTGGGCGGCGGGCGCGCACAAGCGAACAGCTGAAGAGCCTCAGCAAGCACCAGCCTCCACAGCCGCAACCAAAGAGCTGGAGAAGGAATATGCACGCGAAGCCATGTCTCCCTAAATCTTTGAGCTGTGTTGCAGTGCAATACACATCTTAACCTACTGTCTTCACCAAAGTCACACTCCACGTTGGTAGGTACCACACGTACGCATTATACACGAGGCTAACAGAGAGGCATCATATCATTCATTGTAAGCAGAGCCAAATCACCGCGCTCCTCTATGCATGGCTTCGGAATGATAACACAAGTAGACCATTTCGAGATGATACAAGAATAGAGAACATCAACAACACCCGTTGTACCCGCCCAATTTCCCTCCCCGAATTTCCTCTCCTAGGCACACAACGCTGCCATGGTCCACCTGACCTTCTCCAGTTCCATTTCTAAGTTATTTCGACGTGTTCATGCTGATGCGTTGGTGGGGCACTCCTGAAGCCGCCACCGCGATGACGATGGAGAACTCTGGCCGTAGCCAACATCAACACCAAGTTTTTCGAGCCTGGACCTTCGACGTACATGCATGCGTGTACCCACCGAGCCGAAGATAGACCATTATCCCGCCGAGGCACACATTTACTGCGCTTTCTTTGGCACAGCGCCTTGCTGTCCACCCACGTACCTGCGGATGTCCGTCGCATCAGCCGCCTGCTTGATGATGTTCTTAAACGTCTGCCATCCCTGTCGGGCAGCCGGGGGAGTGCTCTGGTTCGCAAGCTGGGCATCAACGCGGGAGGTGAGCTGAGAGATGGCGCCCTGGACGAAAGTGCTCTGGGTAACGCGAGCACGGAAGAAGATGGTGTAGACGACGAGCAGGATCCACGAACCCTTTTGGAAGAGAAGTGCAGAGCCAAAGACACGGAACCAGAGGGCAATCTCAAGGATGGCAACAAGCGTCATGCTGCCATCGTAGTACTCCTTGACAAATTTTCCAATGATGTCTGAGGCCCCGGACGCCTTGGGCTTGGCACCGGCTGGTGAGGCGCCCGCGGGCTGTTGGGGCTGGATGGTGGGGAGCAGGTTGGAGCGCACATAAGTCGCAACGTGGAAAACTGAGTAGACGGCAAAAGGCAGGACGGCCATCGGGATCTGGCGCGAAAAGAGCCAGACAAGAGCCATGACTGCGCTATGTCAGCTGGGGTAAAAACAATGTAGGGTTGGAGATGCGTACTCAAGTATTGCACGTTCTCGTCGGTAGCCAGAGCAAGCACGCCGCCCTGCTTTCCTGACCTCATGCGGGCGCGGTACGCCTTGTAGACCACAATGCCGTACGTGATACACGCAGAGATGAAAGCCACGCGGTAGGAGAAGCCTGCCCATCGCGACGCCGAGTTGAAGGTGATGTAAGACAAGCTGTACCGCACCGTAGCAATGAGCAATGAGACGTGCCCGGCGAACCAGGCGAACTGTAGCGTCTGAGCGAGTGCAGCAAGGCGCTGTCCTAGAGGCAGCGTGGCGGGTGGTGGAGGAGCCATTGTGAATTATGGTGGTTTGGAGCTGTCGTGTGGGGTATCGATAGCAACTTCGCACGTCAGCGGAGCTCTTTGAGCGTCGAGCGAGTGAGCCAATGCTTGAGGCAAGAGAGGAGTGAGTGGAGTAGACGTCGGGGCGCGGGTGCCTCGGTGACGGGCGGGACAGTGCAGGTGAAATCTGTCAAGAAGCGTCGCAGGCTGGTGGCTGGGTCGCGCACACCGGCACCGTAATCCGGAAGGACCACCCATGACGCAGCTCGCGTGACAAAGGGCGCGAAGAGGACTTACCGGTAGGGGAGGAGGATAGGAACAGATGCAGTGGTGTGTAGATGGAGCGTTCTCGCTGTGTAGTGTGGTATTGCGGGAGCAGGAGCAGCGGAATGAGGCTTTGTACTTGGTGGGGGCAGGCAAGGCAGGAAACCAGGATCGGTGACGAAATGCTTCACACGCACGCGCTTGTGGCGCACGGACCATGGCGATCCTCATCCTCGAGCCGTTCCCTTGTGCGTCCAGTCCCGAGGCCGACGCTGGTCATCCTGCATCATTCACAGGCGGTCGCTCGCATCATTGTTTGATCACCCGAAGTGTGCATGTGTCCACAAACGAAACGTAGGGATGCTCTGTAGAATACATGAAAGGAACCCCAGCCCCGCCACACCGCTTCCAAACTACATCTGCCCGCTACTAAAATAATAGAAAAAGTATCCGAAGGGAAAAAAAGGAAGACGAAGGAGTGCAATGCTGCTGGTATCAATCAGCATCCGATACAAGCCAGACCAATGAAATGACATCGCCCACGCCCTCTACCTCCACCAAAGGCCGCTCCGCCATGTATTACGCCGACGACAGCACCCAGTGATGTCGACAGCGGCAGAAGATTACAAGATCTGATAAAGGGTGGTGAATGAAAGATGAACAGGCTTTTCGGGTATTTCTGTTGCACGGGTCGTCGAAATGGCCAGGTGACTTCGCCATGTGAGCGTGAGGTCCCTTAACGGAGCGAGAAGCCCTTCCTCTTGCCCTTCTCCTCGATCGGCCGGCCCTGCTCGATGCGCGTCTTCTTCTCCTCCAGTTCGAGTCGTTGTCGCTCGAGCTGCTCCTTCATCTCTCGGTGTCGGGCGTACAGCTCCTCTTCGCTTTGTCGCAGCTTGCTCTCCTTCTCGGCCACCTTCTGCTGGAATACCATCTTCATTTCCATCTCCATCTTCTGCAGCTTGGCCTCGTGGAGCGAGCGCTCCTCCTCCTGCTTGACCGCCGGGTTGACCTCCTTGAACACGCTGGAGTCTTGCTGGACACCCATGGCCATGAGCTTCTCCGAGCGGTAGTTCTCGTAGAGCTGGTTGTTGGTATGCTCCTTGAGCTCCTCCATGTGCGTCCGGATGAGCATCTGGCGCAGCTTGACGAAGTCGCAGTGCTCCTCGTTGTCGACCTCGATGAGACCCCAGGGATACCGACGCCCACGGACCTTACGACCATCGGCAGTTGCAACCTCGGCGTTTGCACCAACCACAGCAAACGGCACCTTGGACATGATCTCGGAGTTCTCGGCAATCGTCTCCTCGTCATCAAGCTCGTAGCGGGGGCCCTCGAAGATCTGGATCTTGTGGTAAGAGATGTCGGCGAGAATCTACTTTGGTTAGCACGACAATGGATGACCCAACTATAAAGACCACGACATACCCTCTGCTTGAAGTTCAAAATCTCCTCGTCAGTCAGAGTGTCTGACTTGGCGATGACGGGAATCAGGTTGACCTTGGTGTGCAGTTTCTTCATGACCTCCACGTCCAGGGGCTTCAGCGAGTGGCCCGTGGGCTGGATGAAGAAGACCACAGCGTGGATGCGGTTATCCACAATGTTCATGCGGTTCACCTTCTGCTCTTGGTCCAGGTAGGCGTCGAACCGTTGCTCAATATTCTTAACAATGGGCTCCCACGACTCGTCGTTGTTGATAAAGTCACCAAAACCAGGAGTGTCAACGACGGTCAATCGCAGACGCACGCCGTTTTCCTCGATATCGGCGCTGATGGACTGTATGGAAACCGTCTTGGAGATGTCGAGGCTCGGGGCCTTGCGCTCCTTGGGTGGGTATAGGGACGTGTTGAAGAGCGTGTTCACCAGCGTAGACTTGCCCAGCCCAGACTCGCCTGCATATGTTAGACGTGCCAGATGAGCTTTCTGTCTGCAGATCACGTACCGACTACCATGACATTGAAGTTGAACCCCTTGCGCACACTCTTGCGGTGCCACTGGTTGGGGAGGTTCGCAAAGCCGACGTAGCCAGTGAGCTTCCTGCGGACGATGTTCATATCGTTCGCGGCCAGCGCGGCCGCCTTGGGGTCTTTCGATGAGACGGTCATGGGAGCTGCCGCCTGCGCGTTAGCCACGGCGTTGAGATGCTCGAGCATTGGCGATCCGGTAGAAGTCGCCGGGGGCGATGGGGACGCACGCGTTGGAGCGATAGGTGATGCGCCGTTGGATGCTGCGTCTGGCGTCAGCCGATGTCAACAGAAGGGTTTTTTGTGCCGTTGCGGCAGCGACGTCAACGGCTGCCACGCCCGCATTGAGACATGTGTGTGTCCTGGCGGGCGCAGGCGTGCAGAGCGTCGCCTGACCGCGACGCTGCGTTGCACAGTGGCTGCCACAGAAACCGAATCGGAAGCTCCTTACCCATGGCGACTGATGAACCGCAGACACGGAGAAGATGGCGTCAAGGAGAGACTCCTAAGCGCGAAGACACGGTCAGCAGAGGCTTCAGCGCTCGTCGAGACGGCTGCGGGCAGCGCCAGAACAATATGGGGTGCGACACGAGCCGCAGCCAAAAGCTGGAGAAATATGGTGAAACTGGCAAAGGGGGAGGGCGGCGTACCAGTCAGAGGTAGTTATGCTGCTGAGCGATGGATGCACGCAAAGCAATGGCAGTAGAGTCGGCGTTCGACGGGCGAGGACGGAGAGGACGTGGTGTGGGTGCGGCGACGTTGTTGAAGGAAGGCGTGGTGCGCTCGCAGTGCTTTGAAGGAAGGAAAGGGGTCCGCGCAGGGATCCGGAGCAGAGATGCAGCGAATTGGCCAAGCTAGCGAAATTCCCCGCGAGCCTCAACAACGCGGCGGCGTGGTATAGGCACGGCTGGAGGGGGGATGGGAGCAACGTAGGATGGGCTGTGGAGGGAATGGCCGGATGCAGGCTGCAATTGACAGCGTTGCGTTGAGTGCAGCGCCTTCTGTGCGTCGTGACGCCGTGCTGCAGTCGCGTAGAATGCTCGCCCGAATAGGAACTCGTCACGTGTGCGCACGGTTCATGGGACTGGACATTGTTCGGCACCGTCGAGCTCGGCCCGTCACGGTCACTGCAGCGGCGTGCTGCATCTATCGCGCCTGTCTAAATCGATGCAGTCCCAGGCCCAAAGCCTCGCTCTGCCCGTCTCAACGCCGCGTCGTGGCACCACCTCAACATTATCCAACAGCCGCCCGTGTCAAACCTAGGGTATTATGCAAAAGCCGTTCCCAACGCCAGAAAAAACCCACATCACGACAGCCCGGCCAATACCTGCCCAAGCTCCACCTTGCTGTACTTGACGTACTTGCCCTTGCCCTTGTCAATCTCGTGGTACCGGTCCCAGAATCTGCCATATAGAGGCTCCATGATGGTCTGCACCTCCTTGCCTAGATGTGTCCGTACTTCGCGCTCCATTTTGTACGTCTTGTGCTGCGCGACCAAACTGTCGAAGCTGGTGTTGAAGTTCTTAAACTTTTCCTTGATCGCATCCTTGTCCTTGGAGCCGAGTGCTTTGATGATGGCTACCGAGTCGGTCGTGCCCGCCCCGCCAGAGTGCGGCCGTTCCTTGCGGTTGGTGTATTGGACATCAAGCAGGTAGCCCGACGGTTCTCGCCACGAGTCCAAGTAAGCCATCGACGCTCTCTTCTTAGCCCGCTCTAGTTTGTCGGAAGAATAGCTTTCCATGAGCGGGGCCAGCTCCGACGAGCGGATCATTCTCTCGATGATCGCGATGTTGTTGCTCATAAACACACCCTGCAGATTCTTGCCCTTGAGTAGCGCTGTAGCCTTCCCCAACAGAATGTTGAGCAAAGCCTCGACAGTGTCAGTGGCGTAATGCTCAAATAGCTTCATAGTGTTCGGGCCGACATCGAGAGATAGGGGTAGCGGCGAGGACGACGTCTGGGGCGACTTCCATCCTCCGTCACCGACCGAAGCGAGGATCGAGGAAAGCGGCTCGAGATAGTTGGTCATTTCTTGCAGGCGGGTCATGGTCGCTGTCGTTACGGGGACTGGCGCACCATCGATGGGGAGAGCAACTAGTGTCTGGGCTCGCGTTCTGGTGTCTTCAAGCAGCTTGTAGAGTGAGGACTTGGACGTCTCTCGTATCGGCGTTGCGCAATCATAGATTGGCTGCTTCAAGGCGGACACCTTCTGCTCCAGGCGGATGGCGAGGCCTGTGATGATGCCGACAATTTCGTACCCCAGAAAACAGTCAGTGGTCAAATTTCTTTGTATGTGTCCGTTTAGTTCTCGCAGGGTCTTGTTGAAGTCATTGAGCGGAGCCCCGCATGTGCTAGTAGATGTGGCCGTCCATTCGTCGCGGGGAAAGATGTTGGAAATATTGTCATACTCGGCCACGAACAGACCTTCCATGGCCCGCGCGTAGATGCCAATGCCGTTCTGGTCTTTCTTGTAGATGGCGTCTGCGGTAACCTTCTTCGCCGTGTTCACGGATGCAGCAGCCAAACTCTTCAACGACGTGGACAGGAACTCGCCCCTAATTTCGGCGTAGGCCCTCTGCGTGGGTGTTTCTCGGACATCTGTCTGAGAGATCTGCGCGAACGAGTTGGAGATGTGCGTGTTGATGAGACGTAGTGTGGAGAGCTTGTCTTGCGCGATAACGGGGAACGGGTTGTCTGCATCATGTTAGCAATCGTACTAAACCCATGTGTGGCGCCATACTCTTCACGACGTATTCCAGCGGGTCCGCCTTTTGCCTGCAGCTCTCCCGAAGTAGCTCCCTGAATGCATCCTCCAGTTCCTTTGTGCCGCGCTTCAGCAGAGCGCTCAGCTCGGCGATTGCCCCTTGGTTTGCCCGGAAGTTGGAGCGCTTCAGGTCTTGCAGAGCGGCGCTGGTGCGGTCGAGCGATGCTATGTAGTCGCTAAACTCGACGTTCCTCAAACCGCGCTTGATGATGCGGTCCTCCTGGTTGGTGTGTTCGAGGGGCGCCCGCAGCTTGTCGATGGCATCCAGGATCCTGTCAATGTCTTGAACAAGCTGTTAGCCCGTGCATGGAAATGGCCGGTGTTGGCGGTGCATACTCCTGTTAGTCGTCTGCAGCTTCTGCGTACTCCCGTAGACGGGTCTGATGGCCTCCTGCACCGTCTTGCCGCTGGTCTCCAGCCTGTTCTTCGAGGCCTGGATCTTCTTGGTCAAGGTCTTCATCTTCTCCATGTTTGCGAAGAGCACCTCGACCTCGGCGCTCTCCTCGGCGAACGCGCCCTTGCGTGGGGCCACCATGGTGCCTGCTGGGATCGCTCGGGGAAGCCCCGCGAGGTACGAGCAGGAAGTAGCGTGTAAGAAGATGACGAGTGTTGTTAGAAATGCGAGAAATGATGGACCTTCAAAGGTGCAAACGTCATGTCCAATCCATCAAAAGGAGCGATCGCTGAGGCGAAAGCATGTGACTGGAGTTTGCGGATGGTTGCTGATCGGGATCGCGGAGACGTGCATGGCGGCGACGGGGGCCCTGCCAGCCTGCGTAGTGCAGTAGCCGCCAAGGAGCTCCGAACACGACTGTGCTTCTTTCTGGCCAGGACAGTCTGGCAGTTTTGAACGCAGTAGTCTCAGCATCTCAACTTCACCTACTCGTGTACCATTCATTCATTCATCCCACCATACGTTGTACACACACACACACACACACACACACACACACTCTCTCTCTCTCTCTCTCTCCCTCTCGTGGAGAGGATTTGACAAGGATGAGCGGACCATCGTTGTTGCGTGCCGACCAGCGTCGGCTAGACCCGCACGGGGGAGGAGACCAGCCTCTCGACGAGGAGCAGACGACGGTTCCTGCATGATGGCAGATTAGCTCCGAAGGCTTTGTCCGCACGTGTCTTCGCGGAATAGAGTTGCAGCCTGGCCAGATCGAGCAGGCTTAATCTGTGCCATGGAGTTCACGGCGAAAACAGGAATTGTGAAGCGGGAATTTTAGGTTCGCCATCATTACCGCGCTGCGTCATGTCAAATGCAGCCCGGTCAGTCAAGTCTCGTGAGGCCCAATTGACCAGCGAGCGCTGAGCCCTCTCTTGCGCAACCTTCACCACAGCCGGTCCTTACACTTACTTCCTAGATGGTTCGCCTGAGCAAGCAAATGCCGCTTGGGCAGCTATGGCGGGGCCCGCAGCGGAGGTGAGCCACGCGTAGGAGCTCCGCAAGGCACATGTTGATCGATCGCAGATGCTACACGAAAGGCAGAGTCTCCCACAGACACCACGCAATCACGCTGGGCCTACGATATGCTCCGCCAATTCTCTTCGCGACCGCGACTGCCGGCTACCTAGCCTCATCGTTGTCGCCGTTTGCCTTGATACGCCCTACGCTGCTCGACGCGCCAGACGTGTCCTCGTGGGCTCCACACGACGGCAGACAGCAACGCAATGCTTCTACTAGCGCGGGCGCAGCAGAGAAGCAAATCAACACGTCCGGCTCCGACAGCGGCCGCCAGGCCCCTCCACCACAGACACGTATTGCAAAGGAAGAAGGCAGCGAGGGTACCAAGGTCGAGGAGGAGCAGTCAGCATGGCAGACAATCACCAAGAAGCTATCTAGCGCGCCCAAATCGGTCACTTCCATCGGTGACACCATCGTGGACTATGTTGTGCCAAGCTGGGCGTGGCAGCTGCCTGGGTTCATGAGGAAGCTGCAGGGTGAGCTCTCCATGGCGCCAGGTTCGCTCGCAGAAGAAATATGGTACGAGGCAAACGATCCTGAGATCAACCCGGAGATTGTGTGGGACGCATCTGTGCGCGTTTCGAACGACCTATGTGCCGAAGAGAAAAAATTCCTAGAAAACCGGTCCATATTCACCAAGAGAGCTCTCGCGCGGTATCTGGACATCCCCGAGGACAAGATCCATGCAGACGACGTCCCGACCATAGCCATGTGCGGGTCTGGCGGAGGCCTTCGTGCCCTCGTTGCCGGAACTTCGTCCTATCTCTCCGCGCACGAAGCAGGCCTGTTTGACTGTGTCACCTACACGGCCGGCGTGAGCGGCAGCTGTTGGCTGCAGACACTGTATTACTCAAACATCTCCCAGCGTAGTCATGCGCGGCTTTTGCGGCATTTGAAGAACAGGCTTGGGGTCCACATCGCTTTTCCTCCTGATGCGCTTGAGCTCCTTGCAAGCGCACCTACCAACAAATACCTTTTGAGCGGTCTTGTGGAGAAAGCGAAGGGGATGCCCGAAGCCGAGTTCGGAATCGTCGACGTGTACGGAGCACTTTTAGCCGCCAGGTTACTCGTTCCGAAAGGCTCGCTTTCCATAGACGAGTACGACTTCAAAGTGTCGCACCAACGTCGTTATACGGACAATGGATCGCAGCCCTTGCCCATCTACACTGCGGTTCGCCACGAGATTCCTTTGGCGGAACAAATCGACACCAAGGACCCCATAGCTGCAGAAGCGAAGGCGAGGAACGAAGCCTGGTTCCAGTGGTTCGAGTGAGTATCCTTAGGCGCTCTACATGGCCATGTTGTATGCTAAACACAGATAGGTTCACACCATATGAGTTTTGGTGTGAAGAACTAGAAGCGGGCATTCCTACCTGGGCCATAGGTCGCAAATTCCAAAACGGTAAAACCGTATGGCGTGAAAATGGCCTTGCGTTGCCAGAAGTCCGAGTGCCTCTACTGGTGGGCATCTGGGGAAGCGCGTTCTGCGCGACACTCTCGCACTACTACAAGGAGGTACAGCCAGCAATGCGGGCGCTCACGGTGTTCGCAAGCCTCGATGCGCTCATCTCCGAACGCGAAGAGGATCTTGTCAAACTCCATCCGATCAATCCGGCTGCTATACCAAATTACGCATTGGGGATGCGTGAATATCTCCCGAGCTCGGTTCCCGAGAGCATACATCAAGCCCAGAACTTCCAGCTCATGGATGCGGGTATGAGCAACAATCTACCCATATATCCTCTTCTCCGACCGGGCAGGGACGTAGACATTCTCATTGCATTCGATGCAAGCTCGGACGTTCGGACCGACAACTGGCTCCGAGTCGCAGATGGTTACGCACGTCAGCGCGGTATCAAAGGGTGGCCGGTAGGCGCTGGTTGGCCTCCTCCAGAGGAAACCGCCGAAGAATTGCAGCAGGATCTTGCAGAGGCGCAGGCAAAGTCTGAAGAGCAAGCGCAACAGAAAATTCAGCAAGCACAACAGAAAGAAAACACCAAGAAGATGACCGGCAAGAGCAAAGAGCTGGGCGTCTGCAACATCTGGGTCGGCAGCACAGAAGAACGTACGAGTGAAGGCGAGCCCCCCGAATCCAAGCTGGTTGAAGAAGATTGGGAGCTCATGCACCCCGGAGCGGGCATTACAGTCATTTACTTCCCCTTCATGGCAAACTCCGAAGTGCCCGGCATTGACCCCAAGACTTCCGACTTCATGTCGACGTGGAACTTTGTGTACACGCCCGAGCAAATCGATTCCGTAGTGGATTTGGCCAGTACCAACTTCCAACAAGGTGCTGAGCGGACAAAAAGAACGGTTAGAGCGGTGTACGAAAGGAAAAAGAAGCTTAGAGAAGAACGACAGGAGGCTGAAAAGGAGAGGCGGCAGAGGTGGAAACTGAGGCAAGGGTACGGCGCTGGGAGAAGAATTGGAGACGGAGATCATGGGGACCACTTTAGTTGAGGAGGCGTGGACTGAGAGCTTGAGACCCGCTTTGAGTTATATTATACCCATCTATTTTGCTTCTCAAAAAGACATCCTTACCACTAGACTTAGTCCTATGCGACATGTGCACCGCGGCAGCTTGCTTGTTTATTCACCGGGCGCGGAGAATCGTGTTCAGGCGGGCTGCAGACGCGACACGTGACGTCATTTTACGCTCTTCCGGTTAGTCATCTCGACCAGACCTCACCTCACTTGCACGCACTGTCAGCGTACATGGGCGGCTACCTGCCTCCACCATGCACCTCACCGCTGAACATTGCTTCCCTCGTTGCAAAGGCCCTGTCGAGTCATTGCCTCGCCAGTACTGAGTATATCCACGTCGTCCTGCCCGACCCACGCTGGTGCCTTCATTCACTTGTTCCGGCTGCCCCCCCTCACGAGCCAGTCGGAACCAACAGAGTTGCGCGTACGAGCACTGCATACGTCCGCATTCGACCCCGCCATCGCGACTTCTACTCTCCTCCACTTAGACATATCCCGCCGCCATGACAACCCACGAAGAGGGCGCCATGTCCGACATCGCACGCTCGCATCAACGCCACCACGAGTATACTTATCGACTGCCAACGCCGCCCCGCATCGTTGTCCCCCCGCCGACACAGACGACCGAAGTCCCCGATCTGCAGCTATCAAGCGCCCGCGCGCTCGCCGAGGAGCTCGATACTAGCTTCCTCAAGGAATTCAATCTCGACACCATTGTACAGAAGAACACACTACTGGAATGGACTTACGAGCGGCGGAGGCAAGCACAGATGATCCTGCCCTGGCTCTACTTGGGTCCGCTTACTTCTGCGAAAGACCGGGACTTCCTGAGGCGAGAGGGAATCACGATGGTTTTGGCTATCCGCGCAAGGGACAACAGCATGAATGGCGCGCTGCAGATTGCGAGAGAGGTCTGTCACGAGGTCTCTACAATAGAAGCAGCGAACTACTTTACTCTTATCGGCAAGTTCTCCGAGGCCACGCGCACGATCAATCGCCACGTCGCACAGTTCCGCAAGTACGCCGAGCGCACAGGCAAACCTCGGCTTGGCAAGGTCCTCGTGTTTTGCGAGTCAGGCAATGAAAAGGCGGCGGCTGTCGTCGCCGCTTATATGATGGAGACTTTGGACAACTTCGACTTTATCAAGAGCATGCAGGTATGCCAAGCGCAACGGTTTTGCGTCAATTTCGACGACACTGTCAAGAACATTCTACGAGCACATTGGGACATTCTGCTGGCTCGACGCGCTGTAGCTATATCCCATTCGGAACGGCTGGAGGCCCGTGGGTTGCTTGACGGCCTGCAAGAAGCTGTGTCGACCCTGGAGGCTACGCAAACAGTGACCAGCAAACCGAAAAGAACAATTGAAGAGACGAGAGAGGACGATGATGTGGACATGGAGAATGCCTTGGATCCTACAGATCTGCTGAGGTTTGAGGGACGGGACATCACACCTTTTAGGTGAGATTTTCATGAGTGCAAGTATTTGAGTTTGGCGTTCACGGGCATACACGTTTTCATTGAGATACCCCCGATCACGACATCGGCATTTCGCGGAGTTTGGTGACCTGTCATGGGCAGTTCAAGCGCTGTTATCCCCGGCAGATAGAATTTTAGACAAAGGAGTGTCCTAATTAAGTCATGTAATTTCAGCTCACTTGTACTTCGTCATCGCCGCCATGTCAATATTGGTCACAGCATGGGATATTTGCCGATTTGAATCTATGAAAACCAAGAAGGGGATGTGCTGATAAGGTACGTGTTCGTTGGACGCTCATTCCTCGAATTCTATTCTGGACATCTGATAACAGTCCAGTCATGGAATGGCCGATGGTATGCGTTCGCGTCAGGAACCATGTGCTACCAGGGCAGTAACCAGGCACGCAATTGAAGGGACGGTGCCTGCTGGTCATCTCATCTTTCTCGAGTTCTTTACCGACCTCGTAGCCAAGATCAGTACACCTCAGTGCAAGCGGCGCTGCTCCGCACGATTCGCTCAGCTTCGAGCAACGTCTGTTCGTAGTGAACATCTACTGACCTTGTTCTGACACGCACAAACCCAGATACACTTCTCTTCTCTGTACCCATCCTCCGCCAGACCATCATCGACTCCATCAAAGATCTAACGACTACGGGCTTTGCTCGAAATGTTGATTATGCCGTTCGCACTGTCCTCAGCCTTGGTGCGCGTACCCTTCAATTGATCGTCCAAGAGAACCAAGACTTTTGTCCTACTGACGACGAGTACCATTTCCGGGCGTGGAAGAAATTTCATCACCGGGAGCCGCTCGATCCTTCTCTGCCACCGCCGGACGCTGTGATCAAGGCGATAAGGTATCTGCGGCAAGAACGGCTGCCCGGTTGTTTGCTCGACGGGTGGCAGTATCCTCTGCTGGAGAGAGTTAGAGCTACTGTTGAGTTATAGGAATGGCCCTGTTTTGCGTTTTCTTGCGCTTCGGTTCTTTTCTTGTGTACGGTGCTTCCGCGTAAGCCTGGAGTATCACAAATAGAACTGCCATGCGATATTGGTTATTTGCCATCTCCTCATGTGTTTTTGTCTTTTCTCTTGTCCGTCGTTCTTTCTTCTATCAAATGCTGACGTGCGATCACGCAGACCGATTTTGCCGAAAGCGCAGTAGGCATCCCCAGCGTCGATACAGATGAGAAAATCGAAAGTGAGGAAGATTTCTCGCTGAGAACCGAGCTGCGTATTACGTCGAAGTACCTGGACCGGCTAAGGAGATGGGGTACGTTGGCCTTCCAATCTCTACCGCAAGAGAAACAGCGACCACCTCCGCCCGCAATACCAATGACGCCCGTTGATTCAGGCCAAGGAGAGAAGCGCATGGAAGAACTTCCTTCATAGCGCGCACATTCTGCAGAGATGGAGGCCACACACGAGATGATTGAAGTGCGTAGCTTTAGGGTGCCAACCGCGTCGTAAAATCAACACAACGCTGTGGTCGAAGCTCTTCGACCAAATGCCCTTTGAACCAGAGACAAGAACAATCTATCAGGTAACAATTAATCACGCAGATCTAGTGACATTTATCAGTTCGATCAGTCAATCTTCTGCCATTTAAAAACAGTAGGTAGGTAAGGTTAGCCCCCCGAACCTGATAGATCAACCTGATCGAGTAGCACTAAGTAGGTAGGGCGTTTCGGAATAGTTCCTGGGTAGACTCTGAGGCTGTGGAATGTGACTGTATTTATTAATTTAGGGATAGTTCAGTGATCTAGCTAGGCAGCAATTTCTTAACGTTTTAATTAAGTAAAGCCTAGGTTTGTCGAGAGTGGGAAAGAATAGGAGCTGCTCAAAGCGCATTCAGACTGTGAAACTTGACCCTAGTGGCAGTCCAATATCAACTATGTTCGAAGCATCTCAGCGCATGGAAATTTCCGGTCAGCGGAGGCTTGAGGCACAGTCACTGATTCTAGGGTGGCGCGTATGCTCCGCACATGGCTGACTTTCACACGCAAGTCCAACGAGTCTGTTACTGTTGTTTTCTCCTTGGCGACGGACGATAGCGTGCCCGGCATCAAGGCTCCCGTGTCGGCCAAGTTGTACTTCAGCTTCGCCGATGGTAGTGTTGAGTCTTACGAGGTTGGGGCGATTGATAGTGAGGAAGGGGCTGCTCGGATTCGTACCGAGGGTGCCGGGAGTAGTGGTACGTGGGGTACGACCGGGGCCAGCTGGAATGGCAGCGTGCATGGCCGCAACTACGTGGTCGAAGTCCATTCGGACGAACTAGGTGTTCACGGTAAACTGAACATGACTTCGGTACGCAACCCTCCAACCTTTGCATTAGTTGCATATAAACACTGGCTGAACGATTGTAGATTGCACCATCTCACTATCCTTACAAGACTGAACTGACTGATGCCACCACTCTTGAGCTCTTCCCTGGTCTCCTGGGCTGGACGAACCAAGTTGCTGACGCCAAAGCCTCTGCTAAGTTCACCGTGATCTCTCCTTCGACTAAGAAGGTCAATGTTCTCGACTTTGGCAACGGCTTTGGCTGGCACGATAAGACCCGGTCAGATCGCCCGCAGCAATCTGTCGTCAAGAATCGAGTCTTTGGCCGAGCCAGCAATGGCTCCGGAACCTTTGACTCCATCAACTGGTTTCAGGGCGAAGACTATACGGGAAAGGCGCACACCAGTGCTTACATTGCACGGAAGGGTAAGGCGTTTCCGACTGCGTGCGAGACAGTTGGGAACCGCGGACAAGAGAGTTGGTCAAGATCACGCCAGGTGAGATGATGACTGTGGCGGACGTTATGATCGCAGATGGAAAGACGTATACGTTGGAGATATACAAGGACCTGCGGTTGCAGGGCGATGGCAAGGGGAACGGGAGGTGGTCTGGGGTTGCTGTCGGTGGTCAGCTGAGGGGTCAAGGGGGCCCTTGATATGGGAAGATCCTAGATTCCTTCCACAAGGATGAATGGACGGGTTGTAGGTGGAATTAAATCTCGCTCTCGCTCTCGCATGATTTCGGTAGACGTCACGGATATGGCAGTAATCTCGGATTTGAACTTACAGTCCTGCTGGAGTCCTGGCTCTGACTCTATACGTGCTACGCATGTAGAAGACAAAAGGTAGCAAATATCTCTGAAAAGCATGGATTAGAGATTCTACAACACACTTCAACAAATTGTGAGCTCTTCGTCAGTGGTAACTACCACGCAGTACGTGTAGTCAGCAGAAGGGGCCTAATGCCAAGTAATGAATGCTTTTGATTGGCTGTTGCATTCGCGGCTCAAACGCATCGCCCAACACGAGCGTCAAGGCCAACCGGCTCGGTCTCCCACGCACCACATAATGGAGAGGGAGACGACAGAGAGCCTTCTGCTCAACAAATACAACATCCCGAACCTCTTCCCCTCGGCATGGCCCGCGGACAAGGACGACGAGTCGGACGGCGACGTCGCCGATGGGCCGGCCCCGGCGCAGGCGCAGGCGCAACCCTTCCGCCGCTCCAGATCGCGATACTCGGTGCTGGAGTCTGCCGGTAGCTTCTCGCGACGGCGGCCGGGGGTGGAGAAGACGCAGGATGGCGTGGAAAGCCTGGTCATGAAGGACGAGCAGGACCCGCTGGGCACGTTTCCGAGCGTGGTGCAGGTGCTGAGGCAGCGGGGACTGGGGGTGGAGGAAGACGTCAAGCTGAGTGCGTCGCATACTGCGCGGGCAGGATCCGTAGGGACCCAAGGCTGACTGGTTGATTGCTCTAGGGAACCGGTTCCTGCTGTCCTCGACGACCTTCTCGCCCTCGCTGTTCCTGTCGCAGGTTCACAGCACCGCATCTACCGACTCGCTCCTCTCTGGCCTCGACTTCCTCAGCAGAAGCATCGAGAAGAAGTCGGCGTCCCTCAAAGTCCTCGTTGAAGCGAACTTCGAGCGCTTCGTAGGCGCCAAAGCGACCATCGACCGCGTATACGAAGAGATGCGCGATGTGCGCAAAGAAGCTGACGCACCTGCAAGTCCGGGGCGGCGGCCAGCACATTCGCGGGGCGCGAGTCGGAGTAGCTTTTCCGCCCGCCAGACGAGTGCGACCTTGGCCCCGGCCATGGTGGGCAAGGTGCCCGGGGAGACCAAGAAGAAGAATGCGCTGGTCAAGGAGAGCGAATACGGCGTGCATGGCATCAAGGTGCCCCTTACCGAGGTCGCCGTCAAGGCTGAGGAGGTGTGGGGACCTGCGCTCGGCGGAAGGGAGAAGGAGGAGACGCTCAAGTCTATACTCAATTCCGTAGAGAAGCATCGCGGGCTGTTTGAAGTCGGGTCAGCCATTCACCACGCGATACGGAGAAAGGACCACGAGACCATCGTGGACGAGTACACAAGAGCGAGGAAGTTTGCCGAAGATGCACGGTACATTGTCGAGCAGGCTAAGAATTCACAAACCCCATTGCTAGATGGTCAGATTCATCAGATCATCGTAACGGCACGCATGTGGGCAGACGTCGAGCACCAAGTTGAAGCGTTCAAGCGCGATGCATGGAAACGACTTACCAGCACGCACTTTACGAAGCATCAGACGGGCAGTGACGTCAAGTCAGACCAGTACATGGAACTCATATCCATTTTGCTCGAGCTGGGTGTTGAGGACAATCCCATCTGGATTTGGCTGCTTTCGAGATACGACTACCTGAAGTCACGGTTGACGGTGACGTGCGACCGGTCGCTTTGCGAGATCGAGATTCTGAGACGGAGATTGGGCAACGCCGAGAAACCAAGTCTGAAGATGTTGGCGAAGCAATTAAAGTCAGTACCGACAGGCAGCAGTGCTAGTGTCGAAGCGGCGAAGCTGGATTCGGTCAAGGTGGTCGAGTTTTGGGAGCACGTGTATGCTTCCATGGGAGCACTACTCGCTGCCAACGGTGGCTTGCTGGGAGAAATCGTCGAGTACTGGGACATTGCGCGTTCCTTTATTGAAGGACGCGCGCAGAGATCGCTTCCCATGGGATTCAATAACCAGTCTTCACCGCACCACAAGCTCTCCTCCAGTAACATCTCGGAACTTGAGGGTGGCACGGCTGATTTGATCAACATCGTTCGGGAACACCTGTACAGCTTCTTTGCGGATCCGCCGACAGAGGATGTCTCTTTACTCTTCTCCCCCGTTCCAAAAACGCCGACGACGCCTCGGACGCCAATGAGTGCGGTGTTAAGCCCGACCATGGGGTCGCGTTTCCGCTTTGATCCCAGCAACGTGCCACCACCCTCGCCGAGTAGGGGTGAATCGTGGGAGAAGTATGCCTTCTGGCCGCCGCATTCGAATGCGCTGTCTGGGTCGCATTATCTGGCTAAGATGCTGGTCTTGATCGGCACGGCGGCGAATGAGCTGGCCTCGTTGAAACTGCCGGAGGTCGGAGCTTCGGCTAGGATCGACGAGAACCTTCGCGTGCTTGTTGGTGGTGTCCGCGAGCGCTGCGTCCAAGCCGTGTGTGCGGCATGGAACACGGATGCCGAGAATCTCAAGGTGCTTGAAGACTGGACACGCGATGCTGACCGGAAGGATATCACAAACATGCCGTCACGCTTTCTGGCTGTGCAAAGCTTCTTACTCAACAATCTGCAGAAGATCATGTATGTGGAGGCGGCAAGTAAGACAGCTGTCGACGTTGTAGTCTCACCAAGCAACAAGCTGCTGCAGATGGTCCGGAGCCAGTTCGCGATGAGTTTGTACCGGACGTTGAGTGGCATGGTGGAATGTGCTCAGAAAGGGAGAGGAGCGCTGGGTAGAGACTTTGAGATTCAGGGTGATGACCTCACGATTCACGTTGACGAGGCAGAAGAGGTCGGGTGGGGCAAGGTGGATGCAAGCAAGCAGGCAAGTTATATGCACATGTATGTATGCTTGAGTAAAGCTAACCAGATAATAGTCAATTCGTCTTCTCCTCACCCTCTCGAACATGGCTTCCTTCCAAGCCGAAATCACCCCTCAACTCCTCACCCTCTTTGAAACTCTCTTCTCCGTACAGCTCACGGACGAAACCACACGAATCCGTGATGCGCTCTCTCAGCTCGATGCACAACTTTTCAAGTCGTACACCAAGCCTCACTCTGCTCGGATTGCTGCTGCGATCGAAACAGGTATATTTTCGCCAGATTGGGCGCCTGAGCCCGCTCAAGGCAAGAGCGTAGCGGAACGTGATCCAAGTCCCTACGTGTTCAGCATACTCTTGGACCTAGTGATTGTACACACGGAAGTATCTACGACATCACCACCCTTGACCGCCCGGATCCTCCGCTCTCTATTCGAGAACACGACGACGTCGCTCATCAACACCTTCAACCAGCTTCAGTCTTGCCCGCTATCATCACTTATGCAAGCAACCCTGGATGTCGAGTTCATGGCACAAACACTGGCGAGTTATACGACGGAGAAGGCGAGCCAGGTTCAGACCGACATATACCAGGTGCTCGATGGGAAAACGGATAACCAAGCTCGAGTGCGGCTGCAGGAGGAGTTGGGTAGTCTGAGGGGGGTGCTGAAGAAGTTGAGGGAGGGGACGAGGGTGGAGTTTGGGTGCTTTCGAAGGGAGCGGGGAAGGAACAGGGGGCAGACTGTTGCTGCCGGCTGATACCAAGATAGGCATGTATATGCAACAGGGTGTTCATTGGCGGTGGCAACATTGTACTTATGTGCGAACATAGCGACATTCCAAGTAACTGAATATGAGACTACTAACCGTTCCAACCCGGCCGTTCGAAGCGTCGAATGCCACCCTGGCCGCTATTTTACCGAACCCAATGCACTGACCATCACAGTCGGCGACTTGTCTTCGAAACCCGCCTCCGTCGCCGGGACTCGGTATCTCCATCACTACCTCCCCATCCGCGGCCGCCGGCATCATACTCATCGGCACAGGCTGCTCCTCAGGCGGTGTAGGAGACGCTTCAGCATTGGTCGCTCGGTTTGCAATCTCATAGACCCTGAATTTTACCCAGCCATGTGTGTTCAGTGACAGAAATGAAAGGGCAAAGACTAGGTGTGTGGACGAAACAACGGGGCCCGGCTTATATAGACGAAGGAGCGTCCGGGTGAGTTGAGACGACTAGCGTAGAATGGGGTTCAACCATGAATAAACCAATTCGGTGATGAACACCATCAAGCCTTATCAGAATTGTAAATAACCGCAAATTACAGAAAGACTTGTGCAAGTCGACGTTGCAAGACTACACAATGTGTATTAGACGTCTAGGTTCATACCAAAAAGTACCAAAACATGGTTTCGATTTGGAAGGCCTATGTCTCCCAACAATGCCTGAATCCCACACCGAACTTTTTCAGCGAGTTATTAAATCACATCGAAATTACAAAGAGATATAAGAGTAAGAGAGGGGTATCTTCATGTAGAGACTGTGCGATGAGGAGAGAGAATATGTGCCGCGAGTGCGATCTTGTATGTTGGTATGCGGCGTGGACTCGGTGTGTTCTCAGATCCGTTAGTGACCTTGCTCTCTTTCTGGGTCGGTGTGTTCTCAGATCCGTCGGTAACCTTCCTTCCTCTCTGAGCCGGCGATGGTGTTGCTGGCGGACTATTCGTGCCGGACATCATCATCATGCTGTGCACACCGTTGGTCCGATGCTCATTGCTCATCGTGTTTGGCGAGGGCGTTTCCGTAACGGATGCGGCAAGTTCGTCTGAGGACCGCTTCGTCTGGGAAAACATGGTATCGACTGTGCTGTTCGCAATCCCCAAGCCTTCGATTTTGGCGGCGTCCGCCTCTTCCTGCTGCACCATGTTGTTCGGCTCAGTCGATGTTGAAGCGGGAATGCTGAAGTCATCCAACGACTCGGTCGATTTTGTTTCTTCCAGTACTCCGTTCACCGCCGAGGTGGCCGCCTTCGCCGTCATTATCGGCCCCTTCCACTCGGGATGTGGTATCCTCCCGATGATACCTAGCCTCCCGGTCCCAACTTTCGCCCAGCCCCAGAGTCCACGCGACGGCGACGTCAGGTCTTCTTTCATTTCAACCATTTCAGATTTTGACAGAGGCGTCGATGCGTCGAGGCCGGTAGTGCTAACCCGGCGATTGGGAGACGTGTCGCTTGAGCTTCGGGGGCGGCCGTCGGGGACTTTGTGTGACTCCTCCGTCAAAGCCTCGGGTAGTGCTGGACTTTGACTTTGGAGGTGTCTCTTTGGGGGAGTGACTCGGCGAGATTTGTCGCGTTGTTCGGTCGGATTTAGGGGACTCGCTGTCGCGTGTTCCGTCGACGTTTCCACTGTTGAAGAAGCCGGACTGGTGAGGCGACGGCGGAGAGGGCCGGCGCTGCTTGCTCCGTCTTGTCGGCGAGCGTGTCGGGGAGGAGGCGGGGGAATCAAAGGGAGGGGAGACAGGAGGAGAGGGGGGTTCGGCAGGTCGGAGCTTTTGGAGGGAGCGAATCTGGCGGATTTGGGGTCGCGGCGGAGGGCTGAGGCCTTGAGAGCTAGAAGTCAATGAGTGTTACTAAGCGCTTCGAGTACGAACCGAGAGATGAGAGATGAGGGTGAATGCTCTTCATCGTCGCGAGTTGGACGGCTTGAGCAGTGCTGGTGGTGCTGTGTGCGAAGCCGGGCGCTATTTACCTTGCTTGGCCCTGCCCTTGCCCTTGATGTGGCAGTTGGGGCCGGCGTCATGGTCGTGATAGTCGCACTCGTTGCCGGTGTCGGTTGGATCATCGAACAGCATGCCGCCTGTACCGTGCTTGATGGCCTTGACCATGTCAATGGCGAAGTCGGAGTTGCTCTCGAAGCACTGGCGGTACGTCTCGACGTCGCGCTCGCTGGCTGGGTCCATGATCTGCCGCGCGGCGATGCGAGTCATCAGGCGGCGGAAGGGCGACCCGGCGGGGCTCTGGCGGTAAATGTCGGCAATCTCATCGGCGTCGGGCACAAGCTCGGCCTGGTTGAGGCCCTTGCGATACTGATCCATGGCGACGTTCTTGAGCTGTGGCATGTCGAAGCGGTCGCATAGCAGGTAGAGCTTGTGACAGCTGACGGCATAGTCGTACTTTTGGTTCGCGTCTGCCATATCAGTGACGTCGTCGAGCTTGCCCTGGTAGAGCCATTTGACGAGCAGCTCGAAGCCGGCCGGGTCGTGCTCCGGCAGCTCCAGCCTGTCGTGCTGCTTGTTGCCGTCGCCGTGCAGCTCCGCCTCGAGCCGCTCCGAGTGATGGCAGAGGAGGTTGCGGTGCAGGGCCCAGTGGCGCCTGGCGGCGCCGACGAAGACGTCTAGCATGGGGCCGGAGAGGAGTCTGTCGCGTTGTAACTTAGCCTTGGCCCGCACGTGCAGGCGATGAGAGTTGAGGCGATGCGCCAGCACTGGGCGGACAGGAAGGCATCGCGAAGCAGCGCTGGACGGGGGCGAGGGCGGAGGGCCATGGTCGGGCGGCGCGTCCAATTCCGACTCCTCAGACGACAGCGACTCGGCGTCTGAGGGAGGATGGGACGCGCCGCCGTCGCGATGGTCGTGGAGCTCCGGGAAAGAGGTGAGGACGTACTCGGCATAGGTCGCAGCAGGCACATGGCTGATGTTGCCGCTCGCCATTCGCGCTCGTCTGGCCGTGTAAGCAAAATCACGAAAGTAGACGATGCGGTCGTGCCATCCCATGCCCTGCGAGACGGGCGCGCATGGGGCAGTCGTCCGGTGGAGGAGGGAAAGGCGTCGATGTCGATGTCGATGTCGATGTCGATGTGGTCGTCTACGACCGTATTCGACGGCGGCGTACGACGGCGCGCGGGCGGGGCGGGGCGGGGGCTGGGAACTGGGAACGCGCCGGCTGCAGCGTCTTGACGTCGGTGGGACGGCCGCTGTGGCCAATTAGACCGACGGATGCGTCCATCCCGTCTCGGCCTGCACTCTGCGCCCCAACATCATCTTCGTCGCTGACAAGTACTCGGGGACTCTGCGACCCACAGAAGCATGCATCTTCTCGATTCAATTGCCGATGAGATCGCCTTGGGCTACTGCTAGCTCTTCTGCACTACCACAAGCCCGCTGCACCCCTGACGCAATCTCGAGTCGGGCTCACGGACTCTCGACATGGCCGCTACAGCTAACTGGCGTTTGCCCCAAGCAGAACATGTCCCGGTTGCTCGGGTCTGTTCACTTTTGTTTTTGTCCCGGCTGTGTGTTGACAGGCGGTCCACTCGCTACAGCCTCTGTAACGGACACTCGCCGAGTGCAGTAGCTTTGCGTCCACAGCCGTTATTTGGCAATTGAAGCCATGGCCGTGACCATGACAATGACCATGACCATGATCTAGGAGACGGACTGTGGTACGCTACACCTTTCTAACCTCTAGCAGTTCCAGCCAGGTCCTTCCTCATGCCTCTCCGATCTCCTGGAAACCCTATTTTATCGCTGGATGGATCAACCTTGCGCCTGCTCTCCACATTTCACACCATTGTGCTTGGCGGCCTCATCTGTCTTGCTACATCTGCTATCTCACCTATGGGAACAGTAGCCGTCCATCGGCATTGCGATCTCTCTAGCGGCTCCAGGGTTTGGCTATACCCACCGCGACGATCCAAGGATCAAAGGAGCCGTAGTGTTGGCCTGCTGTGTAATGCTAATTCTCCGATACCCTTGTGTTTGACAAGCTTGCCCATTTCTTTGTGGTTTGGTCTTACTTTTCCTGCATCTGTAGACGCCTCTGTTTCTGCCATTTCTTTACCTCTTCGTCAAAATGCTCACACTGCCCAGTACGGAGGAGATGGCCACTTGGCCAGCACCCAACTACATTGATCCGGCAACTCGCCGTCCATTGGTCCTTGGAGTCGAGATCCCCCTTTTGCTACTCGTGGTCCTTTTCGTGTCAATGCGACTCTACAGCAGAGCGGTGCTCGTCAAGGCCTTAGGAAGCGTAAGTCACTCCTACTGAATTCTATCGTTGGCTTACGCCATCTAGGATGACTGGTTTATGCTGGCCGCAGCAATTACCACTGTCGCCACGACCGCCATGACTATGGTGTCAACGGAGAAGACGTATCAGACGGGCTATCACATATGTAGGCGACATACAAGCAGTCAACCAGCTTCGCGCATCTGACTTCTGCAGGGGATCTCACCCCAGAGGTCGCTATCAACCCGGCGCCTACCGGCCAGGTGGGTATCCCCAATGCCAACGACGATCTGTGCATGTTACTTACATCCAACTTAGATGGCTCTGGCAACGCAGTTGCTCTTTGTACCAATAACTGCGTTCACAAAAATATCAGTTCTTCTAACGTACCTCCGTACGTACCTCTTCTCGTGTCCAGTTCCCTCACTCACCATCACAGGCATCTTCCCTTCCTCCACCAATCGGTGGTTTTGCTATGTCATGCTTGCCTTTACTACCGCGTGGGGCATTGCAGCGTTCACGGCCGCCCTTTTCCAATGCAGTCCTATCCAAGCCTACTGGTTGCCCAGCGAGTATCCTGGAGCGAAGTGTCTTAGCATCCCTACCCTCCACTACACAACTGGGGTAAGCAGCGCGCTTTGACTTCTGGGTGCAAATGCTAACGCCATCACAGTGTCTAAACATCTTCAGTGATTTCCTGGTACACGTCAAATGTCTGACTACATCTAAGAGGTGCTAACAGTGCCCGTAGATCTTCCTGTGGCCAGCCAAAGATCTAGCGCAGATTCAAATCTCCGTGAAACAACGTATTACTCTCATTGCCATGTTCTCAATCGGGATCATGTAGGTCCTTTACATTCGTTGGAACTCCAGCTACAACTAACTTCGCAGCATATGTATTGCCGGTGTTTGCCGGATCTGGTATACTTCCGTCTTCGTCCAAAGCTACGACCTCCTCTGTCCGTTCTCCAATCCGCCCCCGCCCTCACCCATGTAGCTAACACAGTCCTCAGGGCACGGCGCGACACTCTACGCAATAGTGTGCATCGAAACAAGCCTCGGTATCATCTGCGGCTGCCTCCCGGCATGCAAGCCCCTCATGTCGAAAGTCCTGCCCCGCATCTTTGCTTCCACACACAACTCCACCCACCCGTCGCGCGGCAAGAAGGCATCGAAGATGGGGAATGCGTCGTTCCCATTTCAGTCTTTGAGTGGAGGCATTGTCAAATCGGAAGACTATACTGTAGAGTACGCCGATTCGTGCAGCGCGGATTGTAGCCAGGCAAAGATGGGCACCAGTACAGATGTGGACGCCATGTCGGCTGGCAGCGAGGAGTGGATCATCATGCAGGACAATCCGAGTAATCTGGACGGACAGAGGGTCAAGAACGGAGTGTGAGCGTCCCAGCTCATCTGTAAGCATGGAGGTGATGGTCGTAGGGGAGGCTTGTGGCGGTGTCTTTGGAGCGTAGCCGAGTCCCTGTTTCCAAGGACAATGCTCCTTTCGCGTAGTTCAATGGCACCAGTCTCACTTCTTGCGTCTTCTCTATGCCAGAAAGCCGAACAAGCTTAACCGAAGGACAGTTGTGGAGCAATCGTCGGCAATCTTCAGCATTGTGAGGTGGTATTGCACCTCTTTGTAGCTCGTTCGTGCTTTGAGCGTTCATTGCGGCGGATCTAGGAACCTTTGGACCCCTGTTCTCACGTGGTTAGTCGTTCACCAGTGCCGTTGCTAGTTCACTCCTCTATCTTGCCGCGAAGCAGTTAGGTGACCCCGGGAGGTTATAATTTGTCCGCAACCTCCAATCGCCATCTTCACCGTTCCTGTTACTTCCATCCTCCTTTATGGAGCAGCGGCCTATGCTGGCTAAAGATTGAAAAGGAGCATCACGTCAGTATCGCGTCTTGACATGGGGATGCGGCGCGGCATACAAACAACTTCAAAACGGCCGCGCCCTTTACTGCCTTCCGGCTACACCTCCTCCCGCCCTAGTAGACTTATCTCACGCGCGAGCTATGATTACTATCTTAGACCGGATAGTTTTGCCTTACGGCTTTGGTGCGCAACATCGACGTGTGAGAGACCCAGGTAAAGGCTCTGCGTTGTCGCTTGGTGAGCGTAGATTTTTCATACTTCGTCCCCAAGACCTTTATTCACCGCCAGATAGTCCACCCGGCCTACTTCCACCTGCTGGCTCACAGTCTTCCACAACATGCCACACATACTGGGTCTGCTTCACACAGATTTCACCCTTCGGCTTGTGCTTTGGTATGTTAACACCTTGCCCAAAGCTCCTTTATTCGCCTCTTCGTTTACACCGCCTTCAGCACTGCGATTGGACACCCATCTATAGACAGTCTTACGGTATGCGACCCAGAAAATAAGGGCGAGAAAGAAAGGCCCAAAGAAGACAAGACCAATAAAAGCAGGGAGAGGGATGGGGCCAACTTTGATGTCAGGTTTGAGAGCCGCTGTGGCCGTGGCCGTCGGTGGTGCAGAGTGTATAACCGCTGAATTTGCTAATGCAGATGTGAAAACGTCTGGTGTGGCGACAGAGGGAGCTAGCGCATTGGTGTTATTCGCTACTACAGCTAAAGCTGCGCGGATCGTAACCAGAGGAGAAGGAAATCGTGAGGGGATAGCGAATGTTGGTTGGAGGCAACTACAAATGGGCACAGACACCAGTATCGGTAGAATGGTCGCTTTGCTTGACATCTTGGTGGGTGTGATGGTCCAGCCAAGAGCGTTGGCGGAGGTGATGGATTGTTGTGCTTCAATATAGCCTCTGATGCAGCGTGGAATCATGGCTTTACTCGATTACTGAAAACAGAGACAAAGGCTGACAATGAAGAGACAATTTACGAAACAACGCGTCTTTGTACAAGACATTTGCATTGTCGCAAATCGATCTACACAGGTGGCGCTGTGAAAATGAACTACTCATTGGAGTGATCAAAGTGTGTCATCTGTTATTTGATGCCAGCAGGAGTGTACACGCTTTCACCCAATCCAAATACAGCAAGTTCAATCACGAGGGCCTGATAAAAGCTCTGATATTTGCGCTTAATGATCATTAGAATTTGCATTTGTACTTTATTGAATTCATCGAGTGACACGAAGCAACGAAAAAACAAAATCATAATCTACGGCAGGTAATACCGAATCTACTTAGCCCTTAAATCATTCTCATAGGTTCCAAACGACGCTTAATCCCACATGTACAGTCATCTCTGTGGAAGTAGCCAATCTTAATTGCCAAATGCAGATCATTGCTCCTGTCCTGACGTCAAAAGCTTTGTTGGAAGCAGAGATGGCGACCGAAGACAAGAGACCGCGTTGTAATCTGTTTGCGTGGCATGTGGAGATTTCGGATCGTAGCCAGTTGGTGAGATGAACCAGTGTTTCGTAATCTGGGTCAAGTTTATGTCTTCATTATTCTCCACGGTAACTAAGGATGGAGCTTTGAAATCTTCTATATTAACAAGGCACATAGGGGTAATGCTAGTAGACAAAGCGCGTGCTTCGCACGCGCTGTACTGTGTCGACTACTTCGATCAGAACCAAAAATAATAAGTACTTTGTTGACCTACCGCATCTTTATTTAATTGATCCTTGGAGCATCACCCAGCTGGATCTTAGTAGAAACGACCTGCACCAGGACCCGCAGGAATTTTACCATTACCATCTGCCTTCTCAACATCACCAATCTTCATTTTATTGAGACCTGCAAAAGAAAAGACTGGCTCGCCACGGTGTAGTTTCATACCAGCAAATACTAAACACCCGGCTATGATCAGTGCAAAGCTGCCAGCGAGAATCGAGCCAATAGCCAATGCGATGGTGTTGCTGGAATTTCCCCAGATGCCACTTGCAGCCATGGAAGGCGTCGGAGAAGCCGTGGTAGTGTTGGTTGCGTGTAAGTCGAGATCACGGATCATGAGTGATCGTGTAGCGGAGAGCTCAGCATCGTTCCATCCTGCTGCATTAGTAGCATATACTAAGATTTCGTCTATAGAAGAAAGGCTGGCATTGCCTAGGTCGGTGCTAACGACGAAGGCCATAAGGTCCTGGATAGATGAAATTTGGTGTTCCATGTTAATTGGTATCTCGACGTGAGCTGTACAGTGTACGAGATGGTGCTGTGATATGAGAGGAGAAAAGACGTCGCAGTATAAGTAGTCTTAATTGGCGAAGCGCATAATGGAGCAGTCCTTCTGTAACCTCCGCCAGGTAATGGAATGTGACTACACAATGTTTACCGTTGAACATCACATCGACCAATTACGTTTGGGCCTTTTACATTAATAGACGGGGAAGGAGTACGCCGTATCAGCGAGAAATACTACGCGTTGAATTTCAAATCAAGCATAGCACTTTACAAATTCACAAAAATATGACGTGAAGATTCCGGAAACATGTTATAGCTCTGGAACTGTGATCACTAACGAAAATGGGCACAGTGCTTTTTGTCTAGTAACGACGTCCAGTTGGTGGTTTGGCGGCACGGTCAAGACTGGTCGGCGCTTGCAATGTAATGTAAGGTTCTTAATAGTGAGCAGCACCACTACGAGCTCCAAGAACAGGCGCTTTGTCCGTCATCTCAACGTCCTCAACCGTCGCTGCCGCGGACTTGTTGCGACCGTTCTTGCGGCGAACAACAAACGAAGGCTACCACACCGGCGAACCTGGCCGCACCAAAGAGGCAAAAGAGCACGATCACCCAAACCGCAACAGCATTCTAAGTCCCCCAGGTACCTGAAACAGCCGCGGGTTTTTGCGTAGATTTCGAAACACACGCAGTTGGGACTGGGATCGCCGTTGAGTCAACCCAAGACGTCCATTCGGCTTCATTGGTATCCGTACTCCATACGGCGCCATATGCACGGGCCTTGATCGTAACGGTTGGGGTCATCGTTGCGGTGATTTTGTGCACGATCCGCATTGTTAACAGCCCCGGTGATGAGGAGGAGAGCGATGATCGAGAGACGCATTTTGGTGATGAGAAACGCGTAGGAAGGCTTTTGTTGCTCTGGTGTGTGTGTGTGTAATTCCATACACGAGTGAAGGTTGAGTAGAAATTGCTAGATTGGTGGTATCTGGTTTCGCACAATACATCATGAGCAAATAATTGGTTCGGAACAGATTTATTGACGACATGACCTACCATAGAAATATCTCTCATGCGGCGTGAGGCCCGTTGGTGTCTCCTACCATTGTACTCGGCTTCTTAAACAACATCGATTCAAACCTACTTCGCTGAAAGTTCTGGTCAAACCTGGATCACACTGAACGCAAGCCGACGGGATAAGCTGTCAAAAACCTAAAATTTGCGAGGGATTTGGTACCGTTGTCAGGGTGCTAAAAGCGCCGCTATAACGCTATACATAGACCAAGCGGGGCTCAAGAGGCGTAGGCGATCAATCTTAAGAGGTTTAGGCGATTAAGGAGGTGTATTACCTTTTGGATCCATGTTACGCCTTCTCAACAAACCGAACGACTATCCGCCGTACTCCGCTTCGACTGCGCTATACGCGGCGGAACCTGCAACATATATCCATACACACCAGCCCTTCCCGGTTCTTGATCTTTGCATCACCGTTCTCGAACCCTTATGTCATATAATAGTCACCGAAATCAGATTCGCGAACAAGAGTAGGCAAATGTAAAGGACGCAGCCCGCCGGTGCTGGACTCAAGATCAAGCTCGACCTTAATGCCGGACTCTAGATCAAGCTCGTTGTTGATACCGGACTCATGATCATGAAACTTCTTAGAAGCGGCACGTGTGGCTACCTTGCGCTTGCATCGATGGAAGTACCAGTCGTATGATACTGCTGCTATGACGAAGAGGAGCATGATTGATAGAAGAGATACGAGTGCGGTAGTTTGCGTAGACTTCATCTTGGTTGGTATGAGGTTGGTTGGGATGCTAGCGAGTGCAGGGCGGAGTGTTGTTGCAACTTACTAGAGAAGAATACATGTATCTAATAACTACGTCTGATGTGTGAGCTAAGGCCCGCATAGTGCGTGCGAGACAGGCAGGATCATTGCTGAATATGCACAACGGAACAAAGAAGCGGAGGCGAAAAGATAGACACATGAAGGCTTGCTTGCAGAACTTTGAAACGCGCTGAAGCACACATCTGAAATGAACCATGTTTCGTCAACCATGATATCTCATTCTCCTGTTCACGGGATCATAGACCTGCACCGGAAACTTGACCCCCATAACATCCACAAACCTCGCCCAACCTGCCTTTGCCGATGCTGGGGAATGGCGGAGGCGGTGGTTCCATCGTTGAGCTCACTGCTTCAGAAGAGACCACACGAAGAATGAGTAGCGGAGGTGGGTTGATGGATTGGCTCAGTGTGCACGTGGAGGTGGGAGGAAGGTGTGGGAACACTTGCCCAAGCTCAATGTCTGTTTCGACGAGTTATCTGAGATCTGGCCCAACGTGCGCGAACGTCTGACCGATGGGCGTGCGCTACGCGTAATTGGATACGGCGTGATTGATATTGGATCTGTTAGTGTGGTACCAGGACGTGGCAATGCAGGATGGCGAGCTACCGTGTTGCTGCGGAGGGGCGCGTGGAGAACGTGCGTTCCCAAGGTGGGAGAAAGCATCGGGCTCAAGCGGCTGGTAACTGGCCTACTTCTACCCTGCAAGGGCGCCGGGTATGGAGGTAGCGTGGCATCCGGTTGTTGGTCAACCGAGGGAGGGTACATTGGACGAGAATGCGTTTCAGATTGCTGGACTGGCGGCACCTTAGTATTAATGGAGTTATTGGGCAGTGTAGGTAGTGTAGCACGTGAGCGTTGCACTAAGTGCCTTCCCAGCTCACTGTCTCGCCTCTTCCTTTCGTTTTCTCGCCTCTTACGATAGCGCTTGTGAATGCAGTGGACGATAGCCATGACGATGACAAGGATGACAGCGGATGTTATGAGGATAGCGAGTCCGAGGACGAGCTTTGGAGGCAAGCTTTTCGGTGTCATGGCGAATGTTATGGTGTATGTCGATGTGTTGGGTAAGTTACTCGATATGGTATATTGAGATGATTTAGATATTGAGTTAGACAGCGAATGCTTGCACGCTGAGATGGCTTTGTGCAGGACCTATACACGGGCGAGAAGAAAATATTTCATCATAAACAGGAGAGGAAGGATACGCATTATTGAAAGAACTGTTCTTTGTTGTCGGAAGAGGGCTTCCTCTAACGGATGCGATAGTCCTGGATACAGAGCGCCATTATGCAGCAATACAACCTATTGACACAAGAATCGCATTGTGCACTCCTAGAATTTCAGGCCTTGTTCAACCGGTGCCCACTTGTCGTAGAAATTGTTGTGGTCCGTCCGATTGTTTTAGCACAAAGTGCCATTGGTGGATGACCAGCGAATAGTTGGCAACTCACAGCGCTCTAGTCTCGGATGGGCATATTCTGCTTCCGCTGATTGAGACCGTCGCTTCTGGGTGGCGCTGCATCGCTGAGAGGAATAGTTGATCCATTGTTTGACCGAATGAAGGAGTTGTCCGTGAACAGCGGTACAGTCGGATTGTCGACTTGGGCAGCATCTGAAGGACGTGGCGAATACGGGGGTGGAATGTCTCCTTGCATAGGTGGAGCGATGGCGCATGCTAGGATCTCTGCGTTGGAGGGCTCTTCGTATCGTGGAAGTGTAGTGACGCTGACCGTAGCAAAGTCGCGATGCTGAATTTCCCCAAGGCGGTTAAGTGCCGGAGGTACATTGGGGTAAATGCCGTGAAAGGGGACGAGTGGGATTGGTGACGGCTGTTGGCGAGGCGAAAGGACATCCCAACTTGCGCGACGGGCAGCTTGTTTCTCTTTATGACGGTTCCATAGGCAAGCCACGAATGCCCCTAGGAAGACGGCACCGAATCCAGCCGCTAGGATCAGGCCTTCGAATGCCGCAGGCGCGTGACTCGACGAGGGGGCTTCAGCGGTAACTTCGGGAGCAGCGTCTGAAGGAACGTCGGCCATGGATGGGCGGGTGTGGGGCTTGTTCTCAGCATTGGGCGGAAGCTTTTGTATGCACTGCAAGAGTAGTTGTGCATTCACAGACGCAGCTGTTCCCCAAACATAGGGCGAAACATCCAGGCGGTCTCTAATCCACTTTCACGCAGTATGTGAGTAAGATGGAAAGATGGTATTCATCTTCGGCGGTGGTTGCTGGAGAGTGGGATTCGACGTGTTATTCGGTCACTTGCCTGCCCAGCATGCTAGCGCCAAGTTCCGTAGAGCTCCCTGCTATACTCAGACTCGCTCTCCTCGAGGTGTACGGACTTCTGCTCAGTGGCTCGCTAGCGATACTCAAGGGTCGAATGCCGACTGAGCTGTTACTGAAGTAGTCGCTGTTCTGCCTCTCAAGGCCACCGGCTCCCGTCGGAGTTCTCACCCTGCTCTGCATACGGCTTTGTACCGGACTCATTCTCAGAGCCTCGGGACTCCAGCTGAGCCGATCCTCACCTGTATGTCTTCGCCGATGTCTCCTTGGTGTAGGAAGAGGGAGCTCCAACCGCTTATTTATGTTCAACCACGCAGCCTCATCTGCCTCTCCTTCATAGAATCGCCAGCCACCGACTCCTTCGAAGTCACGTGGCAGGTCACCGCTGCCGAGTAGGGAGAGGGAGGCCGAGGATCCGCTTTTGGTCTGGATTCTGGCGGCTGGTACTGCCGTGTCTTGAGACGAGGAGCTGCTGCGGCGATGGCGGGGCGATCTCGATGGCGGCGTCGCTGGGCGTTTGGGAACCGGCGTGGGAGGTTCGGGGAAAAGGTACGCGTGGAAGAGCGCGACTCCGAGCTCGAAGTAGACTACAGAGACGCGTATGGCGAGCAGCGCGACAGCAATGGTGGTGGTGAAGAAGGCGAAGAAGAGCAGCGGCACCGACACGGAGAGCAGCAGCGGCGGGCCCAGCAGGTACGCGGAATTCGTTAGAATGGCCATACTGGCTTGTGGAGGCGAAGAGACATGTGGTGCGTGGTAGGAAGAGTCGTCATGTGTGATGTCTGGGTGGCTGGCATGTGAATGTGTGGGGGATGCCGCCAAGTCGGAGATGTTCCGTGGGGGGAGGAGAGTGGGGAGCTCGGTTCCCTTACCACCACGGATTGAAATCACTCATGGACTGGGCACGTTGCTCATCGAAAGGGAATCAAGAGCTCGTCGCTGGTCTGCAGTCTGACCTTTGAGCTGTCCATTGTGTGGGTGATGAGAAGAAACAGTGGTGGTGCGGACCGACTTCCGCTGTCTCGTTTGTCAGCCAATCATCGTCTGTTGATGAACAAGGCCGCAGGGGTTCGTCATCACTCTGTAAGCTGTCGAGCCTTACTCACCATTGCAAATGCTACTGTCAAAGAATTAGGGCTTCTCGATAGAACCCACTGTAATCTTCTCGCACTAACGTATCAGCCTGCTAACGAGTATAAAAGGTGCCTGGGAATTCGGGCTAGAGAGATTCCTCTATTTCGATGTCAAACACTACCACCACACAGCAGCAGTCTATACCACCGTCTACAGCTCTCCTCACTACAAAGACTCTCGCAGTTATCGTCGCATTCGTAGCAGCCACCCTGGCTTTCTCAACCAGTCTCCGCAACGCCGTCTCCTCGGTCCTTCCCAGACAAACAATCCGAAGCATGTCCAGCACAACCGCCGCAGGCATGAACATCACCAAGCGCCCATGGTCAGCGCGCGGCCAAGCCGACCACGACTGGCTATACAGCTTCCATACCTTCTCCTTCGCCTCGTACCACGACCCGCGCCACCAGTCGTGGGGCCCGCTCCGTGTCATCAACGAAGACCGCGTCAAGCCCACCACGGGCTTCGGCACGCACTCGCACGCCGAGTTCCTCATCTTCAGCTACATTGTCAACGGCACCCTCGAACACCGTGACAGTATGGGCAACCTGGAGAACCTCAAGCGCGGCGAAGTACAATTCACGAGTGCAGGGACGGGGATTCGACACTCGGAGTACAATCGCGACAACGAGGATGAGGTGCACTTTCTTCAAATATGGGCGAAGCCGAACAAGAGGGGCTTGAAGCCGCACTACGAGACGAAGAAGTTCACTGATGAACAGAAGGCGGATAAATTGGTGCGCATCATGGAGTCTACCGACAGACTCGGCGAGAAGACAGGCGAGTCACCCATCGGCCTGCAAGCAGATCTCAGCATGGACGCATCAATTCTCTCGCCGGGGAAGAAGGTCGTTCACGATGTCGTGGCCGAGGGACGTCGTAAGGTGTTCTTGCAGGTCGTCATGAGCAAGCGTGCTCAGCCAAAGGAGGGCGGCGCAAAGATCAAGGTTGGTGATACCGTATTGGGCGAGGGCGATAGCGCCTATGTGGATGGTGTGTCAGGGCCTGCTCAGATTGAGGTGGAGAGTATTGGGGACACGCCTGCCGAATTTCTTCTCTTTGACATGGGACCTGATGATGCTTGAGCACTGGACACGGACGAATGTATATATTGCTTAGTCGTAGGCGTTGACATAATGGATCATGACGCGGTCGCAAAGCGCGTTGCGAACTAAAGCACAGGCGGCGCATGCTGCGACCCTCTACACACTGAGACCCATCCGGATACCCTCTGTTTGCAGACTAGGTTTCTGTTGTGGCAGTTCTCAACAGTGATATTGTACGGCGAGTTGACCCTCGTGGAAATAGCCGGCCACGTGATGCATCCGGATATAGAGTCGGCAGGGGCATCGATCTCCCGCCACGCCCCCTACGCCACAACATGACCGTCTCCGCCTCCTTCCACGCGTTCTCCCCTGTCCAAGGTCGAAACCTCACCCCAAGAGCTTTGCACACGACCCGCACACTTCAGTGCCGTGAGCCGAAGCCGGTTTATGCCATGACCTCATACCCGCGTGGAATGCACCAGCCAACATGGCATTGTGGTAATCAATTCCTCACAAGACAGTCCAGCAGCCGCAGACGTCTGCCGTTTCGGGTTCATTTGGCATGGGCTTGGACTTCCCGCAGGACGATCGTCACTGCAAGGCCTGCATTCGTCATGCATGGTCTCTCGTTAGGTCAGCACAAGACTGCCACGCGCCACGACGCGTAAAACGAGGCTCTGCGGAAGCTCGCCGTCGAGCAGGCCATGTCGCTAGGCTCTTTGCCACTCCTCAGCAGCGCAAGTGGCGGAGGAGCTTGTGTGTGCAATCGCCGGAGCCACACAAAGGCAGTGTTGGCCCAGAGTTGCGCCATAGCGGCCAGACTGCGACCCGGCGCCCAGGCGATTCCCCAGACCAAGCTTTCACTTCTCCATTCGACCTGCCTCGCACAAGCATGAAGCCAGCCAACCAGGCCCCCGGCCGATCCATTCATCTGCCGCATGCGGCAAGAAGCTCGCATGACGCTGCATCATGTGGCGGTGCCCGCCAGTAAGGGGTGATGGAAAGGTGTGGGTACGTACGAGCTATGATGCGGCGGTGCGCGCAAGGGTCGGCCGCTCCCCGTTTGTTTGTTACAAAAGTCAGGGCCGATTACGTCGTCGACGGTATAAGTATTCCCCTTCGCCGCCTTGCCCAGTGATCCCCTACTTTGCTCCAGCCCAATTGATCCTTCATTCAATCGTAAATCAATCCACACACCTCCCTCGTCAATCACCAACCACTCCATACCGCCATGCGTTTCTCTACCATCATCGTCGCCGCTATCGGTGCGACCGCCGCGAACGCCCAGGTCGACTCCCTCATCTCCGAGCTCACGAGCGGTGTTGCAGACATCACGGGCATCACGTCCAACCTGGAGTCCATCACCTCGGCCATCGGCTCCGGCGTTGATTCCATCACATCTGGCGCCGGCTCGGTACGTACTATTCCGTATACCTAGGACGACTCCGAGCATCTAGTTTTCTTGTTGCTCGCACCTACTTCATGGCGCCGAGTTTCCAGACTTACTGGCATGCCTTCCTGTGTTGAACACAACTAATTTGCGCATCAGGGTATCGCATCCGTCACCTCAGCCGTCGGCTCCGCAGCCTCAGACTTGACCTCCGGCGCCGACTCCCGTCTATCGTCCGCCACTGCAGCCGTCGGTAGCGCTCAGAGCTCCGCAGCTGCCGTCTTGTCCTCCGAGGTCGACAGTCTCCGCTCAGTAGCCTCCACCGCAACTGGCGACGCTGCCAGCTCCCTCTCATCAAGAATCAGCGGTGCCATCCAGAGCGGTGAGTCGGCTGCCAGCTCCATCCGCGCGAGCGGTTCCGACGCTGTAAACTCTGTTACCAGCCCTGCCGGTGCTATGCCTACTGCTCTCCCCGCCATGGGTGCCATTGCTGGTGGTGTCTTCGCTCTTGCTGGCCTTTTGTAGATGTTCGCCTTCATTTAGCTATCTAGTCCATCACAACCTTTGCCCGGTGGTTTATCACGATTGGATATTTGAGCTGCCAACGCTCGTAAGCCAATGGCGCTTGTTTGTGCGTGAAGCATTTACCGGGAAAGACATATTATCGGCGTTGGTGGATCAGGACACGGAACCGAAGGTTGTGTCTACTGTATTATCAATTCTCAAATTTAATTGTTGGTGTTTCTACGAATTATATGTCAGCGATATCTACCATGTGTTTACATGTCCTCGGCGAAGCGTCGCTCTCGCCATCCACTTTCCCCCGACAAAAATACCCACCGCACATCCTTACTTACAGTTCACCGTCTTTCCCGCGTCTCCCACGGAACTCGTTCGAGCAACCTCAGCTTGCATGGCCTATGACATCAGGACATCTCAGATTCAGCTTTCGTTTCAATCGAAGTGGAGACTGTGGTCTGGATGGCTTCCGCTGATACGCTAGACTGAGACGAGCTCGGGTTCGGAAGTGTGGCGCTGCGCGCTTTGTCGCTGTCGCTTAGGGGTCAGGCGCGCGAGGGGTGGCCGGTTATAGGGTTGGTGGGGTCGAGTGAATCTCTGAGTTGTCGGCGGAAAAGTACACTAACTTTACTCAGACCCTTCACATCATAAGAACTATGCCAGTCTGAGAGGAACACCGCGTATCGCGCTTGAGCATTAGACGTGTAACGCTCTACATTGTATCCAGCAGCAGCGAGCTCACAATGTCTACCGTCCAGGAAGAGCAACTTTGCTGCCTTGAACAATGTTTCTATGGAGTATATGATTTACCTTCCCCCTTCATTCCTATATCAACAATCCCGACACTCCAAACAACCAAGATCTAGACTGACCATATACCATGATGGTCACCCGAATGGAAGTTTTGACCGCATTCGTGCTGACCCTAGCTCTCGCGCAAGCAACACCTTTCATATCGCCCGATGGCGGCCCAACAAATGACACCTCACTGTTCCCACCCAACAACACTACAACCAAGAGCACGTACCTACCTATCCCACCGCTTCAGCTCGCTAAGCTGAACGGCACCTCTTCGTCAGTAAAAAAAGGCGCCAAAGTCTACAGCCAGGGCTACGCCATCTTCAATGGCCTCTTCGCAGTCATGATATGCCTTGCTATTGTCATCCCGCTCGGTATCTGCGTCATCTGGTATGTCACACGCGCCCACGAGGAGAAGGATGTATGTCCGGAGTTGGCGGTGACAGATTTTGAGGGACAGAAGGCTGAACTTAAGCCTTCGTTTCCTATGCGTGTTAGCCGGAGGTTGGGGAAGGAGAAGGTGGTGGGTTGATTAGATAGATCAGCAGTGTTGAAATTGTTGTAGAGGAGCGAGTGAGAGCAAGTAGAAAACGGTGATAGTAGAACGCCATAGTACCTACATGATGTTGCGAAAATTACATGGACATTGAAATGGATACTAATGTCTCACACGGTATTTGTTTTTAACACAATTGAGATAAGGGGTAAAGATTGGAATCACAAGTGCAGTGCACGCAGCTCTATGCTACTTGCTAAAGCAGAAGTAGTTGTCAATAAGACGAGAGAATGTAAGGAGAACAGACTCATGGTCTAGCCGAAACCATGTGACGTCATTCGCTGGCCTCATCAGCAACGTTTCCTAACCCCAAGTCTTTGCATCCTGCTTGCAGACGACAGCAACGTCGCAAGCCATGGTTTGATCGAAGATGCGTGCGATGACGTTCACGCCGAGCGAGAGATGAGCCGGAGTTACCGACGCGTTCAGCCTCACGCAAGAGTCCGCGAATGTAGTCATACCAATCTCGCGCAGACTACCCTTTTCAAGACTTTTAATGGCCAAGAGATTAACTTCAACCCAGCCGAATACGAGAAACTGACAGCGATTTCGTCGTTCGAAGATGCCTCGTAATTCGGGGGCTCATTTCAAGAGAAGCTCGCTAAGCTAAACCTCTTCTAGATACAATCCTGGCCAAGATATTTCTCCCGTATACAGTAGTTCTTTGCGCAAGATTTCCGACCCCATACTAGGCTGTTCGGTTGCGCACAGCCTCGACTTATCACACGTGGTCCACCAGTGAACCGCACCTTGCATAAAGGACCGATTGAATGCAGTGCTAAGCCTTGTTCACACAAATTAATAGCCAAACCACATGGCAACGAGGTAGGTCTAACGAAAAGACTCCGCAAGACTGCGGGGCAAAGCGGAGCGAATAATACATATCTAGCCTCTCACAGCAGCGCGTTCGGATGATCAACCCTAGACCAGGATATTGGGTTGGCGCACAGCCTCGTTCACCACACGCCTCGCTCTATGACTTCCTGATGGAGTTATTCTAGAGGTCACCCATCACTCCTATAGGGGCGCTGCTTGATCTATGCCTTATCTCGTTGGTTCTCATAGGCATCAGCTCTGGTTCCCGGTGCTGGAAAATTTTCATGGATTCGTGCCTTGCTCGATCTTCGTACCTACATAAGGTGCCGGAGGATGTCGCTGTTTTTCAATGATCAAGCTCATGCTTTTGTCTTCGTCTTGGTTCATACTTTATTTAGCAACTATGAAATCCTCTACAGCTTTTCGCATAGTTTCGGCTAGCACCATGGCGTTTACCACTGCTAGTCCGCTCAACCCTCGACAAGATGCTACAAATCAAACGATAATATACGACTTCTCTGAAGTGAGTTCAGGCTTGGTCACCGGAAAGATTGAGAATAAAGCATACTAACGTGTTCGGCAGCTGACTGCAAGTCCCGAGCTTGACTGGACACCCTGCTACAGCAACTTGTAATTGCGAACTCCTCCTACCTTACGTCGCACCGACTTATAATGCTTTAGCACATGTACTCTTCTCGAGGTCCCCTTGGACTACACGAACGTCACCGTCGGAACGACACACATAGCAATTATCAAGCTAGCTGCTCAGAATTCGTCTGCGGAAGACCTTCTTATCAACTCGGGTGGCCCAGGCGGCTCAGGCGTGGATCTGGTCTTACAAGGGGCACCCGCCATCTCCGCAAAGGTTGGAACCCAGTACAACTTGATCGGTATCGATCCTCGAGGCGTGAACAATAGTGGACCGGATGTCTCTTGTTTTCCAGGCTACCCCGCAGCTGCACGCAACGCTTTCTACGCCGAGGCTTTTGCCGTTCCAGAGGATACTTCCGCGTACGGGCTCAAGAAGAATTTTCAGACGATTGGTGCGTACGGCGATTGGTGCACTGGTGTCTACTCCGTGAATGATACCGCAAAGTACATCAGCACTGCCGCAGTGGCGCAGGACTTCCTTCATTACATCGAAGTAGCGGCTCAACACAAAGGCTCCGAACCCTCAGAAGCAAAGCTCAACTACTACGCCGTCAGTTACGGAACGGTTCTCGGGGCAACCTTCGCATCGCTCTTTCCAGATCGCATCAATCGCATGGTACTCGACGGCGTCGTGGACTCAGAGGACTATTACGCCGGTGGCTGGAAAACGTCTATTTACGACACCGATGAAGCCTTCCGCGCCTTTTTCCGAACATGCTTCGACGCCGGGCCTAAACTGTGTGCCTTCCACAAAAACGCAACATCATGGGAGCAACTCGAAGAGCGCTACAATGTCATTCTAGCTGCTCTCAAGCAGTCTCCTTTCCCCGTAGCGGACCCTTTCTCCCAATATGCGACCGAACTCGCCTTCATCCCAGCAGTAGTCACATGGCAGGATCTAGTCCAGAGCATATTTGCGTATACTTATTTCCCGGTTTCACAGTTCCCCATCATCGCCCAGGTGATCTCAGAGCTCGAAGCCGGCGATGCTACTAGTCTATGGGCGGCGAAAGCGGCTGCACGGATCGTTTCACCCACCGATGGGTTTGCTTACGATCCCCGTGAGGTTCGGACGTTGACTTCGTGCTTGGATGCTGGAGGACGCTTCAACACGTCTACGATAGAGGAATATACCGAGCACGTGGACTTCATGGCGAACAGAAGTCAATATGGGGGACTTGCTGTGACAGGCATTATAGGGCCAATTTGCCGCAACCTTAACGTCTTCCCGCCTGAGAGTCAAGCCTTCGAAGGTAAAGATGAGACCCTCCTTGGATCGAGACTCATACTCACATGCAGCAGGTGCTATGTTAGGCAATGAGACGAGCGCACCAATTCTGTTCATCGGAAACGTTGCAGATCCCATTACTCCGCTTCGATCCGCGAAGAAGATGTCTGGATTCTTTCCTGGGTCTACGGTACTAACAGTCAACGTTAGCGGCGTAAGCGTTCTCCTTCCATGCCCTGTTCACGCAGCTGCTGACACAAATTTGTAGCACTCTCAAATTGGCGTCGCTTCTAAGTGCGTTGATACACACACGCAGCAGTACTTCCTTGATGCGAGTCTTCCTTCGCCAGATACTGTTTGCGAAGTTGATCAGCCGAACCCTTTCTTGGTTTCGGCTGAGAACTCTACGACTGCGACAGGACCGGCGGTTGCCCGAAGGTGGTTGTTTTGATGGGTCTTCAAGTGGTATATAGCATGCTTGAGGGGATTGATTTTGATGGAGTAACGCATAGAGATTGGGTCTATTTAATCGTAGACTCATACCGTAATGTAGGAATAATACTAGAGCAAATATAGACATACAGCCCTAAGAGAGTACTTTACCATCAAAGGTCCTTGAGGCACCACAAGAATGAATGGAAAACACAATTGGTAGCTAATGCATGAGACCCAGAACGACAAACGTCAAATCTCCTAAAGATATCGTGCAGTCACAAGCTATAGCACATGTGCACACGGTACAAGGTACCCAGCCGACTGGCGCTCATTTCTTTTTCTCTAATGTCTTCTTATCTAAGATCTCTTAGAGCTAATATGTTAATTGCTCGAATTTGAACTTACAATTACTGCTACCATCCCTCGCGTACCTTAACTTGGTGGAAGGAGTTCGATGTGGGGCAGTGACTCTTCTCAATCTGGCCACAGTTCACTCATACGGTTCTCTGATCGCCGCCCCCAGCGCTTCGGTCGATCTCTGACATATCGTAATCCTGATGGAGTGTAAAGGTGTGTGATGCCGCGTCCAATAGAAGAGTCGCCGAATAGGTATGTAGGCACACGTTGTACACGATGTCGACCGCAGAGGTAACAGATAGTCCCCTTTTTGACTGGTGTCACCTTCTCCGATGCTTGCCGCGATTCATCAGACAATTAAGCCCTCGGTTACATCGAGCCCTGATAGCCGATCTTGTGGCTTGCCGCGTCGCGAGATCACCGACCGCTTGTTCAAGAGCGGAGTTTCAGACGTTTCCGGCTGTGACTTTCAGCCTTTCCTCGACGACTTGTTTCGCACATCCTCGTTCCAATTCTCAATGAATCGGCCCACCAAGCTCTGTATCTCCAACGTAGCCGGGCTATCCTCATCCTCTTCCAAACGCAACTGAAAGCTCTTATGCGCCCAAAGCGATGCAGACCTCCAGTCCTCGATTCTGGCATAACTTATAGCTGCGATTCGGTATGCTTGCGCATAATAGTCGGCTAAACCCTCCTCTTCCACCAACTTCGCAAGCTGCACGCTTGCCTGTGCATTGTCCATTGCCTTCTTCTTCCCAGACACACTTTTGGGCACGGAAAGTGTGAGGCGAGATTCATAATCGGCGAAGGCTTTGCGGATGTAGTCTCTTCGCTCGTCGCTGGCTTTTTGAGCGGCTTCTTCTTGCGCGCATGCTGAACAGGTGCATGCAAAGTCATATTGCTTCAGCCTCTTCTGTCGCATGTCGCGGCTGTGGAGCAGAGGGATGTATGTGGCGAACAGTTCCTCTCCCTCTTCGATTCGTCGTATAGCCCGCACAACGCGCTTGCCTGTCTTCTCGTGCCATACCTGGCTCGTGTTCGGTCGGCAGGAATGATTGATACGAGCACCTTTGGGGAACAGACCAAGGTCGCCGTCGTTGGCACCAATAACGTACGCGTTGCTCCGGAATATCGCAACGATATCATTTAGATTTTCCTTTGCAGTTTTATGCGCAACGAGAGACGTAACATCTGCCTGTTCGTCCTCGGACAATTCTCCGAAAGCTTTGCGGAGCAGCATCTCAATTTCACTCAGAGGGTACGCAACCCCGTTGCGGAATTGGGGTGGATGTATCCGGATTATGGGGGCTTCCTGGAGAATGATGTCGCCAGATTCGAGCGTTCGCGTTGCGAAGACACCCATGCCTTTTCCAGGGCTTTGTCGCGCATCCCATACATGTGGCGAGCCGGTACATGTAAAGTTCTCGGACGACCATGTTGGGATCCCGGAGGTGTATGCGGAGGACGCGATGGGCGCGATGCAGGTAGTTGACCATGCGAACGAGGTAGTTAAAAGTGGAAGGAGTGACAAGACAGCCTTGGTGAACATGTCGAGGGCGGTGTTGAAATAGTGTTTTCACTACGAAAGAGCTGCAAAACGAAGAACTGAAAAGAATTTCGAGTCTGGAGTCCGACGTCCCCTTAAGAACCCTGAACAGCCAGCATCGCTAAGTTGTAACGCGTTTCAGATGGGAGTTCTGGAACTGTGACAGCGGGCGCGCGCCCCTTGGGCAACTGCCTCAGGCGCGCGTACATAAAACATCGAGTGCGCGTCTTCGGCGGAGCGAGTGTAATAGGTCGATGTGACGTGCCAGACGCACATGAAACAGAATCTAATTCATCTGATGTCGGTCCGTGCGTCCAACGGTTGGCCCGTCCCCGTCTCAAAGCCTCGCGCTAAATATCTTCGTCTCCGGAACTTTTTCCGAAGAGACGGACATCTTGCGATACTCGCTGCCGAGTAACGCTTCAGAGTCGGTCCGACGGTGATACCTGCCTCGGGCATCGACTGCAGCCACGGTCTGGCCACAGCAGCCGTTTTGTGTTCCAACAGGATCAGGACGAACCCCTTCCTTTGCTTTTTGCCTCGTACCGCGAATTAAACGATTCTGCGATGATCATCACCATCTAATAAGAACCTTGCGGACTACGCAGGTCGCCTGGTACTTGTGAACAACACCATACGCCAGGCCTTTATCGGAGCAGAATCGCGGAAAAGCACCGCTGTCTCTTTGCCGGTTCCGAAGCCGCGTCTACCCCAGTCTACCTGAGGGGCATTCCCCAAACCACCAAGACATCTTCCCCGCGTCATAGGTGGGGCAATCAATAGCCATGAATATTCTCGACGCGTTCCCGAGGCTAAGAGCTGCTTTGTGCCTGCTTGCCTGTCCTTCTTGACGTCCGAAGTGCACTTGGGACATTTCGCGCAACCTGCAGGATATTTACAGGAACGATTATCACCATGGTGTATGGTGCATATATTCGCGAAAATGTTCAAGAATCTACTGACAGCGACGCAGGTACACAGCATCCTTCGCCTTTTTCGAGGCCATCTGGGAAGCAGGCGTCACGCACTGCTTCGTGAACCTGGGCTCCGACCACCCCAGCATAATGGAAGCCATCGTCAAAGGCCAAAATGAAAAGAAAGGGCAATTCCCAAAGATCATCACTTGTCCGAACGAGGTGCGCCATCTGGTCCTGTCCCTCTCTGGGCCTCATAGCTAAAGCGCGCACAGATGGTCGCCCTCTCAATGGCCGACGGCTACGCCCGACTAACCGGCAAACCCCAATGCGTAATCGTACACGTCGACGTCGGAACACAAGGACTCGGAGCCGCCGTGCACAATGCCTCATGTGGACGCGCGCCGGTGCTGATATTCGCCGGCCTGTCGCCTTTTACGATCGAGGGCGAGATGCGGGGGAGCAGGACCGAGTACATCCACTGGATACAGGATGTGCCGGATCAGAAGCAGATTGTTGCGCAATACTGCCGGTATACGGGTGAGATTAAGACGGGGAAGAACGTTAAGCAGATGGTCAATCGCGCTTTGTCTTTTGCCATGAGTGATCCGAAGGGCCCGGTGTACTTGTATGGCGCGCGAGAGGCGATGGAGGAGGACCTTACACCGTATACATTGCGTTCGGAGTACTGGCATCCGGTCGAGCCAGCTGCACTACCTCAGGGCGGTATTGAAACGATTGCTGAAGCATTGGTGAATGCGCAGGAGCCACTGGTCATTACTGGGTTTACTGGGAGGAACCATGCTGCTGTGCAGGAGCTTGTTAACCTAGCAGATAACGTGAAAGGGCTGCGAGTACTGGATACTGGCGGCAGCGACATGTGCTTCCCTGGTATGTTGTATCATTTTTTGAATGGCGCCTCCGCTGATCCTTGGACAGCAAACCACCCCGCCTGGCTCGGCCTGCGATACGGTATCCAACCTACAATCAAGACCGCCGACGTGATAATCGTGCTCGACTGCGACGTCCCATGGATAAATACGCAATGCCATCCCAAAGACGGCGCAAAAGTCTATCACATCGACGTCGACCCACTCAAACAGCAGATGCCCGTCTATTACATCAATGCACTGCGACGCTATCGTGCGGACGCATACACCTCTCTCTCGCAAATCAACGCATATCTCTCCGCCAACCACAAAGACAAGCTTTCCAGCAATCTCTTCTCTGATCGCTGGATAGCGCTTCAGGAATCCCACAAAGAGAAACTAGAAACGATTGCCGCTGAAGCTAAAGTGGATGAGAAAGGCCACTTTGGCACACCCTATGTCGCGCAACAACTCAAGAAGCTCTGCCCGAACGATACCATCTGGGCCGTCGAAGCCGTGACCCAAACCGCCTTTGTAGCCGACCAGCTTCAAGTCACCTCTCCTGGGAGCTGGCTCAACTGCGGCGGAGGCGGCCTTGGCTGGTCCGGAGGCGGCGCGCTCGGCATCAAACTAGCCACGGATTACGAAGGCAAGAAGCGGTTTGTGTGCCAAATTGTCGGCGACGGTACCTATCTCTTCTCCGTTCCCGGCTCCGTATACTGGATCTCGAAACGCTACAACATCCCCATCTTGACCATTGTGCTGAACAACAAGGGCTGGAATGCGCCGAGGAAGAGTATGTTGCTTGTGCATCCGGATGGCGAGGGGAGCAAGGTGAGTAACGAGGAGTTGAACATCTCGTTTGTGCCTACACCGGACTATTCGGGGATCGCGAAGGCGTCGGCCGGTGGAGAAATTTGGGCGGCGCATGCAAGTACGGCCGAGGAGTTGGGCCGATTGCTGCCTGAGGCGATTAAGAGCGTTTTGAGTGGGACGACGGCAGTGTTGGATGCGCATTTGGAAGGACCCGAAGGGAAGTATGGTGGTGGGAAAGCGGCGCTGTTAGGGTAGCGGTCTCTTGGGGGAAAGGACTGTCTCTATCTATCAAGGCGCACATAATGCACCAACATGTTCAGCAAATTTGTCATGATGCTGCATGCTACGATGTTGAAGCCCAACATCAGTGCTGTTGTTGCAAATGCTTGCTCCTCCTTCATCTCGTTGGGGGGTAGCTTAATGCTACCCGCTACTATGCCCGCAGTTGAATGCTTCTTCGACCTCTCGTCCTGCGCTTACCTCTTTTCCCACTCTTCACACTGATCGATCACCAAGGCCGCACAAAGTAAACCGACGCCAAAATCAGAGCCCAGAAGATGAATCTCAATCTCCATGTCTTCCATTCACACTTGCGGTAATGTTCTGTAGCATTGTTCAGCTCTTCCTCAATATCCTTGTATCTTCAGCTGCTCTAACTTCTCACCACATTTCACCCAAGAAGATGTTGAAGTTAGCTAGAAAGGGCATCGGACCTCAAAGAACACGCGTGCGAAAGATGGCTGGACTTTCCTACGTTGTCGATCGCGCGAGGAGTGGAGCTATCTGTGCGGCTAGAGAACATCGCGTCACGAGGTAGTGCGGAAGGCAATTCTGGTCAATTGAGTGGTTTCGCTGCTATCCCTAAAGACTTTGGACGGAACGTTTTAAGCAGTGTTGGTGCCTGGAGTGGAACTCAATTCATTTCTTATTTGCGAGTAAGCGCTTCCGCTCCTGCCTTCCCATCAGCCTCCACGACTTCCTCCACCAACACGTCCTTGACTCCCCGCCACGATCCCTGTCAAAATAGCCGCTGAAAGCAAATCATCGTTGCTTACCTGGTATTCTGACAACGACATCACCACTACCGATCCTAAGGATCTACTAGACAACACGCTGCACCGAGCCATATATAAAAGTACAGTCCATCGCGTAAGTCTTCTTAGTTCTCCGCGCGTAACAGGTTGGCAGCGAGCTTTTTATTTTTCCTTGCACTCATCTTTCTCATCACAGAGAGTTAAACATCTCGGGTCTGAAACAAGCAGTAAGAAAAGTCACAAGGCAGCTTGAAGTAGGTATTTTCTCCACCTTTCTACTCTCCGCAACTCTACACTACACGATGTCTCATTTCCACCAACATTCCTCTTACCACCGCGTCTTTGCATCCCCGGTCTGTTGCCAACGGATCTCGATAGAGTGTACAGTCCTTACCCTCTATAGAGAACATCAAATCGCAACTGTTGTCTAACATTGCACGTGGTCTTTGGCGTTGAGTTTGGCTCATGTGACTTATCGGATGTTCGGCCAATAACTATGGGTTCCGAGCTTACATAAATGCTCCTAAGCGAGATGCTTATTATGAGCACCTGTCCTGATATCTCAGCCTTGCTACAACCTCTGTCTTTCATCTATTCTCATTGATATGGAGACACCTATTGGTATGGAGAAAATAGGCAGTTCAGGGCGTACTGCTATTGTCTATCGTGTAGGGGTGGGCTTAGTCGTCAAAATACCACGGCCTCCTTTCAGCAAAGAGCATGAGTCTGAGCTCGAGAATGCCTTCGTCGTAGAGGAACAACTTCTAGAAAGGCTTGGAGACCATCCCAGAATTGTTCAGTATGTCCCCATGTCTACAAAGATGCAATTTTAATCTTGGATACTAGGTACTATGGAATTCACAAGACTCCAGGCATGAAGGACGGCTTATTGCTCAAGGAGGCAAATTGTGGAGATTTCCAGTCATACATGAATCAGAACAGCAACATCAACAACGCGTTACGAAGAAAGTGGAGCCTCCAGATAGCTGAAGCCGTCGCCTACGTCCACGAGAAAGGCATTATCCACTCGAACATAAGCACTACAAACATACTTGTCCATCAGACCAACCAGACTCCAGATCTAGTCCTCGCTGATTTTGGTGGCTCTAAATGTCTTGAGCTAGGTTTAAACGGCCACCTGCTCCCTGATGATCCATATTTCGACTCACAGTTAACGGAGTTTACATCGCCAAAAGTCGACATATTCAGTTTAGGCGTCGTTATCTACATTATCATGACGGGCCAGTATCCTTTCCAAACGGCCCTAGAGTATCGGGATTTTGCATATGGCGACCGTGTGAAGGCGCTATATAAGGAAGGCAAATTTCCCGACCTATCTTGTGTGCAGTTTGGAGGCGTTATCGCAGGGTGCTGATGTGAGCGCCGGTTCGGGACTGCGAAGGAAGTTGTTGTAGCCCTCGAGGCAGAAATGCGAGACCATGCATCGCAAGTACGCCTCTTCTGCTCCTATAAATTCTCTAGCTGACTTGGTAGCATAGACAGGTCCTGAGCTTTAGCTATTGAATCTTCTTCCGGAACCGATCCCTCTCGACAGCAGTATTCAATGCGATCTCTTCGTACCTAGGCTGGCTCACCCGCTATTGTCGGCGTCGCATACACGGGTAGATATCGAACACAACGACACCATCTGGGGAGCCCCATTTCGAGAAGGGATATGGTAGCAGCATTAGAAATTTTGTAGGGTTTAGGGGTGTATCTCGCCACAAAAACTATATATGGTTGATTCACGATTTCGTTCTTCTGGTTGTTCAATTTGACAGCGTGATGCTCCTTGAAGGGGACGGGCGAGGAGGTAACTGGTGTATATGTTATGACATGGAGAAGGCGGATGTGTGGTCGCTCGATGTAATCTTCATTCGGTTGTGGTTGAGGGTGTAATCGTGGGAACCGCAGCTTGTACTCGGTAGACTAGTAGAAACTGAAGCATTCTTAGCGTTTGTTGAGAAAAGACGGGGTGACATACCTTGCGCGGACGACGGGAGTGATGACGATAGGTTGTTGTGTCAGATGCCGCGAGTGGGGATGTTATCGCCGGTATGTTGGAAATGGATGCCGAGCGTAGGACTGATACATATATGGTTTTAGGGAGTCACGAAGCCAAGCCGGTAATGCCACTCCATGAATTGATGGACATGTACGATGGTCCTATACTATGTAGAAGACTATGTCCAGGTTATGAGAACGGATTGGGACCGAGGTCATCGTGGACTTACTATCATCGATACTAAGCTGCACCCCTTTCCACACACCGAACTGCTTTTCAGCGCTAATTTTCTTTCTGCTCCCATGGTCCTCCAAGCTAAGCAAAAGGCTCTTGCTCATACATCCGCTTCTTCCCAGAGTCCCGACATCCTTGCATTACCTGCAATAGCAGCCTTCCATGTTTCGTTCTTCAGTATCGAACGCGCCCTTGCCTCGAGCCATTCTGTGTTGCCCCAAAAGCCCCAGCTAGCCTGGAAACGCAACCAATCGATCAGTGCAGTCTCCCAATGGCCGACGAAAACATCCCAGTCGTAATCCTTGCCCGACTCTTTTCGTAACCTGATCCAATAGCGTTCGAGTAGCTTCTTCTCGCCAAGTTGCATAGGAAGCTCCCGCGGCAACGGTGTTATGTCGAAGAGCATTTCGAGCGGAACCGAGCATGTAAATAGTTTCGCTAGATCGCAGACCCCTAATCCCAGTCCTGTGTATTGAAAGTCGTAGAACACGACTTCTTCGCCGCTCTTGGATGTAAAAAGGTTTTCGCTTTTTACATCTCCATGAATCAACGTCATATACTCTTGCGTAGGACTCCATCCGGTTCGTTTTGGAGCAAGCACATCAGCTACCAAATCGGAGACGGAAAATTCGTCGGACTCCCAGTCAGTTAGGGCCTCGTTCCACTCGGCTTCATGATCCTTCGCCAAATTGGCGTACTCGGTCTTCCGTGTCGCAAGGTACGTATATCCACCGTTCAACCATACTGTCTTGTTCCTTGCTTCTTCTTCATCGCATGTTAATTCCTTTAGAGGCGGTCGCACGAGCGAGCGACGGTCGATCTCTTCGACACGTGGCCACCAAAAACCGTGGAAACCGGAGAGCCAGTCTATAGCGGCATGGACTTGAGTAGGATTAAGTACATCGCGTTTTTCGCCGGCGACTGGATAGTCTTGCTTCAGGTCATTGAGTATCATGGCGGTGGTGACGGTTCCATCGGGATGCTTCTCGTTCATGCTCGCTAGGTGCTTTGCGACTGGAATTGATGGAGGAAGCTGGGGCGCTAAATGGGCGTAGAAGTATTGTTCTACTTGATAGCTGAGAATTTTCCGAGTATGGCCCTCGTCATTTGCTTTGCTGGGCGGTGGCGTGATGATTTTGATGATGTACGACCTCGCATTTTGAAGCGTGGCGCTATTACTCAAAGATAATGTTTTTGAGCTTGCTTCGGAGGATTTCGGTGATGGATTGGATGTTGCTGTGATCCGACATATCTGGCCATATCCGGCCCAGAGCGATTGGAGGACCACAATGGATTCCAGAAGAAGATTCTTGGTTGCGAGGAGTGAGGATGCCACCTCAGAAGGCGATCGTGTAGCAGGCATGACAAATGTTGGGTGGATGTAAAGAAAGGACCAAATCCGTTCTGTAAGAAGTCCGAAGGCAGCCAGAAGCAGAGACCAAAGTACCGGTCGCCTGCGAAATCCGAAACACTGTAGCATGAAAAGCCGGGGGTCGATACTTAAAATCTTCCTAAACTGCAGCAAGCCCACAACTGAAATGAGTGTCGATGTTAGAGAGGCGGACCTCGATGTGAATCGATGTGATGGGTACGTGTTTCAGAAGTCGCTGCCTGATGTTTGGTAGGCTACACCGCCACTCCACCAGCCACACCGTACTAGGATTTCAAGGTTCTTCCCCGCCATTGGCGTCGACCCTTCTACACGAAGCAACCACCACCGAGGACGATGATTGTAGGCTGCTGAAGGATAGGTCATCTTTTTGTATTCGATCCGGGTCTGAAACGATCTCTCACAAGTTACACAATGAGATAAAATGTCTCCTACACAGATACCGGTCGCCATCCGAACACGACCAAATCGCCAACCGTAATGTCGCTTCCTCGTCCCTACTACCCAGTACCAACGTAATCAACAGTTCCCAAAATACCGCCTAGGTCTTTAGCGGTATTCATGTTTCTCGCCTTCACTTTCCTACCCACTTTATTCTTGTCAATGGCAACACGTGCGCAAGTTCAATGTCGCTCCTGCAGAAATTTAGCGCTGCCGGGGTCAGAAGAATGTTGAGCAGGGTTGAGATGACGGTATGTGCAGAGGCACTGATATTAGTGAGGAAATGCTCAGGTCTAAGACAGGGTAAGGTTCGAACTTGGATTGCGTACGAAAAATATGACCAACACGCCGTTTCGTTACTATTGATTTGATGACCGTGTTGGAGTCTGAATGTGAGTATCCTTTCGATTAGAGTAGCATTTTGACTTCAAACCAGTCTCGTGCATACCAAACGTCGTCTAGAGTCACAACTTACTCAATACCGTAACCCGGGCTATTACGCTATCATCCGAAGATATTGTGCACTAACAAGTCGTCTGACCGCTGCACAAGGTCTGCGCTGATACAAAGCTGTTCAGCACATCACAATGTATCGCATATATCATAGTCCACCCTCATATGCCCCCAATGTCCGAACACACCCCCAAAAATAATATCGGGCTCTGACCCAGCAGGACTGTAAATCATGCCGCCCAAACCCACCACGACCTTTAGTGTCCGCCCACCTGTAGTCTTCACTGACCTTTCTGCCCCTCTTACAACCATGTTCGTGCGCCACGTTCGCATCAAAGCAGATCCCCCGGTAGTCGAAGAGCCTAGACATGATACCGCTACACAGCAACCTATGGGCAAGGGGGGTCTCGTCGCTGCGGTCGTCGTTGGAGCCGTTTGCCTAATCAGCCTTTTAGTCCTCTTATCGCGTCGTATACTTCTCCCGAAGTATCGCATTCATAAAGCGTTCAAGGAAAAGAAGGGGAAGGCCCGAGACCAGAAGCAGTGGTACACTTTCCCATGGAACTCTTCTCGGCACCAACATCGGGGTTCTCAGCTTGACCCTTTCACACCATCGAATGACGACGGCGATAACAGGGATGTAGAACATGCACTACGCTGCATATACCCTGAGTCGTCGCGCCGGCTTAGTGATCTACCTCTGCGCAACTCAACGACACCCCCCGAATCCTCGCCCATAGTCGAACACGAGGTTAATATGAAGCCAGTTCCCGCACAGCAACTTAGCCCGGCAAAGCCTCTCAGCCTTCAAGGCGTTCCCACGCAAAATATCTGCACGCGCCGGTCGATCCGTGCTCGGAACGACTCTGAGTACCGCGTCCAAACCATGGGCAATCATCGGAACATTGATAGCGTATTCGTCAAGATTGGAGCGGCCGCCGCGGAGAAGCTGCCGATGCCGCGACCCTCGGATGAGTATATCACGAACCGTGTTTCACTAGATGCGGGACACCGTGATAATCGCGGATCTGGTGGAACACAAATGTCGCATATCACTACTGATGCTTCAATCGTTGAAGCGGTAAAGATGGATATGCGCTCGGTTTCACTAGCGGTGGTAGACATAGTGTCACCTAGTGTGGCCGGGAAGACCGCACACGACCCACCCCCCTTTGTGGTAAGTGATGGCGTGAACGAGAGCGATATCAACACACAAAGTTAGAACCAGGTGCGTATGTTTGCGAACCGTCTTCACTAAAGCTGAGTCTTCAATCGATGCACCTTCAGTTGAGTAAATCTATCTGGCTAACTAGCGATTGACTCCGAAAGCAAATGGCCGTGTGAGATATACTGTAAAGGTGTCGAAATGAAGCCACATTCTCTCCCCCGTGTGCTAAAGCTCGTGGTAAATACTCGAACTCTGCTAAGCTTATTGAAAAATGTTTCAGCTCATATTGTGTCATACTAGGGGAGCAAGTTCGTCGTGGAGGCGCTACTTCTCTTGACTTGTACCATCTCCGGTGCTACTTTCTCTTTCAATTGTTCGGCCACCCAAGCAAACGCATCGTGGACATCATCCTTAGACTTCGTTCCCCTCATAATCTATCAATAAAAACGTTAGCGGTCAACATCGTTCCTCAAACGTGCAAAAACACTGACCCAAGGATGACTCTTCAACCCAGCAGATAAGTCCTTAAACGGGTCACCATCAAAAGAGGTATTCCTAAACGCTTTCTGAACCTCCTCCAAACTCATCGCTTGCTAGAAGGGTCTGTTAGCAGTATACCTTATCTTCGCAGCGCCCAGCCCACGTACCTCTTCATCCTGCTTTGTCATCAACAAGAGAATCGGCACATTTTCGAGACGTTTATGCTCCGCATCTCCGCTAGAAATCCCTTTCAAAAGCAGATAAAATTCATCTGCAGCTTCGAAAGTCCGATCTCGGTTCGTCGCATCCATGCAAAACACGATAGCATCCCCCAATGCAGCAACATTTTTCTCAAATTTGTGGTAAAAAGCTGGACGACCCAAGCCAACATGCAAGGTATGAAATGCGACCTAACATTTTTGTAAAGCGTCAGTGCATCTTTAATACATATTCTATCCATGGTCGTTACGTACGTTATGAGGATACAAAACAGTCTCTACTTCAATCGCAATCATCGGCCTCCGAGTCGCAATGTCCTGACCCTCGCGTTCAAGGCAGATGTGCTCGCGCAAAAGCGAAGTTTTTCCTGCGTCATCAAGACCAACAAGTATGATCTTCTTGTTGTGGACGTTGTCGAAGATATGGGCAAAAGGTGTGAGTCTTGGGGCGGAAAGACCGAGCGTAGAGAGGATGGTGGAAAACCAGGCCTTCGGCTTCGGTGGGTCAATGGTAACACCTTGCAGGGCGGCTGCGACGACGGCGTGCGTTGAGGAATCTGGTGCCGTTGACATGGTGAACGCCGATGCTTTTCGTTTGTCTTGTATTTTCGTAGTCGCTGGTTTCTGGGGCAAGTCGTGTCTTTTGATTGCGTGGTAAACTGCTGCCTGCAAACGCGATCCGCTAGTACACCGCGCTAGCAAACGAGACATTATGAACCAACAATAGATACCTAACCTCAAATAACTACCTGTTCCGGTCCACGTTCCCAGATTATACCATCACCAACGTCCCACACAAAGTCAGCCGACATTGTGCAATCTGAGATCCCTTCCACCCCCAACATTTTACACGCACAACACTACCACCCTGTTCTGCCGTACATATAATCCATCATACACTTCTGTCACAAAAAAATGCTTTCAGTAAACATAATTACCTACACAACCTAAGCATTGGCGCACACCAGACAAACCTTAAAGTTGACTATGCTGACGCCTCTTCCCGTGGTGTTCGTTACCTTCACAGACACGACCACCGTCTTCGGTCCAACAGGATCTACAAGCCTCGTGTCGCAGAAGACTTCAGATGCAATCCCGACTCTGACTAGGGGAGTGAGCACTGCCCCAATAATGAAGACGAGCAGTATGCCCTCTGGCAGTGCGTCCATTATAACATCAGCTACATGGACTTCATCTTACATAACTTCATCTTCAGACGCCAACCCACGCCTCCCCTCTGGCTGGCCATCCCCAGTCCCCAAAAACACCACACCCAACCCCCCAAAGCACAACGACACCGTAGCCATTATCACGCTACTCTTCCTAGTACTGCTCTGTTTGATCTTCGTTCTCTTCCTTATATTCTTCCTTTACCAAAAGTGGAAGGGCGACTGCTCGAAGTGCAGGACGCTGCAGCAGACGGTCGAAAAGTACGTGACCGGTCAACTGGTGCCGATCAGCAAGCAAACCTGCAAAGACCGTGATAGCTACTTTGCTGAGCAGGAGGGCAAGCGGGAGATGGAGGCGAATAGTAAGACGACGTGGAGCTTGGATTACAATAGTGGTCCGGAGTATCGACATTCCGTGTCCGAGGTGCATGTTGCTAAACCGTCGGTGATCCCGCATCCTGCTCCGATGCCGCGCGGCAGTTCAGAGGCCGGACCCTCTCGACCGTGTTTCATCACTTCCGCCAACGCGCGCGACTCGGATTTTTCAAGCCATAACGAAAAACCCTGCTCTAATCGAAAGCGATCCTCAGCATCCCCAACACAATACGCCCCATACAACGGTGGAGGCCTGAAAAATCCCTACCGTATGAACATCATCCCCAACGACGAAGAGCAACCCCGCAAGTTCGCGACGTTCGGAGACCCTTACGAGGATGTTCGGAGCAAGGGAGCTAGCGCGCGACCAGACAGTTGTCAGCCATCTGATGAGCACATCTCCGCCGAGAATTTAGCGAACATGTATCGTAACGCATGTTTTGAGGCTAATCGCTCGAGCAACCCTTTCAAAAAAGATACTGATAAGCTTGCATCATCTTTGGATGGGCAGATACAGCAGAAGCATCGATCGGGTGCGTATGGTAGGTTCACCCCTCCGGTGTCGCTGGCAGGTGGGTTTCAAAACGTTGATTTGGAGAGTCAGGAGGAGAATGAGGAAGAGGAGCAGAAGCCTGCGTGGAAATTATGGCATAGGTGATTATAGGCAAGGACCGGGACTAGGGTGACACAGACTCTGATTTTCTCTAGAAATGCAGGAATCGAGCCCTTGATGTGCACTTGAGATGCCGGGGAGGTCTTTCTTGGCCCTCATTGAAATAGTGATGAACTGTAAACTGAACTGCAAAGTAATGAAGCGTCCGAACAAACCGGAAGCTAGATGTTTACCCGTCCAGCGGAACGACTAGAAGCACCCGCCAGGAAATAGCTCGTAGCGCTCCTGCAGCGGCTCAGCGCCTTTGCGCTCCCTGTTCTCGTAATAACAAGCCCATCCTCTCTTATGCCAGTCCACAAGATCAGCTCCTTCGAGAGTGATTGCGTTGACGCTGAGGTAGTGCAGAGGGCCGGCGACAAGGGCGTCCTCCAGCGACATCACCCTCCAAACCTTCTGCGGCTTTCCATCTCCGCTGTCTCGACCAGCCCATGTCTCCAAATCTAACTCTTGTTGCGCCCAATTCCCGGGAACGCCAAACACGCGAACCGCGTACCTCTTGCAGGAGTACCAGTTGGCTGTCCCACCGAAGGCGTTGTAGGCGCCGAGCTCATCGGGAGACGCTGGTGACGTGAGAATGAAGTCGTCGTATGGGCTGACCGGACGGCAATGGAACATTCCCAGCTTTTCGAGTTAGTCGTCTTTGGAACTTGGGACCTGGGCGCAGACGAACTTTGTGGCAAACGGTGCAGTTGCGTTTGTACACGCGAGTGGCCTTCTGCTGATGATGGTTAGGACCAGTAGCCAGTAGCCAGAGGACGAGTGACTTTGACTTGATATTTGACGTCGCCGCAATGGCAAGAGCCGTGGTACACGTCAGTGGAAGACATGGCAAAGAAAAAGACAGCCAGGGCGCGGATTTGTCGCAATGATGCATGTAGCTGGCAGGCGGCCGCTTTATGTAGCCGCCACGTCCGCGAAGGAGCTGAGGCAATCAATCGTTGGCTGAAAGGGCAGGAGCGCGACTCTCACACGCGGCAACACGGTAGCAGGTGACTTCGCATTATGCGGGCCATGGGCTGGATGACGAAGCCCATATGTAGAGAAGCAGGCTAGCACGACTCGCACTTGCATGCTTGGAGACGAAGATACGAGCGGCGTGCGTGAATCAAAGCGTTTTGCTGGCGCATGTTGTTGTAAAGGATCCGTGGATGGGTCTGGGGATACAAAGAGGCTCTTCATCAAGCTACATAATTATATGCCACAACTAGGTCGGCTGATGAGAAGCTGACCTGGGCGGATGAGAAGCTGACCTGGGCGGATGAACATCTGGAGACGTGAGTGACGCTAACTCGACATGGGTAAGGCGCGGTTCTCGTACACTAGTCTACCGAGCCGTCGCCAACCGTATTCCATCCGTCTCCTCATCCCAGCCATCGCTGACGCTCCATCATGGGTCTCTATAGCTCCATCGTCATACCTTTGTCCGTCATCAGCGGAATATGGATTCCGGCAACCCTGCTATGTTGCCTGCCCTGGGTGCAGAAACAGTGAGTGCTCTTGTCCGCGCTAGGTACAGACTTTGCATGGCGCTGATCAAAGAAAGGATGCTGTACTTGCACCGTGTCACTTTTTGGCCAGGGAAATGGCTAGATGAACCAGAAAGAGCTGGGTTTCTGAGTATGTGGACCATGAAGAAAGGAGCTTGGAAAAAAAGAGCTTGTTAACGTCGAGTAGAGAATCAGGTCGCGCCGTTCCGGATCCCAACCAAGGACGGCGAGAGGTTATTCGCTTGGCTCATCGCACCGTTGGGCGTTTACTCCAGAAGAGCCCAAGACTTCATCGAAGAAAAAGCCAGCGCGTTCGACATAGAAGAGAAGCTTGTTTACAAGACCCTCCGGGACGACCCGGAAGCCCGGTTGCTCATCTACTTTCACGGCAACACTGCAACCCTCGCCCAAGGTCGACGCACCGAGGAGTATCGTATCTACAGCTCTGGAGCTTCCGACAACATCTTTGTCCTTACGTTCGACTATCGTGGGTTCGGCAAGTCAACCGGATATCCGTCCGAGTCTGGTCTGTTGAACGACGCGGAAGCCATTGTTGACTGGGCGCTCAACACCGTCGGTATATCGCCCGACCGCATCGTTCTACTCGGCCACTCTCTTGGCACAGCGGTGTCGACGGGCATCGCCCATCACTATGCCAATCTAGATACGCCCATCGAATTCGCTGGTCTGATACTGTGCGCTGCCTTCACGAATACCGGCAACGCGTTTTCCGCTTACTCGATTGGTGGTGTAGTACCTATACTGGCACCTGTCAAGCTGATTCCCTCGTTCCAAGCCTGGTTTAGCCGTCAGATGCATGACAGCTGGCGTACCGATCAACGACTTGCGGCGCTTGCGAAGCAGTGCGAAAATCTGCAACTGGTCCTGGTGCACGCGGAAAACGACGGCACGATGCCTTGGAATCAAACCGAACTCTTGTTCTCCTCGACATTGAAGTCTGCGACCGATGGCATGCAACCGGTGTTGAAGGTTGTGGATCTGGGTGAAGCGGGCAGACAGGAGATTTGGAGGGTAGGCAAGAGGAGAATAAGCAAGCTTATTGCGAAGCATGGCGGTGAGTTTTCCTCTCGGATGAGAAGAATGTGAGATGGAGACTGATTTATGGCGTCACAGATCACAATACGATGATGAAATGGTCGCCCGTTTCACTTGCCGTATGGGAAGCGTTCGGGCTGGCACCTGTCACCGGCACCACGCCGGCGTCAGTCTAAACCACGGAAATGTTACCCCACGAGCCTTGCTCCGCAGTAATTTGACGACCGCCACCTTATACTAGTCTGCCCGATCTAGTCCAAAAGCAGTTTTCTGCGATGGTGAGGTTGAGGCGCGCGGACTGGACAACCGAACAAAGACCACGCGACCCCATCACCCGCGCTTCCCAACTTCAACGCCGTTTGTGTCCGCACTTCTATTGTCCGCATCCGCACAATATGCCAACCCACCCAGTTCAGATTCAAGAACGAACAGGATTTTCGCTCTTCCATATGCGGCCTCACAAACACCTCATACTCTTACACTATCCAGATTCAACCCTGAACTTTATCTTCTACAAGGACCACTGGCGCAGCACTCAGCGAGTATGCCCGCGCTTACGAACCCCCAAGCCTCCGCATCCGCGACGTCTACCGCCGACTTCCCACCAAGGATGCCCGCGCTCGCGTACACTCTTGTACAAACTCTCTCGCCTCGCGACGCTTTCCAGTTCAGTTCTGGGTCCGCAGCAACCAACTTTCCCAAAGAAGCGATCGTCTACATTGTCTGCCTCGGTTTCATTCCCCTCATCATCATCACATGCGTCGTTGTTTGGGCACTATGTTTCTACGGCCGCAACCGCACATGCTGCCCTTGCTGCGCGAGGCGCAAGAATACCGACGAACAAGGCGTCGTTAAAAGGAGAGACAGGGACGGTGGAAATGGTAGTGATGCCGGCGAGGGTGTCGTCATGAGAGAGCTACCTGCGCAGAATTTGGGTGTGCCTCACTCGACGAGACAAGGTGCGAAGCCGCTGGCGGCTGTTAGGGAGGACTCCGGGTTGGCGTTGATATTGGAGGAGGTGCGGGAGGAGCAGGCGCCTAGTCTGAGAAGATTTGTATAGGTAAATCGCTGCTAGAGGCACGAGATTTGCGATGTAGGTTGATCGCGGACAAAACTAAACGGTCGGGGATAAATGGTCTGCAATAGGAATGTCTCGCATGTGAAGAATTGCGGGTTCTCGTTTATTCGCTTCTCCTCGTTCGGGGCCGTTTCGGCACTTCCCTCTACCTCCGACACCGAGTAAGAAGGTCCGTCGGCGTTAAGAATTCCCCTGTGCGCCCGACTCCACGCGCTCACTCCATCTCGAATCAGATGGTCAGAATCTCCATAGAGGACCGTGTAATCGGTATGTAGGCAGGGATGCTTGCTTTTTTACCGCTGCACTCCGCGGAAGTTCCGTGGTGGAGGCGTGATCCTCCGACTTGACGCTCGTTCAAAAGGAAGCCAATATATGCCATTTGTTTTCATCGACACACACTTCTTCTCACTTCGATAAATCCTCGCCGTCGTTTTTCCTTTCGTTTCTGACCTCCTCTGGTTCACTTTGCACCTCGCCGTGTGCATCTTTTTCATGTCGACACCAACCCCCACTGGACGTCCAGGATCCGCCAGATCTTCTACCAAAACCGAGTCCCTCCCAGAACAAGATGTCGAAAAACTACCCGTCAACTCCATGGAAGCGTCCACCCCCGCCGCAGCTAACGATGCGGAAAGTGACCCCAACATCGTCACTTGGGACGGTCCAAACGATCCTGCAAACCCCATGAATTGGACTACTCGGAAGAAAGTCGCAGCTGTCGGCATAGTGTCCTTCATTACTCTTCTCTCGTTAGTAGCGACTCTTACTCACCGCGAATCTAGCTTATACCAGATAGACCCCTCGCTTCCACAATCATTGCGCCCGCGACCGCAGAAGTAATGCGGGACTTCAACAACACCAACCAAACCCTCGGCGCCTTCGTCACGTCTGTCTACCTGCTCGGCTACGCCTTCGGTCCGCTCGTCATAGCACCCCTTTCGGAGCTTTACGGACGTCAAATCGTGTACAACGTCAACAACGTCCTGTTCCTCGTCTTCACCATTGCGTGTGCCGTGTCGAACAGCCTAGGAGCGCTGATTACTTTTCGCTTTTTGGTGGGAATTGCAGCGTCTTGTCCGATCACGCTGGGCGCGGGCACGATTGCGGATATGGTGCCGTTGGAAAGAAGAGGGTCGGCCATGGCGTTGTGGATCATGGGTCCAATCTTTGGTCCGACTATAGGCCCATTGGGTATATACACAATAGCCTTAGTTGCGTGAGTTAGTGGTGCTAATCTTGAGTAGCGGGTTCGTATCTTGCCGATGCCAAGGGCTGGCGATGGATCTTTTGGCTTATTGCCATTTTGGTAGGTATTCCCATTGTGAGTCTCACTAAAACTGACAAAGATGATATAGGCCGGACTCGTTTGCATCTTGAGTGCAGTCTTTATGCGCGAGTCATACGCGTACGTTATTCTGGAACGCAAAGCGCAGCGACTGCGGAAGGAGACCGGCAATGTGCACCTACGCTCCATGCTAGACACGGGGAGAAGTCCGAAAGAACATTTCCGTGTCTCCATCGTGCGTCCCATTAGGATGCTCGTGCTCTCGCCAATGGTCTTTACCATGTCGCTGTTCATGGCGACGGTAAGTAGTTATCCCTGCATCTGCTAATGTACCTACTAACCCTCCAGATCTACGGTTACCTATACCTCCTCTTCACTACCTTCCCACGCATCTTCGAAGGTCAATATGACTTTACAGAGAAGAGCATCGGTTTGGTTTATCTGGGCTCAGGCGTAGGCTCCTTCATAGGTCTCTTCCTGATGGGCGTCATCTCGGACCGAGTCGTCGCTATACTCACGAAGCGCAACGGTGGAAAACCAAAGCCTGAATACCGCCTTCCACTCATGATGGCAGGCGCCCTCGTGATCCCTGTCGGTCTCTTCATCTACGGCTGGACGGCGGAGAAGAAGGTGCATTACATTGCGCCGATCATTGGGAGCGCTTTTCTTGGAGCTGGAATCATGATGACATTCGTACGTATGCATGTCGACTGATGCAGCTGTTTTGACTAACGTCCACCAGATGCCCGGCCAAACCTATCTCGTCGATCTGTACCCCGTCTACGCAGCTTCGGTTTCGGCTGCCGCGACGGTGCTCCGTTCGCTTTTAGGGGCCCTTTTGCCTCTTGCGGGCGAAAGCATGTACAACGCCTTAGGCGTGGGATGGGGGACTTCGCTTCTGGGATTCATCGCCGTCGCGTTCATTCCGATCATGTTCTTGTTCTGGAAATACGGGGAGCGCATTCGCAACAGCAGGATTTCTCAGGTTGAATTTTGATTGAAGTCGATCAAGATGGCGGTCTTTGTCGCCGTTCTCGCTACTCGCTGTAAGATACGAGAAAGGAAAGATCGGGATGGTCATGTTCAGGGGAAGCACAATGCTGTCAGCCTTTCAGCATATAGCCTTTTTAATGTGTTATAGATATAGACGCGAGGCCTGAAGCTAGGACTTTGTAATTACACTTCTCATCTATGATCGCCGTGCTGGAGAATGCATCGTTCAGCACCAAGTTTACCCATGATAGGCGAGCCTCACCACGCTGTCGGATCGTAGTGAAAGAGCAGGATACCGGATGATTGTACGGATTTTGAGTCGGGGCCGGGTGGTGTTGGTTTTGAATATGCCGACTCCGATCGTGGCCCCAACGTATATAGTCTAGTCACATTCCAAGGCAGCGGGCAAGATGCTCCACTAGCGCACGATTACATAATGAGGACTGAATCACTTCGCACTGCTTGAAACAATGTACCACGGTTTGTGGATTACATGATGTCTTCTGTTTGGATAGGAGCGCCTTGAAGGATCAAGGACAGTGCCCTATCTTTGACAGCAATTACGCCACACTTGACCATCACTGCCATGTACCCGTGGGTAGCAGTGGTGGTAGGCCGCGGAAGTTCCGCGGCTTCCACTCATGTCAGCGAGGCCCAAACCCATCGACTCTGGCTGCTGTCGAACGAACCTCTTCTGCATGCGCCAGAATCGCTACTGCATGCGCCATAATGCCGAAAGAACCCAAAAGAAGCTCCCGTCAGCGACCAATCTCTTGCCACTTTTGCCGGTCGAGGAAGCTGCGCTGCAGCAGGGATGCACCGTGCACCAACTGCACGTCTCGCGGCATAGAGTGCGAGCTGGTGACCATTGCACGAGAATCGAGCGAGACGAATGCTTCTTCCAAGGCCGAGCTAGTGGAGCGAATCCGGATCTTGGAACGGCTTTTGCAAAGTCCGAATCGAGACACTCACCCCCAGCCAAGCTCTTATGTCGGGTCGCCGGCGCAGAGCGAAAGCCACACTCTCGCGACAGAACCCAAAACCAACAGGTCCCCCGATGTTGAGCATCTCGATAGCGACGTAGCTTGGCTCTCGAGTATCTATGACGGATCAAATCGCGCTGTCAGTTTCATCCAGCCCTGTGCGTGAACGTGTCTAACATAAGCCAGCCCGACGAACTGCCAATCGACAAGGTTGTCTTCCGAATCTGTCCGGTGAAAGACATCGTCGAGACCTCCAAGAATGTGACCATAGAAGAGTCGTTATCCGGGAAAGCCTGGCCACGAAAGGTCTTCTGGATTCCGCCTTATTCGGAAGCGAAGATCTTGCTTGACAAGTTCTGGCAGCACGTCGAGTATATCCATCATATCTTCTATTCGGCATCACTCTCGCCCATGCTTGATCGGATATATTCTCAACTGAGCCAAAAGGCCCACGTCAAGTCTGGCGAAATGGTTCTTCTTTTTAGCATCTTTGGAAGCGCTACCCGTGCGTGGACAGAACATGATAGCTGTGAACGGGGTCTGTTTGCCACGACGGTCGAGGCACACTCCTACGCAGGGTTTTGGGTCGAAGTAGCCGACGATGTGCTCGACATTGCCCGTCGAACAACACTCGTGTCCATCGAAGGTGTCCAAGCATGCATCGTTCTCTTGTTTGTGCCAGAAAACGTGGAAGCGTTCTGGCGGAGATGCAGGGCTATGCATAGCACAGGTGTGTCATTGGCCCGCGAGCTGGGGCTTCATTGTATCGACCTCCCATCAAAGGCACATTTGGCGAACACGGTACAGGCAGAGATCGGACGAAGAGTGTGGTGGCATCTCGTTGCATCAGACTGGTGAGTCTTCACCGATGGGTCGATGCTCAAACTGACACTTGCTAGGGCAGTGGCTACGCGAATCGATGACATCCCTCGCGGCTTCTATCAGTGTCATCCGCGTCATATGATGACACACCAGCCTCTTAATCTAGACGATGAAGACCTGACGGACGGCATGTCCCGAATTGGCCGGCCCATATCGCAACCTACCCGCATGTCGTACAGCGTGTTCAGAATTAAATTAGCCGAAATCTCCCGACACCTCGCTGATCGCACGTCTGTTGCTGCAATCAACAGCGGCGGCCCAAGCTATGATGTTGTCATGGACATTGACACAGAGCTGCAGACACTCCTCAACGAGTTACCGCCGTTCTTCACCATGTCTGTACCGGATGTTATCAGCGCATATCAGCTCGAGCTCCGAAAGGCGACTACTATCGCTCGACAAGGTCACATATTCCGCTCACTTTGCCACGGACAACGCTGCAAGCTACACCTCTCCTTCCTAGGACGCGGTTACACCGACCCTAACTATGCGCTCTCTCGCGATGCTTGCGTTGAATCAGCCCGCTATATCATTCAGCTCGAAGTTGACTCGGACAGATCCGGTCTGTGTTCACACAACCAGTACAGACCTCTGGGGCTCATCATGGCGGTCTTCGTAGCTTGCATTGTGCTACTCATGGACCTTTGCCACAGCAAGGGGTCACCGCATCACGAACGACAACGGGTGGAGGTTTCCGGCGCCTTTCGCCTGTTAGAGACCGTTAGGCACGACTCAAGGATGGCGGCAAAGCTTATCACCTCAATGATGCACGTCTTGCACAAGCACCAAATAACACCGCCGAAGATTGCGCCACTTTCGCACGCTCCAAGTGCAGACATGTCTTTCACCGAAGCACCACCGACTCCCCTCAACACGGCTACTGAGCTGTATGGCGTACCTACGCTATCGAATCCGGATGGCCCTTCGTGCTCGATTGCGATGGAGGGACTCAACAACAACCAAATGTTCAGCGGAACCAACGGCCTGTATCCTTCTTACTTTCCCGATCTCGCTCAATCTCTCGATCAAGGTATGACTCTTGATAACTTCAACTGGAACGACCTCTTCGTGGACCTGGAGACATCATTTGCGTGAAAATAATAATAAGAGCTTGGAACAGAGAACACCACATCTACCTTCTATGGCCAATGTAACAGCAAAAGCGTGGTCATACCATGCACCTGCCAGGAGACTTATACCCAGCTAGTCTGGACGTCCGGACGGTCTCGTCTGATGGAGCACGCTCTTCTGTTGTACATAATACGCTCTTCTACTGGCTCTGTACTTTATATTGTGCAGCGACACAGGTGGTACCATGTTCGTTGTTTATGTACAAAAACTCCCGAGACTCAACGTATACAGTTGAATAAACCCGCCTCGAAGTATCCATCAAACCAAACCAACATCCCGCAATAACAGTCGAACCCGTAGGAACGCCAAAACTTTCCGACATGCTTGTTGTTGCCCTCTCCGCCCGTTCGCAGAAGCTGGTCGATCCCGACATCTATGGGGATCCGGGAACAGCGGAGACGATGGGTTACGTCTTCCTCTGGCTGTGATCTTCCTCGCTATATATGCTGTGATAGACCTCTCGTTTTGGCTATCTCTCCAATTTGGCTGTCTCTCCAATTGGAGCTTTGTGCTTGCTGTATCCGGTGGCGCACCTCCAACGAGATACAGGCGCGTATCTACCACAAGAAACGCTGTGGGAACTGATTACATCTCTTTCATAAGAACGGTCATCCCCCGGTTCAATACATATCTGCACCTTACGGTATTGCTGCACCGTAGGTTCATGTCCACACTCGGCAAGAGACCCAGGTGCCTCCCTCTTAGCGCGCGAATGAGTCCACTGCCCTGCTTCTGCACTCGCAGTCCACTCTACAGTGCTCTAGCATGATGTCGGCAGATTCAACTCAAGCGCGTTTCTTCGCACCTTACGGTCCAGAGGTTATGTTTATGCCGGCGCCCCAAGGGCCTAGGCAATCTCGAAAAGGATGATATCTGGAATGTAACTTTATAAGAAAGTGAGTGGGGGAGAGTAAGATGTAGCTAGATATCAGAGTGAAGACTGGGTCTTTACTCGAAACGACTAGTTGCACATGCTTGATGTTCAAGTCTAGATCTATATCGCGACAACCTCAATACTAATACCCAATTGACTCTGAACATATAGCGAACGTTATTGTGTGAAGACAATTTTGCGTGAGGACATGGTGTGTGAGAGCATTATTATAGGATGAACACATTCTGTGAAGAGTCTAGATAGAAGACTTAAGATGTTCAGTGACACAAATATCCAGCGCGGCGTCAGGCTTCGTCAGGATCAAGTGTTGGATTGAACATGTAGACTGTGACGCCTACGTGAATCAAGACATCGAAACTGTCTCTTTGTACACCCTGATAGTACTTGACCGGATCCCCATGAATAGACACCCAAGGCAGTATCTCTCCCCAGGAGATAATCGACAGCTCAGCATGTGTGTTTCAACTAGTATATACACTGTACACCTACCACTAAATCATATCGTTGTTTTTATGTCCGGACTATCCCGTCTCGTGGATTGCGTCTCTTCAATGTTGATTCTTACGTTGTGAGCTATGTTCACTTCCTCTTGCATTGTGTTTTGTTACTTATGCACAAAGTAATCTAGCGTCTAACACATACATTAAAATAACGCCTGCATTTCTCTTCCACCACCCCACCTGCGCAGTCGACAGTAAAATTGACGGCGTCGCCAAGGTCATACAACATGCCAACTGTCATAACATCTCATGATCCCCAGACACTAGCCGTCCGACTCTTCGAGTCCGTTACCCCGGATGCAGCTAAAGTCACAAGCTATACCACGATCCTCTGTCTCATCTGGTTCGCTTCGTTGCTCATGGTCGTGTGCCTCTCCATGATGGCCTTCCAGCTTTTTTATCGTCGCACTCCACCGCTGCAATATTTTCTTGGAACGCGAAATCTGCTGGTACTGGTTTTCACGTGGCCGTATCATGTCCGCCGTTTCTTCTTGAACCTTGAGCGGCGGAAGGATAGACCAGAAAAGACGAATCAGGACGTAGAGCGTGGTGTAAAACCTGTGGTGACTGTTTCAGATCGCGAAGTCTCTATTCAATCTATGCCCAGACCTTTTGGTGCTGTGGGAATAGGAACGTCGATATCCGGTCCGCCTTCTATATCGAACGAGGTGCCCATCCCAGGTCCAGCAAATGTATTCACCCCACAGCACCTGCACTCGCAAACCACTCTAGATCGAACAAACACAAACTCGGAGGCCTTACCACAGACACGTCTAGCATCGCCACACGCAGCATACCTTGCAATGCTTCCATTCGGTGTTCGCCCCGGCCAACCATCATCAGCCTCTGAACATGCCTCGACGACGATTTCGCCGCTTACGGCGACAGTTTCACCGGCTCTCCCAAGCTCGGCGGTCTCACCACTTGAGCCTCGCTTCACTTTCCTAGAAATTGAACGGAATATCGTGGGTGGGGAGAACGCTGACTACTTCCAATCGGAGGGTCAGTGGATGAGCCGGAAGGCTCCCAAAGATCCCACTTCCATCCTTGAGCTTGCTAGCCCAGCTGTGGCGGCTCATAAGCGCAGCCTCGATACGGATAGCTTGGAAAGCGTGTTATTTTGAGAGGGGCGGCTAAGGTTGGTGGCAGATGGGTGGTGATTCGGGAGGCTGGAGCTTCACTTAGCTAGCCGAGTTTTTTAGTTGCCAGATTCGGCCTTTGCTTGATTTCAGTATGTACCTGGAGTGTCAATATGATAAAGCTGAGTATGGAAAGTATTCCGAACATAGTCGTGAGAGACGTCCTTCGAAATAGTGTCCGAGAGATACTAAACGTGAATTGTGACAAGGGCGGTCCTTTACCGTCGTTTCCATCTTGTATGAAGTCGGATCGATATCGGACAGTAGTGGAATCGTCGCGCTGTTGAGCTGCTGTTGGTTCAAGGTGTGGTGCATGCTTGGGATCTCATTGGTCCGATGCACGATGGAGCGGTGTCTGTAGCACGGAAAATTAGGATGGGAGCAGTGACTCGGCATATGTTTTATCCTGGATGCATGAATTGAGGCGCCTATCACTGTGTTCATGAATTGAAGACTGCTTTGGGGGGTGAGGAGTCTGGTGTTGATGATACCGATGCGAGGAGTGAATTCGGTCGGGCACTCGGCGGTCCCTACAAACGACGTCACAGGTCGCGACCTGGCATGACAATCGCCGGAATGATAAATGTAGTGACGGTCTGAAACCATAGAATCGCCAGCAATGCATCACCAGGCGGCAATCTTAAATTCGCGTTTGCATACGTAGGCTGCGGGCTGACATCGCTCCGGTCCGATTTTCTTGGGCCGCCACCTGACGCCTCGATGGTCTCCCGCTGCTTAAGTCCGCCGCATCGCGTCCCCTTCCAGCCAACAATCACAGTTCTACGTCAGCTCGCTCCCCTCCCACACCCATATAAGACATCGGTGGTACCCCAGGTCTACCCACCTGAGGCCAACCACCCCGACCACCGCCACGCTGACCACGTCCACCTTTTCGCCGCTGCACCTGCTGCGGTTCTATTTGCATACGAGACCAACGGCGAGGCGCGCACTCACTCGGACGGTCGGATTTGGCAGTGCCAGTTGGATAAGCTTCAGATTAGGCTCGCCGGTTGTGCGGATTGAGGGAAGAGAGTCGAGTGGCATGGCGACGGCGCAGGATGATGGTGGGGAGGAGGTGAGAGGACGCGCGCAGCAGAGTCCGTTGGCGTCGCAGAGGGCGAAGGAGAATGGCGAGGCAGGGAAGGTTGTGTGGTTTCCGCTCAGCGCAAAGGAGGGCTTCAATCAATGGGTACGTTCTCTTGCTCTATGTCGCGAGCGAAGACAGCGCTGACAGGCGTCGTAGTGGGCTGGCACCTCGCCCATGGCTACCGAACACCGCGTCCTCTCCTTCATCCCTCACCTCCAGAAGCCGCCTACACACACACAGACGGGCTCCGCGCCTGTTTCCGAATCGCCCTCTTCGGCCGACCTTTCCGCCCCTCCAAAGCACAGTGAAGACCACATAACCACGTCGGGACTAGATGATCCCTACGGCCCGCGGCAATGGAACTCGCAGATGGTGGAACTCGGCGGGAAAGGACGCGCTCTCAACGAGTTCTCTATCGAGAGACTTGGCGAGGAGGTTGAGGATAATCTGGTCATGCTGCACGGCTACGGCGCCGGGCTGGGCTTCTTCTATCGCAACTTCGAGAGCTTGTCGCGCCATGAGGGTTGGAAGGTGTATGCTCTAGATCTACTGGGCATGGGCCGGAGTAGTCGTCCCGCCTTCAAGATCAACGCCAAAGACAAGGAAGGCAAGATCACTGAGGCGGAGAACTGGTTCATTGACGCGCTGGAAGAGTGGCGCATCAAGCGCGGCTTGGAGCGCTTCACTCTCTTGGGGCACAGCTTGGGCGGCTATCTTGCAACGGCATACGCGCTGAAGTACCCTGGCCGCCTGAACAAGCTTATCCTCGCGAGCCCCGTCGGCATACCGGAAGACCCGCACGCCGTCAACGACGACATTCCCGACCCCAAGGACTCTACCATGGCGAACGAGTTCACGCAAGATGCAGCAGATGAGCGAGGAGGCGTCCAGCCCACAACGGCGGACAAGAACAACTTCATGAGGCAGGCGGACAAGGCGAAAGAAACGAAGGACGGCAAGCCACCGCGACGACGGTTGCCGGGATGGCTCACGTACCTGTGGGAAGCGAACGCCGTTTCGCCTTTCTCGTTAGTGCGCTGGAGCGGCCCGTTCGGCCCTCGTCTCGTGTCTGGCTGGACAAGTAGACGCTTTTCACACCTACCGGAAGAAGAGGCACAAGCATTACACGACTACAGCTACTCTATCTTCCGGCAACGAGGAAGCTCGGAGTACGCGCTCGCATACCTCCTCGCCCCCGGCGCGTTTGCGCGAAGCCCGCTCATTAGACGCATACAGGGCGTAGGCCGACAATGGATCCAGGCCCACGATGCACCCACCGTGGACGGCGATACTCCACCTGCCCCATCGACCGCCTCGGCTGTATCGTCCGCCATCCCCGGCGAAGGCACCCGCGAAATGGGCATCCCCGTCGTCTTGATGTACGGCGAGAACGATTGGATGGATGTTGCGGGAGGCTTTGCGGCTGAGGAGAAGATGAAGCAAGAAAGAAAGCGCATTTTAGCGAGTGCATCATCAGAAGAGCGGAAGCGCGATATGGGCGAGACCAAGGTGGTTATCATTAATAAGGCGGGGCACCATGTTTATCTTGATGGGTGGGAGCAGTTCAATCGCGTCATGGGGGAGGAGATGGCTGATGTTAGGCGGAGGGAGAGATTGAGGATGGAGTGGGCGCGGTAGGTTTACGTTTGTAGGGGTAAGGTCAGGTTGGCGACTGGGGTGAGGCGTGGAATTTTGGGTCGGATAGAGATAGCGTTGGGATTGAGGTGTATGTTGCATTGTTTTGGGTGTTTTCGAATAGATGGCCGGCCTTTTGGCGACCTTTTCATACTTACGCCTCGAGAGGTCGTAGGTCAATCCAACAGGCGACATAGGAATACTACGCCCCTACCGTTACTTTACCTCTTTCGGCACAATACTGGCGATGCTGCCGCTACATCTAGGAGAGAACTAGTACCAAGTCTATGTAACATGTATGAGGATAACTCTCGGCTCCTCACAACTTCAACATCATGAAAGAGGGAACGATGAGCTAGAGGTAAGCGTCCTTATCTTGTCATCTGCCTACACGACAAACAAAGGCTTTTGTAGATGCCAAGCATCCCACGTGATTTCGTGTCCTTTCGTGAAGACGCGCCAAGTCGCGCCTTCCCTCATCGTCCAGCCATACTTTTTGGCCAAAAAGCGTCTACAGAACATATTCGTATGCTTTCCCGCCACTATGTCTGCATATGTTCTCCTATTGCCATCCTGCAAGTGCAAAGCTCCACCAATAAGTCACTATTACCGGTCTGTTCATCTCATCATGGCACCACGAGCACCTGCCTGCGCCATTTGTCCCCAAACCGCGTCCCTCAGCACCTGTAGTGGCTGCCATATCCTCCAATACTACAGCCGCCCGCACCAAGTTGAGCATCGCCCTGTCCATAAAGCCCTCTGCAAACGCATCAATAAAGCTCGCGTCTTCCTCAAGGCAGAGGAAGAAGAAGAAAGGATGCTCAATGCCGTGACCGGTGGCGCGTTCTCCGCGTGGGCTCATCGGGCACAACACTCGATCCGCTGCTCAAACTCGCAACCGCTGAGCTGGAAGTCGATACTCGGCTCGCTGTGGAGGCATGGCTCAAGCATATCCTAGAGATGGCGGGTATGTCTAAGACGAGCATGCTGGGCACCGCGGATCTCGCTGTACCTTACTTCTTGCGGTTGTGAAGAGATCAGGAATACTACGACTTTAGGAAGTGGTGGATCACAACGCCCGAGAGCACCATGCAGCCGCCCAAACGACCCTACACCTCTGTGCGTAACGCCGACGTCTTCGAGCCCGCGGTCATATTCAGGGAGAAATGTCCCTCGCTCGGTTCATGGCCTGCCTGATCCTGCTCAAGCTACGCATCCTCATGGACTTGCAATCGATCCAGCGCTCTGCCGCTGAGCTGGGCGGCAGGATGCCGCAAGAACTCATCAGGGAGATTCGCGCTGATGTGGTGAGTTCGGCACTGACGCCAGCGGTCATCGAACGAGACGATCACAGTGCCTCGATTGAAGCTTTGGCAGCGGATATCAAAGAGATGCGTTCAGCTATGGATGAATTGAACGACCGCTTCTGGCCTGCGATGCTGTAGCCGACGGACGAGGAGATTAGGCGAGCGGAAATCCATGGGGATGGGGTTACGGAGGAGATGGAGGAGGCTTTGCGGATGACATTTAAGGCTTGGGAGGAGACGCCGGGGGCGAGAGAGGCAATTGAGGGGTTAACGGAAGAGGAGTAAATATGTGGCAGCCAATGAGTGTAAACAGATTGAAGAATGGGCATACTGGGTGCCTGCTTTGGGGATGACACTGCATACGGATACCGGTGGTTAGGTTGATGTTTGGGTTGAGTCTCATAGCACTTTGTCAGGATCAGTTCGAGCGGACATGCCCGATCGCAGACTTGCCGGTGCTGTACCTAGAGACATCGTCGGTCCCACATCGCAAATGGGGTGATGTGTGAAGAGACGGTGAAGGAGGAGAGGGTGGACCCGCCTGTTCTGGCGTAGTTCGCATCGCCGACGTTTAGCGGGGCGGTCCGGGTTGTTGACAGCGCAATCCCTGCCGTTCACCGCATCTTTAGCGACATCATCGCTAGGAGCTTGCCCACGCTCGACGTGCCTCCACCCGCAGTTGATGATATAGGTATCGCACTCCCGCACGTTGCAGCCATTGTCGACGCCTCCTCACGCAGCTTGAGGTGGAAAGACGCGAGCTCGAGGCCACATCGCTGATACCCAGCCATCCCGAACCTCGTGCCGCAGCGAGTCGCATTCGCATCCACAGCCACATCCACAGTCCCATCCACATGCGCGTGCAGGACTAGGTGCAGCGACAGCAATGGCCACCTCGGGCATCTCGTCGTCGCTGCAGGACCAGATTGTCAAAGGTGCAGCTCCACCAAGCGCGCCGCTCCGTGACGTCGCTGCCTCGGCCTTTGCGAACCCGCCCGCCCACGACCCCAACGACCGCCTCACCGCGCTGAAGACGCCGTACCCCCTCTCTGTCCCGGACCCAACGTCGCTGCTCCCGAGCGCCCCGCCGCAGATCTACCTGAACCTCCTCATTCTCGAAGCGAGCCTGCGCAGCCAGTACCTCACGCTGCGGGCCCGACGGCGGCAGAACACCTTTGTGCTCACGCTGCTGGCGCTATGGATCCTCTTCTTCTTCTATCTATTGTGGCTGCGGCCGCGAGACGATGGCAAGGGCATTGGCGGGTCCAAGTACTGGCTGGTGGACATGAGTCAGAAAGTGTGCTTCATAACAGGCGTGGTGACGGCCCTGCTCTTCTGGGCTACAGGCCAGTGGGAGCGCGGCGTGAGGTGGCCGCGGCGATGGATCGGCGTTGCGAATCGCGGGCTTCGCGGCATGAACGCAAAAATCGTCATCATCAGAGGGCCGTGGTGGCAAGAGCTGGCTAACTGGCTGGCCTTCGTGATGCCCTTCAGCGGGGGCCTTTGGGGAGGAGAGACGGGTGGCAGCAGCTACCACTTTATCAATCTAAACCAGGAAAAGAAGAGCCACCTTGGCAATGGAATGCCACGACATCGCATCGTCGAGGATGGCAAGGAGTACGCCGAGGAGGACATTGCGCCAGGCGGTGACTACATCATGATGCTGCTCCTACCAAAGCCCTTCTCACCCGACTTCCGCGAAGGCTGGGAAATCTACCGGACCGAATACTGGGAAAAGGAGAACGAGCGACGGTCGGAGCTGAGGAAGAGGGTGCGGGCGAGACAACGCGAGATAGCGAGAGAAGAGGGCGGGTGGCTATGGTGGACAGGCTGGAGAGGATGGAAGCGCGCAAGGGGCATCGCGGGAAGACATGCAGACGTGGAGAAGACGTCGCATCCCCACCATCACCACCAGTTGTCTGCCACCAACCCCTTGAAGGACCGAAAGAGGCGGTCAAGCACTCTGCGCGGCAGAGAGTCATCGCTCTCCATCTCGCATTCAAGAAGCTCTTCACGCAGCACGACACCCACGCCCGACATGGACGACCGTCTTCGCCCCATGGAAGGCAGAGAACGGCGTTGGAGTAACAGCACCACCAGCAGCACCACCACACGCTCCGACTCGCGCCGCAAGAAGCCCCCGGCTGCCATCCCCTCCGCACCAGCACAAGCAGCCCGACAACCCTCTTTAAGACTCGCATCTTCCGGCTCGTCCAGACCCGGCACACCCGTAGAGAGCCTTCCCTTTCAGAGCAAAAGAGCGAGTGCGTTGAGTACTGCGGAGTCGCTGTCTGAATACGATGGGGAGACGAGCGGGTTTGATGGCGCGGAGCCGCAGGGTGGGAGTGCTGGTAGTATGGGGCCACCGCCTCGACCGAATGCTACAAGGCGGCAGAGTAGTGATCAAGTAGTTTTTCCGAATGCGCCGAGCGCTTGAGTTGGGTCGGCATATGTTGCGATTTTGCGTCGTCTTCTGCTTAGTGATACCTTGGATTTGTTCAATGCGTTGCATGTGTTACACATCTCATGGCAGCAAATATTAGAAATCGTTGTATATTGCATTCAAGAATCTGATCAGCTGAAGCTGCCACTTGGGATTCCACTCTCGTGTCCACCGCGATGGCGGATGGCTTCCGATGCTAGCCAAGCTTCGGCAAGCTTTCGTAAGCAAACATAACCCCAACTTTTCCGCCGCCTCCACTCCGAAGTCTATACCGGGCATCAACCCCGTTCTCTCAATCTCTTTGCCTTCTGCTCGTCACTGGTACGATGAAACCAGACTGAGAATAGCAGGTGGCCGATAAGCCAAGGCCTGCTAATCTGGAACAGGCATCTCGCATTGGCAGTTCCTCTCTCGAGATCAGCATGGTTACGTCGGTCATGGATAAATTGAGAAGGGGAATTCGGATCCACCGCCCGCTTGTTGGGAACACTGCATTGAGAGACGCGGAACGATGCCGGGGTGTTTGCTGCGCAGTAATATAAGTATGGACGATACTGGGGTATGATGCGTTTGGATTTCGCTTCCTCTTGCGACTTCTTGAGGTCGTGTCCCGCTGTGTCTTTGAGTTTTGCATTTCGTGGCAGTCACTCAATTCTCGGCAGCGCACCCATCACACAATGGCGAAAACGAGCCTCTCAACGACCGGCCTGGTCGCTATGGCCTGCGCCATTTTCAACTCTGCTCATGCAGCGCCAGCATCTCCGTTCGACCCCATCGACCCCCAAAAATGGGTTAATCCAGACAACATGACATGGTCCGAATACAAGCAGCCTCCAGGGACCACATGGGGCGACCCCAGTCGTCAAGGCCGTGAGCGGAACTTCAACATCGCATTGGTCACGGTGGATTACCCGGATTCGCCGTTTGTTGTCACACTCGAACCGCATTCAGATATCTTTACGAATCCGCAGCCGGCGGGGAGTGGGTTGAAGAGGGATGATGTGCCAAAGTTCTATTCGGATATGTTGAATACGCCAAATGAGTTGAACAAAGGGCACACGCTACATGAGTATTGGATGGGAGATTCGTTTGGGAAGTATGGGGTTAATCTGACGGTGTTTGGGCCGTATCGGATGCCGCAGAAAACTTGGCAGTATGGGGTTGATGATGAAGAGGGGGGAATGAACCCGGGTGCTTGCCCTGAGGAGCCTTGTTCGGTCGACTTGCGGACTGATGCTCTTGGTGCGTGGCGCAGAGATGTAGGAAATGCGACTGCCAGTGCTTTCGAGCTTGCTTTCATTCTGTCTGCCGGTCAAGATGAGTCCTCGACTTGGCAAGAGTTCGGTGAGATGAAGTTTGCATCTCCTGCGGATGTACCGGACGAGTTTGGCCCTCCGGGCAACAGCTCACTTCCCAATTCTGCGAAGACTCGTTATGTGGACTGGACGAGCTGGGCTTCTGCTTCAACCATCTGGCCTAATGCGGGTGGGGGTTCGTCTACTCAGGGAGAGAGCTCTGGTCTGGGCACGTTTGCTCACGAACTCTCGCATTTACTCGGCATCGGCGACAACTACAACAATCCGTACAGCAATCCTGCTCGTCGCGCATACACAGGGCCGTTCTCTATGCTCGATCGCGGCTCCTTCAACGGCCCGGGCGGTCCGCATACCCGTTGGCAGATCCCGCCTACGCAAGGTGGATCGATGGGGTGTCTGCATTCCATGCGCGACAAGCACCAGATCAAGCTCATTGATTCCAAGCCTATTCTGCAGATCTCGCGTTCTGGTCTCGCTACTTCAGGTCCTGTCGTCGCGGAGATTACTGCGCGATCGGTAGACCCTGGAACGAATGGTCTGATGGGCTTTAACATATCTTTTGGCACGGCGGGAGATCTCGAGCCCTTCTGCGATATTAGCACCGAACCCCTCTGCGACGGTGGCAAGTACAACAACTACAACCTAGAAGTTGTGGATCGTATGGGAGCCGACTCCTTCGCTCCCGACTCGGGCGTTATGATCAGCAAAACCAAGAACAGCGATCGGCAGCAGCCTTTCCAGTGGGTCATAGATGCGAATCCTGAGGATGCTCACGTTGTCGACTTCTATTACCCTAATGGGACAGCGAGATATTGGAGCATTGGCGACTATCGACAACTAGTCGATGCACTGTTCCATGCAGGGACAAACTCGGGCAGTGAGTTTGAGTACGTAGATGAGGCGAATAGCCTGCACTTTTACGTCTTCGATGTCAACCGGGATGCGAGCGGGGCACTGCGTTACACCGTCGGCGTCTCGACCACAGCTACCAACGCTACCAGCACCACAAACACCTATGGCGTCGAGCTCAGCGACGGCTCAGTAGTCCAATCAAACAGCACTGGTGCGAATTCCGGCGTCTACTGCGCCTTCACGTTGAAGAACACGGGCTCTCCGTCATACGGTAACACCACGAACGCGCATCCGCAGGATCTGTCCACGTATCTAGGTTCGGACATCTATCGACTGAGCGCATCGGTGGAGGGTACCGGGTGGAAGGTTGCGGTGCCGAATGCGTTGGCTACGGCTAAGTTTGGGAAGGAGACAATAGTAAAAGTAGCCGTGGGCGCAGATGGCTCGTATGGGGCCGCGAGTGGAGCGGAGGTTACGCTAGAGGTAGTAAGTGAGTTGGATGGGGCCGTTAAGGCTAGTGGGCTTTGCAAGGTGTCTGCGTAGGAATGTACGAACGTATGCAATCTCAGCCTCGTATACTGCACTGATTTCATATCTTCACACTTTTCCAATTCTTCCCCGCTTGGCCTCTCCGTTCCATGTACACCTGCCCAAATTGTCGACCAGTCAAATATGTCGCATGTCTGTGGTTATGCCCGCGGCAAAGTGCCGTGTATTCCGTGGCACTGACCAAATTATCTTCACAATTTCACTGCCACGTAACGTGGCGGTGTCTCAGCACAATCAGTCTGACTCGCATTCTCGAAAACGACGGCTGTAGCTTCCACTGGTCGAAAAGCCGCGACGGCGGTGGCAGCTCATCCACAGTCACCCTTCAACGAGGCGATACACTTCGCGTTATTGACTTTCGTGAGATTGCGAGAGAGAACAGCATCCAGAACGAGGACTTGATCTACCCGGGGCAAATGCTCAAATTATCGGGTGGCGGAAAGTGGTGGGATTCGGGGAGGTAAGCTTGTTGATAGAGGGCAGAGACTCGAGGGTGAGCTACGGAAAGATGGAAAATTGGTGAGGAGTTCTAGAAACTTGGATGAGAGGATTGGAAATAGAGATGGATATCTGAATTTTGATTAGATGTCTATTGCTGCGGTACTACGCTGCATCAACGATTGAGGTGCTTTATTAAGGTTGGGGCTTGTCGTATTTTTAATGGAGATAACTTTGAAGAACAACAGGTCAGCTCTACTAATTATATGGAAGTCCTACTCTTCAACAGGATGTGTCCCATCAATGATGGATACTAAAACGGCGGGTTAGTACTGTCAATGGGCGGCGTGGTACCGTAGTCCATGTAGAGTATGGTGCGCTACGCCCACCTTTAGCTTGCGCGGATACACAAGTTTCACTCCACTTCATGTTACAGCTCATCTGAAATTGTGCAGCTATAGATCCAAGCTCCAGCTTTCGACCTGAGACTATTGCGGTGTTTACTGTGGTTCTCCGTGTGGTGGTGTTCGTTGTAGCGGATCAGACAACTTGCCTACCCGGTCCATAAGAAAAGAGAATACGAAGCAGCTAACCGACGCTATAATTCTTCTGTACCCACCACCCAGACGTGAGAAATCTTTGAGATGTATACGATCGGCGATATGTCGTGACAGTACAGGACCATATGCCAAAGGTGATCGAGGGATTGGACGCGAAGATATGGACCAGGAAGGGGCAACAAGCGCAATGGCAAGAGTTGGCCGGTAGGCTCGAGAAAGCCTCGGAATAGCTCAAACCTGAAGATTCGACCGAGACATAAGCGGAAGAGAAGTTCCCAGGTGTCATTTGAGCAAGAAACCGTTTGAAAGAAGCTCAGAAGCAATATCAGGAGCAATATCAGGAAGCGCTTGGCAAATGAAGACTGGATATGAGGATCGAAATGAAGATAAGGCTAGAGCTAGAGCTAAAGGCAAGGAAAGGTTTCAAGGCTAACGGCAGCTATAACGTCCCCCCCCCCCCCCCCCCCCCCCGCCCACCCCCCCCCCCCCCCCCGCCCCCGCACACCACCGGACA